>Ga0302279_10007464_pt1 | contig 11183 bp, 9 predicted proteins | sample III_Bog_N3_3_FD_194541 | JGI IMG/M metagenome (GOLD analysis project Ga0302279, IMG submission 194541) | Peat permafrost microbial communities from Stordalen Mire near Abisko, Sweden - III_Bog_N3_3 | ecosystem: Environmental > Terrestrial > Soil > Wetlands > Peat | place: Sweden: Abisko...
CTACGTTCGCGACCGTCAAATTCGCGGCACGATCCATTCCCGTGTTCGGCATCCTGCCTTGAACGTAGACGCGGTATCTTGCCGCGTCCATCGCGGGAAAGCGGTCCCGCTTGGCGGGACCGCTGCTAGGTTTCCTTCAGCACCGCCGCCACGAACGCCTCCCGCGCCTCCATATGCGGATTGTGCCCCGCCTCCGGGATCACCGTCCGGGTGGCCGCCGGGAAATGCCCCGTCACCGCCGGCCAGTCAGCCGCCCGGACATAATCCGACCGCTCCCCCGTGACGAAGAGCACGGGCCCGCCGTACCGGTCCCCGGGCGCAAGCGAGTTCAACTCGAGGGCGGGCACCGCCGCCGCGAGCACCGGCAGGTTGATCAGCCAGGTCCAATCGCCAGCCCCGGACCGCTCCAGGTTGGTGGCGAGGAATTTGCGCATCGCCAGCTCGGACACGCGGGCGGCAAAGCGCCGCTCCGCCTCGGCGCGCGAGTGCAGGACCCCGAGATCAAGGTCCTGCATCGCCGCCAACGCGGCCCGCTGGCCGGCCCAGGCATAGTCCCTGGGCGCGATATCCACTATGATCAGCCGCTCCACCCGCTCCGGATGCCGGCAGGCAAAAAGCATGGCGACCTTTCCCCCCAGGCTGTGCCCGAGCAGCGTCACCCGCGCGAGCCCCCGGGCATCGATCCAGGCGAGCACATCTTCGGCCATGGCCGCGAAGGTCATTTCCGGGGCATGGGGCGAACTTCCGTGGTTGCGCAGGTCGAGCGCCAGCACGTGGTAGCGCGCCGCCAGGTCGCGCCCCGCGGTCTGCCAGTTGCGCGATGAGCCCAGGATGCCGTGCAGGATCACCAGCGGGGGCCGGCCCGCGCCGCCGAGATCGCGATGGAAAAGTGCAAATTCATTCTTCATGGTGGGAGGCATGTCCGAGCAAGAGAAGCTGACCCCGATGATGCAGCAGTACTTCGAGGTGAAGCGCGGCCTGCCGCGCGACACCTTGCTGCTCTTCCGTCTCGGCGACTTTTACGAGATGTTTTTCGAGGACGCCGTGGTCGCCTCCCGGCTGCTCGGCCTCACGCTGACCAAGCGCCAGGAGCACCCGATGGCCGGAATCCCCTTCCACGCCGCCGATAATTACGTGGGCAAGCTGCTCGCCGCAGGGCGGAAGGTGGCGATCTGCGACCAGCAGGAGCCAGCCCAGCCCGGCAAGCTGGTCAAGCGCCAGCTGACCCGCATCCTCAGCCCCGGCACGACGCTGGCGGCCAACCAGCTCGAATCCGCCCGGACGCACTACCTGGCGGCTCTTTCCCTCGACCCGCTCGGCCTGCACGCCGCCTGGCTCGACCTGTCCACCGGCGAGTTCCGGCTGGCCAGCGACGCGAAGATCGAGAACCTGCTGCCGGTCCTCACCGGGATCGACCCGGCGGAGCTGCTCGTGGCCGAGGGCGAGCTCGCGCGCTGGTCGGCCGCGCCTCACGACGAACCGGGCCGGCGGGCTCTCCACGCCTTCTGCGCCCGGCGCTTGTGCACGGAGCTGCCCGCCTACCGCTTTGCGACCGCCGCCGGGGCCCAGGCGGTCCGGGAAGCTCTGGGCGTCCTCAACCTCCAGGGCTTCGGCCTCGCGCCGTCGCATCCCGGGCTCGGACCCGCGGGCGCGCTGGTCCACTATGCGACCGAGAGCCTCTGCGCCCGGCCCGAGAACCTCCACGGGCTGCAGGAGTATCGGAGCGCGCGGGCGCTGCTGCTCGACCCGGCAACGCTGCGCAACCTCGAAGTCTTTGCCTCGAGCCGGGGCACCCGCGCCGGGTCGCTGGTCGGGGCGATCGACCGCACCGGCACGGCGGCGGGCTCCCGCCTGCTCGAGCGCTGGCTGGCCGCGCCGACGCTCGATCTGGACGAAATCCGCCGGCGCCAGGCCATCGTCGGGGAGCTGGCCGCCCAGCCGGCCCGGCTGGGAGAGCTGCGCGGGCTGCTCGGGCCGGTCCGGGATATCCCGCGCATACTCGGGCGCCTGCAGAACCGGCTGCGCAACCCCCGCGAGCTGGGCGGGGTCAGGGATACGCTCGCGCAGATCCCGGAAGTGCGGCGCGTGCTGGCCGCGTTTGGCAGCGGGATCCGGCTGGCAGAGCTCCCGGCCCGGCTGAGCGAACTGCCCGACCTGCGCGAGCTGCTCGCCCGCGGCCTGGCCGCCGAGCTGCCCGCGGACCTCGATGAGGGCGGTTACATCCGCGCCGGTTACGATGCCGAGCTCGACCGCCTGCGCTCGCTCACCACCGACCACCGCACCTGGCTCTCGGACCTCGAGCGCGCGGAGCAGCAGCGCACGGGGATCCGCAGCCTGAAGGTCAGGTTCACCAACAATTTCGGCTATTACATCGAGATTACCAAGGCCAACCTGCACCTGGCGCCCCCCGACTACATCCGCCGGCAGACGACCGTGGGGGGCGAACGCTACGTCACCGAGGCGCTCCGCCGGAAGGAAAAGGAGATCTTCCACGCCGAGGAGAACGCCCTCGCCCGTGAGCGCGGGCTCTTCGACGCACTGGTGGCCGCCGCGCTCGACCAGTCCGTCGCCCTCGCCCAGACAGCCGACGCGCTGGCGGAGCTGGACGTGTTCGCCGGCTGGGCGGTGCTCGCGCGGGAGTGGGACTATTGCCGCCCCGAGCTGGACGAAGGCGACAACCTGGAGATCGTCGACGGCCGCCATCCCGTGGTCGAGCAGGTGCTGCGTTCCGCCGAGTCGGTTCCGGCCGGGGGCAGCCCGTCCTTCGTTCCCAACGACACGCAGCTTTCCAGCACCGACGTCCAGATCGCACTGCTCACCGGACCCAACATGGCCGGCAAATCGACATATATCCGGCAGGTCGCGCTCATCGCCCTGCTGGCGCAGGTGGGCTGCTGGGTGCCGGCGCGGTCCTGCCGGCTCGGCCTGGTGGACCGCATCTTCTCCCGGATCGGCGCGAGCGACGACCTGACGCAGGGCAACTCGACCTTCATGGTCGAGATGAACGAGACCGCCGCCATCCTCAACCACGCCACGGACCGCTCGCTCATCGTGCTCGACGAGGTCGGCCGCGGCACCTCGACCTACGACGGCCTGAGCATCGCCTGGGCGGTGGTCGAGCACCTGCACCGCGGGCCGGAGCGGGGACCGCGCACGCTCTTTGCCACCCATTACCAGGAGCTGACCCAGCTGGAGAAGCATCTGCCGCGCCTCCGGAATTTTTCGGTCGCGGTGAAGGAGTGGAACGACACCATCGTCTTCGTCCGCCGGGTCGTGCCCGGCCCCGCCGACCGCAGCTATGGCATCCAGGTCGCCCGCCTCGCCGGCCTGCCGCTCGCCGTGATCGAGCGGGCCCGCACGATCCTCTCCCAGCTCGAGCAAGACGACGCCACCGTGGTGCTCCCCGCCCCGGTGACCAAGCCGAAGCGGAAGATCACCGTCGCGGCGGCGGAGGACGATGCGCAGATGAATCTGCTTTAGGCGGGATCGTTTTGAACAGGAAGAACGGGGAGATCGGGAAGAAATCACCGACTGCGTCATCCCTTCCCGATCTTCCCGCCCTTCCTGTTCAAACCGCCTTGACTTCAAACTCCGCCGGCAGCGGGGCCGTCGCCGCGAAGTGCCAGGTCTTCCCGGCAAACTCATAGTCAAAGCTCGTCTCCAGCGAGTGCAGGAACATCCGCTTCACCCCGGTCGTCCGCGCGAATTCGCGGTTGAGGCGGAAATCTCCGTACGTCTGGTCCCCCACGATCGGCAGCCCGCGGCGGGAGCACTGCACGCGCAGCTGGTGGCTGCGGCCGGTCTGGGGCTCCAGGCGCAGCAGCGAGACGGTGCGCCCGGCGCGCACCACGCTCATCCGGCTCGCGGCGGGGAGGTGGCCGGCCGTGGTCCGGATCCGCTCGCCACGCTTCTGCACCGCCAGACGGTCCTGCCAGAGCTCAGCCGCCTGCGGCGGGGTCCCGAAGACGAGCGCCTGGTAAACCTTGCGCACCTGCCGTTGCTTGAACTGCGCGCGCACCGCTTCCGCCAGCGCGCCGTCCGCCGCCACCAGGATCACTCCGGAGGTCGCCGAGTCGAGCCGGTTGAGCAGCCACAGCCGGTGCTTCGCCCACTGGTAAAACTCGCCGTCGATGCGGTACGGCGCACGGAGCAGCGCGCGCGACTCCTCCCCCTTGGCATTGGGATGCGACAGGGTGCCGGCCGGTTTGGCCAGCGCCGCCAGGCCATTGGCATCGTGGCCCAGCAGGGCGACGCCCGATCCCAGCGGGAGCGCCGTCCACAGGCTGTCCGCCCTGACGTTCACTGATAATAGAACGTGAAGGTGAGCTCCTGCTGCGTGCCGAGCGCGGCGATCATGTCGTCGGTCCAGGGGCCATACGGCGCCGGGATCGAGATGCCCGCGACGCAGGCCTGCCGGGCGGCATCCGAAGTCCCGTCGGTGTGCTCCTCCTTCACGATCCGGGTGATGCCACCGCGGGAATTCAGGATGAAGGTCACGGACACCGAATTGCCCGGCGCCTGGTAGATGGCGCTGTCGTCGAGGATCTTGTCCCACTGGATCTGCACCGCCTCGGTCAGGCGCTTCATGTAGACCCCGTAATTGCTCCAGCGCGAATCGAGCGCGGTCACCCCGACGTTGGCGGTCCCGAACTTGTTTTCCGCGAAGACCGCCGGGCGGACGTGGATCTCAACCTGGCGGCGCGCCTGCGGGTGCTTCGGGTCGATCTGCGGCAGGCCGGACGAAAAATTGGAAAACTGCGGACCGCTCTTTTCGCCGTCGACCCGCTGGGGGATCAGTTGCTGGTTGTCGCTGATCTTCCCGGTGTTGCTGGCGAAGCCGTCCGGGGAGGAGCCCTGGTTCTTGTCGATGCCCGCCAGCGGATTCTGTTCGCGGCGGGGAGTCTGGGCCAGCGCCGCCTTGGCGGGCGTCGGCGGGGTCGGGACGAATTCCTGCGGCTTCTCCAGGTTGCCGGTCACGATCTGCTGGGGCTGGATGTCCTTGCGGCCCTCGGTCGTGGGCATGTCGCTCTTGCTCTTGGCCGCCGGCTTCTCCTGGGCCACCTGCTGGTTCCGGTCGCTGACGTTGTTGGTCTTGTCCGGGATGTTCTCCGGGGCGTTGGGATTGGCCTCGACGTACTTCATCCGCGCCGGGGCCGGGGGCGGCGGTTTCGGAGGGCTGGGCACCAGCTCGATATTGAACTTCCGATTCGCCGGGGGGTGGGCCGCGGCGTGCCCCCGATCCATCCGCAGGAGGCGGGGGGCGAAGAGCAGGAGCAGCAGGTGGATCAGCAGCGTGCCCAGGACCCCGATCTGGATCGAGCGCGTCTCCGGCTTTTCGGACAGCCATGGCGCCAGCCGGCGGCGGCTTTTCGATGTCGGCGGGCCGGGCGGCGGCGGCGCAAGGTCTTGGCTCATAAGGGGCACATTAGGGCAGGAGACCGCATCCGGTCAAAATTTGTTTCGTGGTTTCGAGCGGGAGCCCCATGATGTTGGTGAAAGATCCCTCGTAGCCGGCGACAATCAGTTCGGAATGCTCCTGGATCGAATACGCCCCTGCCTTGTCCAAGACGTTCACCCGTGAGAGGTAAGCGTCGATCGCGGCCTCGTCCAGCGGCCGGAAGGTGACCGCGCTGGCGACCAGGGTGTCCACCGCCAGGCGGAGGCCGAGGCCCCGGAGCGCCAAGCCCGTGAAAACCGTATGGGTGCGCCCCGCCAGGCGCCCCAGCATGGCCCGCGCCTCCGCGAGGTCGCGGGGCTTGTTCAGCACGCAGGCATCGAGGAAGACCGTCGTATCCGCACCCAGGACAATGGCATCCGGATGCCGCGCCGCCACCCAGTCGGCCTTCAAGGCTGCGTTGTGCGCCACCAGCGATTGCGGATCGGCGTCGGCCTCCTCGTACTCGGTAACCTCCGCGACCGCGACCGTAAAAGGCACGCCCAGCCGTCCCAGCAGCTCGCGCCGCCGGGGCGAGGCGGAGGCGAGGATTAGGGACGGGCGCAGGGGATCGGAAGACATAAGGAAGCGACGTGTGACAGGGGGGGCTTGCCGTGTCGATGCCAAGGCGGCGGCCCGCCCGCCGGGCGAATTCACCGCTTGCCACCGTCACGGGTCACTTGTCACTTATCCGTTCCCATGCGCGTCGGCCTAGCCCAGCTCAATTCCACCGTCGGTGATCTCGCCGGCAACCGCCGGAAGATCCTCGAGGCCTACGCCGCGCTCGTCGCCCAGGGCGCCGAACTGGTGATCTTCCCGGAGCTCATCGTCTGCGGCTATCCGCCCCGCGACCTGCTCTTCAAGCGCCGTTTCGTGCCCGACGTGGAGGAGTCGCTCCGCCTCATCGCCGCCGCGGTGGGCGACGTTCCCGCGCTGGTCGGCACCGTCGACACCAATACCTCCGGCACCGGCCGCCCGTTCTACAACGCCGCGGCCTTCTGCCACCGCGGCAAGGTCGCGGCGACCGCGCGCAAGTGTCTGCTGCCGACCTATGACGTCTTCGACGAGGACCGGTACTTCGAGCCGGCGCCCCAGCCCACCGTGGTCGTCCACGCCGGACGCCGGATCGGCGTCACCATCTGCGAGGACATCTGGACCCATCCCATGATCAGCACCCGCCGGCTCTATCACGGGCTCGATCCGGTCAAGCAGCTGGCCGCCCAGCGCTGCGAATTGATGATCAACATCTCGGCCAGTCCCTGGCACAACGAGAAGGGCGGCGTGCGCCAGACCCTCGTCACCGACGCGGCCTTCGAGCTCGACTGCCCGGTGGTGTACGTCAACGCGGTCGGCGGCAACGACGAGCTCATCTTCGACGGGCGTTCCCTGGTCAGCGACGCCTCGGGGCACATCGTGTCCGGCCTGGCGGCATTCGCCGAGGAGCTGCGGGTAGTCGACGTCGTCCTCGACGCGCCCCAGGCGGCGATGCAGACTCCCCGGCTGGCGCCGTCCTTCGAGCAGGCCTCGCTCGCCGACATCTTCACGGCCCTGACCCTCGGGCTGCGGGACTACGCCCACAAGAGCGGCTTCCGCAAGGCGCTGGTCGCCCTGAGCGGCGGGATCGACTCCGCCGTGGTGGGCGTGATCGCCGCGGCCGCCTTCGGGCCGGAAAATGTCACCGCCGTCTCCCTGCCCTCGCTGATTTCCTCCCAGCATTCACGCGACGACGCCCTCGCGCTGGCTCGGAACCTCGGCCTCGCCTTCGAGACCATCCCGATCGCGGACGCCGTCGGGGCCTGCGAGGCGGCGCTCGCGCCCGAGTTTCACGGCCGGCCGCGCGACGTCACCGAGGAAAACATCCAGGCCCGGGTCCGTGGCGTGCTGATGATGGCGCTGTCCAACAAGTTCGGCGCGCTTTTGCTCACCACCGGGAACAAGAGCGAACTGGCGGTCGGCTATTGCACCTTGTATGGCGACATGTGCGGCGGCCTCGGGGTGATCTCCGACGTCTACAAGACGCAGGTGTACGCCCTCGCCAACTGGATCAACGCCGACGCCCGCCGCGCCGGCCGCCCGCCGCCGATCCCACAGTCGACGATCGACAAGCCGCCGAGCGCCGAGCTGCGTCCGGACCAGACGGACCAGGACACCCTGCCGCCCTATGATGTGCTCGACGCCATCCTCAAGGGCTACGTCGAGGACGGCCTCTCCCGGGCCGATCTCGTCGCCCAGGGTTTCGCCGATCCCGTGGTCAACGACGTGGCCCGCAAAGTCGACCTGAACGAGTACAAGCGGAAGCAGGCCGCCCCCGGCCTGCGCATCACCCCCCTCGCCTTCGGCGTCGGCCGCCGCATCCCCATCGTCCAGAAATATGTCAGTTGAACCGTCGTGAACAGAAAGAACGGGAAGGGCGGGAAGCGCCCGATCCACCCAAAACTTCTTCCCGCCCTTCCCGGTCTTCCTGTTCAATCCGATTCCGAACATGTCCATCTCTGAAGACCTCTTCGCCCGCGCCCTGCAGTTGATGCCGGGAGGCGTCAATTCGCCGGTCCGCGCGTTTCGGTCCGTCGGCGGGGCGCCGTTCTTCGTCAAGTCGGCCCGCGGCGCCACGCTCACCACCGCAGACGGCCGCGAGCTGATCGACTTCGTCTGCACCTGGGGTCCGGCCATCCACGGGCACAACCACCCGCGGATCCGCGCGGCCATCGCCGCCGCCCTGGAAAACGGCACGTCCTTCGGCACGCCCAACCCCTACGAAGTGGAGATGGCCGAGCTGATCACCGCCATGGTCCCGTCGATCCAAAAGGTGCGCCTGTGCAACAGCGGCACGGAGGCGACCATGTCGGCGGTCCGGCTCGCGCGCGGGTTCACCCACCGGGACAAGATCATCAAGTTCTCCGGCTGCTATCACGGCCACTCCGACTCGCTGCTGATCAAGGCCGGCTCGGGGGCCCTGACCCACGGCTACCCCGACAGCGCCGGCATCCCCGCGGCCTTCGCGCAGGAAACGATCGTCGTGCCATTCAACGATCCCGCCGCCCTGGATGCGGCGTTCGCCGCCAACCCGGGCCGGATCGCAGGCGTCATTCTCGAGCCTTACATGGGCAATGTCGGCTTCGTGATGGCCGAACCCGGCTTCCTGCGGCACGTGCGGGCGGCCTGCACGGCCCAGGGCGCGGTGCTGATCTTCGACGAGGTCATGACGGGATTCCGCCTCGCCCAGGGCGGCGTGCAGGAGCTGGAGGGGATCGTGCCGGACCTCACCTGCCTGGGCAAGATCATCGGCGGCGGGCTGCCCGTCGGCGCCTTTGGCGGCCGCGCCGAAATCATGGACTGCCTCGCGCCCCTCGGGCCGGTGTACCAGGCCGGGACCCTCAGCGGCAACCCGCTCGCCATGGCCGCCGGCATTGCCGCGCTGCGCGAGCTGCGCGAGAACGACCCCTATGCGCGCCTTGACGCCCTTGGGCGCCAGATCCGCGACTGCGTCCGGGCGGCTGCCGCCGCGAAGGGCTGGGCGGTGCAGGTGCCGCAGCATGGCTCGATGTTATCGGTCTTTTTCATCCCGGAGCCGGTGCGCGACTATGCCACGGCGATCCGGGCCGACGCGAAGCTCTTCCAGCGCCTTTTCCACGCCTGCCTCGCGCGCGGCGTCTATCTCCCCCCGAGCGCCTACGAGACCTGGTTTCTCAGCACCGCCCACGCCGGCGCCGCGATCGACCGCGCCTGCGAGGCGCTCACGGCCGCCATCGGCGAACTTTAAAAGTAGCGCAGGCGTCCCGCCTGCCGTCGTCGAGATTGCAGGCGGGACGCCCGCGCTACTTGGACCCCGGATCGATCGTCTCGGGCACCAGGCCGAGCTGGACGGCGTACCGGGCCAGCTGGGCGACGCCGCGCAGGCCCGTCTTCTTCACCAGCCGGGTCCGGTGATTGACCACGGTGTGCGGGCTGATGCCCAGGCGGACGGAGATTTCCTTCGAACTCAGGCCCTCGGCGATCGCGCGCAGGACCGCCTTCTCGCGGTCGGTGAGGCGGGCGGCGGGGACAGGCTGGGCCGGGTCCCGGTGGACAATCCGGCGGATGGCGTCGCTGGCGGCGCGGCTGAAGTAGATCTGGCCCGCGCCGACCGACCGGAGGGCCTGGTCGAATTCCTCGAGCGACGCCGACTTTTCCACCAGGCCATGCGCCCCGCTCAGGAGCGCGTCGCGAATCGCCGCGCCCCGCAGATGCCCGGAGAAGATCACCACCCGGGCGCGCGGGCAGACGCGCCGCAGCTCCTCATGGAGCGAAAAGCCCACGACGTTCGGCAGCACCAGGTCCAGCACGATCAGGTCGGGCTGCGACCGCCGGCACAGCTCCCGGGCCTCCGGCGCGCTCATCGCGCATCCAATCACCTTATATCCCGCGATCGCCTCGACCACCCGCGCCATCATCCCGATGATCGCGGTGTGGTCATCGATGATCGCCACGCGGCAGCGCGGTGGCGCCGGGCGTTCCGGTCCGGCGGTGGTCGAGGCGGGGGGCGGCGCCATGCAGGAAGCTTCAAAATTCGTCCGGGCCGGGGCGCAAGCGGTAACAAAGCCGTAGGGAAAACACCCCAGACCGAAACTGGCACTCATATACCATGGCAAATGCTTTGAACCGGAAGGTCGGGAAGATCGGGAAGACTACACCAGATGTCACGATTTCTTCCCGATCTTCCCGGCCTTCCTGTTCAAAGCCGCATGGGTTGCCGCTACGCCCGCGGATGCGCCTTGTCATACACATCCTTCAACCGCGCCACGCTGACATGGGTATAGATCTGGGTGGTCGCGAGCTGGGCGTGGCCGAGGAGCTCCTGCACCAGGCGCAGGTCGGCGCCGGCATTGAGCAGGTGGGTGGCATAGGCGTGCCGCAGCTTGTGCGGACTGAAGTCGCGCGGCAGCCCGGCGAGCACCAGATACCGCTTGAGCAGGAGCTGCACCGCCCGGACCGTGAGCCGCTCGCCGGACGGCGTCACCAGGATCGGATCGTCCCTTCCGTGCGCCGGGGCAAATGCGTCGCGGAACTTGACCAGGGCATCCAAGGCGGCCCGCCCGAGCGGGCAGAGGCGCTCCTTGCGGCCCTTGCCCCGCACGCGCGCCACCCCGTCGCCGAAGTCGACCGCGCCGTAATTCAGCGCCACCAGCTCGCTCACCCGCAGGCCGCCTCCGTAAAGCAGCTCGAGCACGAGCCGGTCGCGCCCGGCCGAGAAGGGATCCGCGCCTCCGCTCTCCCGCAGACGATCCGGACCGGCCAAGAGCTGCCGCATCTGCTCCTCGGTGAGGAAGCGGGGCAGGCGGCGTTCCAGCTTGGGCAGCGGGATGCCCGCGAAGGGATTGCGCTCCAGGCGGCCGCGCTGGCGCCAGAACCGGAAGAACGTCCGCAGGCCCGAGACGTGGTTGTGCAGGGTGCGGCGGTCAAAGCGGCGCTGGGCCTCGATCACGAAATCCCGGACGTCGCGGGGACCGAGCGCGTCGAGGCCGCGGGACCACAGGCCGGCCGCCGCCAGCCAGCGCTGGAAGTCCACAAAGGCCTGCCGGTAGTTGCGCACCGTGTAGGCCGAGCAGCGCCGCTCCATCGCCAGGTGCTCGGCAAACGGGGCCCACCATTCCGCCAGCACCTCCGGCGGGACCGAACGCGCAGCATCCATTTTGGATTTCACCGCGGAGGCGCGGAGGACGCGGAGGCCGAACCCAACGAAATTGTACGATTAGGGTGATTCATCTCCTCC
>Ga0302279_10007467_pt1 | contig 11177 bp, 7 predicted proteins | sample III_Bog_N3_3_FD_194541 | JGI IMG/M metagenome (GOLD analysis project Ga0302279, IMG submission 194541) | Peat permafrost microbial communities from Stordalen Mire near Abisko, Sweden - III_Bog_N3_3 | ecosystem: Environmental > Terrestrial > Soil > Wetlands > Peat | place: Sweden: Abisko...
GCCCGGGGTGCGGGTTCGGGTGCGCTTCCACGGTCGGCTGGTCGACGGGTTCGTCTTGGAGCGCCGCAACGACACCGATCACACCGGCAAGCTGGGCTGGCTGGACCGCGTCGTATCCGCCGAGCCGGTGCTCACCGGTGAAATACGCCGTCTGGTCGACGCGGTCGCGGCGCGCTATGCGGGGACCCGGCCGGATGTGCTGCGGCTGGCGGTGCCGGCCAGGCACGCCAGGGTGGAGAAGGAACCCGCGGCCGTTCCCGCCATGCCCGTGGTCTCGCCCGTGGACCCGTCGGCCTGGGAGGTTTACGGGCGCGGGGGACAGTTCTTGTCCGCCCTGTCCGAATCACGTGCCGCCCGCGCCGTCTGGCAGGCGCTGCCGGGCGAGCCGTGGGCGGACCGATTTGCCGAGGCCGCCGCGCAAACCGTGCGTACCGGAAGAGCGGTGCTGGCGATCGTGCCCGACCAGCGGGATCTGGACACGTTGTGGGAGGCCGCGACGGCCCGGATCGATGAGCGCAGCGTGGTGGCACTCTCGGCCGGCCTGGGGCCGGCGGCACGCTACCGCCGCTGGCTTGCGGCGCTGCGCGGCAGCGCGCGCCTGGTGATCGGCACGCGCAGCGCGGTTTTCGCGCCACTGAGCGACCTCGGACTGGTCATGGTCTGGGCCGACGCCGACGACAGCCTGGCCGAGCCGCGGGCACCGTATCCGCATGCCCGCGAGGTCGCGATGTTGCGCGCGCATCAGGCTCGGTGCGCGGCGCTGATCGGTGGCTACGCCCGGACCGCGGAAGCTCACGCGCTGGTGCGCAGCGGGTGGGCGCACGACGTGGTCGCGGCGCGGGCGGTGGTTCGCGCCCGTACTCCCCGGGTGGTCGCGCTTGACGACAGCGGATACGCGGAGGAACGCGACCCGGCGGCCCGGACCGCGCGACTTCCGTCCATCGCGCTGCGCGCCGCACGCGCGGCGCTGGACTCGGGCGCCCCGGTGCTGGTGCAGGTGCCACGGCGCGGGTACGTACCTTCGCTTGCCTGCGCGCGCTGCCGCACGATCGCCCGTTGCCGGCACTGCAACGGGCCGCTGTCGGTGCAGGAGCGGGGGAGCGGCATGGTTTGCCGCTGGTGTAGCCGTGTCGACCCGACGCTGCGGTGCGCGCGCTGCGGATCGGATGCCGTGCGTGCCGTGGTCGTCGGCGCCCGGCGGACCGCCGAGGAGCTCGGCCGCGCGTTCCCCGGGACGGCGGTGATCACGTCGGCGGGCGAGGCCATCGTCGCTGAGGTTGGGGCCAAACCGGCCCTGGTGGTCGCCACCCCGGGGGCCGAACCCCGCGCGTCGGGCGGCTACGGGGCGGCGCTGCTGCTGGATACCTGGGCGCTGCTGGGCAGGCAGGACCTGCGCGCGGCCGAGGACGCGCTGTGGCGCTGGATGACGGCGGCCGCGCTGGTTCGGGCGCGTGGTGACGGCGGCATGGTGACGGTGGTCGCCGATTCCTCCATCCCGACCGTGCAGTCACTGATCCGATGGGATCCGGTGGGGCACGCCGAAGACGAGCTGGCGGCGCGCACCGAAGTCGGCCTGCCGCCCAGCGTGCATATGGCCGCCATCGATGGCGCGGCGGACGCGGTGCATGCGCTGCTTGACGAGGCGCAGTTGCCCGAAGAGGCGGACTTGCTCGGCCCGGTGGATCTGCCGCCAGGTGTGCGCCGCCCGCCGGGGACCCCCGCCGATGTGCCGGTGATCAGGATGCTGGTGCGGGTCCGCCGCGAGCAGGGCCTGGCGCTGGCGGCGGCGATACGCCGCGGCGTGGGTGTGCTCAGCGCCCGCCAAACCCATCAACCGGTGCGGGTGCAGATTGACCCGCTGCATATCGGCTAGCGGTCAGCCTGGTTGTCCGGCCTGGCCGAGCAGCTTCCCGGCGGTGCCGCCGCGGCCTCCCGGCGTGCCACCGTCGCCGCCGTCGCCGACCAACTGGGCGTCGCCGCCATTGCCGCCCGTGCCGCCGCCAGTGCTGGACCCACCCACACCGCCGTTGCCGATCACCCCGCCGTTGCCGCCGTCGCCGCCCGTGCCGTCGAGCCCGGTGTCCCCACCAGCGCCGCCGTTGCCGATCAGCTTGCCGCCATTTCCTCCGTGACCGCCAAATCCCTGCGGCCCGTTGGCTATTCCGCCGGCGCCCCCGGTGCCGTACAACCCGGCGTCGCCACCGTTCCCGGCCTTCGAGTCGGTCGGTCCGCCGGTGATGGCCCCGCCGCTGCCGCCGTTACCGCTCAGCACGCCTCCGGTACCGCCGTTGCCACCTGTGCTGTTGGCGCCGGAAGCCTCACCGCCCGCGCCGCCCTGGCCGATTAGTCCGGCATTGCCGCCGCTGCCGCCCGCACCGCCGTTGCCGAGCCCCGTTGTCGTGGCGTTCGCCCCGCCCTCGCCGCCGTCGCCGGCCAGCATCCCGCCCGCCCCGCCATTACCACCGTTGCCCACAGCCGTGTCTCCGCCGCCGCCGGCACCACCGGCCCCGCCGTCGCCGATCAGCCAGGACCTACCGCCGCCGCCACCGTTGCCACCATCGCCACCGTTCGCGGTGAGGTTGTTGGCGTCACCGCCGGTGCCCCCCGCCCCGGCGGGGCCTATCACCGCGTTGCCGCCGGCGCCACCATTGCCGCCGTTGCTACCGACGCCGCTGGTATTGCTGCCGCCGGCCCCACCGACCCCGCCGGCGCCAAACAGGCCGGCGCTGCCACCTGCTCCGCCGTTGCCGGCGTTATAGCCGTCGCCCGTCGCAGCTCCGCCAGCCCCACCGGACCCGCCGGCCCCGAATAGCCACCCGCCGTGGCCGCCGGCACCGCCGTTCCCGCCGGCCGTCGGGGGGAAGATGCCGCCGTTGCCGGCGCCGCCGTCGGCGCCGGCGCCCCCGGCGCCGAACAGTCCGGCGCTGCCGCCCGCGCCGCCGTTCGAGTCGTATCCAGTCCCGTCGCCGCCGCTGCCGCCGGCGCCCCATAGCAGTCCGCCTCTGCCGCCGCTGCCACCGCTACCACCCAGGCTGTAAGCCTCGGCGCCGCCGGCACCGCCGGTGCCGAACAGTCCTGCATTGCCACCACTTCCGGCCGTCGCGCCGGTCCCGCGCGTCTCGCCTGCGTCGCCACCGTTGCCAGCGGTGCCGTACAGCAACCCGGCATTGCCGCCGTTACCCCCGACACCGGCGGCGTGGTCGGCGTCGCCGCCGTGCCCGCCGGTACCGCCGGTACCGCCCAGCCATCCGCCACGACCACCGTCGCCACCAATGCCGCCGTAACCACCGGTGCCGGGCTGAGTGTTGGAGCCGCCGCCGGCACCGCCGACCCCGCCGTCGCCGAAGAGCCCCGCATGGCCGCCGGCCCCTCCGTTGCCGCCGGAAACGTTGTTCGCGAGGTCACCGTGGAAGGCGTAGCCGGCGTTGCCACCGGCCCCAGCGTTGCCGAATAGTCCTGCATTGCCGCCGGCCCCGCCGTTGCCGCCGTTAAAACCGACGTCGTTGCAAATTCCACCAGCTCCGCCGGTTCCGCCCGTCCCGTAGAGCCACCCACCATGGCCGCCGGTGCCGCCCGAGCCACCGGCGATGCCGGAACCAAATACGGCGGTGGCGCCGGCCCCGCCGGCGCCGCCGTTGCCGATCAGTCCGGCCGCTCCGCCGTTGCCGCCGTTCGCGCCGTAGGTAGTCGGGGAGTAGCCGTTGCCGCCGTTGCCGTACAGAAGTCCACCGGCCCCGCCGTTGGGGCTTGCGGCTGTTCCGGCGGCGCCGTTCCCGATGAGAGGCCGGTCCAGGAATGTCTCAGCGGGCGCGTTGACGGCGTTGAGCAGGTTCTGTTGGGCGCTTGCCTCGGCGCTGGCGTATTGGGCCGCGCCGCCGTTCATGAGTTGCACGAACTGTTGGTGGAATGACGCCGCTTGGGCGCTGAGGGCCTGGTACGCCTGGGCGTGGGTGCCGAATAGCGACGCAATAGCGGTCGAGACCTCGTCGGTGCCCGCAGCGATTACTCCAGCGGTTGGAAAGGCCGCCACCGCGTTGGCCTGGCTGATCGCCGAACCGATGTTGGCCAGATCCGTTGCGGCCGCCGACACGAACTCCGGAGCTGCGACCACAAAAGACATCTACCGTCCTCCTGACACCGCCGGCGCGCGAGAAGTGCAGTGTAGCGTCGGGCGCACGAGCATGCCTCTATACACAGTAGCTATAGGAAATAATCGTGTTTCGCTACACTAGCGGGCTGCTACACTTTCGATTCTTTGGCTCGTAAGTGACACAAGGGGGGCACGATGCCAGCGGAAAACGCTACCGCAGCCGACGAGTCGCTGGATGTGATCACGGATGCCCTGCTGACGGCGTCCCGATTGTTGGTGGCCATCTCGGTCCGTTCCATATCGCAGGTCGACGAGACCATCACCATGGCGCAGTTCCGGACGCTGGTAATCCTGTCGAATCAGGGTCCGATCAACCTGGCCACCCTGGCCGGTCTGCTGGGTGTCCAGCCTTCGGCGACCGGCCGGATGGTCGACCGGCTCGTCGCCGCCGAACTGATCGACCGCCTGCCGCACCCGACCTCGCGGCGTGAATTACTCGCCACGCTGACCGGCCGGGGACGAGAGGTCGTCCGGCATGTCACCGAGCACCGGCGTGCCGAAATCGCCCGGATTGTGCAAAACATGCAGGCGGGGGAGCGGCGCGGGCTGGTGCAGGCCCTGAAGGCGTTTACCGCGGCCGGCGGAGAGCCCGACGCAACGCTCCACATCGATTTGTAGGTGGCTCATCGTTTTTCGGCGGTGAGCCCCGGGTACCTACACTGGGCCGGTGCGCCTCGTCTTTGCCGGCACCCCCGAACCCGCGCTGCCCGCGCTGCGTCACCTCGTCGACTCACCCCGTCACGACGTGGTCGCGGTGCTCACCCGACCCGACGCCGCCTCCGGACGCCGGGGCAAGCCGGAGCCGTCGCCGGTGGCGCGCGAGGCGTTGGACCGCGGTATTCCGGTGTTGCGGCCGTCGCGGCCGAACTCGGTGGAGTTCGTGGCCGAACTGTCGGAGCTGGCACCCGAATGTTGCCCGGTGGTGGCCTACGGCGCGTTGCTGGGGGCCGGGCTGCTCGCTGTTCCTCCGCACGGCTGGATCAACCTGCACTTCTCGCTGCTGCCCGCCTGGCGCGGCGCGGCTCCGGTGCAGGCCGCCATCGCGGCGGGAGACGCGATCACAGGAGCGACAACCTTCGAGATCGAGCCGAGCCTGGACTCCGGACCGGTGTACGGCGTTGTCACCGAGACAATTCGGCCGACCGATACCGCCGGCGATCTGTTGGCGCGCCTTGCGGTTTCGGGTGCGGCACTGTTGTCCACCACGCTGGACGGCGTCGCCGACGGGACGCTCACGCCGCGACCGCAGCCGGCCGACGGGGTCAGCGTGGCGCCGAAGATCAGCGTCGAGCAGGCCCGGGTGCGCTGGGACGTGCCGGCACAGGTCGTGGAGCGTCGGATCCGCGCCGTCACACCCAACCCGGGCGCCTGGACACTGATCGGTGACATGCGGGTCAAACTGGGACCGGTGCACCTCGACGGGGCCGCCCCAGAACCGTTGCCGCCCGGCCGTATTCACGTCGACCGCACCAGCGTCTGGATCGGTACCGGGTCGGAGCCGGTACGGCTGGGCCAAATTCAGCCGCCCGGAAAGAAACTCATGAACGCCGTCGACTGGGCCCGCGGGGCCAGGCTCGATTCCGCGGTGCGGGCATCGTGAGCTCGGGCAGGCCGGAGAACCGGGGGCCGAAAAGGCGCAGTCCACGCCGGCCACTGGACCCCGCGCGGGCCGCCGCGTTCGAGGTGCTTCGGGCCGTCAGCGAGCGCGACGCGTACGCCAACCTGGCGTTGCCGCCGCTGCTGCGCCAGCGCGGCATCACCGGCCGCGACGCGGCATTCGCCACCGAGCTGACCTACGGCACCTGCCGTAGCAAGGGCCTGCTCGACGCGGTCATCGCCTCGGCGGCCGGACGCCCGCCGGACGCGATCAACCCCGTGCTGCTCGATCTACTGCGGCTCGGCACCTATCAGCTGCTGCGCACCCGGGTCGACTCCTACGCCGCGGTGTCCACCACCGTCGAACAAGCCGGATTCGAATTCGATTCGGTGCGAGCGGGTTTCGTCAACGGCGTGTTGCGCACCATCGCCGGGCGCGACGAGAAGTCCTGGGTCGATGAGCTGGCACCCGACCCGAACGTCGATCCGGTCGGGCACGCCGCTTTTGTGCACGCCCACCCGCGCTGGATAGCCCAGGCCTTCGCCGACGCCCTGGGTGCGTCCGCGGGTGAGCTCGACGCGTTACTGGCAACCGACGACGAGCGGCCGCAGGTGCACCTGGCAGCGCGTCCGGGAGTGCTGACCGCCGACGAGCTGGCCGATGCGACGGGCGGGACCGTGGGCCGCTATTCGCCCTATGCCGTGTATCTGCCCGGCGGCGACCCCGGACAGCTGGCGGCGGTGCGCGACGGGCAGGCCCTGGTGCAGGACGAGGGCAGTCAGTTGGTGGCCCGCGCGCTGACGCTGGCCCCAGTTGAGGCCGATAGTGGCCGATGGCTGGACCTGTGCGCCGGCCCCGGCGGCAAGACCGCGCTGCTGGCCGGACTGGGCTTGGCTTCCGGGGCCCGGGTCACGGCGGTCGAGCCGTCGGCGCCCCGCGCGGACCTGGTGGTGGAGAACACCCGCGGGCTGCCGGTGGAGGTGCTGCGGGTCGACGGACGCTCCACCGGTCTTGACCCGGGTTTCGACCGGGTACTGGTCGACGTGCCCTGCACGGGGCTGGGCGCATTGCGCCGCCGGCCGGAAGCCCGCTGGCGGCGCACCCAGACCGACGTGCCGGCGCTGGCCAAGCTGCAACGCGAGCTGCTGGCCGCGGCGATCGCACTGACCCGGCCCGGCGGGGTGGTGCTGTACGCCACCTGCTCGCCGCATCTGGCCGAGACGGTCGGCGTCGTCGGCGACGCGCTGCGCCGTCATCCGGTCAGTGCGCTGGATGCCCGGCCGCTGTTCGAGCCCGTCCAGACGGGCCTCGGGGACGGGCCCTACGCGCAGCTCTGGCCGCACCGGCACGGCACCGACGCGATGTTCGCGGCCGCGTTGCGCCGCCTGAAGTGAGGTTGGCGGCAGCTCTCAGTAGTCTGTCGCTCATGCCTCGCCGCATCGCGGAACCCCTGATAGCGCCATCGATCCTGGCCGCCGATTTCGCCCGGCTCGCCGACGAAGCGGCCGCCGTGAACGGCGCCGACTGGTTGCACATCGACGTCATGGACGGGCACTTCGTGCCAAATCTGACCATCGGGCTGCCCGTCGTGGAAAGCCTGCTGGCCGCCACCCGCATTCCGATGGATTGCCATCTGATGATCGACAATCCGGACCGGTGGGCGCCGCCGTACGCCGAGGCCGGCGCCTACAACGTCACCTTCCACGCCGAAGCGACCGATAATCCGGTCGGAGTGGCCCGCGACATCCGCGCGGCCGGCGCCAAAGCCGGGATCAGCGTGAAGCCGGGAACCCCGCTCGACCCCTACCTGGAAATCCTGCCGCACTTCGATACCTTGCTCATCATGTCCGTGGAGCCCGGCTTCGGCGGCCAGGGCTTCATCCCGGAAGTTCTGAGCAAAGTCCGTACAGTGCGAAAGATGGTCGATGCGGGTGAGTTGACGATTCTGATCGAGATCGACGGCGGCATCAACGCGGACACGATCGAGCAGGCCGCCGCGGCCGGTGTCGATTGCTTTGTCGCCGGTTCGGCGGTCTATGGCGCTGACGATCCGGAGGCTGCGGTAGAGGCACTGCGGCGACAGGCCGGCGCCGCGTCGGCACATCTGCGCGCATGAACGAGCCTCAGACGGTCGAGAGCCTGGACGCGGCAATGCAGTTGGCCATCGAACAGGCCTACCAGGTCAAGGGCACCACCTATCCGAATCCACCGGTCGGGGCGGTCATCGTGGACCCCAACGGTCTGGTGGTCGGCGTCGGCGCGACCGAGCCGGCCGGTGGCGACCATGCCGAGGTGGTGGCGTTGCGCCGGGCCGGCCGGTTGGCGGCAGGCGCCATCGCCGTGGTCACTCTCGAGCCGTGCAACCACTACGGCAAGACTCCGCCGTGCGTGAACGCTCTGCTCGAAGCCAGAGTGGGGACGGTGATCTACGCCGTCGCCGACCCGAACGCGATCGCCGGCGGGGGATCGGCCCGGCTCTCGGGAGCGGGGGTAACCGTGCGTTCCGGTGTGCTGGGTGCCCAAGTCGCGGCCGGACCGTTGCGCGAGTGGCTGCACAAGGAGCGGACCGGGCTGCCTCATGTGACTTGGAAGTACGCCGCCAGCATCGATGGCCGCAGCGCCGCCGCCGACGGCTCCAGCCAGTGGATTTCCAGCCCGGCCGCACGCATGGACGTGCACCGTCGCCGTGCCACCGCCGACGCGATCGTGGTCGGCACCGGCACCGTGCTGGCCGACAACCCCACGCTGACCGCTCGGCTGCCCGACGGCTCGCTGGCCCCGGCGCAACCACTGCGTGTCGTGGTGGGCATGCGCGAAATACCACCAGAGGCAAAGGTTCTCAACGACGATTCGCCCACCATGATGATTCGTTCCCACGATCCCCTGGAGGTGCTCAAGGCGTTGTCTGACCGCACCGACGTGTTACTGGAAGGTGGCCCCACCCTGGCCGGTGCGTTCCTGCGGGCCGGCGCGATCAACCGCATCCTGGCCTACGTCGCGCCGATCCTGCTGGGCGGACCCAACACCGCGGTCGGCGATGTCGGGGTGCCCACTCTTGCCCGGGCGTTGCGCTGGCAGTTCGACGGCATCGAGCGGGCCGGCCCTGACCTGGTGCTCAGCCTGGTGGCCGGTTAGCGGCCGGCGCGTCAGGTTGGGGTCGAAACGGCCTGTTCCGCAGGGACTTCCGGCTCGTCGGCGTGGTCCTCGCGGCCGCTGATCAGCAGGCCCAACAGCGCGCCCAGCACGCAGACGATCCAGGTTGCCGTGAATATTTCGCCGTACATCCCTGCGAAAGAGGGCAGGAGGTTATGCGCTTGTTCGAGCGCGCGCTCCGTCCCGGTCATATCGCTCGGTATCGCCGCGTTCTTCTCGTTGAGGATCTGGTAGAAGCGGTACAAACCCCAGGCGCCCAGCCCGGCCACACCGATCAGCATGCCGGTCATCCGGGACACCACCACCGCTGCCGAGGCGATGCCATGCTCGGCTGAGGGGACTACGCGAAGGGCCGCCGAGGTCAGCGGCCCGATCAAACCGAGTCCCAGACCCGCTATCAGCAGGTCGGTTTGCATCGCGGGCAGGGTGAACAATCCGAAGATGTTGTGCTTGTCGTGCGGCAGGTCCATCGACCAGTGCGAGATCAGCACGTAGCCGCCGGCAGCGATGAGCAGTCCAACGAAGGCGACGGCGCGGTCGCCGACCCTGGTGGCTATCACGCCTCCCAGTAGCGCCCCAACGGGCAGCGCGATCATAAAGAACATCAGCATCCCGGCCGCCGCATTCTGGCTCTTGCCGAGCACGCCCTGGCCGAACAACTCCACATTGATCAGCGTCACCATCAACGCCGCGCCAGCGGCGAACGAGGCGCCCAATGCGGCGAGGAACGGCCGGAACTGTACCCCCGCCGGGTCGATCAACCGGGTCCGTGCAAAGCGCTCCCAGAGCAGGAACGCCACCCCGGCGACGACCGCCCCGATCACCAGGGGCGTTCCGTAGCTGGGCAGCACCTGTTGGCCGTTCGGACTGGGGTTGTACAACCCGAAGACCGCCAGACCCAGGGTGATGGCCAGCAGCACACCGCCGACCACGTCGATCTTCTCCGGCGTCTCGCTGCGATCGTGCGACGGCAGGCTGATCTGGATCAACACCATGGCAAACAAGGTCAGCGGGATGTTTATCCAGAAGACGTCTCGCCAGTCGCGGAGCAGCCAGACGATGAAAATCCCGTACAGCGGGCCCAGCACGCTGCCCAGTTCCTGCGCTGCACCGATACCTCCGAGCACTCCGGCGCGGTTGCGCTGCGACCACAAATCGGCGCCCAGCGCCAAGGTGACAGGCAACAACGCGCCGCTCGCGATGCCCTGAATGGTGCGGCCCACGATCAGCACTGGCAGGCTCTGCACGTGGAAGTTCACCACCGGAAAGCCCAGGATCATCAGATCCTGGATGGGGTGCCCGAGGATTTCCAAGGTCGAGTTGGCAAGATTCAAATTGCCGATCTGCACCGATAATGCGGTGATCACCGAGCCGATGATGAAGAAGAACAGGCTGACCTGAAGTAGTCGCTTGCGCCCGAACCGGTCGGAAGCCCTGCCCAGCAACGGCATGGCCGCGATGTAGCCCAGCAGGTACATCGTGACGATCGGGGTGATTCGCTGCAGTTGGTTAAGCGGGATGCCGACGTCATGCATGATGTCGCGCAGGATGGTGACCACGACATACGCATCGAGGGCACCCAGCAGTACCGCCAGACTGCCCGCGCCGATCGCGACTCGGCGTCCTGCCAGCTTCATCCTCAGCTCGCCGCGGGCTTGTTGACCTGGACCGGCTGGCCCCAGTTCGACAAGGTCATCTGGATGGTATTGCCCGGACTGTATTGCAGGCTGACCTGTGCCAGCTGGTGGTCGCCGCTCTCCACGATCCAGACGGTCGACGGCACCGGCTTCGTCGCCTTGAAGTTGGGCGCAATCTTGTTCACGGCGTCCGCGGAGACGTTTCCACTGACGCGGACCGTGGTTTGGCCGCTGACCTGCTCGCGGCCCTCGGCCTTGGCGTCGGTGAAGTTCGCCAGCACGTCGGCCACGCCGGTGTCCGGGTTCAAAATCGCCGACGGGTCGTAGATCTGAGAGGCCGGGCCGACATCGGTCATCGCTTTGTCACCCGGGTTCAGGGCGTTGGTGTACAGGTCGCCGTCCAACACCACGAAATCGGCGCTGATGTCCTGCCCCATGAATGTGAGCTGGGCGTTTCCCTGCGCGGCGGTGTTCGGGGAGGTGGTGAGGTCGCCGGTCAGAGTCTTGACGGGCAATCCGGGAATTTTGCCGGTGACGGACAGCACCAGGTGCGCGCTCTTGGTGTTCTTGGTGGAATCGGCGGACTGCTTTACCAACGTCGTGGCGTCGGGCAATGGCCCGCCGCTCGTTGAGGATTTGA
>Ga0302279_10007469_pt1 | contig 11176 bp, 11 predicted proteins | sample III_Bog_N3_3_FD_194541 | JGI IMG/M metagenome (GOLD analysis project Ga0302279, IMG submission 194541) | Peat permafrost microbial communities from Stordalen Mire near Abisko, Sweden - III_Bog_N3_3 | ecosystem: Environmental > Terrestrial > Soil > Wetlands > Peat | place: Sweden: Abisko...
CTCGTCGACGAGGGGCCGGCGCACGTGCGTCGGTACGTGTTCAACGACGAGCTGACCACGCCGATCGTGAAGAATGCCCTCGGCGACTCGGCCGGGGTCATCGGTGCCGCCCTCGTCGGTGCACGGCGAGTGCCCTGAGGCGCGAGAGCTTACTGGAGCGTCCCGTCCATCTTGTAATTCACCGTGCACGGAAGCTCGGCGTAGCCGCCACCGCCCGACGCGAGCTGGTCTGCGCAGTTGGCGCCGATCGCAGGGGAGACCGTGAAGCTGTAGCTGCCGGTGAACGACGCGGGGGCGACCCCCGTGGCCATCGTGAAGCTGAGCGTGTCGTTGCGCTGGAGAGTGCACTTACCCACCCCCGCTTCGGTCGCGTCCACGTCGTCCGCGAGGACGTCGCTGATGGTCACGGTTCGCGCGGCGTTCATCGTTCCCGAGGTCGAGGTGCCGCCCGAGTTCGGGAACCAGTAAACGGTCCCGTGGTCGTTCGAGATTGTGACGCTGAAGCTGCCAGGATCCGTCGCGGCCGCGACACTGCCGCACGAGTTCGTGGAGACCGTGCTGGCGACCGCGTACGTGCCGAGCACCGTCCCGGGCGTGGGGTTGTCGCAGGCCGCGCTCGCGACGGCGAAGGCCGCGAGGAACGAAACATACACGCGAGTCGACATGGGAGAACCTCGTCGCCTCCCGCTACAGGAGTCGGGGACGACGGGCCAAGTTTTGGCGCGTTCGCCCAGCTCAGCTCAGCTCAGAGCGGAGACCGACGGAGCCTGCGCGATGTCTTTTCCGCCGGGGTCGCGCCAGTCGTCCTTCTCGACGCGACCGTCCTTGAGCGTGACCACGCGAGGCATGCTCGCCGCGAGCGCCAGGTTGTGGGTGACCACGACGATGGTCGTCCCGCGCTGCTTGTTGATCGTGAAGAAGAGATCGTGAATCTGGCTGCTGGTCGCCGAGTCGAGGTTGCCTGTCGGCTCGTCGGCGAGGATCAGCTTCGGGTCGAGGATGAGCGCCCGCGCGAGCGCCACGCGTTGCTGCTCGCCGCCCGAGAGCTCACCCGGACGATGCGCCGCGCGGTCCTTCAGCCCGACCTCTTCGAGGAGCGCCGCCGCGCGCGTTTCGAGCTCTTTCTTCCCGCGCCCCTGGATGAGCCCGGGCATCATCACGTTCTCGAGCGCGTTGAACTCGGGGAGCAGGTGATGGAACTGGAACACGAAGCCGATGGTGCGGTTGCGTAGCTCGGCCAGGCGTGAGCCCGAGAGCTTCGTCAGCTCCTCGCCGTCGAGCTTCAGAGAGCCACGCGTCGGGAAGTCGAGCGTGCCGACGCAGTGAAGGAACGTCGACTTGCCTGCCCCCGATTGCCCGACGATGGCCACGATCTCCCCCTGGTAGATCGACAGGTCGATGCCGCGCAGCACCTCCAGCGTCCGCGTCTTGTTTTGCGGATGCTGGAAGGACTTGCAGACGTTGTCGGCGACGACGAGGGCGCTGGGCATTGGCCACGCGGCTTCTAGCACGGCGGCTTCTACGCTGGGGACGCGGCTAGCGGACGGCCTACTTGGCCTCGGCCGGCGCTCGGTGCAGCGTCCGCAGCCGGGCCGCGACCATCTGCCGATAGAGCTTGAGCGTCTCGGGCATCGTCGCGCCGATCTTCTCCTCGAACTCCTGCACCGACTCGAGCTCCGTCTTCCACTCGTCGATGTCGATGTGCGTCGCCGCGTCGACGTCGTCGTGCGGCACGTTGAGCCCCGACAGATCGAGGTCGCCTGCCTTGGGGACCCAGCCGAGCAGCGTCTCTTGCCCGCCGACTTGCAGCCGCGTCCGGTCGACGATCCACTTGAGCACGCGCATGTTCTCGCCGAAGCCCGGCCAAAGGAACTTGCCGTCCTTCCCCTGACGGAACCAGTTCACCATGAACACCTTCGGCGGGTTCGCGATGCGCCCCTGCATGTCGAGCCAGTGGGCGAAGTAGCTCCCCATGTTGTAGCCACAGAAGGGGAGCATCGCCATCGGGTCACGCCGCACGACGCCGACCTTGCCGGTCGCCGCGGCCGTCGTCTCGCTGCCGAGGATCGACCCGAGGAACACGCCGTGCGTCCAGCTGAACGCCTGCATGACGAGCGGTACCGTCGTGGCGCGCCGGCCGCCGAAGATGATCGCGCTGATGGGCACCCCTTCCGGGTCGTCCGTGAAGCGCGACTGCACGGGGTTGTTCATCGCAGGAGCCGTGAAGCGCGAGTTCGGGTGCGCCGCCTTCTCGGCTGAGCCCTTCTTCCACGGGCGCCCCTGCCAGTCGGTCAGCTCCTCGGGGACCTCGCTCGTCTTGCCTTCCCACCAGACGTCGCCGTCCTTGGTGACCGCGACGTTCGTGTAGAGCGTGTCCTTCGCGATCGTCTTCATCGCGTTCGGGTTCGATTTGTTGCTCGTGCCGGGCGCGACGCCGAAGTAGCCCGCCTCGGGGTTGATCGCCCAGAGCCGTCCGTCCTCGCCGACCCGCATCCAGCAGATGTCGTCGCCGACGGTCGTGATCTTCCACCCCTTGAAGCGCGCCGGGGGGATCATCATCGCGAAGTTCGTCTTGCCGCACGCGCTCGGGAACGCCGCCGCGACGTACGTCGTCTGCCCCTCGGGGCTCTCGACGCCGAGGATCAGCATGTGCTCGGCGAGCCAGCCCTCTTTGTTCCCGAGGTAGCTGCCGATGCGGAGCGCGAGGCACTTCTTGCCGAGCAGCACGTTGCCGCCGTAGCCCGAGCCGATGCTCCAGATCGTGTTGTCCTCGGGGAAGTGGCAGATGAAGCGGCGGTCCGGGTTGCAGTCGAGCGTCGAGTGCAGGCCTCGGTTGAAGTCGTTCGACTCGTTACCGAGCATCGTGAGCGCCTGCTTGCCCATGCGCGTCATGATCCGCATGTTCAAGACGACGTACGGGCTGTCCGTCACCTCGACGCCGACCTTCGACATGCGCGAGCCGATGGGCCCCATGACGTAGGGGACGACGTACATCGTCCGCCCCCTCATCGACCCGTCGAAGAGCTTGCCGAGCTTCGCGTACGCCTCGTCCGGCGCCATCCAGTTGTTCGTCGGCCCCGCGTCGTCCTTCTCCTTGGAGCAGATGAACGTCAGCTGCTCGACGCGCGCGACGTCGTTCGGGTTCGAGCGGTGCAGGTAGCAGCCCGGGAGCTTCTCCTGGTTCAGCGGGATGAGAATACCGGCGGCCACCGACAGCTCGGTCAGGCTCCTCTTCTCCTCCTCGGAGCCGTCGCACCACACGATCTGGTCGGGCTTGGTGAGCTTCGCGACCCCCGCGACCCACGCAAGGAGATGCGGGTTCTTGGTGAGGGGCGACGTGGTGGGGCTGGACTGCGTTGGGGGAGGGCTCTGGGTGGTGCTCATGTTTGGAGTCCTACGGTCCTATTGGGTCGAACGAGCGGTCGTCAAGCGTCGACCGAGGTCATCCTTATCGGGCTCGTGTTCACAATGGTGGCTATGCTCGACAGAGGCGCGAATGAGGACGGCGGCGGCGACGAACGAGAGGCTAGCGCAAGGCATGCGTCTCGCGATCCTTTCGCTCCTCGGCGCCGGAAACGGCTGCGTCGCGCACGCGCCGCCTCCTGCTCCCGTGATCGTGGCGCCCGCGCCGCCGCCGAAGGATGACGGCAAAGCTTCCGACGGCGCCGAAGGGGGGCTCTCGCACTCGGCCGCGCTCGAGGAGCTCAAGGTCGCTCCGTTGAGCATGATCGGCGATCGGCAGCGCAGCGTGCGTCTCCTGCTCCCCGACTCCCACCACTGGACCCGCGTGAAGTTCTTCGGCATCCCGACGCTGATGGGGCTTCGGTACGGCAAGGATCATCACGCCGTCGTCGGCGTCGCAGTTCAGCACGTCGACCCGAACGCGCCGCTCGCCGCGTGCAGCACGACGTTCGAGGCGTGGGGCGCACCTCTGCTCGATGTCTTCGACGTCGACGTGAAGCGCGACCCCTCCACGGTGCTGCCATGGTCGCGCGCGCGCGGTACGGAAGCCTCGGAGCAGGCCGAGCTGCACACGAGCTACGCGCAGACGGCGAGCCTCGCCATGCACGACGGGTTCGCGGTCGCCTACGCGACGTACCCCGCCTGGAAAGGGGCGTGCCTCATCGTGGGGATCGCCGTCCCGTCACGCGGCGACGACCCGAGGGCGAAGGCCGTGCGCGATAGGTTCGCGGCGGAGGTGCTGCCGAAGGTGCTGGTCGTCGCGAAGGAAGAGCCGAAGGGGAGAGAGTGAGGCCTTGCGACGTACGCTTTCACGCGCGTCCCGTGACTCACAGCGCCCCCGCGACGAGCTTCTCGAGCAGCACGACCGCCCGGTCGGCACCGCTGTAGGACGAGAGGCGTGACCCCATTCGCTTCGCGCGTTCCTGGGTCGCGGTGTCCTCGAGGGCGAAGCGGAGCGCGCGCACGAGCTCGGCGGTCCGGAAGTGCTTCGGCAAGGCGGCCGGTCCGAGCCCCAGCCTCTCGACGCGAGCGGCCCAGTAGAACTGATCGAAGATGTGAGGAACCATCACCTGCGGCACCCCCGCGAGCGCGGACGCCGCGGTCGTCCCGGCGCCCCCGTGGTGCACCGTGGCGGCGACCCGCTCGAACAGGAGCCTGTGGTTGACCGGGCCGATCGTCCTGATGCGCGAGCTCAGGCTTCCCCCGCCGAGGTTCGCCCAGCCCGAGCTCACGATCGCGCGGCATCCGACCGTCGTGCACGCCTCGGCGATGATCTCGGTGCGGGCGACGGGATCGTCGTTCGGCATGCTGCCGAAGCCGATGTAGACGGGGGGATCGCCAGCATCGAGGAACGCCTCGAGATCCTCGGGGAGCGGCGTCGGGGAGTCGAGGAACCAGAAGCCGGTTACGCGGTGGCGCCCGTTCCATTCCGCGGGGGGAGGCGCGAGCTCCACATCGGTCGCCAGGAGCGTCGTGGCCCCGTTTTGGACGTAGTCGACGAGGTCGGAGACGGGGGAGAAGCCGAGCCGCTCTCGGTGTCGGTTCACCGGGCCCCGCAGCGTCGCGTTGAGGACCAGCCCCTGCATGCGCCAGGTCGCGCGGTTCACCCAGCGCGGGCTTCGGCCGAGGCTGCTGAACGGCGACGGGATCTCGTCGTTGGGCGCGCACCCCGGGAAGAACGAGGCGATGCACACAGGGATGCCGAAGCGCTCGCCGATCGTCGGCCCCGACACAAGGAGCAGCGTTCCGAGGAGGACGTCGGCCCCCTCGCACGCCTTCTCGAGCACCTCGAACTGCTCTTCGACGAGGGTTCGCGCGTACGACAGCAGGGTAAGCGGGTTCGCGACGGCTTCCCCTCGCTCTCGTACCTCTCGTTCGACGTCGCGCCCGCCGTAGACGTAGCGAAGACCCGCCCCTTCGACGAGACCGCGGAAGTTCTCCGCCGCCGCGACCGTGACGTCGTGCCCCGCGCCGCTCATGCGTTGCCCGAGCGCGACGACGGGCTGCACGTCGCCGCGAGTGCCGACGGGGGCGAGGACCGCTTTCACCGCGAGCTCTCCATCAGGGCGACTCTATCCTAGTCTTTCTCGATGCCCCCGTCGGGCAACGCGTAGCACCCGCACAACGTCGTCGACCACTCCTGCCCCGTGCCGCATGCGTTCGGCGTGCTGCTCGCGGGGCAGAACGCGTCGGGGCAATCCTTTGCGATCGCGCAGTACCCCGCGTCGAACGGCTCGCACGCGCACGTCCCGTCGTCCGTGAAGCGCGTTCCGGTGGCGCACGCGACGGCGCATGTGTTCTCCGTGTCACACGCGAGTCCGGCGATGCTTGCCCCCAGCGCGCACGCCAGCGCGAGCGCCACCGCCCGTGCGCGCGGCCTCGCGCCCCTTAGCGTCAATTGACGCTCGGCAAGCTCTCGGCCGACTTCCGCGCCTCGACGATCGCCCGCCCACGCACCGCCTGCCGGTCGAGCGCCGCCTTCACGAAGCGCGCAAAGAGCGGGTGCGCCGCCGACGGCTTGCTCTTGAACTCGGGGTGAAACTGGCAGCCGACGAAGTAGGGGTGGTTCTGAAGCTCGATCATCTCGACGAGCTTCTTGTCGGGCGACGTCCCCGACAGCACGAGCCCCGCCGCGGCCAGCTGTTCCTTGAACTCGTTGGCGAACTCGTAGCGATGGCGGTGACGCTCGGAGATCTCGGTCGTCCCGTACGCGTCGGCCGCAACACTGTTCGGCAGAAGAGTGCACGGGAACGCGCCGAGGCGCATCGTCGCCCCCTTGTTGCGAAGGTTTCGTTGCTCGGGGAGCAAATCGATGACCGGGTACGCCGTGTCGCGGTTGAACTCGGTCGAGTTGGCCCCTGCGAGCCCCGCCACGTTGCGCGCGAACTCGACGACCGCGAGCTGCATGCCGAGGCAGATGCCGAAGAACGGGATGACGTTCTCGCGGGCATAGCCGATGGCCATGATCTTCCCCTCCGTACCGCGGTCGCCGAAGCCGCCGGGCACCAGCACCGCGTCGAGGTGCGAGAGCAACTTGTCCGCCCCCTCTTTCTCGACCGTCTCCGAGTCGATGTACTCGAGGTCGACCTTGCAGTCGTTCGCCAGCCCCGCATGCACGAGCGACTCGTGGAGCGACTTGTACGCGTCCCGCAGGTGCACGTACTTGCCGACGACGCCGATCTTCACCGAGCCCTTGCTCGGCTTCTTGAAGCGGTCGCACACGCGGTGCCAGGCGGTCAGATCGGGCTGGCGGCTCCAGATGTTGAGGCGCTCGCAGATGAGGTCGTCGAGCCCTTGCGAGTGGAAGTGAATCGGCACCTCGTAGATGCACGACACGTCGATGGCCGAGATGACGGCGTCGACCGCCACGTTCGAGAAGAGCGCGATCTTCGCCTTCGTCTCGTCGTTGAGCGGCGTCTTGGTGCGGCAGATGAGGATGTCGGGCTGGATGCCGATGCTGAGCATCTCCTTGACCGAGTGCTGCGTCGGCTTCGTCTTCAGCTCCCCGGCCGTCTCGATGTAAGGGACGAGCGTGACGTGCATGCTGAGCGCGTTGCCGGTCCCCGCCTCGATCTTGAGCTGACGGATGGCCTCGAGGAACGGGAGCGACTCGATGTCGCCGACCGTGCCGCCGATCTCGATGATGGCGACGTCGGGCCTCTGGGGCATCGACTCGACCGCCCCCTGCACGCGCGCTTTGATCTCGTCGGTGATGTGCGGGATGACCTGCACCGTGGCGCCGAGGTACTCCCCGCGCCGCTCCTTCGAGATGACCGCCTCGTAGATCTTGCCGGTCGTGAAGTTGTTCTGCCGCGTCATCCGGGCGTTCGTGAAGCGCTCGTAGTGCCCGAGGTCGAGATCCGTCTCGGCGCCGTCGTCCGTGACGAAGACCTCGCCGTGCTGGTAGGGGCTCATCGTCCCGGGGTCGACGTTGATGTACGGGTCGAGCTTCACCGTAGTGATGCGCAGGCCGCGCGACTCCAGCAGGGCACCGACCGACGCGCTGGCCAGCCCCTTTCCAATCGACGAAACGACCCCCCCGGTGACGAACAGGTACTTCGTGGGTTTTCGGCTCATCGCCAGACGCCTCCAACGGTCGCGGCCCAGCGGATAGCACGGACGAGCCATCCGTGAAACGGGTGCGCCGCAATCGTGGGGGAAACGAGGCCGGCGCGAGCGTGGGTGAGACGAGCTGAAAGGTAGGTGCGTGTGTTCGGTGTGTCGATGCCGGACCAACGTCTATCGATGCGGAGGCAGCAGATGTCGATGCGGAGGCAGCAGGTGTCGATGCGGAGGCAGCAGGTGTCGATGCGGAGGCAGCAGATGTCGATGCGGAGGCAGCAGATGCCGATGCGGAGGCAGCAGATGTCGATGCGGAGGCAGCAGATGTCGATGCGGAGGCAGCAGATGTCCTGGCGCAGGACCCTCCGCCACCTTCCCACGCAGACCTCATCCCCCGGCCCCTTCTCCCTGAAGGGAGAAGGGGAGATCGCACCCTCGAGCTACGCGCGCTCCCCCCCACCATGCGCAAAGTAACCCCCGCAACAAGCGAGGTACACCCGGGACCGTGCCCTGGGCGGCTGAAGGCGCACGGAGAACCCCCTCCGCCAAAGGGCACGGTCCCGGGTGTGCCGAGCGCACAGATCGTGGCAGAGTCTCGCGTGGATGCGCTCGACGATCGTTTGCCTCGTGCTCCTGCTCGCCGCCTGCTCATCGAGCGGCAACTCGGCACCGCTCGACTATGCGCAGGATTGCGGCTGCGACTGGACGACGGAATATTGCAAGCTCGAGTATGCCCCAGAACAAAAGGCGCTCGACGGGTGCGCGAAGACCACCTGCCGGACATGCGCATGTTTGGTCGCGGCGACGGGCGTCGGGGACTGTACCGATGACGGCGGAATGCTGATCGGTACGGTAGAGGAGGGCCAGTAGACGCGCGGAAGCTTCCGGGCCGCGAACGCCGTCCATCGCAACACGCAAGGCACCCGCCGTCTCCCCCCCACCATGCGCAAAGTAACCCCCGCAACAAGCGAGGTACACCCGGGACCGTGCCCTGGGCGGCTGAAGGCGCACGGAGAACCCCCTCCGCCAAAGGGCACGGTCCCGGGTGTGCCGAGCGCCGGTCTGGTCCCGGGTGGGCCGAGCGACTAGACTGCCGCGCATGGGACGCGAAAACAGCATCGGGATCCTCGGCTACGACTCGTTCCACTTCGTCGTGGAGAACCTCGAGCGCTCGCGGCAGTTCTACACGCGCCGCTTCGGCTTCAAGGAGGTCGCCAAGGCGAGCGCGGACCTCACCGAGCGTAGCGGTCAGCAGTCGGTCGTGTTCGGCGCCGGCGACGTCCGTGTCTGCGTGTCGACTCCTCTGTCGCAGAAGTCGAAGGCCTCGCGCTACCTGCGGCGCCACCCCGACGGCGTCATGAGCCTCGCCTTCCGCGTCGAGAACCTCGACCACACGATGGCGTTCCTCGACAAGCGCGGCGGCACGTTCCTGAGCGACCCCATCGACGAGACCGACGACAAAGGCGGGCGCTACCGCTCCTTCGAGATCGCCACGCCGCTCGGAGACGTCGCGTTCCGCTTCGTCGAGCGCACGACCTACGAAGGCTTCGCGCCTGGCTTCGTCGACTCCGGCGTCGGCAACGCGGGGCGCCCGGACAACGACTTCGGCATCGCCGCCATCGACCACATCACCTCCAACGGCCTGACGATGCAGCCCATCGTCGCCTGGTACAAAGAGGTCCTCGGCTTCGAGCCGTTCTGGGAGATCAGCTTCCACACGCTCGACGTCGCCAAGGCCGCCCAGGCGCGCTCCTCGGGCTCGGGCCTGCGCTCCATCGTCATGTGGGACCCGGAGAGCGGCGTGAAGTTCGCGACCAACGAGCCGCTCCGTCCGTTCTTCCGCGACTCGCAGATCTCCAAGTTCGTCGAGGACAACTGGGGCAACGGCATCCAGCACATCGCGTTCGCCGTGCCGAACATCCTGAGCACCGTCGAGGAGATGCAGCACCGCGAGGTGGAGTTCATGAAGACGCACCCCGCGTACTTCAAGGACCTGCCGGCGCGCCTCGCTGCGCTTCGCCTCACGAACGTGAAGGAAGACCTCAAAGAGCTCGAGCGTCTTCAGGTGCTCGTGGACGGCGCGGATGACAAGTACATGCTGCAGATCTTCCTCCGGGAAGCTGCAGCGCTCTACGACGAGTCGCGCGCGGGGCCGTTCTTCTACGAGATCATCCAGAGGGCAGGGGACCCGGGCTTCGGCTACGGGAACTTCCGCGCCCTCTTCGAGAGCATCGAGCGGGCGCAGGCCGGCGCTCTGAACGAGACGGTCGCCACCGCATGATCGACCGCCAAGCGATGGGGCTCTTGCCCGACAAGCCGCACACCACCCTCCGCGACAAGGACGGCAAGCTCTTCTACGAAGAGATGCACACGCGCGGCGGCTTCGGCGGCCCGTTCACCTACTTCTACCATCGCTACCCCATCACCGCGCACACCGAGACCGGACCGAGTGACCGCGGCTACCGGCCTCCGATGGCGGCGTCCGGCCCTCCGCACCCGCTCCGTCGTCGCCTCTACTTGAGCGAACGAGTCGCCACGGGGGGGCAGCTCCTCGACAAGCGCACCCCCGTCTTCTTCAACTCCGACGTCACCGTGCTCCTCGCGCGGCCGACGGTGAGCGACGACGCCTACTTCGCGAACGGCGACGGCGACGAGCTGTGGTTCGTCCAGGAGGGGAAGGCGAAGCTCGAGTCGATGTGCGGCTGGCTCGACGTGGTTGCGGGGGACTACGTGTGGGTTCCGCGGTCGCTCATCCACCGCTGGCACCTCGAGACGAGCGAGCTGCGCCTCATCTGCTTCGAGGCGCACACGGGGCTCGTCGTCCCGAGCGAGTTCAGGAATCCGGTTGGCCAGCTGCGCATGGACGCGCCTTATACGCACCGCGATTTCGTGCGGCCGGTGGGTCCCATCGCGACGGCCGACCAGGTGCAGGACGGACCGCGCGAGCTGTTCGTGAAGAAGTCGGGGGTCTACACGCGCTACCAGCTCGAGCGGCCGCCGATGGACGTCGTCGGGTGGGACGGCTTCGTCTACCCGTGGGCCTTCAACATCGAGAAGTACCAGGCGAAGACCGGCCTCATTCACCTGCCGCCGACCATCCACGCGACCTTCGCCAGCGCCGGCTTCCTCATCTGCTCGTTCGTGCCGCGCGTGACCGACACGCACCCGAACGCCATCCCGTGCCCGTACCCCCACTCGAGCGTCGACTGCGACGAGGTCATCCTCTACCTGCGCGGCAACTTCACGAGCCGTCGCGGCGTCGAGCCGGGGGCCATCTCTCTTCATCCGGCAGGCGTCGCCCACGGGCCGCATCCGGGAGCGTACGAGGCGAGCATCGGCGCCAAGAGCACCAGCGAGATGGCCGTGATGATGGACACGTTCAAGCCGCTCCAGCCGACCGAGCAGGCGATGGCCCTCGAAGACCCCGCGTACCATGAGTCATGGCGTACACAAACGTGACGAGCCGCTGACGAGGTCGTAAGAGCGAGGTTCCACCGGATGACCCCCCGCTCTCGCCCGAGCCACTCTACTCTCGCCGTCGCGCTCGCGATCGGCGCGGTGGGCGCTCTGTCGTGCACGCATCCGTCCGTCTCGGTGAGCCTCTCGAGTGATGCAGGGCTCGCACCCGACGCCGTCCCCGAGGCAGGTCAGG
>Ga0302279_10007471_pt1 | contig 11176 bp, 8 predicted proteins | sample III_Bog_N3_3_FD_194541 | JGI IMG/M metagenome (GOLD analysis project Ga0302279, IMG submission 194541) | Peat permafrost microbial communities from Stordalen Mire near Abisko, Sweden - III_Bog_N3_3 | ecosystem: Environmental > Terrestrial > Soil > Wetlands > Peat | place: Sweden: Abisko...
CGCGCGCCCGACGCCGAGGTCCACATCGACAGCCCGCGCGTCTCCAGATACCACGCGCGCATGACGTTCCAGGACGGACAGCTGGAGGTCGCGGACCTGGGAAGCCGGAATGGCACGCGCGTGAACCGCGAGGTCCTTCGATCCGCGAGCGTCAGGGTCGTCGGGGGTGACGTGCTCAAGGTCGGCCCGCTCGAGGTCGTCATCGCCCGGGCCGATCAGACCGCCTTCGGAGACGACGCCAACGCGCTCGAAGGCGGCGCATCCGCAGGGGGGCCCGACGCCGAGCTCGGTGCGCACGGGATCGTCGTCGCCGACCCTGCCATGGTGGCCCTCTTCGGTGTTCTGAAGCGCCTCGCTCCCTCCCCGGCGACCGTGCTGATCCTCGGCGAGACGGGCGCGGGAAAGGAGGTCGTGGCAGAGCAGATTCACCGCCTCAGCCCGCGTGCAGAGCGCCCGTTCGTCCGGCTCAACTGCGCATCGCTGCCGGACACGCTGCTCGAGAGCGAGCTCTTCGGGCACGAGAAGGGCGCGTTCACGGGAGCCGACCGCCAGCACGTCGGCTACTTCGAGGCGGCGGACGGCGGTACCCTGCTCCTCGACGAGATCGGCGAGATCCCGCTGCCGCTCCAGGCAAAGCTGCTGCGGGTCCTCGAGCAAGGGCGTGTAGCGCGCGTGGGCGCGACGAAGGAGCGGCCGGTGGACGTACGGGTCATCTGTGCAACACACCGTGATCTCACAGTAGAGGTCCAGCAGGGCCGGTTCCGACAGGACCTCTACTATCGGATATCCACGTTCCCGATCCGCGTCCCGCCCCTGCGCGAGAGACCCCGAGAGATCCAACTTCTCGCGGACGTGCTCGCCCGGCGTGTCGCACGAAGAGCCGGGCTGGCTCCCTCCGTGATCACGCCGGCTGCTTCCGCCAAGCTTCTGGCGCACACATGGCCCGGCAACGTCCGCGAGCTCCGCAACGTGATGGAGCACGCCGTCGTGATGGCCAACGGAGGCCCCATCGAACCTCGGCACCTCCCCGAGACCCTCCGCGGGGAGAGGGTCGACGACCGGCCTCAGGCCATCCGCACGCAGGTCGCCGATACGGAGCGGGCCTCGATTGAAGCCGCGCTTCTTGCCGAATCGAACAACCGGACGCACGCTGCGAAGCGACTGGGGATCAGCCGGCGTACGCTCATCTACAAGATGATCAAGTACGGCCTGCGCGGCTCCTAGAGGACCTCGACTTTCGTCGAATGTGGCGCACGTCCGGGCTAGACTCGAGCTGTGCTCGACCGGTCTCTGCCCTATCTCTGGTCATGCCTCCTCGTCACGTCTGCGATGGGTTGTGGTCAATCCTCCCCGGCGAGAAACACCCTCCCCCCCGCATTTGACGCGTCGAGCACGAAGGACGCGGCCGAGGCTCACGACGGAGCGAGTCCCCGCCGCGTCGACGCGGGGCCGACCCTGCGCGACGGGGGACAGCCGGCGCTCGACGCGGCTCACCCGGTGCTCGAGGGCGGAGCCCTCCCCGACCGGAGCGCACCCTGCCAGACCCGGATCTCCTACGGCAACGGGTGGATCCGTCCCGCGAACCATCCGGCCAGCTACGACGACGTCTCGGCGCTCGTGACGTGGGATGGACCGTGCACTTCCGACGGCGAAAGCTCCTACGCCCTCCTGTCGAACGGCTGGAAGCCGATCTTCACCGGCACCGACGGGTGCGTCGTTGCGCTGGATGTGTCTGGCTCGTGTGAGCCGCAGGCCGGATGCACGACACGCGTGACTTACGGACCGGGGTGGATCCCTCCGGCGAGCCATCCCGCCGGTTACGATGACGTCCTCGGGCGCGTGTTCGGCGACGGGACCTGCCATGCCGATGGGAGCGAGGCCTACACGGCTCTCTCCAACGGATGGCAGCCACACTTCCAGGGCACCGGCAGCTGCGGGGTGTCCCTCGAGTACACGCAGTGCGGCGGGCTCTACGACAATCCCGTCGTTCCGACTTCCTGCCCGGATCCCGGGGTACTCTACGACAGCGGACAGTACGTCCTGGCCTGCACATCGGGGGATGCCGCCAACGCGTATCCTCTTTACACGTCGCCAGACCTCGCCACGTGGACCGCCCACGGCTTCGTCTTCCCGGCGGGCCACTGGCCGTCGTGGGCCGTCAGCGACTTCTGGGCTCCTGAAGTCCACAAGGTCGGGGCCCACTACGTCGTTTACTTCTCCGCGCGCAGCACCGCGGGCCACTACTCCATCGGAGCGGCGTCATCGAACAGCCCGCTCGGCCCGTTCACGGACATCGGACAGCCGCTCATCGCGGAAGCCTCGATGGGGCTCATCGACGCCAGCGAGATCAACGCCGCGGACGGAACCCCCTACGTCGTGTGGAAGGAGGATGGCAACGCGGTAGGACTGCCCACGCCGATTCACAGCCAGGCCCTCTCGAGTGACGGGCTCTCGCTCCAGGGCAGCGCCGCGACACTCATCACCAACGACGAGGCCTGGGAGGGTGCAGTCACCGAAGCCCCGTTCATGGTGCAGCACGCCGGCACCTACTACCTCTTCTACAGCGGCAACTCCTACGCCACGACGGCCTATGCCGTAGGGGTCGCCGAGGCCAGCTCGCCGCTCGGCCCCTTTACCAAGCTTGGAAGCCCGGTCCTCGCCACGGGAGGCGCGTGGGCCGGACCTGGGCACTGCTCGGTTGTCGACACGCCCGCAGGCGATACGTACATGGTCTATGCGGCATGGGAGAGCGGGTGCGTCGGAGGCAATGGCTGCAATCGTGTGGCGCTCACCGACGCGGTCGTGTGGAACAGGTGGCCGGGCGTGCCGTTCGCCCCCTCGTCCGCCAGCCGACCGCTCCCCTGACCCGCGAGGCCGCGAGGCCGCGAGGACGACGCTTTTCGCTCAAGGGCAGGCAGGATTGTCGGCGTAGCCCGTCGATTGCCCCACCGGGAGAAGAATCGCGGAGCTCTGCGTCGTGTTGTAGGGGTCGTTGCTGTTGTCGGCGAACGCGTAGAAGTCGAAGAAGTCCCCGCCGTACGAGAACGTCTGAAAGAGGCTTGCCTGCATCGCCTTGTCGACGTCGAAGACGAGCTGCGCCTGATCCGTGTTCCCGCCGAGGCACGTCCAGCCCGGACCCGGCACGCACTCGACGGCGCTGGGCATGGCGACGCCGCCCGGCATCGGATTCTGGCTGGCGACGCCGGTGGTCGTCGTGGTGGCGGTCGTCTGGACGATCTTGAGCGACCCGGCCCAGCGGAACCGGACGAGGTCTCCTCGATTGACGGTGATGCCTCCGCCGAGGCCGGTATCGAACTGAACGCCGTCGTTATCGTTGTAGAGATCAACGAGCCGGCAAGCTTGCCCCTTCGTTCTATCGAGGGCGCAACACCCGCCGGCCACCGGCGGCGTCGGCCGTACCGGCCGCTGGATGAAAAGAAGGTGCGCCGTGCCGGTGTACATCGCGAAGTTGGGCTCCTTGGTCGAGTCGCAGAAGGTCTGGCACTTGTCGCATGCCGAGTAGGCGCACTGATCGGACAGATGAACCATGCCGGGCCGATAGTTGCTCGTGTCGATCATGTACTCGCCGAGATCGAGTGACCCATTGACGCAGGTGTAGTTGGGCCCGCCCACGCACTCGGTGCGTGGCCCGCTCCCGATTCCGCCCGTGGCAAACGGCTCGTCCTGGCTCTGGTCGTGGACCTGAACGACGTTGTGAAGGCCGGTCCACCGGAAGAGCACCAGGTCACCCTGGTTCACGCCGTACGTGGGAGCGACCCAGTCATAACCCGAGCTCGTCTGGAAGTTGTTCACCTCGTACTGCATGCAGTGCGGTCGGCTCGCGTATGCGGCATACCGCCCCTCGTAGACCGTCGACTGGGCGAGCTGGCTGCAGGACTTGGGCGCGTAGACCGGATTCGGTGTACCCGACGAGTCTGCCTCGGGGACGCTGATGTCCCACACCGTGATCGACGAGCTCGCCGGATCGCCGAGGTAGTAGAGCCCCGGCCGCCACCCACAGGGGAAGTGTCCCGTGTTCCAGTCGTACGTCCCCCCCGCGCCGAGCGCTGCACTGTAGAGCTCGTTTGGCCACCCAGCGTTCGCGTACCTCGCAGCGCCCGCCGCGGGATACCCGAGAACTGGCCCTGACTGACCCCACCACCCTTCGAGCTGGACGAGATCGGCGTTTCCGGACGCGCTCCAGGTGAAGCGAATGGTCTTGTCCTCGAACGTGTTGTTTCCGTCATTCATCGCGTTCGGCCAGGCGGAGACGGTGACGGGCCCGGCGGCGTTGAGGAGGCTCGTGCAGGGGTTCATCCCCGGACCGATCATGAGCCCGGCGTCGTAGAACGGACCCTGTCCCGCGTCGCCGGTCGTGCGGGTGGAAGAGTCGCCGGCGTCCGGGCCTACCTGGCCGCCATCGGCGGTCGGCGCACCTCGCGCGTCCCGGTGCTTGCTGGCGTCGCCGACGCTGGCTCCCGAGTCGCCCCCCCGAGACCCGGCCGGGCTCCCGCTGCAAGCGCTGACCAGGATCCCCCCGAAGAGCATCGCGGCTTTTCCGCACCCGAGACTACCGCTCCTCATGATCTCATCTCGCTGGCGCTCGCATCCGGTCGTCCTCGTGATACGGTACCGGTCGGTCCGAGGCCGGCGCCGGGTCGATCTTCCGACGAAGATCAGGCATTGTCGCCCACGTCCCGTCCCGCGGGAAGCCCGACCGACGCCCGTCGGCTGGGAACTCCTGCGCAGCCCTGGAGCGACCCTTGTCATCGACGAAGAGCAGGTTGACCGAGATCCCGGATGGCGCCGGAGTGCTCTTCTTCATCCAGGTCTTCGCCACGCTCGGCTTTGCAGTTCTCTACTCGACGCTCGTCCTGTACGCGACGCAGCACCTGCACTTCCCGGCGAAGGAGGCGACCACCATCATGGGCGTCTTCGGCGCGTTCAACTATGGCCTTCACCTCTTCGGGGGCTACCTGGGCGGCCGCTTCCTCAGCAACCGGAACCTGTTCGTCGGGGGCATGATTCTGCAGGTGATCGGCTGCGCCTGCATCTCGGGCGGAACGGTCGCGCTCCTGTACTGGGGCCTGGCGCTGTTCCTGACCGGCAGCGGCCTCAACGTGACCTGCATCAACATGATGCTGACGCAGCGGTTCAAGCCAGACGACGTCCGCCGCGAAGGGGCGTTCCTCTGGAACTACGCGGGAATGAATGTCGGCTTCTTCGTGGGCTTCACGGTGGCCGGGCACTACCAGCTCACCGAGAACTATTCCCGTCTCTTCATCTTCGCGACCGTCGGAAACTTCGGGGCAATCATCCTCGCGAGCCTCTACTGGAAGACGCTGGCCGACCGGAACACTCCACTGCTCGAAGCCACGCCCGGCGCGTTCCGCGCCCGGTTCCTCGCGGGCCTCGGAATCCTCGTAGGCCTCGTGCCCCTGGTGTGGATTCTCCTGCAGCACCCTAGCCGGACCGAGACGCTCGTGAAGGCAATCTGCGCCGTGGTCGCCCTCGCGCTCGTGTGGCTTGCCGTCAAGCACCCGGACGCGCGCGAAAAGAACAACATGTGGGCCTACCTCATCCTCACAGTGGGCTCCCTCGTCTTCTGGGCGCTCTACCAGATGGCGCCGAGCGGGCTGCAGCTGTTTGCGATGAACAACGTCGACCGGAACGTGTGGGGTATCGAGGTCGCGCCGCAGTGGATCCAGAACATCAACACGGTCGTGATCGTGGTGGGAGGGCCGCTCATGTCCGCGCTCTTCGTGAGGCTGCGTGCCCGGGGCTGGGACATCGACATTCCAAGGCAGTTCTCGGCCTCGCTGCTCCTCATGGGGCTGGGGTTCCTGGCCCTGCCGCTGGGCATCGCCCTCGCGAACGACAAGGGAATGGTGGCGTTCTCCTGGCTCTTCTGGAGCTACGTCTTGCAAAGCATCGGTGAGCTGCTCATCTCGCCGGTCGGCTACGCGATGATCGGCAAGCTCGCGCCACGGCAATATCAGGGAGTCATGATGGGCTCGTGGATGCTGGTCACCGGGCTCGCGTCTCTCTTTGCCGGAGATTTCTCGGGGATGGTTCCAGACTCGAGCGAGGGGACGGCCCTGACGACGAACGCGGTCTACTCGAGCCTCTTCACGAAGCTCGGTGCCGGCAGCCTTGCGGTCGGCGTGGCGCTCGTCGTGCTGATTCCCTTCCTGCGCAAGCTGATCACGGACGAGGCACCGGCAGCGGGCGCCGCCGGTGGGCTCGATACGGCCGCGGGAGCCTAAGGGGCTGTTCGAGCGAGGGACGGCTCAACGCTGGGACGCGCGGCGACGCTCGGCCGTGACCCACTGCAGGAGCTCGATGTCCGAGAGCATGCCGACGACCTCGCTCTCGCCCGTGACGAGGACGAGGGTCCGCGCGCGACGCGTGGCAAGGGTCTCGAGCCCGCGCTCGACTGCGAAGCTCTCGTGAAGCACGCTCGCCGCGCCGATCCGGTCGAAGGCACGCCTGCCGGACCCTCCGCCTCCGTTGCGCCCGCCGGCCCGCCACGATGCGGGCGCGAAATCATCGCGCCAGACAGTACCGAGGAGGTGACCGTCGGCGTCGACGACCGGCAGCTCCACCCGGTGCCCCTCGGCAAACGCCGCCGGCAAAGCGTCGACGGACAGATCACGGTGAATGCAGGTAACCTCGGGTCGAGCGAGCGCCCCCAGGCTCTCCTGGGAGCCGGTCGCCCCGTTTGCGCGAATCACGGCGGACGAAGGCGTCGGCGGAGAGCAGTCGAGGGTCGCGCCGGGCTCGCCCGGATCGTCGGGTACGCGCGCGGTGCGCGGGCACACACTGCAGGCGACATAGTCGAACGAGCGCCGCTGGCCGGGGCAGAAGACACGGAGTTGGACACTCCGTCCGGTCGGTCCGAGGATCTGCCGCGATCGGACCGGGAGCTTCATTCCTGAGTTGGCAAGCGAACCTCGTGCCGGCGGGAGGGCAACACCGAGGACGCAGCTTTCGCGGTGCGAGGCTCATGCCGTGGCACAGCTACCGCTGGATCCCTGTCTCGAACCGGCGACCGACCTGCATGTCGGTGCAAAGCATGCGCTGCGCATTTGCGATTCGTCACGGCGAGGCTTCCCTGGAATCTCCGGACTCCGGAATGGGTTGTCGTGGAGTGCGCAGCGGTCTCAAGTATGCGCGGGTCCTCGCCTCGAGCCGGCGGGTCAACGAGGACCGTGTTGAATGCCTCGAGCACGGCGAGGACCTCGTGGTGGTCGTCGCAGACGGCGCCGGCGGCCTTCTCGGCGGCGACTCTGCGAGCGAAACCTTCATCGCCGCGGTCAAGTCTGCGACGACGGACGCGGCGTTCGATGTCCGGGAAGGTGCCTGCTGGTCTCGGCTACTGGCCGAGGTCGACATGCGTCTCAACCGAGCGATGGCGGGCGAGACGACCGCGGTGGTGGTGGTGGTGACGCCCGAGGGCCTGGTTGGCGTGAGCGCCGGAGACAGTCAAGCGTGGGTCGTCGGGGCCGCTGACATCGACGATCTCACGGGCGCGCAAGCCCGGAAGCGGCTGGGGACCGGCTGTGCCGCGCGCGTCGGCTTCTCACGTCCGTCCCTTACGGGAACCCTGGTCGTCGGAACGGACGGCGTCTTCAACTACCTGAATGCGACGAGCGTCGCACGCGCGGTCCGGTGGAGAGAGCCCGCCGATGCCGCCGAGAGGCTGCGGGCCGCGCTAGAGTTCCCGTCGTCGCGTTATGCGGACGATGTCGGCATCGCGATCGTGAGTACGTCCTTGTGACTCCCTCACTGGCGAGTCGCTCGGCGAGGGGCCATCGACGCTTCTCGGTGCTACCCTGCCGAGCCCATGGAACTGACACACCTCGGACGCACCGGGCTCAAGGTGAGCCGGATCTGCCTCGGCACGATGAACTTCGGACCCCAGACCGAGGAGACGCTCTCCCACGCGATCATGGATCGCGCCGTGGACGCCGGTATCAACTTCTTCGACACGGCCAACGTCTATGGCTGGGGAGAGAACAAGGGGCGGACCGAGACGATCATCGGCAACTGGCTCGCCCAGGACGGTGGCCGCAGCGGTCGGCGTGAACGCATCGTGCTCGCGACCAAGGTCTACGGAGCGATGTACGACGGCATCCCGAACGGCGGGCGCCTCAGCGCGTTCCACATCCGGCGTGCGTGCGACGACAGCCTGCGGCGCCTCAAGACCGACCGGATCGACCTCTACCAGATGCATCACGTCGACCGCGATACTCCGTGGGACGAGATCTGGCAGGCGATGGAGATCCTCGTTCGTGAGGGAAAGGTGCTCTACGTCGGAAGCAGCAACTTCGCGGCCTGGAACATCGTTCAGGGCATCGAGACCGCTCGCCAGCGGCACCTGCTCGGCCTCGTCTCCGAGCAGAGCCACTACAACCTCATGACGCGCACGCCGGAGCTCGAGGTCGTCCCCGCGTGTCGCGCGTATGGCGTCGGCTTGATTCCGTGGTCGCCCCTGGGCGGGGGGCTTCTGGGCGGCGTGCTGGCCAAAGCGGCATCGGGTCGCAGGTCGGACGCGCGCATCCAGGGGCTCGTGGCGAAGCACCGCCCGGCCCTCGAAGCCTACGAGAAGCTCTGCGCGGAGATCGGCCACAAGCCTGCCAACGTGGGGCTCGCCTGGCTGCTCCAGATGCCTCAGGTGACGGCGCCCATCGTCGGGCCTCGCACCATGGATCAGCTCGAGGACGCCGTCGTCGCCGAGGGGCTCAAGCTCGACGCAGACGTGATGAAGAAGCTCGACGCGATCTGGCCCGGGCCCGGTGGACAGGCGCCCGAGGCGTACGCCTGGTAAGGCCCGGCGGAGCGGCTACTTCGGCGGAGCATACAGGGGTTGGCACTGGCCCGAAGTGCACGCGAGCTGGCCGCAACAATCGGAGTCCTTCGTACAGGCCCCGCAGGTGCCGCCGACGCACGCCATGCCATTCGTGCACGAGCCGCACTGGCTACACTCTCCCGGAATCTGCACGGGCGGGCAGTTGCTCCCGACCTGGGTAATGGCAGAGTCGTAGTTGAAGTCGGCATAGCCCGGGATCTGGAAGTCCTTCGCAAAGATGGATCCGTACACGTCGAGGTAGCCCGGAGCCGTCACCTCGGACAGGGGTGCGTACACATTGCCGACGAACTCCCCTGCCCCGACCAGGTTCACGTTGCCAGAGCCTCCGACGTAGATGCGCGTGTCTGCCGGGTGCGTCTTGTCGCCGAACACGGCCAGCCCGACAAGGTTGAGATCGTTGGTGATGAAGATGTCGATCTGGGCGCTGGGCCCGAGGAGGATCTGCAGGTTGCCGATGACCGTGATGTCGGCGCCGATGAAGAGCGCGACGCGCCCGGTGACGGTGATCTCGAGGCTGCCACCGATGCGGATCGAGTCCAGATAGTAGCGCCCGCACGGCAGGGTCACCTTCTCGTCCACGAGGACGTTCGTCCACGTGCTCGGCGTGATCCCGGCCGCCGAGTCGTCGTTCGACGACACCGCCTGCGCGACGATCGACGCCACGGGGAGAATGTTCTGGGCTCCGCAGGCGCATGGAGGGGTCACGGTGACCGGGGCCTGCGTGTTCGTGCCTCCCACCGTCAAAGGAATCGCGGCGACCGTCCCCTGGTGATGCAGATCTCCCACTACATCCGTGGGACCAAGGTCGGTGAAGTTGCCGCCCAGCCACGCGTTCCGATTGACCTTCGTGTAGCCGGGGATGGTGGCCACTCCGGCCAACCGGAGGTCACCGTCCGTCTCGATGTACCCGATGAAGGCGACGCTGCTCGGACCGGCCACCGAGAGTGAGCCCCCCACGTTGGTGTAGCCGGCGCTGATGCTGTACGCGTTGTTGATGCCGACGGCGGCGCCGGTCGGCGCGCTTCCGCCCAGCGAGTTGAACGCGGTCGTCTGGAGATACCCCGCGATGTGCGCGTCGTCGCAGGTGCAGAGGGCGTTGTCGAAGAGCGTCGAGGCGATCTGCGACGTGCAGATGTTGTAGGAGCCGCCTGAGCCCGGGAGCTTCACGACCGGGCCGGTTCCGCTGCAGAAGCCGCCGTCGGCAGACGTGTCTCCCAGGGCGTGCCCATCCCCCGACACTGCGCCATCGCCAGAATGAATCGACCCTCCGCCATCGGTCGACGGGAGACCGGGCGTCTCGGTCGACGAGCCGCATCCGAGGAGGCCTTGTGCGCCGCCAAGCGCAGCGATGAGGGGAAACATCCGGAGGCGGCGACAGGATCGAATCCGGATCATGCGGCACCGTACCACGGGCGATTCACGTCACCAGGGAGTCGCCTCCCCGTCGCGGAAGAATCCGCCCGAGGTGCCATCTTCCAGCACAGCGGCCCAGAGGATCGACGCTGCACCCTCCTCGACGCTGCGGGGAGCGCCCCTGCCGCCCATGTCCGTGCGCACCCAGCCCGGCGAGACCGCGTTGACGCGGAGCTTCCTGTGCAGAAGCTCCGGCGCGAGGATGCGAACCAGCGCATTGAGGCCCACCTTCGACACGGCGTAGGCCGACGTGGGCCAGCCCATCGCGTGCCGTCCTCGGCCGACGTCCTCGACGAACGAGTCCATCAGCCCGATGAGGACGTCGCGGGTGAGGTGCGGATCGGTGAACAGGGCGCGCAGCGACGGCGAGAGGCAGGAGAGCTCCCCGAGCCCGCTCGACACCATGACGATGTTCCCGCCGGGGGCGATGCGCGGCAGAAGCGCGTCGGTCACGTGCATGGCGCCGAAGAAGTTGACCTCGAGTGTCCGTCTGGCAACGTCGGTGTTGAATCCGTCCATCGCGATGCCGGCGTTGTTGATGAGCGCGTCGAGCACCACCCCCTCGCTCCCGAGACTGTCGGTCAGGGACGCGATGCTCGCCGCGTCCGTCACGTCCAGCGGGCGATACTCGACGCGAAGGCCCTCCTGGGCGAGGCGCGTCGCGGCCCCCTCACCGTTGTCGCTCCTGCTGGTGAGCAGCACGCGAAAACCACGTGCGGCAAGCTGTCGGCAGGTTTGGAGGCCGAGGCCGCGGTTGCCACCGGTCACGAGCGCCGTTCGGCGGAGGGAAGTCATTGCATCAGCATCTAGACGACGCGCGCCCGGCGTCAACCCACCCCCCAGAGCTCGGCCACTCGCGCCGGCCGACCCAGCTCAAGCCGTGCCCGTGAG
>Ga0302279_10007472_pt1 | contig 11174 bp, 9 predicted proteins | sample III_Bog_N3_3_FD_194541 | JGI IMG/M metagenome (GOLD analysis project Ga0302279, IMG submission 194541) | Peat permafrost microbial communities from Stordalen Mire near Abisko, Sweden - III_Bog_N3_3 | ecosystem: Environmental > Terrestrial > Soil > Wetlands > Peat | place: Sweden: Abisko...
CACACGAGGAGCGACGACCCACCGAAGCTGACGAATGGAAGCGTGAGCCCCTTCGTCGGCAGGATGGCGAGGGCGACCGCGAGATTGAGGAGCGCCTGCACGCCGAGCATCGCGGAAATGCCGAACGCGAGGTAGCTGCCGTAGTCGTCAGGGGCCCGCAACGCCGCGCGCACGCCACGGACGACGAGCAGAAGGTACGCCGCGCACAAAAGCAGGATGCCGAGGAAGCCGAGCTCCTCCCCCACAATGGCGGCCACGAAGTCGGTGTGCGCCTCCGGCAGGTAGAGCGTCTGAAGGCCGTGGCCGAGCCCCACGCCGAAGGGGCCTCCGGAGCCGAACGAGATCACGGACTGAAACGCCTGGTAGCCGCTGTCCTGCCGATGCTGGTCCATGTTCAGCCACGCGAGGTAGCGCGCGTAGCGGAAGCCGCTGAAACGGATGGCGGCAGCGCCGAAGCCAAGGCCGAGGATGGACGCGCCGAGGAGGTAGCCGAGCTTCGCCCCCGCCACGAAGAGCAGCGTGAACGTCAGGAGCAAGAGCACGACGGCGCTCCCGAAATCCTTCTGCGTCATGCAGAGGAACATGAAGAGCCCCGCCACGAGGAGGTGGGGGAGGAAGCCGACTGTGAAGTCCTTCACCTGCTCGGCCTTCTTCGCGAGCGAGTAGGCGAGCCAGATGACGAGCGCGAGCTTTGCGATTTCGGCGGGTTGGATGTGGATGGGGCCGATGGCGATCCATCGGGTCGCGCCGCCGGCGGTGTGCCCGAAGCCGACGACGCACGCGACGCTGAGGAGCCCCGTCACGATGAGCAGCGGGTACGTGAGCTTGTAGAGCCGGTGGTAGTCGATGCGGCTGACGCCGAAGAGAGCGATGAGCGCAGTGATTGCGTACGCCGCCTGGCGCTTGAGGAAGAACTGCGGGTCGTGGTGCTGCACCGTCGCCTGAACCGCCGACGCGCTGTAGACCATCACGACGCCGAAGCCGATGAGCGCGACCGTGACCGCCGCGAGCACTGGGTCCATCGCGGCGTGCGCCAGCCGTTGATCTACGTGCGCGTCGAGGGGAGCGAGCAGGACAGCCTGCGGACGACGACTGTTCCGCTGCGACTTGGGGGAGGAGGCGCTCATCGCGGCGAGCTCCCGGCGCCCACGTCGACCAGACCGTGAACCTCGCGAACGAACTCGTCGCCGCGGTGCTTGTAGTCCGTGAACATGTCGTAGCTAGAGCAGGCGGGAGACAGGAGGACCGCGTCGCCAGCCGTGGCCAGCGTCTGGCTGAGACGCACGGCCTCACCGAGAGACGCCACGGCGTGCACCGGGACCACGTCACCGATCGCGCGCGCCATCGCCTCGCGTGCCTCACCGATCAATATCGCCGCCTTGCCTCGATCACGGAGCGCGGAGACCAGCGGCTCGTAGCTCCCCCCCTTCTCGCGCCCGCCTGCGATGAGGACGGCTCGTGGTTCACGCAGCCCGCGAAGCGCGGTAACGGAGGCTCCGACGTTCGTCCCCTTGGAATCGTCGTAGAAGCGCACCCCTCCGAGCTCGGCGACAAGCGCCATGCGGTGCGGAAGCCCACGAAACGCGGCGAGGGCCTTGCGAATCGTACCGGCCGAGACCCCAAGCTCGAGAGCCGACGCGATCGCCGCGGACGCGTTGACCGCGTTGTGCTCCCCCGCGATGGTGAGCAGCGAGCGCAGCCAGGTTTCGCCTGTTCGCCGGTCGACGATTGCGTCGTCCGTCACGTCGAGGGTTCCTCCACGACCGAATGTAACGATGCGCCCGTTGCCTCGGCGCGCCTGTCGCTCGCATGAGGCGTCGCCAGCCGGAATCACCGCGAGGTCCTCCGCCGACTGCTGCGCGAACGCGTTCCCCTTGGCGTGCGCATACGCTTCGAAGTCCGGGTACCGATCGAGATGGTCGTCGGTGATGTTCAGCAGGATCGAGACGCGCGGCTTGAACGTGGGCGCGCGCTCCATCTGGAAGCTCGAGACCTCGAGGACCACGACGTCCCATGACTCGTCAGCGTGGGCGGACAGAGGCTCGCCGAGGTTGCCGCCGACGAAGGCGCGGAGGCCCGACGCGAGCAGGATGTCGCCGAGCAGCGACGTCGTCGTGCTCTTGCCGTTGGTGCCACCGACCGCGACCACGTGAGCTTCACGACGAAGCGAGCGGACCGCCAGCTCCACCTCGCCGAGGACGAGAACCCCACGCGCGAGGGCCGACGTGAGCTCGGGGAACATCGGCACACCGGGGGAAACGACGACGAGATCCGCCGTGTCGAGCCCTGCGGACGCGTGCCCGCCGAGCGCCATGGTTGCTCCGGCAGCCGTGAGCGCTTCGCAGCTTGCGCGCGTGAGAGCGTCGAGCCCCACCTCTGGCTTCGAGTCGGTCCCAGTGACCTTCGCGCCGCGCGCGATGCAGAGATGCGCCGCAGCGACGCCACTCGCGCCCAGCCCGACGACCACCACACGCTTACCCGAAAGCTCTACCACCGGAGACCGCTGCTCATCGCGAAGCCCTTCATCGAAGCTTCAAGCTCGAGAGCCCGACGAGGGCCAACAAAACGGAGATGATCCAGAAGCGCACGATGATCTTCGGCTCGGGCCACCCCTTCTTCTCGTAGTGGTGGTGAATCGGCGCCATGAGGAAGACGCGCTTGCCGGTGAGCTTGAACGACGTCACCTGAACCACGACGCTGACGGCCTCGACAAAGAACACGCCGCCGATGACGACGCTGAGCATCTCGTTCTTGGTGAAGACAGCGCACATGCCGAGGCCGCCACCGAGCGCGAGCGAGCCCACGTCCCCCATGAAGACCTGCGCGGGGTACGTGTTGTACCAAAGGAAGCCGAGGCCCGCTCCGACGGTCGCTCCGCAGTAAACGCTCAGCTCCCCAACGCTCGCGACCTGCGGGATGTCGAGGTAGCGGGCGACGACGAAGCGCTGGGAGACGTTCGCTATGCCGAAGGTCGCCCCTGCGAGGTACGCCCAGATGAGGTAGGTGCCGCCGTTGATGATGACAGGGCCGATAGCCAGGCCGTCGAGGCCGTCCGTCAGGTTGACGGAATTGGATGTCCATACGACCACGAGGACCGCGAACGGGATGTAGACCCATAGCGGCAGCGTGACGGGGTGCTTCGCGAAGGCGATGAACGGGAGGCCGAGGCGGCCGCGAATCTCCCACCAGTCGGCCGGGAGATGCTCCTTCGCGAGGAACGCGTAACTGAGAACGGCCCCTCCGATGATGAACTGCCCCAGGAGCTTGTAGCGGCCGGGGACGCCGCGTGAGTTCTTGGCTTTGATCTTCAGGTAGTCGTCGAGGTAGCCGATGACGCCGTAACCGGCGGTGACCGCGGCGGTCGCCCACACGAACACGTTGTGCGGGTCACACCAGAGGATTGTCGGCACGAGCACCGACACGAGAATGAGCGCGCCCCCCATGGTCGGGGTTCCGCTCTTGATCTTGTGGCTCGCGGGGCCATCTTCCCGAACGATCTGGCCGATCTGCTTTCGCTTGAGTGCGCGGATGAACCAGGGGGAGACGAAGAACGAGAGGAGCATCGCGGTCATCGTCGCGGCGATGACGCGGAACGGGACGTAGCGGAGGACGTTGAGCCATCGGAGCCACGCCGCGTCATGGCGGAGCGGGTAAAGCAGCTCGTAGATCACGAGGCGCCTCGACTCGACGGCTCTACGCGCGGGTAGCGTGCGACGAGCGCGGCGAGGGCGCGCTCGACCGCGGCGCCACGTGACCCCTTGAACAGAATGACGTCACCCGGTCGGGCTTCTTGGGCCACGACAGCGCCCGCCTCCTCGGCCTGACGCGCACGCTGCACTTTGACTCCTGCGCTCTCGGCACGCCCCAGTGAGACGTCGATTGCAGCTCCACATCCGATGACCATGTCGACTCCACGACGAGCGAGCTCGAGGCCGAGCTCCTCGTGCTCACGTTCGCTGAGCGGCCCCAGCTCGCGCATCTCGCCGAGCACGGCGATCGCACGTGTGCGCCCCGAGCGTCTTACTTCGTCGAGCGTCGCGAGGGCGGCTCGCATGCTCGCGGGGTTCGCGTTGTACGAGTCGTCGATCACCCAGACATCGTTCGCGAGTTCGATGAGGTTCGACCGGCCCGACGACGGCTGCCACGAGCGGACGGCGGCGCCGATCACGGACGACGCGACGTCGAACGTCTCGCCCGCGCGCGCGACCGTCACACGTGAAGGAGCACTCGCGTCGGCGACGTACGTGCGACCCACGAGCCGCACGTCGGCAGTGGACGAGGCGCCAAACGTGACCCGTCGGGCGCGCGTGCGAACGAGCTGGGCGTGCGCCGCCAGGTCGTCCGCGTTCACCACGGCGACGCCGCTCTCCGAGAGAGATTCGAATATGGCGCCCTTCTCGCGCGCGATGCCTGCGCGGGAGCCGCCGAATCCTTCGGCGTGGGCGATTCCGACGTTGAGCAACGCAGCGACGTCGGGCTCTACGATGCTCGCGAGAGCGTGGATCTCGCCGGGGATGCTCATGCCGAGCTCGAACACCGCGAAGCGCTCGTCGCAAATACTTAGAGCAACGGCGGGAACGCCGATTCGGTTGTTCAAATTCCCTCGGGTGGCGTGACATGGGCCCACGGCGGACAGGATGGCCGCGATCAGGTCCTTCGTCGTCGTCTTTCCTGCGCTCCCCGTGACGGCCGCGATGCGTGGATGCATTCCGTCACGACGGCGCCACCTCTGGAGATGCCCACGAGCGATGGCCCCGAACGCCCGTATGACGTCGTCCACTTCAAGCACGGCGACGTCCGCCGTGGGGACGGATCGACCCCGCTCGACGACGACCACCGCCGCCCCACGATCCATCGCGGCGCCGAGGAAGTCATGACCGTCGAAGCTCTCACCTCGGACCGCGACGAAGGCGTTGCCTGATCGTACGGCGCGCGAGTCGGTCACGAGACCGGTGACGTGTGCGTGCTCGTCAGGGAGGCGGGTGAGCTCGCCGCCGGTAAGAGCCGCGAGCTCCCACGCCGTGAACGATGCCTCGTTGCCCGGGATCGTCGTCGCCATCAGGGTCCGCCAGGCGAGGGCCGGCTCGCGCTGTCACGTCGGCGCTCGAGCGCCCGACGCGCTTCGATGCGGTCGTCGAAGGGAAATGATTGGTCGCCTATCAACTGGTAGGTCTCGTGCCCTTTGCCACACAGGATGACGGTGTCGCCCGGAGCCGCGCTCCGGACCGCGAGGTCGATGGCAACCGCACGATCGAGAAGGACGATGTGCCCGCGCGATGCCGACGCGAGGTCCGCCGGAGCAAGCTCCATGCTTCCGCGCGAGACAAGACCGGCAACGATGGGTCGCGCGATCTCGAGAGCGGCCTCCCCTCGCGGGTTGTCGTTCGTCACAATCACTACGTCGGCGCCGGCAGCAGCGGCTTCCCCCATCAGGCTGCGCTTCGATCGATCGCGATCGCCGCCACAGCCGAAAACGGCAAGCACCCGCCCGCGCGTGAGCGCACGAACCGCCCCCAAGACACGCACGAGGGCGTCGGGTGTGTGGGCGTAGTCGACGAGCACGACCACGTCGTCGTCACGCGTCTCGCAGCGTTCGAGCCGCCCCGGCGCGCCGACTTCGTGGCGAAGTGCGCGGGTCGCGCGCGTTACGTCGAGATCGAGGGCGACGACGATGCCGAGCGCTACGAGGAGGTTCTCCAGGTTGTGCGCGCCGAATAGGGGGCTCTCGAGCTCGACCTTGCCTCCTGGTACGCGGACGATCGCCTGAATCCCGCGCGACGAGAGAGAGAGAGAGATGGGCGCCACGTCGGCTTCGTCCGCGGGTGCTTCGACCTTCGCGCTGACCCGCACGAGTGGAGAACGAACGCGCGTGGCGAGCTCGCGGCCGAACGAATCGTCGACGTTGATGACCGACGAGCCGGGCGCATACGACGTGAAGAGCTCCCCCTTGGCGGCGGCGTACGACTCCATCGTCCCGTGATAATCGAGATGGTCTTGCGACAGGTTCGTGAACGCTGCCACGCGGAAGCGAATCGCGTGAACCCGGCGGCTCGTGAGCGCGATCGAGGATACCTCCATCGCCACGTGCGTCGCGCCAAGGTCACGCATGGATCGGAGGACGCGGGCCAGGTCGTCCGCCTCGGGAGTCGTGTGGGAAGCAACCTCCTCGAACGACGCGAACGAGTGTCCGACCGTGCCGACGATACCGCACGAAGGGCGATCCAGCGCGCCATCGATCGCAGCGCGCACCAGATGCGCAGTCGTCGTCTTACCGTTGGTCCCCGTGATGCCGATGACATCGAGGCTGAACGCCGGATGGCCGTAGACCGCCGCGGCGGCAAGGGCGAGCCCGATGCGCGTGTCCGAAACGCGGATGCAAGGGAGCGACACCGGAACGGCCGACTCACGATCGACGAGCAGCGCGGCCGCACCGTTCGCGATGGCCGCTTCGATGAACCTGGCGCCGTCGGCGTGCGCCCCCTTGCGAGCCACGAAGAGATCCCCTCGGGCGACGCGGCGCGAATCCTGATGAACGCCACGCACGCTCACGGTCCCGTCACCGGACAGGGTGCTGTCCGTCGGAAGCTCTCGGAGCAGGTCGCCCAAGCGCAGCTCCTCGGGCTCGGTCATGACGAAGGCTCGAACACCAGCCGGACCGTAGTCCCTTTCCCAGCCGCGGCCCCCGGTGGTGGGCTCTGGCGCACCAGATGGCCCGAGCCTTCGACGTCGGCCAGGAGCCCGGCGGCCACCATCAGCTTGAGCGCGTCGCGCGCGCCGAGGCCTGCTGCATCGGGGATGCGCACTTCGTTCGCGCCGAGCGCCATCGGGCTCGGCGGCGGCGCGACGTCCGCGTGCGTCACGGCGACCGGAGGCTTCGCGAGGGCAGCGTGCTCGTCCTCGGCCTGGATACGCGCGCGATCTGCCTTCGTCACGGCTGCCGACGGAGCCACTCCGAGGTAGCGGAGGCTCCCTTCGGCAACGCGTCGAAAGACCGGACCGGCGAGGTCCCCGCCGTAGTGGCCGATCATGGGCTCGTCGAGGACGACCGCGATGACGAGCCTTGGGTGATCCGCTGGAATGATCCCCGTGAAGGATGCCGTGAATCGGTCGGCGGAGTAGCGCCCCGTGGCAGGGTCCGCCTTCTGCGCCGTGCCTGTCTTGCCTGCGACGCGAAAGCCGGGAACGGCGGCCTCGACGGCGGTACCTCCTTCTTCCGTGACCGCCGTGAGCATCTCGGTCATGAGACGGGCAATCTGAGGCGGGACCGTCTCGCGACGCACATGCGGCACCCCTTCGCGAAGGACACGTCCGCGCGCGTCGGTGATGCGGCGCACGAGGATGGGCTCGAGCAAGCGTCCGCCGTTCGCAATCGAGGCGAACGCGGTCGCGAGCTGCACGGTCGTGACGCTGACCCCTTGCCCGAACGACGCGATGGCGGTCTCGACCTCGAACCACGGGCGCCCGCGTGGACGAAGCACCCCCGCGGCCTCCCCCGGCAGGGGCAATCCCGTGGGCTCGCCGAAGCCGAAGCGTCGAAACGCGGCGTAGAGGCCGGGCTCACCGAGCGCGAGACCGACCTTGAGGGCGCCGATGTTCGAGCTCTTCGCGAGGATCTGCGTCGGCGTCAGCCAGTCGTTCAGGTGCGTGTCGGTGATCGTGACGCTGCCGAGCTTGTAGCTTCCGTGCTCGCAGAAGATGGTCTCGGTCGGCTGGAGCGATCCGCTCGCGAGGGCCGCCGCGAGCGTGAAGACCTTCATGGCGGAGCCCGGCTCGAAGCGGTCCGTGACCGCGCGGTCGCGTCGCGACTCGACCTCGGACTCGCCGTAGTCGTTCGGGTTGTACCCGGGGGTCGACGCGACGGCGAGGACTTCGCCGGAGTTCGGATCGAGGACGACGATTGAGGCTCCTTTCGTCTCGTACGTCTTCTGGGCCGCGTCGAGCTCCTGCTCCGCGAGGTGCTGGATCCCCTCGTCGAGCGTGAGGGTGACGTCGTGCCCTTCGAGGGACTCGCGGTCGGTCGTCACGTCGGAGAACAGCAGATGACCGGCGCGATCCCGCAACCCCTTCACCTCTTCGAGATGGCCGCGCAGCTCGTCGTCCAGTGCGAGTTCGATCCCATCCTTCCCCTGGCCGTCCGGCGCGACGAATCCCAGCACCGGGCCGGCGAGCTCACGGCTGGGGTAGTAGCGGTGCCCCTCCCCTTCGATCGTGAGACCGTGGATCGGACGGGCCTGCTTCTTTACGTCCCCAAGATCACGAACGGCGCTGGCCTCGTCGCCCGTGATGCGGCGCTTGACCCAGAGGAACCGGTGCTTCGTCGCCAAGCGGGTATAGAGCTCGTTCGCGTCCAGACCGAGCGCCTGGGCGAGCCGGACCGCGGCGTCATGCAGGGCTTCGCCTTGGGCGGCGGGGCCATCCACCCCGTGGAGCATCTCGAAGACATCCGCGCTCACGCTCGGGACATCGACGCTGACCGCGAGGGGCGTGCCGTTGCGATCGTAGATCGTCCCTCGCTTCGGCTCGATATGGAGCCGTCGCTGGCGTTGCTTCTCGGCGGTCTCCCTCCACGACACGCCGTCCTCGACCTGCACTCGGTACGCGCTCGAAACGAACCCGCCCAGCCCGACGCCCATCGCGCCGCACAGGAGCCCCATGCGCAGCCGTATCCATCGGGCGCGACGCGGGTCGAGATTCTTCATGGCGCCGCAGGCCCGACGTTCGTGGCGGCCACGGGGCCGTCATGTGCGCTCTCGAAGCCGGAGAGCGGAACGATGCGCGATGGCGGCGGGGGGGCCATCGACAGCAGCGTCCGTGCGACGATCTCGACCCGCTCCGGAGTCTTGTAGCTGGCGGCCTCGACTTGCAACACGCGCTTCACCTCGCGAAGGCGCGCCCCTTCGGCCCGCGCTCTCCCGAGGTCGTATCCGAGCGAGACGGTCTTGCCGCGGAGCGCGAGGTGAAGAACGAACGCGGAGACCGTAGCGATCGTAGCGACGGTCCAGAGTGTGACGAATGCGCGTGACAGCCGCACGACCTACCTCGCCTACTTCCCCGAGGCGCGACGCGCCGCGCGCAGCTTGGCGCTGCGGGCTCGAGGGTTCTCCGCGGTCTCGTCGTCGGACGCGATCCTCGGCTTCTTCCACAGCGGCTCCCAGGCGTCCCCGTTCTGGAAGGCGCGCTTTACGATGCGGTCTTCCAGCGAGTGGAAGCTGAGGATGGCGACGACTCCGCCGGGCGCGACGAGATGCTCGAGCGCGCCGATCAGCGCCGACAGCTCGTCTAGCTCGCCGTTGACCGCGATGCGGAGCGCCTGAAACGTACGGGTCGCCGGGTCCACCCCGCCGACACGCACCGGTCCGACCGCTCGGACGATGGAGCGACGGAGGTCGAGCGTGGTCCTGAGCTCGCCATCCCCCATCGCGCGCTTGATGCTGCGCGCGATGCGACGCGAGCGACGCTCATCGCCGTACTTGAAGATGATGTCCGCCAGCTCGTCGTCGGAGAGGCGATCGATGAGATCGAGGGCGGTCTCCCCTTGCGAGAGATCCATCCGCATGTCGATCGGACCTTCGCGGCGAAAGCTCATGCCGCGCGCGGGGTCGTCGAGCTGGGGGGAGCTGACTCCGAGATCGGCGCACGCTCCGTCCACCTGCTCGATGCCGGCGTCCGCGAGCGCGTGTTTCACGGACGCGAAGTTCGCGTGAAGCAACGTGGCCCGCTCGCCGAACGACGCGAGCCGTCGCCCGGTGACCCGTAGCGCGACCTCGTCACGGTCGAGACCGACGAGCCTTCCGGCGCCCGCCTCGAGCAAGCCGAGGGAGTGGCCGCCGCGTCCAAGCGTGGCATCGAGGTAGACGCCCGTTGCATGGGGCGCGAGGGCAGCGATGACTTCGCTCATCATGACTGCCTGGTGATCGAATTCTGCGTCTTCAGTCACCTCGTCGCTCTCCTCGCACCAAACCCATTCGGCCACGGCGTCCGGGATCACCCCGGGGAGCGCGAGCTGCGGGTCGCCGTTCATAGCCCGAGCTCGGCGAGGCGAGCACTGACGCTCTCTCGCTCCCCTTCGGACTTGATCTCGAATTGCGAGCGCCACGTATCCTTGTCCCAGAGCTCCGCAGACTTACCGATACCCGCCCACACGACGTCCTTCGTCAGCGCGGCGTGGTCTCGCAGGGTCGGTGGGATGAGGATTCGCCCCGAGTCGTCGATCTCGCACTCGATCGCCCCTGACACGTAGATTCGCTTCAGCTTCTGCACGGCTCGGTCGAACTGCGGGAGCTTGGCGACGCGTTCCTCGAACGCGGTCCACTCCGGCATCGTGAACGCTGCCAGACAGGGGTCCAAAGCACTCGTGAGCACGATTCTGCGTTCTCCCATGGCCGTGAGCGCGTCGCGGTAGCGCGCTGGCAGGCTCGTGCGCCCTTTGGCGTCGATGGTGTGTTCGTACCGACCGCGAAACATCGACGCGCCCTCACGTGAAGAGAGACGTGGAGTGCCACCCTCGTTCTCGCCCCGACCTAGCGGGAGGAGCTACCGATGTTTGGCACTAACTGCCACTTCTTCCCACTTTCGTTCGCCAAAGTATTGACCGGGTTCGGATGTGTCAACAATTCGATGACGCGCATCGAGTTCGCGCGGACAAACGAGAGGTATCTCGCGCGCTCGAGCGACACGGTCGTGCACGGCACCAGTCGTTGGAGCACGAGGACCGAGGGCGGTCCCGCGATGCGACATGCAACTATGTTCAGCGGTCGACGCTGCGGGTCGACCGAGGCGTCAACGCCGGACGTGCCCGAGGCGCGCCCCCCGGGGGAGTTGGTGACCTACGCGCGAAGCAGATGCTTGGCGATCACGGAGCGCTGGACCTCGCTCGTGCCTTCGCCGATCTCGCAGATCTTCGCGTCTCGAAGGTGCCGCTCGACGTTGAACTCGCGCGTGTAGCCGTATCCGCCGTGAACCTGCAGCGCACGGTTGCACGCCCGGCTCGCGGCCTCGCTCGCGAATAGCTTCGCCATGGCGTCCTCTTGCGAGTGCCTCTGCCCTCGGTCGGCGAGCCAGGCGGCTCGGTACGTGAGCAACCCGGCCGCGTCGAGCTCGGTCTTCGAGTCCGCGAGCATGAACTGGATGGCCTGAAAGTCCGCGATGGGGTGCCCGAACTGATGACGGTCCTT
>Ga0302279_10007473_pt1 | contig 11174 bp, 10 predicted proteins | sample III_Bog_N3_3_FD_194541 | JGI IMG/M metagenome (GOLD analysis project Ga0302279, IMG submission 194541) | Peat permafrost microbial communities from Stordalen Mire near Abisko, Sweden - III_Bog_N3_3 | ecosystem: Environmental > Terrestrial > Soil > Wetlands > Peat | place: Sweden: Abisko...
CGTGCCTGAACCTCGTCGTCTTTCTGGATCGCCTCGGGCCGTCCTGCCGGCTCGGCGTGCGAGAGAGCAGCGCGGTGGACTGGGACGCCTGGCGGGCGGCACGGCGCCGCGCCTAACCCCGCCGCCGCCCGCCCCTGCGCCCGCCGCTCGCCGTTTCCACCCGTTCCGGCAACGCCACCGAAGCCGCGAGGTGCGGGAACGCGTCGCGGCCGTTGGGCAGCGCCATGGCGTGGACAAAATGCTCCTGGAAGCGCACCTCCAGCGCCGTCTCGATCTTTTCCACGCGGCGCACCAGCGCCTCCACCTCGGCGCGATGGCCGCGATTGACCAGCGCCATGCGGGCGCCGGTGCCGGCCGCGTTGCCGACGGCGCTGACGCGGTCCAGCCGGCAATCCGGGATCAGGCCGATGATCATCGCGTATTTCGGGTCGATGAAACTGCCGAACGCGCCGGCCAGCTTTATTCTATCGACGTGATCGACGCCGAGGCGGTCCATCAACAGCCGCACGCCGGCATACAGCGCGCCTTTCGCCAACTGGATGGCGCGGATGTCGTTCTGCGTGACGGAAATGCTGACCGCGCCGTCCCACAGCCGGTACGAGAAGGTCCGCCCGTCGGCAAACACGCGCGAACTGCGGCCGAGCGCGTCGCCGCTGACCGAGCCTTCCCAGGTCACGATGCCGGCCAGAAACATCTCCGCCACCGCCTCGATGATGCCGGAGCCGCAGATGCCGGTGACACCCACCGTCTCGATCTGCTCGTCGAAGCCGGCCTCGTCGGACCACGCATCGACCCCCAACACTTTGAAGCGCGGTTCCAGCGTGACCGGGTCGATGCGCACGCGCTCGATGGCGCCGGGTGCCGCGCGCTGGCCGGAGGAAATTTGTGCGCCTTCGAACGCCGGGCCGGTCGGCGAACTGGCGGCCAATATGCGCTCGCGATTGCCGAGCAGGATTTCCGCATTGGTGCCGACATCGACAACCAGACAGATTTCGTCGCCGTGCTGCGGGCCTTCGGCGAGGGCCACCGCCGCCGCGTCGGCGCCAACATGCCCGGCGATGCAGGGCAGCACGTAGACGCGGCCGCCCGGATTGATCGGCAGGGACAAGTCGCGCGCGGGCATGCGGATCGCCGACGAGACCGCCAGCGCGAACGGCGCCTGCCCCAGCTCGGTCGGATCGATACCGAGAAAGAGATGGTGCATAACAGGATTGCCGACGAACACCGCTTCCAGCACGTCGTCCGGCAGCACGTCGGCCTGCGTGCAGAGCCGGTCGATCAGGGCGGCGATGGCGCCGCGCACCGCCTCGGTCAGCGCGCCGCGGTCGCTGGGATTCAGCATCAGGTAGGAGATCCGGCTCATCAGATCCTCGCCGAAGCGGATCTGCGGATTGGCGGTGCCGGCGGAGGCGACGGCGCGGCCGCTGGTCATGTCCACCAGATGCCCGGCGATGGTGGTGGAGCCGATGTCGAAGGCGACGCCGAACAGATTTGTGTGCGTGCCCGGCCACAGCGCGACCACCTCGGGGCGGTCGACGTCCTGGTAGACCGCCGCCGTCACGGTCCAGTGGCCGGCGCGCAGCACCCGCTGCACCCGCGCGTGCAACCGCGGGTCGAGCGCCACGCCACGACAATCGCCCGCCGCTTCGATGGCCGCGAGCAGACGGTCGGCGTCGCCGAGCGGGTGTTCCATGTCGGGTTCGGCCACCTGCACCGTGACCAGCCGCGTCGCCGGGTCCAGATCGATGGCGCGGGTCTCGGCGCGCTTGCGCACCACCTGCCGGTTCACCGCGAACTCGGTCGGCACGTCCACCACGAGGTCGCCGAGCACGCGGGCGGCGCAGGACAGGCGGCGGTTGTCGGCCAGCACGCCACGGCGGCGATACGGCGCCTCGGTTTCCGGCGCCTCGGTCAGGTGGTCGGCGCGGCTGACGATGGCGTGTTTGGCGAACTCGCCCTCCACCACCTCCACCTGGCAACGGCCGCACAATCCGCGCCCGCCGCAGACGCTTTCGACATAGACGCCAAGATGGCGCGCGGCATCCAGCAGCGGCGTGCCGATGCGGAAGCGGCCACGCCGGCCGCTCGGCATGAACAGGACGAGGGCGTCTTTCTGCTGTGCCTCGGGCAGGGCGACGTCCATCACGCGGCGTCCCGCCCGCCGGTCTTCACCAATGCGTCGAGCCGCGCCGCGTCGTAGCGGGCCAGGATGTCGGCCAGCGCCGCATCGGCCTCCGCCGCCAGATCGTCGCCGCACGGCTCCGGCGCGCCGCGCCGCCATTCCGCCAGATACGCCTCGGAGTCGCGCGCGCCGGAGCGCATGGCGGCGCGGTCGACGGCGGTGATGAACTGCTCCGGCAACTCGAGCTTTGCCGCGGTGCGGCCTTGCTTGACGATCACCTGGGTGGGGATGTCGCGCCAGTAGACGATGATACGCTGCGCCATGTGCGGAAGTCTGCTCCTTGCGCCGACCGGCGGGGAAGCTGGTCGGACGTGTCCCGGATATGGGTGGACAAAGCGCCATCGCATCACGAGATTGCGCGCCACACTAGTCACCCGGGCTGGGACAAACTTTCATATGAGCGACTTTTTGTTTGCTGGACGCGACTGGCTGTTGGCGGATGGCGCCACCGGCACCAACCTGTTCGACATGGGGCTGACCAGCGGCGACGCGCCGGAACTGTGGAACGAGACGCATCCGGACCGCATTCGCCGGCTGCACCAGAATTTCGTCGAGGCCGGCGCCGACATCATCCTGACCAACAGCTTTGGCGGCACGCGCCGGCGCCTGGCGCTGCACCAGTTGGACGGCCGCGTCCACGAGCTGAACAAGCTGGCGGCGCAGAATGCGCGCGCGGTGGCCGATGCCGCCGACCGCCGGGTCATCGTGGCGGGCTCGGTCGGCCCGACCGGCGACCTATTTGCCCCGCTCGGCGCGATGACGCCCGACTGGGCGGAAGAAGTATTTTTCGAGCAGATCGAGGGACTGAAGGCCGGCGGTGCGGACGTGATCTGGATCGAGACGATGTCGGCGCTGGAGGAAATGCACGCCGCCGCCGCCGCCGCCGCCAAGGCGGGGATGCCGTACACCGTCACCGGCTCGTTCGACACCGCCGGCAACACCATGATGGGGGTGCGCCCGGAAACCATGATCCGCACGGTCTCGGCCTACCAGCCGCACCCGCACGGCATCGGCTGCAACTGCGGCGTCGGCGCGTCGGACCTGCTGTGTTCCGTGCTGGCGATGACCGAGGCCGAACCGGACGCGACGGTGATCGCCAAGGGCAATTGCGGCATCCCGCAGGTCGGCGCCGGCGGCGTCACCTACACCGGCACGCCCGAAGTGATGGCGACCTACGCCAGGCTGGCGCTCGATGCCGGCGCGAGAATCATCGGCGGCTGCTGCGGCACGCGGCCCGAACATCTGCTGGCGATGCGCCGCGCGCTGGAAGGTCACACCCGCGGCGAGCGGCCGACGGTGGAGCAGATCGTCGAAGCCATCGGCCCGCTGGCCTCGCCACCCTCCCGCGTCACCGCCGGCGACCGCCGCGCCGGACGCCGGCGGGGATAAAAGTCCTTCTCCGCCCTTGAGGGCGGAGAAGGATTTAGGATGAGGTGGGTGTGACTCCGAAGATGGTGCTTCGTCCGAGAACCCTGACCGCCCGACGCCTCCGCCGCGCCGCCACACAGGCCGAGGCGGTGCTGTGGCGTGCCCTGCGCGAGCGCTGTCCGGCCTGGAAATTTCGGCGCCAGCATCCGATCGGCAATCGCGTCGCCGACTTGGCCTGCCCAGCGGCGAAGCTGGCGATCGAACTCGATGGCGGCCAGCACGCCGAGCGATTGACGGAAGATGCCGAGCGTAGCGCGGAATTGGGCCGGCACGGCTATCGGGTGATACGATTCTGGAACAACGAGGTGCTTGGCAATACCGAGGGAGTCCTTACGGAAATCGTCCGGCAGTTGCAGCCCCCCCACCTCACCCCAACCCTCTCCGCCCCGAGGGGCGGAGAGGGAGCGAAGCGCGCGGCTACCCCGGTGCGCCCCGATGCGGCTACCCCGCCAACGACCCTGATCCTCGCCTGCGGCGCGTTGGCCCGCGAAATCCTGGCGCTCATCCCGCCCGCGCAACTGCCGCATATCCGGGTGCAGTGCCTGCCGGCGACGCTGCACAACCGGCCGGAGCGCATCGCCCCGGCGGTGCGTGAGGCGCTGGCAGAATACGCCGGACAGCACGAAAAATCCTTCGTGGCTTACGCCGATTGCGGCACCGGCGGCGATCTGGACGCGGTACTGGCCGAAGCCGGCGTCGCCCGCCTGCCGGGGGCGCACTGCTACGCGTTCTTCACCGGTGTGGACGCGTTTGCCGAGCGCGGGGACGCCGATATGCGCAGCTTCTTCCTCACCGATTTTCTGGCGCGCTCGTTCGACGCGCTGGTCTGGGAGGGGCTTGGCCTGGACCGTCACCCCGAATTGCGGGACGCCTATTTCGGTCACTACGAGCGCGTCGTCTATCTGGCGCAGACCGACGACGCCGAACTGACGGCGATGGCCCGCGCGGCGGCCGACCGGCTGGGGCTGGCGTTCGAGCGGCGATTCACCGGCTACGGCGACCTCGCGCCGGCGATGTCGGCGCTCGCTGCGGGGCGGTAGCGGCCGGCGTCGAATTTTGCGACGGGCTTAAAATTGATTCCCATCAATGCAATCGCAAGCCCGGCCCTGGACGATGCCGGCACCTGACGGAGCCCCGCCGCATGCGACCGACGTTCGTGACCCTGACCCTGAACCCGACTGTCGACGTCGCCTGCGACGCGGCCGGCGTGCGGCCGGTGCACAAGATCCGCACGTTTTCCGAAACCTACGATCCGGGTGGCGGCGGCGTGAACGTGGCGCGGGTGCTGCACGAACTCGGCGCCGATGTGACCGCCGTGGTCAGTTGCGGCGGCGTGTCCGGCCAATTGCTGGAGGAATTGCTGATCGAATCCGGCGTGCAATGCCGGCCAATCCATATTGCCGACCGCACCCGCATCTGCATGACCGTGCAGGACGTCAAGGCCGGCCAGGAATACCGGTTTGTGCCGGAAGGCCCACTGCTCAGCGAGCCGGAATGGCAGGCGGCGCTGGCGGCGGCCGAGCAGGACGATCCGGACTGGCTGATCCTCAGCGGCAGCCTGCCACGCGGCGTGCCGGAGGATTTCTACGGCACCGTCGCGCGCACCGCCTCGGCCAAGGGGCAGCGTGTGGTGGTCGATTCCTCGGGCCCGGCGCTGCGGGGGGCGCTCGGCTGCGGACTGGCGCTGATCAAGCCGAGCCTGGGCGAGTTCGAGACGCTGGTCGGCCGCCAGTTACGCGACCCGGCGGCGCAGGAAGCAGCGGCGCTCGATCTGGTGCGCTCGGGCGCGGCGGACCGCGTGGCGGTGACCTTCGGGCGGGACGGCGCATTGCTGGCCACCAAGGACGGGGTCTGGCGCGAGCCGCCGCTGAACGTGCCGGTGCGCGGCGCGGTCGGCGCGGGCGACAGTTTTCTCGCCGCGATGGTGCTGTCGCTGGCGCGCGGCGACACGCCGACGCAGGCGCTCGCCTGGGGCAGTGCCGCCGGTGCCGCGGCGGTGATGAACACCGGCACCGCCCACCCGGTGCGCGGCCAGATCGAGGCGCTGTATCGCACCCTGGTGGGGTGACAGGCTGCCGGTTGGCATCATTTTCGCTCGACCAGGGCAATACCGCGCTTCAGACGCGCCTTCGGGCAAAACGCGATGCAGGTTGCATCGCGAAATGGCGGAATCGCGGTCGCGGCGCGGTACATGCCTTGCTGCGCGGCCGGCATGGCGTGTCCTGGTGCCTCGCGGTCTCGGAGGACCATCACCCACCCCGCGCGCCCGGCCACGCCGCGCGTGTTAGCGTGGTTGTATGGTGACGGCCACTGCAAGCCATTGCTCCGGCGTTTGCCTGCCACATCCCGCCATGGTCCGCCGCGCCGGCTGCCGGCAGGGAAAGCCTCCTGATGCGACAGCGCCTGCTGTGGGCGCTGCTGCGGTCGCCCCTGCTGGTGGTCTACGGCCTGCTGTGCCTCGCGATGAGCGCCATCGGCTTGGTCAGTGCCTATCTGCTGCTCACGTTCGGGCTGGAAACGTTCAGCGAGCCGTCGCGGGCGTGGCTGATGGCCGGGTTCGCGCTGCTCTGGGCCGGGTTTTGGCTGTACCTGCTGCTTGTGGTGCTGCACGCCGCCGATGAGGACGAGGACGGGGAATAGCACGTCGCCCGCGCCGGCATATGCCCATCCGTTTTTCCGAACCGCGCAGCGGTTGACCCGGCCGGGGGCGGCGAACATCCTCGCGTGCCCCCAAATTGCGCGAGACGGACATGAGCGACACCCAACAGGACGCCAATTCCCCCCGCCGCGGCGGTGGGCGCAGCGGGCGCGGGGCGCGCACCAAGGCGATTCCGCAAAAGCCGTTCCGCCAGCCGCGCCGCCGCTTCGCGCCGATGCAGATGGTCTCGGCCGACGAACTGGAGGCGATTCACGCCACCTCGCTGACCATTCTCGAAGAAATCGGCATGGACTTCCTCAATGCCGAGGCGCGCGACATTCTGGCCCGCGCCGGTGCCAAGGTGGACGGCTTGCGCGTGCGCTTCGACCGCGGCCTGATCGAGCAGGCGATCGCGACTGCCCCGGCCACGTTCACGCTGCACGCGCGCAACGCAACACACCACGTCCATTTCGGCGGCGACTGGGTGGCGTTTCCGCAGATGGCGAGTGCGCCCAACTGCACCGACGCCGACCGCGGCCGCCGCCCCGGCAACCAGCAGGATTTTCGCGACTTTTTGAAGCTCGCGCAGAGCCTGAATATTCTGCACCTGACCGGGGGATACCCGGTCGAGCCGGTCGATCTGCACGCCTCGGTGCGGCACCTGGATTGCCTGTCGGATTTTGTCCGCCTGACCGACAAGGCGTTTCATGCGTATTCGCTCGGACGGGAGCGAATTGTGGACGGCATCGAGATCGCAAGAATCGGGCGTGGCATTTCGCACGAGCAGCTTGAGCGCGAACCGTCCTTGTTCAGCATTATCAACTCCTCCAGCCCGCTGCGCCTGGACGACCCGATGCTGCAAGGCATTCTGGAGATGTCGCGGCGCAATCAGATCATCGTGATGACGCCGTTCACGCTGGCGGGCGCGATGGCACCGGTGACGATTGTCGGGGCGGTGGCGCAGCAGAACGCCGAGGCACTGGCCGGCATCGCCTTCACCCAACTGGTGCGGCCGGGCGCGCCGGTGGCATATGGCGGCTTCACCAGCAATGTCGACATGAAATCCGGTGCGCCCGCCTTCGGGACGCCGGAATACATGAAGGCGCAGGTGCTCGGCGGCCAACTGGCGCGGCGCTATCACGTGCCGTATCGCACCTCCAATGTCTGCGCTGCCAACACGGTCGATGCGCAGGCCGCGTACGAAAGCGTTTTTTCCTTGTGGGGCGCGATCATGGGCGGCGGCAATTTTGTCATGCACGCGGCGGGCTGGCTGGAAGGCGGCCTGTCGTGCAGCTTCGAGAAGATGATTCTGGACGCGGATCTGCTGCAAATGGTCGCCGAATTTGTCGAGCCGCTGGTGGTGGACGACGATACGCTGGCGCTGGACGCGGTGCGCGAGGTCGGGCCGGGCGGGCATTATTTCGGCGCGCAGCACACGCAGGCGCGCTACCGCGATGCGTTCTACGCACCCCTGCTCTCCGACTGGCGCAACTACGAGAGCTGGCAGGAAGCCGGCAGCCCGACCGCGATGGACAAGGCAAACCGGCTTTGGAAGGACGTGCTGGCCGCCTACGAGGCGCCGCCGCTCGATCCGGCGGTGGCCGAGGAACTGTCTGCCTTCGTCGCCCGGCGCAAAAGCGAGGGCGGCTTCAAGACGGATTTCTGAGGGAGCCTCGACAACCGCCGGCCAGCAGCTAGAGTCCGCCCCAGCGCTGGGATGCATGCGGAGGAAGAACAATGACGGACGTGCTGACGCCAAGCTACGCCAAGAACATGCGCATTATCGGCCATTCCGACCAGGGCGGCGGGCGGCTCGATGGCTGCCAGTTGATGGTCCACAAAGGCTACGCCTATGTCGCGCATATTTTCTCCAAGGGCTTTTCCGTCATCGACGTGCGCAACCCGCGCAAGCCCGAGGTGGTCGCCTATCATCCGGCCCCGCCGAACACCTGGAACATCCACCTGCAACAGGCCAACGACCTGCTGCTGGTGATCCACGCCAAGGACATGTTCGCGCAGCCGGAACTGGCCGACGAAAAGAACTACTACAAGGGCAAGATCGACAGCCACGGCGACGCCGCGCACGAGCAGAACTGGTCGGCGGGGCTCGCGGTCTACGATGTCAGCAAGCCGGACGCGCCGAAGCAGATCGGCTTCATGCCGGTCAAGGGCGGCGGGTTGCATCGCTGCTGGTACACGGGCGGGCGCTGGGCCTATGCGTCGGCGCTGCTGGACGGCTTCACCGACTATATCCTCATCACCATCGACATGGCCGACCCGACCAAGCCGCAACTGGTCGGCAAATACTGGCTGCCGGGCATGAACAAGGCTGAAGGCGAAGTGCCGAACTGGCCCAGCGAATACGGCCGCTACGGGCTGCATCACCCGATCGTGCATGGCGACATCGCCTATTGCTCGTGGCGCGACGCCTGCCTCGCGGTGGTCGATGTCAGCGACCGCGCCGCGCCGAAGCTGATCACGCGAAAAGTCTGGGCACCGCCGTTCGGCGGCGGCACCCACAACGCGCTGCCGCTGCCCAAGCGCGACCTGCTGATCGTCGTCGATGAAGCCGTGCTGGACAACAAGGAGGACGGCGAGAAGCCGATCTGGGTGTTCGACAATCGCGACAAGGCCAACCCGATCAGCATCGCGACGTTCCCCGAACCGACCGACCGCGACTATGTCGCCGTCGGCGGCCATTTCGGGCCGCACAATATCTACGAGAACCGGCCGGACGCGTTCGTCAGCGAGGATCTGATCTTCGCGACGTACCAGAACGCCGGCGTGCGGGTCTACGACATCCGCAACAAGTTCCGCCCGGAGGAAGTTGGCGCCCTGGTGCCGGCCGCACCGACCAAGCTGGTGGACCCGCGCCCCAATCGCCCGGTGGTGCTGCACGCGGCGGACGTGTTTGTGGACAAGAACGGCCTTGTCTACAGCACGGACTTTGCGGTCGGGCTGTACATCATGGAGTTCAACGGCTAGGCGAAGCGAGCCCCCTCCCCCAGCCTCGGCCGGGGGAGGGTTTTCTCCGTCAGACCGGGACGATCACTTTCCCCAGATCTTCTTGTAGGCGTCGGTATAGCCGTTCTGCGGGTCGTAGATGTTGTTCGGACCGCCGTCCTTGTCGATGTTGGCTTTGATGAACAGATGCGGCGGCGCCACGTAGCCGCTGGCCGGGGCGCCGGCGAAGGCGCGGTTCAGTTCGTCGATTTCCTGCCAGCCGTGCAGGCGCAGCGGCTCGGCGACCGTGCCGATCTGGTATTCGCCGGCCTTGATGCGCTGGAACGCGGGCTCGGAGCCGTCGCCGGCCGAGATCGCGTGCGGCGCGCCGTCGCCGGCAATGCCCGCCGCCTGCAACGCCGGCGCGGCGAAGTCGAAGGTCAGGTCGTTGATCGACAGGCCGTACGTCCACTTCGCGCCATAGCGGGTCAGCAGCGAGGTGGTCAGCTGCGGCATGCGGTTGGCGGCATCGGCCAGCGGCGTATCCTCGATGCTGAGCAGCGTGCAGGTGCTGCACGCCTTGATCACGGCGGCCATCGCGTCGGACTTGGCAATCGCAATCGCGTAGGCGCTGTCGGTGAAGATGATCGCACCGGCCTTGCCGTCGCTGTCCGCCACCGCATAGGTCGCCGCCGCCTTCGCGACTTCCAGCGGGTCGGTGGTGATGTTGGTAAAGATGCCGTATTTCGGCAGCGGCCCCGGCGCCGGGCCGGAATGCCAGCCGACGATTTTTATCCCGGCCTTGATGGCCGGTTCGATGGCGCTGGCCTGTTCCGCCGCGTCGATGGCATCCAGGACCAGACCGTCGGCCTTGAGAGCGATGGCCTGGGAAATGCCGGCCGCGCGGGCGCTGACCGAGCCCTGGCCGTCGATCACCCGGGTGTCCCAGCCGAGCACCTTCGCCGCTTCCTCGATGCCCTCGCCGACGCCGCGCGCGCCGCCGTTGCGCTGGTCGGTGGAGACGACGACGATCAGCTTCTTGGTCGCCGCCTTCGGGCCGGTGGTCGGGCCGTCCCAGTTGGTCACCGGCTGCGTGACCTTGGCGATGTAGGCTTTGGCGTCGGCGAGCGTATCCGCGCGCGCGGCACCGGCGTACAGCAGCCCGGCCGAAGCCAGCAGCGTCGCGCCAAGCAGTGTTGTCCGTTGCATCCTTGGTATCCTTTCCTTGCCGTAAAGCCGCATGAGCGGCCGGTGATCCGCGGTCGCGGAGCGTATGTCACCCCGGATCGGCGGTTCGGCGCACCGCGGAGCGGCGGCGCTGCGCGTAACCGGCGATGCCGATGGCGACGATGAGGGTGGCGCCGTTGAACAACGGCTCCACGAAAAAGGCGGCACCGAACTGCTGAATCCCCGAGATGCCGACGGCGAGGATGATCACGCCGACCAGCGTGCCCCACACATTGACGCGCCCCGGCTTGATCGTGGTGGAACCCAGGAACGCGCCGACCAGCGCCGGCAGCAAATAATCCAGTCCCACGCTCGATTGGCCGATGCGCAGTTTCGAGGCCAGCAGCACGCCGGTGAACGCGGTCAGCAGGCCGGAGGCGACGAACACGCCGATCACGTAGCCGCGCACCGGAATGCCGTTCAGCGCCGCCGCCTTCGGATTGGCGCCGATGGCATACAGATGCCGCCCCAGCGGCAGCCGCTCCGTCACCAGCCACAGCACGACCGCCAGCACCAGCACATAGACCGCGCCGATCGGAAACCCCGCGATCCAGGTGGCATTGATCGCGATGAAACCTCTCGGCAGCAGCCCCATGATCTGCCGCCCGCCGGTATGCCAGTTGGCGATGGCATACAGGATCGTGCCGGTGCCGAGGGTGGCGATGAAACTGTCGATCTGTGCCACTTCGACGAGCAGGCCGTTGACGAGGCCGACGAACAGGCCGCCGACCAGCGTCACCGCAACCGCCGTCTCCC
>Ga0302279_10007476_pt1 | contig 11169 bp, 10 predicted proteins | sample III_Bog_N3_3_FD_194541 | JGI IMG/M metagenome (GOLD analysis project Ga0302279, IMG submission 194541) | Peat permafrost microbial communities from Stordalen Mire near Abisko, Sweden - III_Bog_N3_3 | ecosystem: Environmental > Terrestrial > Soil > Wetlands > Peat | place: Sweden: Abisko...
CCCAGCGCGCGCCGGGCAAGCCGGTGGCGAGGCGGGCGAGCCGTTCGCGGATTTCCCAGGGCAGATCGATGGCAACGAACAGCCTCATGGTTTGGGCACCTCAGCCAGCAGCTTTGCCACCAGCGGGGCCATCCGCGCGACCACGCGAAGTACGCCGCTGGGGTTGGGATGAATATGGTCCGCCTGGTTCAACGCGGGATCGCCGGCCACCCCGGCCAGGAAGAACGGATCATAGATCACCCCCGGCCGTTTGCCGAGTTTGTCGAACACTGCTCGGAACTCCGCCTCATACGACTCGCCGAGATTGGGCGGCGCATACATGCCGGACAGCAGCACCGGGATGTGTTTCGCCTGCAACGCATCGAGAATGGCGGCGAGATTGGCCTCGGTGTTGCGGGGATCGATGCCGCGCAGACCGTCGTTGCCGCCAAGTTCGACCAGTGCTGCATCAGCGCCGTCGCCCAGCGCCCAATCGAGCCGTGCCAGGCCGCCGGCGGTGGTGTCGCCGCTGACTGCGCCGTCGATGATGGTAACGTTGGGAAAGGCGCGGGCGAGTTGGGCCTGGAAGCCGTCGTCATGCGCCAGCCCATAGCCGGCGGTCAGCGAATCGCCGAGCACCAGCAGGCGCGGTTTTCCCGCCGAGATGAAAACAAGGCAACACAGCACCAGTGCTGCTTTGCAGCAGGCGGACACGGGGCCATATCGTTTGACTATGGACGATTTCATCACGCCTCCGGCCACAACCACCAACTTTGTTCAACGCGAAGCGTTGGTCGAGGTGCGGAATCTAATCCTGACGGTGCCTTCCGCCGCCGGTCCGGTCAACATATTGCGGGGCGTGAACATCTCGATCGATCCCGGCGAGGCCGTGGGGGTCGTCGGTCCGTCCGGTTCGGGCAAGACCAGCCTGCTGATGGTGCTCGCCGGCCTGGAGCGTCCCACCAGCGGTTCGGTAAGGCTTGGCGGGCAGGAATTGTCCGGCATGAACGAGGATCAGCTGGCGGCCTTGCGCCGGCGCGATATCGGCATTGTGTTCCAGGCGTTTCACCTGATCGCCAGCATGACCGCGCTGGAAAACGTGGCGATTCCGCTGGAGCTCGCGGGTGCCTCCGATGCGATGGCGCGTGCCGAAGCAAGCCTGCGCGCGGTTGGGCTCGGCCATCGGCTGACCCACCTGCCCAGCATGCTCTCCGGCGGCGAGCAGCAGCGCGTGGCGTTGGCCCGCGCCTTCGCCGCCCGTCCGCGGCTGCTGCTGGCGGACGAGCCGACCGGGAACCTCGACCGTGCCACCGGCGATGCGGTGATGGATCTGCTGTTCGGCCTGCGCGCCGCCTACGGCACCACGCTGATGCTGATCACCCACGACCCCGCGCTGGCCGCGCGCTGCGACCGCACCATCGGCATTGCCGACGGGCTCATCGTATGAAAATGGCGTTCCTGATCGCCTGGCGCGAGCTGCGCGGCGGCTTGTCCGGCAGCGTGCGCGGCTTGCGGGTGGTGATCGCCTGCCTCGCGCTTGGGGTGGCGGCGATTGCGGGGATCGGCAGCCTGCGTGAGGGCATCGAACGCGGGCTCGCCGCCGATGGCGCGCGCATTCTCGGTGGCGACATCAGTGTGCAGGGCGGCTTTGAGGAACTGCCCCCCGTGTTGCACGACTGGCTGCGCGGCCGGGGGGCGCGCGTGTCAGACGTCGTCACCATGCGCTCGATGGTGGTGGCGCCCTCCGGCGAGCGGATGCTGGTGGAATTGAAGGCGGCGGACGCCGCGTGGCCGCTGATCGGCACCGCCAGCTTCGCACCGGCCGGCCCGCTGCAGCCGGGACAGGTGGCGGCCGAGAAGCTGGTGCTCGACCGTCTCCAGGTCACGCCCGGGGCCTTGATGCAGATCGGCCGCAGCCATCTGCCGCTGGGGGCTGAGCTGATCGAGGAACCGGACCGGGTCTCCAACCCCTCGCTGCTCGGCCCGCGCGTGCTGATGCGGTTGGAGGATCTGCCGGCGACCGCGCTGATCCAGCCCGGCGCCATCGTGGAACACCAGTTGCGCGCCGCCTTCCCATCGGGCGTCGCCATTCCCGCTGAGATCACCGCCCTGCGCGCGGCGTTCCCCGGCACCGGCTGGCGCATCCGCGACGCCTCCAACGCTGCGCCGAACGTGACGCAGTTCCTGGAACGGACCAGCGTGTTCATGACGCTGGTCGGGCTGACCGCGCTTTTGGTCGGCGGCATTGGCGTTGCCAACGGCGTGCGCGCCTGGCTGGAGGCGCGTGCCCGCACGATTGCCACGCTGCGCTGCCTCGGCGCCGCGCCACGATTGGTGTTCGCCAGTTCCGCCATTCAGGTGGCGGCGCTTTCGCTGGTCGGCATCGGTCTCGGCCTGATCGTCGGCGCGGTGCTGCCGCTGCTCGCCGAAGCAGCCCTCGGCAGCGCGCTGCCGGTGCCCCCTGTGTCTGGCCCGTTCTTTCGCCCACTGGGGTTGGCCGGATTGTATGGGCTGCTGACGGCGGCGAGCTTTTCGCTGTGGCCGCTGGCCCGCGCCATGAGCATCTCCGGCGGCGCGCTGTTCCGCGACGCGCTGATGCCGGATCGCACGCCGCTGCGGCGCTGGATGATCGTTGCCACCGTGTTGCTGGTCGGCTCCCTCGTCACCTTGACGGTGGTGACCTCGGCCGAATGGCGTTTCGCGCTGGGGTTTTGCGCCTCCGCGCTGGCGACGCTGGGGATTTTTCGAGCCGGCGCCTGGCTGCTGATGCACGCGGCAGCCCATATCCGCGCTCCCGGCCGGCCCTGGGCGCAGCTTGGCCTCGGCAATCTCTATCGCCCGGGCACCGCCACGCCGCTGATGCTGGTCTCCGTCGGCCTCGGCCTGTCCACTTTGGCGGCGGTGGCGCTGATCGAGGGCAACGTGCAGCGGCAGGTGACCGAGCAGTTGCCGGCGAGTGCGCCCAGCTTCTATTTCGTCGACATCCAGAACAGCCAGATGGAGCGCTTTCGCCAGGTGATCGCCGCCGAACCCGGCGTGCTGGACATGCAGGAAGTGCCCAGCCTGCGCGCCCGCGTGGTGGCGGTTTCCGGGGTGCCCGTCGATCAGGTGCACACAACGCCCGACACCGCCTGGGCGCTGCGCGGCGATCGTGGGCTGACCTATGCAGGCGCTGAGCCCGAGGGCACCCATCTGGAAGCCGGCAAATGGTGGCCGGCCGACTACCAGGGCAAGCCGCTGGTGTCGTTTGACGTCAATCTTGCCCGCGGCTGGGGGGTAGGGATCGGCGATGTGATCCGGGTGAATGTGCTCGGCCGCGACATCGACCTGACCATCGCCAATCTGCGCGACATCGCTTGGCGCACGATGGGGATCAACTTCGCGATGGTGGCCAGCCCCGGCCTGTTGGCACAGGCGCCGCACACCCATATCGCCACCGTGCGCGCCACCGAGGAGTCGCAGGGCCGTCTGCTGCGGGCGGTGACGGACGCGTTGCCCAACGTCTCCGGTATTCGCGTGGCCGATGTGCTGGCGGCGGTGGGCGTGCTGTTCGGCCAGATCGGCGCGGCGCTGGCGGCCACTGGCTCGTTGACGCTGGCGGCTGGCGCGTTGGTACTCGGCGGTGCTGTTGCTTCCGGCCAGCGCCGCAGGATTGGCGAGGCGGTGATCCTCAAGGCCCTCGGCGCCACCCGCTGGCAGATCCGCGCCGCCTGGCTGGTGGAGTTCGGCATTTTGGGAGTCGTCGCTGGCATGATCGCCGCCCTGATCGGCACGGCTGCCAGCTATGGGGTGGTGCATTACGTGATGGGCACCGATTGGGCGTTCCTGCCGGGTACCCTGGCTTTGACCATCGCCGTCACGGTGGCGCTGATGCTGCTGTTTGGCTACGCCGGCACTGAGACCGCTCTGCGCGCCAAAGTGGCGCCGATGCTGCGCAACGAGTAGCCGCCAGCTCTCGGGTTTCTGCGGTTTAATGCAGCCGGTGCTTGAAGTGCCGGCTGAATTCAACGAAATGTATCGACAGGGTATTTTTCGCTATACTCCCCCCACGCGTACGCCTCTTCCCCAAAGGATGACCCAACATGGCTTACAGTCCCGATTTTCGGACCTACCCCGGCGCCGGTGGTGCCGCCACTTCAGCCGCGGTGGATGCGGGTCTGCGGTCCTACATGCTGCGCGTCTACAACTGGATGGCGTCTGGCCTCGCTTTGACCGGCATCGTCGCCTACGTGTGCAGCGCCTACCTTACCGACGTGTTCTATCCGCTGGTGGAAACCCCGCGCGGCATGATGCATGTGCCGGGCGCGCTCGCCTACATCAGCATGTTCGCGCCGCTCGCCTTCGTGATGGTGCTCAGCTTCGGCGTCAATAAGCTGTCCACCACCGCGGCACAGGCGATCTTCTGGGCCTTCGCCGCCGCGATGGGTGCCAGCATGATGAGCATTTTCCAGGTCTATACCGGCCAAAGCATCGTGCGGGTGTTCTTCATCACCGCCGGCACCTTCGCCGCCATGAGCATCTGGGGCTACGTGACCCGCACTGACCTGACCCGCATGGGCAGCTTCCTGATCATGGGGCTGATCGGCATCGTGCTGGCCGGGCTGGTCAACATGTTCATCGGCAGCACCGCCCTGCAGTTCGCCATCTCGGCGATCGGTGTGGTCGTGTTCACCGGGCTGATCGCCTACGACACCCAGCGCATCAAATCGACCTACTTCCAGTTCGCCGCCGCCGGTGGCCTGCCGGAAGCCGACAAGCGCAGCGTTTACGACGCGCTCAGCCTGTATCTGAACTTCATCAACCTGTTCATGATGCTGATGCAGTTCGCCGGCGATCGCCGCAGCAACTGATCACCCGCTGATCGGTTTGGAAAAAGGCCGGGGGTTCGCCTCCGGCCTTTTCTGTTTGGGCGGCATCAGCCGCAGCGCCGCGTTCAGCTCGGCGCCGAACAGCACCACAAAGCACGACACCCAGAACCACAGCATCACACCGGCGATGGCGGCGATCGGGCCGTAGGTGATGTCAAAGCTGCCGATGGCGCTGACGTAGAACGAAAACCCGGCCGAGGCCGCCACCCACAGCACGGTTGCGGCCAACGCGCCCGGCAGCACCAACGGCGGCGGCCCCGGCCGTGGCGACGGGCCGAAGCGGAACAGGGCTGCGATCGAGGCGCAGACGAACGCCAGCAGCAACGCCAGCGACAGCACATGCAGCAGGCCACGGGTGGTGGCAGGGATACCCAGCCACAGCAGAAGGTTCGGCAACGCCACCAGGATCGCCAGTGCCAGCACGGCGCCAATCGTGGCCGCCAAGGTCATTGCCAGCCCAGTCAGCTGGAACTGAAAGAAGCCGCGATCTCTTTCGCCATGCGCCTCGTCGATCGCCGACAGCAGCGATTTTGTGCCCGTCGACGCCGACCACAGCGCCACCGCCGTGCCAATCCATACCCCCAGCTGCAGATTGTCACGCTCGTGGGATACCAGCGCATTCACCCGTTGGGCAATCAGGGTGAAGGCCTCCGTCGGCAGCAGGTTGTGCAGCAGGTCCAACTGCGGCACCACCGAGACCGGATTGAACACCAGCCCGTACAGCGACAGCAGCACGGACAGGCCGGGAAACAGCGCCAGCGTGGCATAGAACGCGCAACCGGCGGAGATCAGCGACACCCGCCCGGCCATCATCCGCCGCCAGACGAGTGCTGCAACCGCCCCCGGTTTTCGCCAGCCGATCACCGGCAACGTCTCGCTCATGAACCCTCCTGTACCGCAAGCCTAACGCGCATGTGGGGTGTGCGTTGGCGCAAGTGTGCTGTGTTCAAAAAATATCTTGCACAGGGGGGGTGGGGGTCCTATGTGCGCCATCACGCAGCAACGCACGTGCCTCTGGCCCCCGCCACTGATGTTCGACTGATCTACCAAGGGGTTACGTAACGACGTCAAGCGTTCTGGCACACCGGGTTTGCGACACCCTCTCGTCGCGAAATCTTTCGTCTGGTCGCTGGTTCGTTCGACCGTTTTGTAACCTCGTCCGTCGCCTTGAGAGGCGGATGTTAAATAGGGGGCTCCGTGCGATGACTCCAAAAGTCGCGCGCTACCTTGCCTGCAACCAACCGGCTACGCCGTGCTTGGTGCTCGATGTCGATCGTGTGGAAAGCAATTTCCGCGCGTTGCGTGACGTTTTGCCGCTGGCTCGTATCTATTATGCCGTGAAGGCCAACCCGGCAGAACCGATTCTGCGCCGGCTGGTGTCGCTTGGCTCCAGCTTCGATGCCGCGAGCTTCGAGGAGATCGACGCCTGCCTCACCGCCGGCGCCGTGCCCGCGCGCATCAGCTACGGCAACACCATCAAGAAGGTGTCGGCGATCCGCAGCGCGTATGCCGCGGGCGTGGATCTGTTCGCGTTCGATTCCGACGAGGAATTGGACAAGATCGCCGTCAACGCGCCGGGCAGCCGGGTTTATTGCCGTATTCTTGTGGAAAACGCCGGGGCCGATTGGCCGCTGTCGCGCAAGTTTGGCACCACGCTGGAACATGCCCGCGCCCTGATGATCCGCGCCGGCACGCTCGGCCTGGACGCCTATGGCCTGTCGTTTCACGTCGGCAGCCAGCAGACCGACACCACCAGCTATGAGGCGGCGATCGGCCGGGTGTCCATGCTGTTCACCGACCTGAAGGACGCCGGCGTCAATCTGCGCATGTGCAACCTCGGCGGCGGTTTCCCCACCACGTATCGCGACGATGTGCCGGGGATCGATCAGTTCGGCTCCGCCATCATGGGCGCGATGACCAAGCATTTCGGCAATGCGCTGCCGGAAATACTGGTCGAGCCCGGTCGCTTCCTGGTGGCCGATGCCGGGGTGGTCAGTGCCGAAGTGGTGCTGGTCAGCCGTCGCGGTCTGCCGCAGGGCGGCACCGATCCGGTGCGCTGGGTGTATCTGGACATCGGCCGCTTCGGTGGCCTGGCAGAAACCGAGGGCGAGGCGATCAAGTATCGCATCACCACCGAACACGACGGCGGGGAGACCGGCCCGGTGGCGATTGCGGGGCCGACCTGCGACGGCGCGGATATCATGTACGAGAAATCCAACTACCGGCTGCCGTTGGCGCTTTCGAGCGGAGACCGTGTGTCTCTGCTGTCCACTGGCGCGTATGTGACGACGTATGCCAGCCAGCGCTTCAACGGGTTTGCCCCGTTGGAGGAGCATTATATCTAGGTAGGCAGATGCAATCTGCCTCTTCGGGCATTGCGCGAAGAGGCAGATTGCATCCGCCCTACGACCTAGAAATCCAGTAGCGCGTCGATCGCCGCCTGCGCCATGTCCGGGCTTTCGGTGTGATCCGCCACCACGTGAATTCCTGCCCTTAGCACCGTCTCCGGCTCCTCATGCGCGAGGGTGCCGGCCGGGATCAGCTTGCCCAGCATGTTCTCCACATTCTGCAGATGCTCGATGGCGCGGCGGATGCGTTGGCTGGTGAGGTCCTGGAAGCTGCAGGCCTCGAAGATTGCGGCGACCTTTTCATTCACCACAATCCGTCCGGCAGTACTCGGCTGCTCCTGGTTGACCCAGTCGTCGATTGCTTCGGCGGCTTCCATGATGCGGTTGGCGGCCTCCTCGGTGGCCTGCACCACCGCTTCTAGCTCCACCCCGCTGTTGCGCGCGGCCTGGGTGGGAGCGGAGACGACGGTTGCGATCTGCTCGTGAATGCTGGCGAGCTGGCGTGACAGGTTTTCCTCACTGAAATCCACCAACTGAACGGTTGCGTGAATTTCGGTGCTGAGCTCGGCGATCCGGCGATCGACGAAGCGGCGCAGTTCCGCCAGCGGTTCGCCGATTTCCTCACGCAGCGCGTGGCGCAAGCAGGCGATCATCCGGTCGTCCAGCGCCTGATGCGTCATTTTCCTCGCCACATTGTTCATCAGGTTCCGGCCTGGGCCCTGTGCTCTCCCTCATTCAAGCGCGATCTGCTTAATTTCGACTGAAGAACTGGCGCTTACCCGCGCAAGATTTCCGCGCTATGGCGAAGATCAACGCGCGGGTTAGCCGTGCTGGAGCGAGGGGGAACACCATGCGCGTCGGCGTGATCGGTCTTGGTTCAATGGGCATGGGCGCTGCGCTCAATCTGGTGCGCGCTGGCCACGAGGTGTCCGGGTGCGAGCTGCGCGAAGCCGGACGCGCCGAGCTTGTCGCTGCCGGCGGCACCGCGGTGGGCTCGGCCGCGGACCTTCCGGATGGGCTCGAAGCCGTCGTGGTGTTCGTCGTCAACGCCGCCCAGGCGAATGACGTGCTGTTCGGGCAAGCCGGCTGCCTTGCCCGCCTCACCCCCGGTGCTGTGGTGCTGTGCTGCACGACGGTGGCGCCGGAAGCGGCCCGCGCGCTGGATGCCAGGCTCACCGAAGCCGGCCTGCTGATGCTGGATGCCCCGGTTTCCGGCGGTGCGGTCGGCGCGCGCGGCGGCACGATGACGGTGATGGCATCCGGTTCCGAGCTGGCGTTTGCCAAGGCCCAGCCGATGCTCGATGCGATCGCCAGCAAGGTGTGGCGGCTCGGCGATGCCGTGGGTGTCGGCAGCACGGTGAAGATGGTCAACCAGTTGCTGGCCGGGGTGCACATCGCCACCGCGGCCGAGGCGATGGCGCTCGGCATTCGCGCCGGTGCTGATCCGCAGACGTTGTTTGACGTGATCAGCACGTCCGCGGGGTCGTCGTGGATGTTCCAGAACCGCGTGCCGCATATCCTGGCGGGCGATGACACGCCGCTGTCGTCGGTGAATATCTTCGTCAAGGACCTTGGCATCGTGCTGGACCAGGCCCGCGCGCTGACGTTTCCGCTGCCGATGGCCTCCGCCGCGCATCAATTGTTCCTGGCGGCAGCGGCCGCCGGCCATGGTGCGCGTGACGATGCGTTCGTTATACGGTTCTGGGAACAGTTGACCGGGATTGGTCTGCCGAAGCCGGAATAAATCTGTACGGGCTTGGCTTTGATCTTGCATCGCATGGGCGGAATCCTATCCAGGGAGACCGCTCATGCGCCGTCGCACATTTCTCGCGAGCAGCCTCGCCGCCCCGTTCATCGCCCGCAGCGCCCGGGCCGATGAGGTCGTCATCAAGATGGGAGCGCTGAAGCTCATCCATTCGATCACCCCGTATTTTTATGAAAAATTCGCACCTTCCGGTTATCGCTTCGAGATCATCTCGTTCGAGTCACCGAATGACTGCAAGAATGCCGTTGTCACCAAATCCGTCGATTTCGGCACGTTCGGCGTGGCCGCCGCGATTCTCAGCGCCGTCGCGCATGAGCCGCTGACGGTGATCGGCTCGGCATGCAACAAGGGCATGGCGATCGTTGCGGCGAAGAATGGCGATATCAATACGTTGAAGGATCTGAAAGGCCATCGCGTGGCGATCTGGCCGGGTTCGACGCAGGAGGTGTTCGTGCTGGAACGACTGCGGATGGAGGGGATGTCTGTGCATGACATCACCCCGGTGCGGGTGTCGTTCTCCGAAATGCACACCGCCCTCGCGCGTGGCGATATCGATGCTTACGTCGGCGCCGAACCGGCACCTGGGGTTTCCGTCAGCACCGGGGTCGGCAAGATCGTCGAGTATCCATATTCCACGCCGATGGGCAGCCTGAACATGATCCTCGGCACCCATCGCGATCTCGTTGAGCAGAAGCCGGAGATCTGCAAGGTGGTGGTGGATGTGCAGCGCCAGGCCAGTGCCTACGCCATGGGCAACCCGACCGCGATGATGGACATGACGGTGGCAAAGCTTGGCCAGAAGCGGGAGGCGATCGCCATCTCGGTGCCGAATGTCGAGCTGAACTGGCGCATGACGCCGGAAATGCTGGCGGAGTGCCATGAATATGCCGGGCAGATGCTGGCGCTGAAACAGATCAAGGCGATCCCCGATCTGGCGGCGCTGTTCGACCCGCGTTTCTCCGATCAGGTGGCCCAGCAGGCCTAGCCCATGCGCTCGTTCCTGCTGGGCATCGCGGTGCCGGCGCTGTTGCTGCTGGGATGGTGGCTGGGCACGCGGGGGCTGGCGTATTCGCTGATCCCGCCGCCGATGGAGGTGGCCACCGAGATGGTCGACCTCGCCGTTGGCGGCATCAACGACGACGCGTTCAGCAACATGCTGCTGACCAATTTGATCGCCTCCGCCAGCCGGGTGTATGGCGCCTTCCTGCTCGCCTGCGTGCTGGCGTTGCCGATGGGCATGTTGATCGGCCGGCTGCAGACCGCCCGCGCGCTGCTTGACCCGATGTTGCAGATGCTGCGACCGGTGCCGGTGACCGCCTGGTTGCCGCTGTCGATGATTGTGTTTGGCCTGGGGCCGAAGTCAGCGTTCTTCCTGGTGGCGCTTGGGGCGTTCTATCCGATCCTGGTCAACACCATCTTCGGCGTGCGCAACGTGGAGCCGCGGCTGTTCGAGGCGGCGGCGATGCTTGGCACCAAGCCGGCGGCGATGTTCCCTCGCGTGGTGCTGCCGGCGGCCTTGCCGAGCATCTTCACCGGGCTGCGGCTGGGACTCGGGTTTTCCTGGGTGGTGATCGTGGTGGGTGAAATGACCGGCGTGCCGACCGGGCTGGGGGCGATGATCATGGACGCCCGCCAGCTCAGCCGCACCGAAATCATCATCGACGGCATGATCGTCATCGGCGCCGCCGGATATCTGTCTGACCGTGCGGTGATGGCGCTCGGCCACCGGCTGCTGCGTTGGAGCCCGCAACATGGCTGATTTCATCCGCGTCGAGCGGGTTGCCAAGCGGTTCGGCGCGTTCCAGGCGCTGGAGGGCGCTGATCTGCACGTCGACGAAGGCGAGTTCATCTGCCTGATCGGCGCCTCCGGCTGCGGCAAATCCACGTTGTTACGCATTATCGCGGGGTTCGAGACGGCAACGGAGGGTTATGTTTTTGTCGATGGCCAGCAGGTCACCGCGCCGGGTCCGGAGCGCGGCATGGTGTTTCAGGACTACGGCCTGTTCCCCTGGCTGTCGGTGCGCGACAACATCGGGTTCGGCCCGGTCGCGCGCGGGTTGCCGAAGCGGCAGGTCCGCGAGATCGTGGACCGTTTCATCGAAATGATCGGCCTGGAGAAATTCGCCGACAACTACCCCCACCAATTGTCCGGCGGCATGAAGCAGCGGGTGGCCATCGCCCGTGTGCTCGCCAATGACGCCCGCGTGGT
>Ga0302279_10007486_pt1 | contig 11155 bp, 12 predicted proteins | sample III_Bog_N3_3_FD_194541 | JGI IMG/M metagenome (GOLD analysis project Ga0302279, IMG submission 194541) | Peat permafrost microbial communities from Stordalen Mire near Abisko, Sweden - III_Bog_N3_3 | ecosystem: Environmental > Terrestrial > Soil > Wetlands > Peat | place: Sweden: Abisko...
TGCGTCGGCACGCCGGTGAGGACCCCCCGGCGCTGTACGCGCGGGCGATCGCCGAGTCACCCGTCGCCAGTCGGTTCCTGGAGGGGGCCGAGCAGCTATGGCCGGCGCGCGCGACGGCAGACTTCAGCGTTCACGTGTCGGAGCTCGCAGGCGACGGCTGGCTCCTCGTGGGCGACGCAGGGGGCTTCATCGACCCTCTCTTCTCGACCGGCGCCCACCTGGCCATGCACGGCGGCTTTCACGCTGCAGACGCCATCCACGCGGCCCTCACGGCAGGCGACGTCACGCGCCGGCGGTTCGCCGAGTGGGCGGAGACGATGCGCTCGGGCGCCGACGTCTTCACCAACATGGTCGAGTCTTTCTACGACGGGGTGCTCTCGCGCGTCATCTTCGCCGACCACCCGCACCCGTACCTCGTCCACGTCATCACGTCGCTCCTCGCGGGGAACGTGTTTGACAAGGACGCGCGCTGGCTGGCCGACGCTCGCACGCGAATCTCACGCGGCGAGCTCACGAAGCTCATCGCCCAGAGCACTCCTCGATAGGCTGGCGCTCGTTGCCCCTCGCGCGTTGCCCCTCGCAAAAGGGGGCAGCGGTTCAGTTGTCCTTCTTGTCGCGAACGCGGGCAGCCTTGCCGGCGAGGTCGCGGAGGTAGAACAGCCGCGCCCGGCGAACCACGCCGCGAGACACGACCTCGACCTTGTCGATGCGCGGCGAGTGCGAAAGGAACACGCGCTCGACGCCGACGTTGAAGCTCACCTTGCGGACCGTGAACGTGCTGCGGGCTCCGGCGCGGTGGCGCTTGGTGACGACGCCCTGGAAGACCTGGATGCGGTCCTTGTCGCCCTCGACGATCTTGTAGTGGACGCGGATGGTGTCGCCGACGCGGAAGTCCGGGAGCCCGGTACGAAGCTGAGCGGACTCAATCTCCTGAATCTTCGACGACATCATGGCGGCTCTCCCGAGGCCCGGGCACGTGATGGCCGAGGCACTGGAACATCGGACACACTGACTGGGGGGGCGGCTTAAAGCACGCAGATCCGGGGCTGTCAATGTACGCTGGCCGCCGTCCGGGTCCCCGTTCTATCCCGGAGAGAGGAGTCGTCCGTTGCTGAGCGTTGGCCAGGAAGCCCCCCCATTCGAGGTCGTCGCCACCGGCGGCAAGACCCTCAAGCTCGCGGATTATCGAGGAAAGAAGAACGTCGTCCTGTTCTTTTATCCCAAGGACTTCACGCGGGTCTGCACCGCCGAGGTCTGCGGCTTCCGGGACATGTACGAGGACCTCGTGGGCAAGGACACCGAGGTCATCGGCGTATCGCTCGACTCGGATGCGTCGCACGAGAAGTTCGCCACCAAGCACAACGTCCCCTACCCCCTCGTGGCCGACAAGGGGCGCACCCTTGCCCGGAGCTACCAGGCCATCGGCGGGCTGGGCGGCCTCATTGGCATCACCAAGCGCGTCACCTACCTCATCGACAAGGAGGGGAAGATCAGGGGCGCATTCGACGGGACCTTCGACGCCGACGTCCACCTCGGCGGTGTGAAGGACGCGCTCGCGAAGCTGGGGTAGCCGTGCGCGTGCGGGCGCTCATCACGACGGCCCTCGTGGTCCTCGGCACCGTGCTCGGGGGTACCCTCGAGTGCGACCCGATCGTCCTTGGCCCGAAGGAGGCCCACGGAAAGGAGACCTACGACCGGATGTGCGCGGTCTGCCACGGCGCGTCCGGCGAGGGGTACAAGGCCGACCAGGCGACGGCTCTCGCGCAGCCCGATTTCCTCGGGAGCGTCACGGACGACTTCCTCCGCGCCGCCATCACGATGGGACGCGACGGAACCACGATGTCCGCGTGGGGCCTCGAGCGCGGCGGACCGCTGTCGCGCAGCGACGTCGACGCGGTCATCGCGTTCCTGAGAACCCGGAGCGACGGGGCCCCGCGCAAGCTCGACGACCGACCCATGCGGGGCAACGCGAGCCTTGGAGCGCCGCTCTTCCAGCGCGACTGCCTCCGCTGCCACGGCACGCGCGGTATGGGCGGTCCGAACGTGAGCATCGGCAATCCCGAGCTCCTGCGCACGGCGAGCGACGGGTTTCTCCGGCTCGCCATCACCGGGGGCCGGCCCGGGACGGCGATGCCCCCGTTCAAGGACCCGGAGGAGGTCGAGAACATCGTCGCGCTGCTTCGCAGCTGGCAGGCGTCGCCTCCGCCGGTCACGAAGCGCGCGGCGCCGGCCAAACCGCCGCCCATTGCGCTGGGCCCCGTTCCGCTGAACCCTCACGGGCCCACGCCGACGGACCTCACCGCGACCCCGGGATTCACGAAGGCCGACGTCGTCGCCGCCGACCTCCGTCGCGGGGCCAAGATGGGGATCCTCGATGCGCGCGCGCCGTCGGACTACACCAGCGAGCACATCGCCGGCGCCGTGAGCGTGCCGTTCTACGATCCCGAGCCGTACGTCAGCGGACTGCCGAAGGACGCGTGGCTCGTCTGCTATTGCGGCTGCCCGCACGCCGAATCGGGGCAGCTGGCGCAAAAGCTCCGCGCGAAGGGCTTCACCAAGGTGACGGTCATCGACGAGGGGCTCCGCTACTGGAAGGCGAAGAACTACCCGACCCACACCGGGCTGACCCCGTAGCCGACGGTCCCGGAAGGGGTGCGGCGCCGCGCTCGCCTGCTAGGCTATAATAGTGCCCCACTGCGTCGTCGCGGTCGGGCCTTCCTTGGGAGGGGTCACCATGCGTCGAGTCAGCGTCGTAGCGGTCGTAGCTGTGATCGTCGGCTGTAGCGGGAGTAGCACCACAAACGTCGGCCCAGGCTTGGACGCCGGAAGGGACGGGTCGAAGAGCACCGATTCAGGTCACGCGTCCTCGGACACGGGAACGAAGACGGGACACGACTCGGGCACGGGCTCGGGAGACACGGGCACGGGCGGCGGAGACACGGGGACGAAGGACACGGGTGGAGGCACTCACGACACAGGGGTCGGGGATACGGGCACCGCCGCTGACACCGGCAAGGACACGGGCGCTCCGACGTGCAGCTACCCCGAGGCGCTCTGCTCGGGCGCCTGCGTCGACACCCAGAACGACCCCAACCACTGCGGAACCTGCGCCATGACCTGCACGGGAACGCAGGTGTGCACCAACGGTGGGTGCGCCAACGCGTGCGCGGCCGGTCAGATGACTTGCGGCTCGGGAGCAAACGCGCGCTGCACGAACCTGAACAACGACCCCAATCACTGCGGCGTATGCGGCACCGCGTGCTCGGCGCCGGAAGTATGCGCGGGGGGACACTGTGTCTGCACGCCGTCGTTCCCGGCCGAGTCGCTCTGCTCGGGCGCGTGCGTGACGCTGTCGACCGATCCGCAGCACTGCGGCATGTGCTCCAACGCCTGCACCGGCACCCAGGTCTGCAGCGCCGGTACCTGCCAGACCACGTGCATGGCCCCGACGACGTCGTGTGGCAGCGGCGCCAGCGCCGTCTGCGCCAACACCCAGACCGACCCGAACAACTGCGGCACCTGCGGCACGCAGTGCGGCGCGGGCGGCTTCTGCAATGGCGGCAACTGCGGCTGCATCGGGAACATGGCCAAGTGCGGTACGTCGTGTGTCGACGAGCAGGACGACCCGAACCACTGCGGCGACTGCGGGACCGCGTGCACCGGATCCGAGGTGTGCTCGGGCGGCCACTGCATCGCAAGCTGCGCCGCGGGGACGACCCAGTGCGGCAGCAGCTGCGCGAACCTGGCCAGCGACCCCTACAACTGCGGCACATGCGGAACGACGTGCACTTCGTCGCGTCCCAACTGCTTCCAGGGGACGTGCGAAGGGGGCTGAGGCCAGCCCAGATCGCGCGCCGCGCTCGCGGGTGCGGCGCGCGGTTACTTGCCGCTCACTTGGCCGGGAGGGCGCCCGTGTTGTTGATCCACTCCTGCTGCCGCGTGCAGACGTAGACCGCCTTCTGCCCGCACGCGACGACCCCCATCGACGACCCGGCGCAACCAAGCCCGTCGTTGCGGTGCAGGACCGTGTACTGGATCTGCTCCTTGGGACACGACAGCTCGAACGACACGCGGTCGAGCGCCTTGGCCTGGAACGAGCTCTCCGCAGTCACCGCACACGCCGAGACGGTCGTGAGCAGGAGCACTCCTGTCGCCCAGCTTCGGATTCTCATGGTAACAGCGGGCGCGCCTTCCTGTCAACGCGGCCGGCCACATCGGGTACACGATCCCCGAGGGCACGCGCCGCGGCGCTCCCCTTCACACGAGAGGCCCGGCGCCACTGTGAGGCGCCGGATCCTGACGTGCTTGCCGCGAATTACGGACGAACGATGACGCGCTCCTGGACGACAGGCTGCGTCACGACGACGCGCTCCTGCACGACCGGGCGCTCCGTCACGACGACGCGCTCTTGCACGACAGCCGGACGCTCGCGAACGACGACGCGCTCGTGCGTTGCGCAGCCGATGCTGGAAAGCGCGGCGGCCGTGACACCCACCATGAAGCAACCATTGACGACAAGCCGTAGAGTTTTCATGCCAGCACTCTACAGCAAGTTGAATGCCGGTTGGAACTGAAGAGCATCTGGCCATTTGCCCCACCCTTCGCGAGAAGGAGAGAGACGCGCTGCCCCAGGGCGGTGGGCAGCGGGACAAGGTGACGCAGCACGCGCCGTCCACGCCACCCAGCCGACGGCTCTCGGGTCGATCGCGACCGCTGACCCAGGGGATCTGCGCACGCGGCGAGAGGGCAGGGAGACTCTACGCAGCCTCTCCACGAAAGCCAGGAGCTCCATGCGCTTCTCCGTCGCTCGTCTCGCCCACAACCCTCTGCGGATTGTCGCGGCCGTCGCCCTTTGCCTCGTCGCGATGCTCGCGTTTCTCTCGCCCGGCCTCTCCATCGTACGAGACCTCTCGGACGAAGCCCTCGGCGCGCCCGGGATTCCACGCGTCGCCTGGCGACTGCATCGCGCGCTCGCCCCGCGGTTCGAGGCATGGGCGCGCGAGCGGGTCGCGTCCGGGAGCGCGGCGACGGTCTCGCTGCACGACGTACCGACGACCGAGTGGCCCATGTTCTCCGCGGTCTTCTTTCTCATGGCCACCGACCAGCTCGAGGCGCGCTGGGACGGGGGCGACCACTCCGGGGGGGTGCGCCCCATGGACTACGCCGCGGGCGCCGTGGCGGCCGCGCGAGACCTGGTGCTCGACCCGACGCATCACACCTGGGTGCGCACCCACTGGGGCGACGGCTACCTGCACCGCGAGAACGTCTTCTTCCGTTCGCTCCTCATCGCCGCGCTCACGAGCTATCAGCGCCTGACCCACGACGGCACTGCGCTCGCCATGCTGCGCGACCAGGTCGACACCCTGGCCGGCGACCTCGATGGCTCGAAGCTCGGTGTGCTGTCCGACTATCCCGGCGAGTGCTACCCGATCGACGTCGTCGCCGGCCTCGGGTTCATGCGCCACGCAGACGCCGTCCTCGGGAGCCGCCACGAGGCGTTCTTTGCGCGCGCGGTGCGGGGGTTCGTGGGCGACATGGCCGACCCTCTGGGTCTCGTGCCGTACCGGGTCGATGTCTCGAGCGGCCGCGAGGAGCAGCTTTCACGCGGCATCGGCAACTCGTGGGTCTCGGTGTACGCCACCGACCTCTGGCCCGACCTCGCGCGCGACTGGTACGCGCGCTATGAGCGCTCGTTCTGGCAGGACCACGGCTGGGCGGCCGGCTTCCGCGAGTACCCCCGCGGCTCGCGCGAAGGCGAGTGGCTCACCGAGGTCGACGCCGGACCCGTCCTCGACGGCTTCGGCACGTCGGCGAGCGCGTTCGGCATCGCGGCCGCGCGGCGCAACGGTCGCTTCGACCAGGCGTACACCCTGTCGGCCGAGATGCTCGCCGTCTCGTGGCCCCTGCCCGACGGCACGCTGCTGGGCCCGCGCCTGCTCTCCCACGCGGCGGCCGCTCCGTATCTCGGCGAAGCGGGGCTCCTCTACTTCCTCACGGTGCAACCTGCAGAGCGCCTCCCGATCGTGAAGGGGGGCCACGCAGCCGGGCTCGTCTACGTCGCGCTCGCGCTCTACTTCGGGCTCGCGGCGCTGCTCCTCTGGGGCTCGTTCCGGCTTGCGGCCGTCAGGGCATCTTGACGAGCGGCTCGCCGTGAAACTCCTGCGAGCCCACGTGGGTGAGCCGGCTCTGGGTGTCGAGCCAGAGGCGCCCGCCGAGGTCGCGCCATCGCTTGCAGAAGGTGAAGTCCTCGCTCAGGTAGGCGCCGGTGACCGGGTCGATCATGCAGTCGAAGAGGTTGTACTGGTGATCGCTCACCGACTTCGGACGCGGGAAGGTCTGGATCGATCGGTACTTCGTCTCGGGGTGCGCGGCGATGAGCCGCTCGAGGACCGCGCGCCGGATGAGCATGAAGCCCGTGCCTGCGTAGGTGCCGGTGCAGAAGCCGCTTCGCGCCTCGATCTCGGCGACGTCGCACGGCTGCCCCACGTACTCGAGCGCGGCCGACTCGAGCTTCACGTCGGCCGGCCCCGTCCTCGCCACCTCGCGAATCTTCGCCCAGTCACGCGCCTTGACCGGATAGCGCCCGGCCACGAGGTCCTCGCCCAGCGCGAGGAGGCGATAGACCTCGTCCGGCTCGAAGCCGATGTCCGCGTCGATGAAGAGGAGGTGCGTCGCGTCGGGCGTATCGAGAAAGTTTGCGACGATGGTGTTGCGGGCGCGCGTGATGAGCGAGTCGTGGGCAGCCGTGATGAGCCCCAGGCGCACCCCCGGCCGCGGGGCCATCATGAGCTTCAGGATCGACTGCAGGTAGACGTGCGTGACGAGGCCGCCGTAGCAGGGGGTGCCGATGAGAATGAAGGTCGTGGACATGCGGTGCTCCCACCTGGCCGCCTCGGGCCTCAGCCCCCGCGGGCATCGGGCTTGCCGGACGGCTCAATATCCGTATACTCCGCGCCCCTCACGGGTTTTGCCTTGCGGTGTCGGGACGTTGTCCCGGGGTCTTCGCTCCAAGACCACTCCATCACGGAACACCATACGGGCGGCAGCTTTCCCGCGAGGTCACTTCACCCACCACCACTTTTCGCTGGAGCGACAGAGGACCTCATGAACACGAACCCCGGCATCTACGGTCGCAAGCTCGGCAACACGCAGTTCTTCACGGAAGACGGCACGGTCAAGCGCGTCACCGTCATCGAGGCGGGCCCCATCACGGTGGTCGGCAAGCGCACCAAGGAGAAGGACGGCTACACCGCCCTCATCCTGGGCCTCGGCGAGCGGACGGCGAAGCACACCAAGAAGCCGCTGGCCGGCATCTACAAGAAGGCCAACGTCACGCCGAAGCAGACGCTGCGCGAGATCCGCGGCAACGACGACTTCGTCGGCAAGTACGAGGTCGGGCAGGTGATGAAGCTCGACGAGCTCTTCAAGGAGGGGCAGTTCGTGGACGCGCAGGGCAAGACGCGCGGGCGCGGCTTCACGGGCGTCATGCGCCGCTGGAGCTTCGCGGGCGGCGTCGGGTCGCACGGCACGCACGAGTACTTCCGTCACGGCGGGTCGATCGGTACCAACATGACCCCGGGCCGTACACTGCCGAACCTGAAGATGCCTGGCCAGTACGGGAACGAGACCGTGACCATCATGAACCTGAAGGTCGCCCGCGTGGACGCCGAGAAGCACCTCCTGCTCATCGAAGGCGGCACGCCGGGCGCCAAGAATGGCCTCGTGCTCATCCGTCACGCGGTCAAGAAGTTCGAAGGCGGCCGCAAGCGCAAGGCCTGACCGGCTGCGGCTCGGCGTCGCGCGCGATTCAGGAGCTGTCCAGAAGTGGACAGCTCCTTTGCTTTTGTCTCCTCAGGCTGCGCCGCGACGCTGTGACTCGGGCGCGAGCGACACCGACTTGAGCGGCACCGGGGGCGGCCCCGGCATCGACGCACGCGCCGTCTCGAACTTGCCACTCTCGCGGCTCTGGTCCCCCTCGAACCGGAGCGAGCGCTCCGCCGCGCGCATGACGCCGAGCAGATCGACCAGCGCCATGTGCACCGGAATGAGCTCGGGGGTCACCACCTGCAAGTCGTGGCGCGCGTGATACGGCTCCTTCGGGCGCGACTTCTCCCAGCGGACGCGCGAGTCGTCCATCGCGACGCGCAACTCCAGCGGGACGCACGTCTGCCAGACGGTCGAGTCGATGGCCTCGCGCATCTCGCACGCCGTGAGGATGGGGCGGCGAATCATCTCGGGATCATTGGGGTGACGCTCGGCGAGCAGCGCGCGGAGCACCTGGCCCACGAGCTTCTGGTTGGCGGGCGTGTCGGCGGTCCACGGCATGCGGTCCTTGAACTGCGTCCAGATCTCCTGCGCCGAGCCGTAGGTCGCGAGCTCGAGCGGGTCGAACGCGCCGTCGAACGTGGCCGGGTCGGCATCACCGCCGGCGAGCACCGACTCGATCAGCTCGGCCTGAAACTCACACGACTTGGTGCGTGCCGCGTTCCTGGCGAGCCCCGTGATGGCCGTCGTCACGCGCTGCCGGATATCCGGTCGCTGCGAGAACCACCGCATGCGTGTCAGCGGCGGCCACAAGGTGCACAGCACATCGGGCGACCACCACGAAGCATCCGCGGCGCGCAGGATGGCCAAGAGCTCTGCAATGAACTGCACCTGCGGCGACTTGGCGGCCCATGCCCGCGCTTGTCTTCGGGCGGCGTCGTCGGTCTGCTCGACTTCGTCGTGGACCAGAGGCCGGATGGGGTCGCTCGTGCTCTTGCCTTGCGTCATCGTGAATGTCCTCGCAGACGAGGCCTCAGCAAGCCACGCGCCAGCCAGCATTCGCGGTGATATCGCGGGCACTCGCGCAGCATCGTCAAGCGCTTGGCGGTCGTGGCGATGGGTTGACGACGGGGGCTCACCCCTTGGCGTGCTGTCGGCACGACGCCGAGCCTGACCGCGGGCGCTCCGGGTGGTGAGGACACCGCTTCCAGTGCTGGACTCAGCGCTTCGTGTGCTGTGCGCGGCGTTCTCGCGTCACGACGACGCGCGGGCGAGGTCGGGTCAGCACAACGAGCGCTGTCGGCAGCATTCAGGTGCTGAGGTCACCGCTCCGGGTGCTGACCCGAGCCCGGGGCCGGCCAGAGCCTCGAGACGAGGCGCGCATCTCACCGCTCCAAGTGCTGGGGTCACCGCTCCGAGTCGTGACGCGGTGACGGGCTCAGCGCCCTCCGCCTCGTGGACCGGCGTGCCGCTCGAGCGTCGCGCCGGTCTCGACGTAAAACGAGCCGTCGTCGGGGCGGTCGGACTTCACCCAGAGACGCAGCCAGCCGGTCCCGGACAGCTCGGCGTGGGCGGTGTCGTAGGTGCACGGAACGCGTCCCGAAAGACCGTGGAACGTCGCCACCGCGAAGCCTTTCGGGGCGCGGCGCAGCACGGTGTCGGCATTCCGGACGTGGCGCTTGAACTCGGCGAGCGTGAGGTCGGCGCGCGGGTCGAGCTGCTCCTCGGCCGAGAAGAGGTTCTCGGCGAACGTGTTGAAGAAGTAGAGCGCGTCGTAGCCCTCCCATGACGCGGCGGTGGCGTCGCCCGCCGTGAAGCGCACGTTGGTCAGGCCGAGCCTCGTCTGCGCGGCCCGGGCCACGAGGACCAGGTGCGGGCGAAGCTCGACCCCCTCCCACTGCACCTCGGGCACCGTCGCCGCCGCGACGAGCACCATCTTGCCCGCGCCGGAGCCCACGTCGAGCACGCGGCGCGCGCCGGCGTCGCGCAGCAGCTCGGCGGCGCGCCGAGCCGCGGCCACCGGCGTCCAGAAGCGACGCGAGGCGCGCTGGATCGCCTCGGGATAGAGCGCGTCGAACGCCTCGTCGCTCGCGAGATACGGCTCGGCCTCCGGGCTCACCACCCCGAAATACTATCGGAGACCCATGGTTCTTGCCGAGCACGTCCCCTGCTACCCTGCGCGCTCGCGATTCCGATGGCCCGCTCTCGCTCTCCCTACCAGAAGCCCGACCACTTCACGCGGGACGCCAAGAAGGCGGGCTACCCGGCGCGGAGCGTCTTCAAGCTCGAGGAGATCGACCAGCGGGTGAAGCTCCTGCGTGGTGGGATGTGCGTACTCGACCTCGGTGCCGCACCTGGGAGCTGGTCTCTCTACGCGGCCAAGAAGGTCGGGGCGTCGGGCAAGGTGATGGCCGTCGACCTCACCCCGATGGGCACGGCACTCCCCGACAATGTCACGGTTCTTCAAGGAGATGCGCTGTCCCTCGAGGAGGGTCAGGTCGCCCGGTTTGCCCCCTACGACGCCGTCCTGTCCGACATGGCCCCCAGCACCAGCGGCAACAAGTCGAGCGACCAGGCGCGAAGCTTCGAGCTGTTCATGCGCGCCCTCGCGGTTGCGGCTACCCTTCTCAAGCCGGGGGGTTCTTTTGTCGGAAAGCTTTTCATGAGTGAAGACCTTCCGCTGGCGCGCGTCGAACTGAAGCGGCTGTTTGCCGAGGAGCGCCTCATCAGACCGGAAGGGACCCGTTCCGTGAGCACCGAGCTGTTCATCGTAGGCCTGAGGCGCAAACCATGACGTACTCGCCGGAGTCGCCGGCTACGCCCAACGCGCTGCTCGCAGGCCGCTTCCGCATCGAGCGCGAGGTCGGCCGCGGCGGCGTGGGGATCGTCTATCGCGCCTTCGACCAGGTGTCGGGCGAGCCGGTGGCGCTCAAGATCATCGCGATCGCCGGCGTCGACGCGGGCGAGGAGGCGCGCTTCCAGCGTGAGGGGCGCGTGCTCGCCGGGCTGTCTCACCCCTCCATCGTGCGCCTGGTCGACTTCGGCACTCTCGAGGAAGGTCACCCGTACGTGGCCATGGAGTGGCTCGAAGGCGAGGACGTGGCGCAGCGTCAGAAGCGCGCACCGCTGACGCTCGCCCAGTGCCTCGAGGTCGGGGCAATGATGGCCGAAGCGCTGGGGTCGGCACACCGCGCCGGCGTGATCCATCGCGACGTCAAGCCGTCGAACATCTTCCTCGTCGGCAGCACACGCGAGTCGCCGGCCGATGCGCCGTTCGTGGCCAAGCTGGTCGACTTCGGCGTCGCCGCCGCCGAGGACGCCAAGCTCACACGCACGGGCGCCATCGTCGGCACGCCTGCGTACATGGCGCCGGAGCAGGCGCGCGGCGATG
>Ga0302279_10007488_pt1 | contig 11154 bp, 8 predicted proteins | sample III_Bog_N3_3_FD_194541 | JGI IMG/M metagenome (GOLD analysis project Ga0302279, IMG submission 194541) | Peat permafrost microbial communities from Stordalen Mire near Abisko, Sweden - III_Bog_N3_3 | ecosystem: Environmental > Terrestrial > Soil > Wetlands > Peat | place: Sweden: Abisko...
CTCGTGCACGTCCGCGGGCGTGTGCACCACGACGACGGTCCAGGTAGGCGCGCTCCTCTACGCGATGAAGAACGGGAAGTCGTTCGACGGCGTGGGGGTCGAGCATGCGAGCGAGTACACGCGCGAGTGCACGGGGCGATTCACCGAGTCGGTATCGACGTGGACGAACACGGACGACGAGGCGCGGTACGACGTCCCGGTAGTCGAGACTGTCGGGGGAATAACGAGCGTCGAATTTGACGGGTTCGAAGGGGAATACGGCAGCGCGGCAAACCCGTACCCCGCGTGGATCGGGCCGATGGCCACGGCTCTCTCGGGCGGGCAAAACCTGCTCTTCGACGCGCGCCAGGGGCACGGCGGCGCATTCTTCTTGGGCAAGTACCTCACCCACAACATTCGCGGCACGGCGACGCCGTACTTCACGTTCTCCGTGCCTCGCGGCGCGTGGGACGACATCGATCCCACTTGGCTCTTCGATCCGAGCCTCGACACGTGTACGAACGAGAACCCCAACGCACCGGATCTCTGCGGCTGGACGGGCGGGCAGATCGACGAGTCTTTGCTCGCCGCGCCGATGGCGAGCACCGTGAAGATCGCATGGGTCAACGGGAGCGACGTTTCCATGAGCGACATCGTCCCCAGGAATCTCCTCGGAGCCCCGAACTTCCGCATCTTCGGGCCGCATCCGACAAGCGGCGCGTACGGCGAGGTGTCGGACATCCCGGCATACGTGGCCGGCTGGGACGTGGGACGGACACAGGTGTTCGACATGCGCTTTGGCTCGTCGTTCACGACGGCTGTAGCGAGCACGTGGGGGAGCGGTACGGGTGTCCCGCCGGACCAGGTCGTGCTTCAGAACCTCTCGGATGTCCTCGGCGGCACCGACACCGTGCTCACGGCCGCGAAGGCATGGTTGAACCAGTGAGAACGACGATGACAAGCGCGCTCGCTCTCTTGAGCGCAACCTCGACGGTTCTGCTCGCGATCGGCTGTGGGTCGAGCTCGTCTTCTCCGTCCACCGTGACCAAGCCACCAGAGGCCGGCGCAGATGGGGGAGACGCGGGCACGATCATCCTTCCAAAACGCGACAGCGGCGCTCGCGACGCGACCTCGGACGTGACCTCGGTCCACCCTAACGACGGGGGAAAGGGCGACGGGGGAAAGGGCGACGGGGGGACGGGCGACGCGGCGACGGGGCCAACGGATGCCCGCGCGCTCGACGCCGGACCGATACGCAAACTGACGACGCGCGCGCTCTTGCCGACCGCCGTCAACGATCTCTTGATCGATCCGTTCATGACGTCCGATACGTCGTGGGGGCACTTCCGAGCGGTGGTGCCCACGGCCGAACCCGCGGACACGGGCGCAGTCTGCCCCTATCTCACGCGCGAGATCATGAGCGAATCGCCTGCCGGCGTGGCGGGCCCCGCTGTGCTCGTAAACGCCACGGTGCTTCCGCCGCTTCTCCGATGCGCCGCGATCCTCGCTCCGTTCGCAGGGAGCACGGAGCCGGTCAACGCGCAGGTCTGGGTTTCGCTCGACAGCGCAGCCGGCGTTCCACTCGTGCTGCCGACCGCGGGTGACGCCGGGGTCACCGATGCGGGGGCGACAACGCTCGCCGCGTCGTTGAGTGTCACGCTCATTCCGAACGTCGTCCCCTCCGCTGCCGCAGTACCCAGCTTCCCGCTCGTCCCGATCGGTGGCGCGCCTCGGCTCATCGCAGGGAGACAGTGGGTGCTTCTCGGCCTGTCGGCTCCAGTCGCCGTGCCGGAGGGGGGCTGGTTCACGATCACGCTCGCGAGCTCCGCGGCCAATCTTTACGTGGCCGCGCCCGAGGTCGTCCCGACCGCCGCGGGGCAGATCCACATAGACCCGCGCGTGGCATGGCAACGGCCGCGGACGGACGTCGAGCGCGGCGCCATTCTTCAGTACAGCCGCGAAGTGATCCCACGCCGGCCCACACGCCGACGCCTTCGACCGACGCGCTGAGGATTTCGAAGGGTACGGTCCGCTCGCAAGCGACGGCCCACGCCACACGGTGACGAGCCATGGTTGTTCTATGCCGTTGTCGCTGCGGACGCCGTGGGTTACTCAACGGTGATGACCACCGAGCTCAAAGGTCTCTCGCGCGAGCAGATCGCCCAGCGCGCTGCGCTGGAGTTGCGTGACGGTTTCTACGTCAACCTCGGCATCGGAATGCCCACGCTCGTCGCCAACTACATCCCCGCCGGCGTGGAGGTCGTGCTCCAGAGCGAGAACGGCTTGCTCGGCATCGGGCCGTATCCGGAGGCGGGGCACGAGGACGCCGATCTCATCAACGCGGGCAAGGAGACGGTGACGATGCTGAAGGGCTCCGCCGTCTTCTCGAGCGCGGAGAGCTTCGAGCAGATTCGCGGCGGCCACATCGATCTCGCCATCCTCGGCGCGATGCAGGTGAGCGAGTACGGGGACCTTGCGAACTGGATGATCCCCGGCAAGATGGTCAAGGGAATGGGCGGAGCGATGGACCTCGTGGCCGCAGCGAAGCGCGTCGTCGTCATCATGGACCACGCGTCGAAGGGGGGCGAGCCGAAGATCCTGAAGGAGTGTGACCTTCCGCTGACGGGGCGTCGGGTCGTTCACCGCATCATCACGGATCTGGCCACGATCGACGTCACGCCCGACGGGCTCGTGCTACGCGAGGTGGCGCCAGGCGTCAGCGCGCGCGACGTCCAGGAGCGCACGGAGCCAACGTTGAAGGTCGCCAGCGATCTCGCGCAGATGCGTACAGGGGCGTAGGCCTGGCCATGACCTGGCCCGACAAGAAGACGCCCGACCTCGACGCGACGGAAAAGCGCTCGCTCGGCAAAGGGGTCTTCCGACGCTGCGACGGCTGCGGCGAGACCGTCCCCACAGAAGCGATGCACGCGAGCTTCGAGGTGTGCATGCATTGTGGGCAACACCACAAGCTCGCGGCGCCTCGCTGGCGCGATCTGCTGCTCGACGAAGGGCACCTCGAAGAGTGGGATCGACACCTCGCGCCTTCGGACCCCCTGCGGTTCACCGACGGCAAATCGTACGTCGACCGTATTGCGGCGGCCCAGAAGAGCTCGAAGGCGACCGAGGCAGTCGAAATCGGGCGGGCGAAGATGAACGGGCGACCCGTCGCGTACGGAGCCTTCCTCTTCGCGTTTATGGGCGGATCCATGGGCTCTGTCGTCGGCGAAAAAGTCACGCGACTGTTCGAGCGCGCCACGAGCGACCGGCTCCCGGTCGTGCTGTTGCAAGCATCCGGTGGCGCACGCATGCAGGAGGGAATCTTGAGCCTCATGCAGATGGCGAAGACCGTCGCCGCGCTCGAACGCCTACGCGACTCCGGGCTTCCGTTCCTCAGCATCCTCCTCAATCCGACGACCGGCGGCGTCGCGGCGAGCTTCGCGCTCCTCGGCGACGTGAACATCGCGGAGCCAAAGGCTCTCGTTGGCTTCGCCGGCGCGCGTGTCATCGAGCAGACGATCCGGCAAACGTTGCCCGACGGCTTTCAGCGCAGCGAGTTCCTCCTCGCGCATGGGATGCTCGATCGGATCGTGAGTCGGCTCGAGATGAAAAAGGAAATCGCACAGCTCATCGGGCACTTGATGCCCGTTGTGACGCGCTAGCTACGCGGCCCTCGCGACGACGGACCGTCGAGCACATCGCGCAGCTTACGCGTGAGGCTGTCGACGACGACGGGCTTTTGCAGGAACTCCGCCCCCTCGGGGAAGACGCCGTGATGCACCATCGCGTTGTCCGTGTAGCCTGACATGAAGAGCACCCTCATATCGGGTCGCTTCGCGGACAGATCGGACGCGAGCTCCGTGCCGCTCGTCTTCGGCATGACGACGTCGGTGAGCAGGACGTCGATCTTCTCGCCGAAACTGTCACTGACACCGACGGCCTCCGCTGCGTTCTCCGCCACGAGGACCGTATATCCCTCGCGCTCGAGGAGCCTCCTGAGGAGCACGCGCACCTGCGGCTCGTCCTCTACCAGCAGGACCGTCTCGCTTCCTCGGCCCCCCCCCGTGGTGACCGCTGCGGTGGGTACCTGCGCCTTCTCGATCGTTGCCGGGAAATAGACCTTGAACGTCGTTCCGTGACCCAGCTCGCTGTAGACCCAGATGCTCCCACCGCTTTGCTGCACGATGCCAAAGACCGTCGAAAGTCCCAGCCCCGTGCCAACCCCGAGGTCCTTCGTCGTGAAGAAAGGCTCGAAGATACGCGCCTTCGTGGTGGCATCCATCCCCTGTCCCGTGTCGGTCACGGCAAGGACGACGTAGGGCCCCGCGTCCACGCCGAGGTGCTCCCGAGCGAACTCCTCCCCGACCACGACATTGCGCGTCTCGATCGTGAGCTTGCCCCCCCGCGGCATCGCGTCGCGCGCGTTGACCACGAGGTTCATCACGATCTGCTCGACTTGGTGCGGATCCAGCCGAGTAAGGTCGAGGTCGGCCGCCGGCTGCAGCCGGAGATCGATGTCCTCGCCAATGATCCGTTTCAGCATCCGCGCCATGTCGGATACCACCTCGTTCAAGTCGAGCACCCTGGGGAGCAGCACCTGCTTTCTGGCGAACGCCAGAAGCTGGCGCGTGAGCTCCGACGCACGGAGGCCCGCGGTGTGGATCTCCTGCACGTACGCCCGCTTCGGGTCGTCGGACGCCAGCTCGCCCGCCATGACCTGCGCGTAGCCAAGGATGACCGAGAGTAGGTTGTTGAAGTCGTGGGCCACGCCTCCCGCGAGCCGCCCGATGGCGTCCAGCTTCTGCGCCTGACGTAGCTGCTCTTCGCTCGCACGAAGCGCCGCCTCCGCCTGCTCCCGTTCATGAATTTCTCGCTGCAGGTCGAGGTTGGCTCGCGTCAGCTCGGCGGTTCGCTCCTGGACGCGCAGCTCCAGATCCTCGTGAGCACGCCGAACCGCGTCAGCCATCTCCCGCTGCAGCGTGATGTCCTCCGAGATGCCGAGGAGGAAGGCCGGACGCCCTTCGGCGTCGAGCAGCGGAATCTTCTTGGTGTGCAGCCACCTCTGGCCACGCGGCGTGAGGATGGGCTCCTCCGCCACGTCCAGCGCCACGCGACCACGAAGGACCTCGCGGTCTTTGGCCTGGAAGGCCTCGGCTTGTTCGCTCGGAAAGAGGTCGAAGTCTCCTCTGCCGAGCAGCTCCGCGCGCGTCGTCCCGAGGAGCGCCTCCCCGGCGCGGTTGATCCTCGTGAAGCGAAGGCCAGTCGCCTCCTTCACGAAGATCATGTGCGGAATGTTCTCAACGATCGAGTCGAGAAACGTCGTCGTCTCATGGAGCCGTGCTTCGTCCGCCTTTGGCTCCGGACGGGCTCCTTCGTCCTTCTCGATCGTCATCGTCCCACCGCAACGCTCGTGCGAGCGTCCCCTACACGCACGTATAGCGCACGTAAGCGGGAATGCGCAGCCAGGTCACGCGTCCGTAGACGCGCGAGCCTTCGGCGTTTGTCGTTCTCTCGCTTCGGCTAGGCTCCCGGATCGATGAATCGCGTCGTCGACGTCCTGATGTCCCCCGTCGCCGCCAGCGACCTCGCACAGGTGCGTGAAGCCGCGGCGCGGGCCCTTGGTTGGCCCGTCGACCGAGCGCTCGGGGCGCGGATCCAGAAGCGCTCGGTGGACGCGCGCGGCAAGACGGTGCGGATTCAGCTCCGTGTCGAGCTCAGCGACGAGCAAGCGTTCGCGCCCACGGCCACCTCAGCCCCGGCGCTCCCCGACGTGCACGGCAAAGCGAGCGTGATCATCGTCGGCGCCGGCCCTGCGGGTCTGTTCGCGGCACTTCGAACCATCGCGCTCGGGTTCCGTCCGGTGGTGCTCGAGCGCGGCAAAGACGTCCGCGCCCGAAGGCACGATCTCGCGGCCATTACGCAGCGTCATGCGGTCGACCCCGACAGCAACTACTGCTTCGGCGAGGGGGGTGCAGGCACGTACAGCGACGGGAAGCTCTACACCCGCAGCACCAAGCGCGGCGACGTGGCGGGTCTCCTCGAGACCTTCGTCGCGTACGGCGCGAGCCCGGACATCCTCGTCGACGCACATCCGCACATCGGCACGAACAAGCTTCCCGGCGTCGTCACCCGCATTCGCGAGGCCATCGTTCACGCAGGAGGCGAGGTCCGGTTCGGGGCGCGCGTGAGCGATTTAATCCTCGCGGACTTCGAGATGCGCGGCGTCGTCCTCGCGAGCGGCGAGGAGGTTCGGGCATCGCGCGTCATCCTCGCGACGGGCCACTCGGCGCGCGACGTGTTCGAGCTCCTGGTCCAGAAGGGGATCACGGTGGAGCAAAAGGACTTCGCGCTCGGCGTCCGCATCGAGCACCCTCAATCCATCATCGACGCGGTTCGCTACCACACCCGGGTACGCGATCCGTACCTCCCCCCCGCGAGCTATAGCGCGGTGGAGCAGGTTGACGGGCTCGGGGTCTTCGCCTTCTGCATGTGCCCCGGTGGGATCATCGCGCCGTGCGCGACCGAAAACGACGAAATCGTGACCAACGGCTGGAGCCCCAGCAAGCGCAACAACCCCTTCGCGAACAGCGGCATCGTGGTGGAAGTTCGCGCTGGATCGATCGCTGGCCCAGGCGCTCCGGATGCCACGAGAGACCCGCTCGGCGGGATTCGCTACCAGCGCGCAATCGAGCACGCGTCGTGGATCGCGGGAGGCAAGAGCCAGGTCGCGCCGGCGCAGCGCATGATCGACTTCATCGAAGGCAAGCCGTCGTCGACCCTTCCAGCATGTAGCTATCCGCCCGGCATCGTCAGCCACCGCGTCGACGAGCTACTGCCGCGCGAAATCGCGAGCCGCCTGCAGGTGGGGCTGCGCGCGTTCGGGAAGAAGATGAAGGGGTACCTCACGAACGAAGCGGTCGTTGTCGCGGTCGAGTCGCGCACCTCCTCCCCCGTTCGCATCCCACGGGACCCCGAAACGCTCGAGCACGTCCACGTTCGCGGCCTCTACCCCTGCGGTGAGGGGGCAGGCTACGCGGGCGGCATTGCGTCGGCAGCGCTCGACGGCATGCGATGCGCCGAACGCGCCTGCGCGAGGCTCAGCCAGACCGGCTAGAATCGCGCCTGCCGTGTGAATTCGGTGCAAAGCGCTGACGCTGCCATCGCGACGTTGAGCGACTCGGCTTTCCCCACGCGCGGGATCGACACGACCGTCGTCTCCATCATGCCGCGAACGGCCTCCGATAGGCCGTGCGATTCGCTCCCGAGCAGGAGCACCGCTGGACGCGTGAGCGGCACGTCGAACACGGACGCCCCATCCATGTCGGCGAGGTAAATGCGCGCCCCGGCAGCCGCACACGTGGGCAGCTCGTCGATGAGGCGCACGTAGCGTACCTGTACGCGGAAGAGCGAGCCCATCGTCGACTGGACGACCTTCGGGTTGAAGACGTCGATGCTGTCCTGGCTGCAGAGGACTTGCCTCACTCCGAACCAGTCGGCGATTCGCAGGAGCCCCCCCATGTTGCGCGGGTCTCGTATGCCATCGAGGGCGAGCACGAGCTCGTCTTTGCCCGGCGCGCGGTGCTTCGGCTGCTCCGGCATTGCGGCGATCGCGATGAGCTCGTTCCCCTTCTCGAACGTACCGATGCGGTCCAGCTCGTGCGACGGCAACAGGTGCACGGGGACCTTCTTCTTCGCCGCGGCTTGCCCGACCCACTCGGCCGCCTCGTCGGTCGCCAGGATCATCTCGGCGCGCCACGACGACTCGAGCAGCTCCATCACGACCTTCCGCCCCTGCACTAGAAACCTCTTGGTCTCCGAGCGCTGCTTCTTTTCCTGGAGCGCGCGTGCGCGCTTAAGGTCGGCTTGGCTGATCATATCCCGGTGGACGCGACGCTAGAGGCCGCTGCCCCGGAAGGCACGGAAAGAATGATTGGGGGCTTGCGTGACGTCACTGCGGAGGCTTTCCGGGACGATCGGTCGGCTCGGGCGCAGGAGTCGGCGACGGCTGGGGGGCCGGCGGAGGCGACGGTTCGGGCGAAGGCGGCTTGTCGGCGGACGGCTTCACGGTGAGCTCCGACGCGGGCGTCTTCGGTGGCGTCGCTTTCGGCTCCGACGCAGGCGAAGGCGACTTCGACGCGGGCGGCTTGGCGGGCACGACCTTCGGAGCCGCTTCGGGCGGCGAAGCCTTCGCGGGCGGTCCATCCGTCGACGACGACGGCTTGTCGCCCGAGATGACGTTCTCGATCTTTTCGACCGCGCGCCCTAGCGACTTCAAGTTCGTGGAGCCCGCAAGAATGAGGAGCGCGCTGTATGAGCGCGTGTCGATCGCCACGAGATCGTTCGGCGTCTGGTACGGGTTGGCCGCGAGCGACTCCCCCCACCCGTAGCCGAGCTGAAAGCCGAGCAGGAGATTGCCGCTCTTGGCGTAGGTCCCCACTCCGGCAGAGACGGTCGCGATGTTCTCTCGCTCTTGCACCAGGTTCCCCAGGCCGGCGCTCGGGTTCAGCGCCGGAAGAGCCGTCAAGTTGAGCGAGAACCCGCCGACCAGGCTGAAATCGTTCTTGATGAAGTACTCGGCTCCGACCGACGAGTTCAGGACTGTGTGCTCCTGGACGCTGAACGTCGACTGAAACGGCGTGGAGCCGAGCTTGTTCGCGGAGAGCGTCGATGTCGTCCCGCTGACGGACGCCTCGAACCCAGAGGGGGACGGGATGTTGAGCGACTCGTCCAGCTCCAAAGTGAGATTCGGCCATTCCACCCCTGCGCCCACGGCGATGCGAATGGGGGGCGTCGCGGAGAAGGTCCCCGAGGCGTTCGTCAGGGTCGCTGAGCCCGTCGTGCCCGAGCTGTACTCGTCGTGCGTCGTTCCGCTGTACGACCCGAAGGCGTGGATCGCGGGGAACGTGACACTGAGCCCGAACGTAAAGGGCCGGGGGCTGTAGATCGCTCCGAGAATGGCCGACATGTCGAACGAGTTGCCGCTGTTCGCGACGCCGAGAGAGGACTGCACGCCGCCGTTCGCCATCGACGCCGTGATGCTGCTGCTGTCGAGAATGAAAGACTCGTTCGTGTAAACGCCGTGTAGGGAGAGCCCGACCGCGAGGCGGCGCGACAGAGCGACGCTGTAGCTCGGGCCGATGTTGAGGCGGCTCCAGCTCTGCACAAGAGACTGCGACTGGCTTGTCGCTCCGAGTGACGTGACGCCGTTGAACGGGAGCGCCGAGAACGCGACCCCTTGGCTTTCGGTGGTGCCGAGGCAGATGGCAAGCTTCTGCCGCCACGAGTCGAGGCTGCCGACCTCCGCGTCGGGGGACGGTGACCCTTTGGCTAGCGTGAAGAAGAGGCAAAGCGTGGACGGAAGACCACCGAATCCGCTCGACGTGAGCCCCGTATTGCTGAGCGCCACCTTGCCGAACTGCGACATATCGGCAGGCCCGGGCTGGTGCCAGCCGTTCAGAGACGTCACCGAGTAGTTGTAGAAGTTCACGGAGAACGAAAAACGCTGGTCGTCGAGGCGCACGATGGTCGCCGGGTTCAAGAACGGAGCGGCCCCGTCGATGCCGAGCGCGATCCCCGTGTTGCCCATCAGCGCGGAGCGGCCGCCGATGGGAGCCGCGTACGCGTTGCCTTGCGCGTGCGCCGTCGTGGCAGCCGAGAGCCAGAGTGCGACGATCGAGGCTGCGAATGCGCACGAGCTGATGGGTATTCCGGAGTGAGAACGCAGGGTCACGGCGTCCACTTAGCGCACTTACATCGCCACGGGAGCGTCGCGCGGCAGCCCCAGCAACCTCGAGCGCACTTCGCCCACGAGCAGGATGGACCCCGCCACGACGACCAGACCTTCCCTCCCTACGGAGGCTCGAGCACGCGCGAGCGCGCTCTCCGCGTCTGCCATCGCCTCCCCCGGGTGACGGCTCGCGAGCGTCGCGGGGGAGACCGCGGCGCGCCCCTCGGGGGTCACGTAGAAGCGTCGCTCGATCACCCGAGCGAGGCTACCGAGCATTTCCTGCCAGCTCTTGTCGGCGAGCACGCCAAAGACGAGCGCGATGCGATCCCGGCCGATCCCGAGCGACGTCAGGTAGTCGATGAGCGAGCCCACCCCATCGGGGTTGTGCGCGGCGTCGAGGAGCACGGGCCCCTGCGTCGTCGTGATCGTCTCGAGTCGACCCGACCAGCGTACGTTCGCCAGCCCCTCCGCGATCGCGGTCTCGTTCGCCCCTAGCCGCTTGCCAAGCACGTAGGCGATGCGCGCGTTCGCGTGCTGGTGTGCGCCCGAGAGGCCGACGCGGGCCCCTTTCACGAAGTCCCGTGCCTCGACGTCAAGGTCGGCAGAGCTCGTCGTGGCTCCTCTGGCATGCGCCACGGCGTCGATTGCCTCACGCACGTCGCCAGAGACCGGCCCGAGCGCGATGTCGAGACCGGGCTTGGCGATGCCCGCCTTCTCGCGCGCGATGTCGACGAGCGTCGGCCCGAGACGATCCATATGATCGAACGCGATGCGCGTGATCGCCGCCGCGCGTGGCGTCGGGATGACGTTGGTCGCGTCGAGCCTGCCTCCGAGCCCCACCTCGATGACAGCGAGCTGGACCCCCGCCTCGCGGAACGCAAGGAACGCGGCGAGCGTGGCGGTCTCGAAGAAGCTGAGGTGGGATCCGCGGACGAGCGCGTCCGAGAGCAGGGCAGCAAGGGCGTCGTCGGCAATGGGCTCACCTTGGATGCGAATGCGTTCGGCGAACCGCGACAGATGCGGCGACGTGAAGAGCCCCGTCTTCTTGCCGCTCGCGCGTGCGATGGCTTCGACCATGGCCGAGACAGAGCCCTTCCCGTTCGTCCCGGCGATGTGCACCGCTTCGAACGCGCGCTCCGGATGCCCCGTGACCGCGCACGCCTCGTTCATCGCGTCGAGCCCGAGCCGCATGCCGAGCGGCACGCGCGCGTAGAGCGCCTTGAGAGCATCCGAGAGAGGGAGCATCGAGCGCTCCGACTACCACAAGGCCACGACGTGAGGTTGCCGCTGGCGCGGGCGTACGAAAACCGGTTGACGCCGCGAGATCGGAGGTGAAAGCGTCGCACGCATGGCGCAACTCCCATGAAGAAGCGTGCGAGCACGCTCGCGCAGTGGGTGGCGCTCGGGGCTCTCGTCGGCGTCGCGTGCGGTGGCGCGTCGGCAGCCTTCTT
>Ga0302279_10007489_pt1 | contig 11154 bp, 12 predicted proteins | sample III_Bog_N3_3_FD_194541 | JGI IMG/M metagenome (GOLD analysis project Ga0302279, IMG submission 194541) | Peat permafrost microbial communities from Stordalen Mire near Abisko, Sweden - III_Bog_N3_3 | ecosystem: Environmental > Terrestrial > Soil > Wetlands > Peat | place: Sweden: Abisko...
GTGAAACACAGGCGCGCCGTCGCACGGGAGCGTGCTCGCAGCTGCACGGGGAAAGACCTCGCGAAACACTCGATGGTGCACCGGGAATGCGTAGTACGCGTCCAGGGTGGCCTCGGGATGCGCGTCGAGGCTCGCCTTCATCTTGGTGAGCACGGCGCGGAGGGTCGTCGTCCCGAACGGGTTGCAGAGGAGAAGGACCGCCCCCTCGCGAGGGACGTCGAAATCGAGCGCGTCGCCGATGACGACCGTGATCGGCCCCGCGCGTCGCCAGTCGTCGCGGATGCGAAGAACGTTCGCCTCGGCGAGCCGGGCGACCTCCGAGTCGACTTCGACACCGATCATCACCTGGAACGGGAGCTTCGATAGATAGGCGAGAGCGCGACCACGACCGCAGCCGACGTCGACGAACGCACGGAGCGGAGTTTCGCGCCGTATGACGTCTCGCTCGATCTGCTGGAGCGCGTCGTACGAGAGAGGCTGGGAGGGCATCGCATCGGCCAGCCGCGACTCCGGCCTCTGGAACCCACGGTACGCCGTGCGAACGCCAATCCGGCGCTCCATCGCGAGCTCACTCGCAATCCGGAATCCCGCCCGCGTAGCTCGCGCCGGGTCGAGCGCGAAGCGTAACGAGACTTGCTCGAGATACCGGACTGCGTTGAGGGTGTCTTTGACGAGGTGCACGGTTTCCTCCACGTCGCCATCCTACGCCTGTCGCGACGCAATGGCTCGCGCAGGCATGATTTGGTTGCACGCATATAATTGTGCCTGCACAATGGTTGTCGATGTCCAACCTTTATGACTCTGACACTGTCGATCAAGCCGAGCGCGCGAACGTCATCCTCGCGACCTGCTGCTTGAGCCTCCTCCTGGTCACGATGGACGTGACCATCATCAACGTCGCGCTGCCGGCGATCCGCGCGGACCTGCACGCGTCGGTGGCAGGGCTCCAGTGGTCCATCGACGGCTACACCGTGGTGGTCGCGAGCTTTCTCCTCCTCGCCGGCTCGACGGCCGATCGGGTCGGCAGGCGGCGCACGTTCCAGGCGGGGCTCGCGCTCTTCACCCTCGGGTCGCTGCTCTGTAGCCTCGCTAGGACCACGTCCGCGCTCATCGCGTTTCGCATGTGCCAAGCCCTGGGTGGCGCCATGCTCAACCCGGTCGCGATGTCGATCATCGTCAATACGTTCACCGATCCCAAGGAGCGCGCGCGCGCCATCGGAATCTGGGGGGCGGTGTTCGGCATCTCGATGGCGATCGGCCCGCTCGTTGGAGGGTATCTCACCGAGAACGTCGGGTGGCGCGCCATCTTCTGGATCAATCTCCCCGTGGGAGCTCTCGCGCTCGCCCTCACGGCGCGCTTCATCCCCGAGTCACGCGCGCCGAAGCCGCGACGCGTGGACCTCGTCGGGCAGGGATTGATCGTTGTCGCGCTAGCTTCGCTCACCTCGGGGGTGATTGACGGGCGTCGTGTCGGCTGGGGCTCGCCCGTCATCGCGGCGTCGTTCCTCGTGGCCGCCATGTCCGCAGTCGCGCTTGTCCTGTACGAGACGCGCCGTGTGGAGCCGCTCATCGACATGCGGTTCTTCAGGAGCGTCCCTTTCGCAGCAGCGACGCTCGTCGCGGTGATCGCATTCGCAGCGTTCAGCGGCTTCTTGTTCCTCAACTCGCTGTATCTCCAGGAAGCGCGCGGCCTTTCTGCGTCCCGTGCGGGGCTTTGCACGCTCCCCATCGCGCTCGCTCTGGTGATCTGCTCGCCACTCTCGGGTCGGCTCGTCGCGGCCGGGCACGCTCGCATCGCGCTCGTCGTGGCCGGCGTGTCCATGGCCATCGCGGGGTTGCTCCTGACCGACCTCGCGAACGATACACCACTCTGGCATTTGCTGGTCGCGTACGGCATCTTCGGTATCGGACTCGGCATGGTCAACGCACCCATCACCAACACGGCCGTGTCCGGAATGCCTCGCGCGCAGGCCGGGCTTGCCGCGGCGGTCGCATCCACGAGCCGACAGGTTGGAGCGTCATTGGGCGTCGCCCTCGCGGGGTCGATCGCCGGCGGCGGCATCCAAGCCGCGCACGCAGCGGGCTTCGCGGCCGCGACGCATCCCGTGTGGCACCTCGTGGTGGGCTACGGAGTCGCGGTCGCAGTGCTCGGGCTCGCGTCGACGGGAGCGTGGGCCAAGGCGAGCGCGCAACGCGTGGCGTACCTCCTCGACGATGCACCGACCGTGGCGGCGGCTCCGGACGCGCCACTCGTACAGGTGGCCGATTGAGCGGGCGCGCACCGCCGGAGGTCGACCAGGTCTGGAGGACCCTGGTGACGCTCGTGATGGACAGCCGCGGGGATTGGCGCCGCAAGGTGGCCGACATCACAGGACTGCCGTTCAGCCGGGTCCGCGCGCTGAGGCGACTCGACGATGGACCGTTGACTCTGCGCGAGCTCGCCGAGGCCATGGGCTCGGATGCGCCGGCCGCGACGTCGGCGGTGAACGCCTTAGAGCAGAAAGGGCTCGTCGAGCGCCGTCCGCACCCGGAGGATCGCCGCGCCAAGATCGTTTCGCTCACAGCCGACGGTCGACGCACGCTCGGCGCCGCGCGGCGGTTCATCGAGACGGCCCCTGAGGCGTTCGCAGAGCTCCCTGCGAAGGACATCCGTGAGCTGGCGCGAATTCTCGAGCGCTTCTCGGGCCGTTAAAGACTCGACGCCTTCGTCAGAGTCCCCGGGGATTCTGGCGAAGGCGTCGTCGATGCACGCCGCGCCGCTAGAAGCGACGCGCTCGTCTCAGCTCTTGTAGTCGTAACCGTGGCGCACGTACGGCTTCACGTCGTCCCAGCCGCCGAAGCTCTTGGTCGACTGCGAGGACTCCCATTCCTTGCGGAGATCGGACGCCAGCTCTTCGTCCCACTTCTCGTGCGACGAACCGAACTGACGACGAGCGGAAAATCCGTACTCCATCGGAGCCTCCACGCGCTCCCACTCGCCCGAGAGATCACCGATGATCTTCTGGGGCTGCGGGTCGTTGATCGAGGGGATGTCTTCCTTGCCCGCAGCCTGCTTGAGCGTATCGCTCCCCTTCTGGCTAAGCTGATGACCTCCCATGTGAAGGTCGTGCTTCGTCTGCTGCCAGTCGCGGCGGACGGCCTCCTTCACGCGGTCCCAGTGAACGCCGTGCTCGGGCTTGTACCAGGTCGGATGCCAATGATTATCGTGGTTCATGGTTTTTCCTTTCGAGGTTGGTCTTGTCGTACGTTTGCCGAGGAGAGGAGTGCTTACGACAGCGCGCTCACTCGCCCGTGGGGCCGAGAAGCGAGTCGTGGGTCGCGAATGGGAGGTCACGGGAGTAGGAGAACGTGTGAGCCTTGACCGCATGGGCCGAGTGGCGATCGCACCACCACTGCTTGCCAGACGTAGCGGTGCGCGTGCTCAGACAGTCGGCACAGGCCGGCTCAATCTCGAGGCCCTCCGCCTTCACCGCGGTCGGCTTCGGGCCTGCGACCAGGACGGGGCACGTGGCGAGGCTCATCACGCGCTCTATGGTGGGCGGAGTGAGCCACGTAGCAAGGGTTCGGTCGCTTGCCCCCAGGACGACGAGATCCGCGACGAGGTCTGCCGCGAGCTGGACGATCTCCCGGGCGATGTCTCCCGAGCGCACGTGAATGCCTATCTTCCGACCGTTCAACCCTCCCAGTGAGGCTACCTTCTCGCTCTCGTAGAGCTTGAGGTGCGCGAGCATGGATTGAGACTCGGCGAACGTGAGCGGCTTCGGAAACACGTGGACGAGATGGAGACACGCGCTCGGAATCTGCTTCGCGATTCGCGCGGCCTGGTCGACCGCGTAGGTACCCCCGTCCGAGAACTTCAGGCCAATGACGATGGAGAATCGAGGGGACACGGCGGATGAAGACGGGCTCATGGTGAACCTCCAGAGCAATGACGGTGCCGACATCTCGGGTCGCGCGTTCTTCCGTGGTTTTGCGACGTTTCGGCCGCGGCTGGCTCCCTCCGGGCCGGTCTCACGGATTCGGGTGTGGCGTGTTTGAGGGGCCGTGCACGCGCGCCTCACTCCGCCTTCTCTACGACGCCAAGCGTTGCCTGGCGGTCACCGCGCGTTCCTTCAGCGTATGGCGGACGACCGCGATCACGTCGTCGAGCACGACCGGCTTCACGAGCAGCCGGTCCGCGCCCATCGCCGAGAGCCTCTTCCACTCGAGCGGACCGCCCGATGCCGTGAGCACGATGATAGGAACCTTCCCCTCCGGATCGCGCGCGGAGGAGCCCGGTGGGACCGCTCGAGCCAAAGGCTGGCGTCTGAACGCTCGCGTACGCCAAAGCGGCACACGGCGTGCGTGAATGCCTTCATGGAAGGGCATTGTCCATGGCGGAAGAGGAAACCGGGCCGGCGGCTATGCCCGAGCACGTCGGTCAGAAGATTCAGACAATCGCCGAGCTGTTCGCGAAGGACGATGATAGGGCGGGTCGGCATCAGCTTGCCATTGAACGCATCACCGACGCGGTCGGTCGACCTACCAGCGCCTACGCCCTCTCCGCGTTCGTTCTTGTATGGCTCCTTGCGAACTCACTTGCGCCATACTTCGGCATTCGCGCGCTCGACCCACCCCCCTTTGCGTGGCTTCAGGTCGCGGCATGTATGGCCGCGCTCCTGATGACCGTAACGATCCTGACCACCCAGAATCGCGTCGCGAGGCTGGCCCAGCAGCGCGCCCAGCTCGACCTCCAGGTGAATCTCATCGCCGAGGAGAAGATCGCGAAGCTCGTCGGTCTCATCGAGGAGCTACGCCGGGACCTCCCATCGGTGAAGAATCGGAGGGACTCGCTCGCGGAGGCCATGACCGAAGCCGTCAACCTCGATGCCGTCGCGGGCGAGCTCGAGACGATTCGCGAGATCGGCCCGCAAAAGGCGTCCGCAACCGGCAGCCCTTGCGCCCCGGCGGCGCGAAAGGATGACGCATAGCGAGCGGAACTGACGACGCCCGAGGCGAGACGGCCGCGCCTGTGGCGCTTCGCCTCAGTGTCGCCGAATGCGGCAACAGCAGGCCGCACGTCGCGGGAGAGAAGCCGGATTTCTCCGATGGGCTCATCCGGCATGGTCGCTGCAGTGGGTCCCGAGACACGCAGGGCACCCCTGCACAGGAGGAGTTCAAAATGAAAGGTCAGAATGTCGTTGTTGAGGATCGGTCCTCGAGCGTCAGCGCAGATTCGTCGCCCCCGTCCGAGAAGCGTCGGCGCGGCTTTGCGGCGATGGACTCTACGCTGGTGCGCGAGCTCGCGCGCCGGGGTGGCGTAGCCGCGCACCGGGCAGGAACCGCGCACGAGTTCAGCAGCGAAGAAGCGCGCGTTGCGGGTCGCAAGGGCGGTCTCGCTTCGCACGCAACGCCGAAATCACCCGAGGCTTGAGGCTTGGAGCCGATGACGCCCGCGCGCCGATGAATGCAGTCGGCGCGCGGTGGCGTCACAGCGGCTGACGACGTGGTGTGACACACGGGCGACATGCGGCCGGACACCCCGGCGAAGCATGGCGCCCTGCGAACGTTACGAGTCGACGTCTTGAAGCGGCCCCTCTGCCGGAGCGGACTCCCGAACCGCTCCCGTTCCGGCTGCGCCCGCGGAGTATGTTCCGCGAGTTGCCGGCGGGTGCTTCAAGCAAGCGGCCCCCATATCGCCGCCTTCGACGCCGATTTCGAGGTCGAGCTTCGCGTCGTGTCGAGCGTCGTCTGTGGACTCGCGATCGAGAGCGACCCCCGCGAGCACACCGATCGCCCCGCCGATGACGGCGCCGGCGACCGCGCCGGGCGGACCCGCCATGGCGCCCAAGGCGGCGCCTGCAAGTGCGCCCGATACCCCGCCCTCTGCCTCGCGCGCGACGCGTCGCCCTCGTTTGGTGCGCACCGTAGTGTTTTTCGCTTTCATCGAAGGCTCCTTGAACGTACGTGAGAACTACGAAGCAAGGCCCGAGTGAATCGCGCCTTGCTACCCCTCGTACGCAAGTTGCGTGCGAGCGAAGGACTTCATGCGTGCTCCAAACGGACAACTGACAGGCGAGGCCGATCAGGTGAACTCCGCCTTTCACTCGGCCTACGACGAAGCTCGCACACGCGAGTCCCGCGACGGCCCCGTGCTGGCCGTAATGGCGGACAAGCTGATCCTCATGCGCGCTCGAGGACGTGCCGAATACGCCACATCATCCGATGTCGTCTCCGTGGTGAAGGGAATCGCGCACGCCCCGGTCGCCATCTTCGTCACCCTCTACTCGCTCGGTGACGCATCGCTCGACACAGCGACTCTCACGAGCCTCGCGCATCTCGATGCCGGGCTCGGCGCCTCACAACTCGCGCTCCGGACCCTCGAGGCGACGCCTGATGGAGTGTCCGCCGCCCTCGCGTGCGTGAAGATCGTCTCGCCCACCCGCGCCTTTCTCCGGAAGGTCCTCGAAGCGGGGCACGTGGAGATGTCGGCGCTCGAGACGCTCGCCGAGGACGTTCGTGAAGGGCTCTATGATTGCCTTCGGCTCGCAAGTCACATTCAGCTAGCGTCTCTCCATGCGCGCACGATGGAGGTCATTCGCGAGCTCGACCCGTGGGAGCACCGCGTCCTCCAAGTCGTCGTGGCCGGAGACCATCAGGCACGACGGCGTAGCCTCCCCATGCAGTACTTCCAGAAGCTCTTCAGGGAGCCGCCGGGAGCCGACGTGCGCGTCGTGTATGGCGAAGGGATCGAGACCGCGGACGAAGCGCTCACGCTGGTAGGAACGAAGCGACTCGATCTCGTGATCGCTGAAGCATTCTTTCGCGAGCCGCGCCGCCTCTATCGTGACGTACTCGGTGACGAAGCGCAGGAGCAGCTTCGCGACTTCGTTCTCGAGCCTATCGCGTAGTCACCTCTACGGCATCGACGGCACGAACGACGAAAGCGCGCTCCGATCGCTCGGACGCGCCTTTGGAGGAGAACCGCCGCGATCAGTGCGGAGGAACTGGCGAGGGATTCGGGTTGGGGCCGGGCACCGGATTCGGATTCGGGTTGGGCCCGGGCGTCGGCGACGGATTAGGCGTCGGGCTCGGCGTGGGAGCCGGCCGAGGCGGCGGCTGCGCGGGGGCTCCCACGGCGGTGTGATGCCCAGACGCGGGGACGACTGCCGCTTGCGCGACGGGAACCCCGACGGCTGCGAGGGCGAGGACTACGCGGAATGCAATCGAGCTGGTTCTCATTGTCACGTCTCCATGCTGGGTTTATCGTTTCCGTTGACTCCGCTGCCACACGCTAGATCTTCCCGAACTCCTCGATTGCGCGCTTCGAGAACTCCGGAATGTCCTCGAGATTCCGGCTCGTCACGAGGCCGCTGTCGTCGACGACAGCCTGATCCATCCAATTCGCGCCGGCATTGAGCAGATCTGTTTTCAAGGAGGGCCACGAGGTCATGTACTTTCCGCGAACCGCCCCCGCCTCGATGAGCAGCCAAGGCCCGTGGCAGATGGCGGCGATCGGCTTGCCCCGATTGACGAACGCCCTGACGAACGCGATGGCGAGAGGGTTCACGCGGAGCGCATCCGGATTCGCGACTCCACCCGGCAGAACGAGGCCAGAGAAGCGTGACGCATCGGCATCCGCGAGCGTCATGTCGACCTGGAGAAGCGCACCCTTGTCGGCGTGATTCATCGCTTGAATCGTTCCCGCGCGCGGAGACACCAGGACCGTCTCGGCTCCCGCTAGCTCGAGATCGTGCCGAGGCTCCGTGAGCTCGACCTGTTCGACGCCGTCGGTCGCGAGGAATGCTATCAACACTCCCTGCAGTGGGCGCTTCACGGGCGGCGCGGGAGCGCTTGGTGCTTGGGGCAGAACGACGGCGTTCGTCAGATGGGTGATGCCGACAGGAGATGGCTCGCTCGCGATCGGGTCACCGTTCGACGATGGCGCAGTCCCCGTAGCGTGCCTCGAGCCGCACGCTGCAATGCTTGCGGCGATGAACATGGCCGAGATCATCGGCGTTACGTGGACTCTCATGAGCGTACTCCTCCGGCACATGCACTCCTGCCCACTAAGCAAGCGAGGTGCCACGGGTAGGTGGCCGTGGTGAAACACGTGCTTGCCGCATCAATGAGGCCGCGCGGGCATCGAGACGAGGGACAGCGACGGAGCACCATGCCGCCTCAGTGGCCAGCGCCGCCACAGGTAAGACCGCGCCTGCGCCGCTAAGCGACGCCTGAAAGACGAAACGAATGGCTCGCGCACGACCCGTGCAATGCGGGTTCTCACGCGTTAAGCGATCGCCTGCTACTCGGAATTCCCATCCCTATCGTCGCCATCGGGTTTCTCGCGCAGCACTGCTGGGTGCGTCGCCTGTGGCAATCGTCCAATCTCGGAAATGAGGCTCTCGTGAAAGAGTGGTTCTTCGTCGCTGTCACGCTCTCGATCGCCGTTGGGTGCGGTGATGCGAGCAACTGTCCCGCGACCGTGCCAAGCGGCACGGGAGGAGACACGGTCGCTGGCGGCGGTGGCGCAGCCGGCGGCGCCACCGGTGAGACTACGGGGGAAAGCGGGGGCGGCACGGGGACCGGCACGAGCGTCGCGTCGAGTGGCAACGGGATCGGACCCGGCTCGGGAGGCACGATGAACGGCAGTGGGACCGGCATCGGACCGTCCGGGGGCGGCGGAGGCGCTGGAACCGGCGGCGGTGCGAGTGATACGGGCTCAGTGGCTGAAGCGAGTAACTCGTCGGCAGCAGAGTCGGCATCCAGCGCAGGCGTAACCTTGGGCGCAAGCGGAGCTTCGGGCGCCAGCGGCAGCGAGACGTTCGTCGGATCCGGCGGCGGCGCGGCGAACAATGCGGCACGCAGCTCGCCGGCGAGCCGCGTTCCTGGCGGTTGCTAAAGGCGTCCGCTCGCGAGGACACTGGAAACCGCTTTCGCCACAGCCGAGGCGTTACGCGTCGACGCCGCGAGCGAGGCACGGGTGGCGAGCGCGCGGCTAATGCCTGGCGTGGATCGCTCGCCGTGGCTCGGGACGTGCACCCCGCGTGAGGCCACGGCGTGCTCGCCGTCGGACTGGAGCCGTCACATGAAGAAGACCCCGATCGCCCCGAGCAATGTCGCCCCGTCGAAGCTTGCAGCTGCGAAGCAACGGCCTGCCTCCGCGCAGGTCGGGCCAGGCGGCGAGCTCCATCAGAGCGCGACGAGCGCGGACCAGGCGCTGACCACGAATCAGGGGGTCCCGGTCTCGGACAATCAGAGCTCGCTGCTGGCACACGACGCAGGGCCGACGCTCCTCGAAGACTTCATTCTTCGCGAGAAGATCACCCACTTCGACCACGAGCGCATCCCCGAGCGGATCGTCCACGCCCGAGGAACGGGGGCGCACGGATTCTTCGAGCTCACGAGCTCACTCGAGCAGTTCACGACCGCAAAGGTCTTGACCGAGGTAGGACACAAGACCCCGGTCTTCACGCGAATCTCGACCGTGGCGGGCGGCTCTGGCTCGGCAGACACGCCCCGGGACGTTCGAGGGTTCGCCGTGAAGTTCTACACGAAGGAGGGGAACTGGGATCTGGTCGGCAACAACATCCCCGTCTTCTTCATTCAGGACGCGATCAAGTTCCCGGACCTGATTCACGCCGTGAAGATGGAGCCCGATCGCGGCTTTCCGCAGGCTGCCACCGCCCACGACACGTTCTGGGATTTCATCTCTCTCTCCCCGGAATCGATGCACATGGTCATGTGGATCATGTCGGACCGTACGCTCCCGCGTTCGCTTCGAATGATCGAGGGCTTCGGCATTCACACGTTCCGTCTGGTCAATGCCGGAGGCGAATCTACCTTCGTGAAGTTTCACTGGCGTCCGAAGCTCGGGCTCCAATCGACCATCTGGGACGAGGCGGTGAAGATCGCGGGCGCGGACCCAGACTTTCATCGTCGAGATTTCTTCACGGCGATCGCAGCAAGTCACTTTCCCGAGTGGGAGCTCGCGGTGCAACTCTTCACCCAGGCCGAGGCCGACAGGCTCTCGTTCGATCACCTCGACGCGACCAAGCTGATCCCCGAAGAGCTCGTTCCGTTGCGAGTCGTCGGTCGAATGGTGCTCGATCGGTGGCCTGACAATTTCTTTGCCGAGACGGAACAGGTTGCGTTCTGCCCGTCGCACGTCGTCCCGGGTATCGACTTCTCGAACGATCCATTGCTCCAGGGTCGTCTGTTCTCGTATCTCGACACGCAGCTTTCGCGGCTTGGCTCGTCGAATTTTCATCAGCTCCCGATCAACGCGCCGAAGTGTCCCTTCGCGAACCATCAGCGAGACGGGCACATGCAAATGGAGGGACCCGCGGGGCGCGTAGCGTACGAGCCGAGCTCCCTGGCGGCGGGCGACGTCCGTGAGCTACCCGACGGAGGCTTTCGGAGCGCCCGCGTCGTCGGCTCCGGCGAGAAAGGAAGGGCTCGGTCGGCGTCCTTCAGGGACCACTACAGTCAGGCGAGGATGTTCTACCGCAGCCAGAGCAAGCACGAGCAGGCGCACATCGCATCCGCGCTCGTCTTCGAGCTCTCGAAGGTCGAGCACCTACACATTCGGCAGGCCATGGTCGGGCACTTGCGTCACATCGACGACGAGCTCGCGACGCGCGTTGGCGACGGCCTCGCGATGGGCAACCTCCCTGATGCGCCCGCCGCGGCTACCCCGGTGAGGAGCTTGCCGCCCTCCCCTGCCGTTGGGCTCATCGGCAAGATGAAGGACACGCTCGAAGGCCGTGTCGTTGGCCTTCTCGTCTCCGACGAGTCCGACCCGTCCACCGTGAAGGCACTCAGGCGCGCGGTCGAGACCGCCGGGGCAACCCTCACGATCGTAGCGCCGAAGGTGGGCGGAGCGCTGCTGGCCGACGGTCAACTCGCCGGCACTCCCTCCGTACTCTTCGACGCCGTCGCCATCGTCCTATCGGACACGGACGCCAGACTATTGTCGCATGATTCCTCCGCGATCGACTTCGTTCGCGACGCCTTTGGTCACCTGAAGGCCATCGGCGTCGATGCGGGCGGCAGAAGGCTACTCGAGGCCGCCGGGGTAAAGCCCGACAAGGGCGTTGTCGACGTGGGCGATGTTGAGCTCTTCATCGCCAGCGCCAAAGTTCGGCAGTGGGACCGCGAAGCGAAGGTCCGGTC
>Ga0302279_10007490_pt1 | contig 11154 bp, 10 predicted proteins | sample III_Bog_N3_3_FD_194541 | JGI IMG/M metagenome (GOLD analysis project Ga0302279, IMG submission 194541) | Peat permafrost microbial communities from Stordalen Mire near Abisko, Sweden - III_Bog_N3_3 | ecosystem: Environmental > Terrestrial > Soil > Wetlands > Peat | place: Sweden: Abisko...
TCGAGCCTCATTGCGGATTGCAGGCGAAGTTTGAATGCAAATCCGCAGCTGTTCTTTCCGTTGTCCCGTGCAATGAGGAAGGAATCATTTCAGGCTAGCGATCAATCCAAATACGCACGTGGTCGACACGTTCAACTGAAAACATTAGCTCTCGAACGCCGCCCGCATGCGCTTCCAGGTTGTTTCCAAATCTTCCGGCAGAATGCGCGTTTCGCCGACTGTCGTCATGAAGTTGGTGTCGCCGGCCCAGCGCGGCAGCGCATGGAGATGCAAGTGCCCCGCAACGCCCGCACCGCCGGCTTTGCCAATATTTAATCCAAAATTGAAGCCGTGCGGCCGGTAGAGGTTTTGGAGAACCTGCTCCGCCCGTTGCGCCAGTTCAATCAGCTCATGGGCCGTCTCGGTGGGTAGCACGGCGAGGCGGTCGAGGTGGGCGTAAGGCATCGCCATCAAATGGCCTGAGGTGTAGGGAAATGCATTCAGGCAGATAAAGCAGTGCTTGCCGCGCAGGATCAGTCCGCCGGCAGACTCGGCTTCATCCCGGCTCATGCCGTTGGCAATGGCGAAATCGACAGACGCGATGAGGTTGCAAAAGACGCAGCCCAGGTCGCCTGGCCAGGCGGCGAGAGGCGCGGGAACGCCGGGGCGCGCCGCGGTATCTGCCGAGGTGACATAGGCATAGCGCCAGGGGGTCCAGAGATGATCCATCGAAAGATTTCCGCCTCAATCAATATCTCGATCAGTATAGAGGGCTTCGGGTAAAGCGGGTTCCCGGCCATTCCCCGCCCCCGGCACCTGGACTCCAAGGCCAACGAACTGGACCGCAACTCGATTGAGCAAGCCGATTGAGCGGGGCGCGCCGCATGTGAATTTGCTGTTGCAAAACGGCTTGCAGCTCTGCTGACCAACTTGTTTGATTGACGCGGTAAAGCTGAGGTTGCTACACTTGTGAGCGTAGCTTGCTGCGCGGATTCCAGCAGCAAGTTGCGGCCGCCCTTCAGCAAGCCGTTGCCTGCCGGGTGTTTCCCACGGAGACCAGTCGGTTCTACTCCCGGCCAAATATTGGCTGGAGGGACTGTCCCTGAGGGAGACAATCTCGTCACAGGTATACGACGGGCTGGCAGGGATATGGTCACAAGGTCTCTCCGCCGGCGGCAATCGCTGCGAGAGAGCCACCCCCAGCGGCAAGCACTATCCGTCGCGGGAGCAAGGAATTCCGGAGCCGCAGCGATGCCAAACGTCCTCAATCCCGAAACCGAGAGCATAACCCTGAACACCGAATTGGAAACACCCACACTAGAGCCTGCGACGGAGCTTGAGCAGCCGCCGTACGAATCCACGTCCAACACTGAAACCGCCGAAGTTGCCGTTGCAGACCATGAATTGGCCACGCTGGACGCCGATGCCTTAACCGAGCCTGAAGCCAAGGCCCCGCCATTAGCAGAGGTTGCCTCAACGGCGACTGAAGCCGAACCGCCGACACACGAAGCGCACGCGCACGATGCCGCCGACGATTTCTCTGCCGCTTTGGCGGCATTTGAACGCGAACAGGCAGCCGAAGCGGCTGCTGTTGAAGCCTACGGCGACAAAGTTGTCTCCGGTACCGTGATCAAGGCAACGGATAAACATCTTGTGATCGATGTGGGCCTGAAGTCCGAGGGGCTGGTGCCCCTGGAGCAGGTTCTGGATCACACCGGAGCGGTAAAGTTCCAGCCGGGCGACGCCATCGACGTTGTGATTGAGCGCGAGGAGCCGGAAGGCGGCTACCTGGCGAGCTACGAGCGGGCGCAGCGCCTGCGGATATGGGACGTGATCGAGAAGGCCGCGGCCGACAAGACGCCCGTGATGGGAACCGTGGTCAGCCGCGTCAAGGGCGGGCTCACCGTGGACATCGGGCTCAAGGCATTCTTGCCCGGCTCGCAGCTTGAGATTCGGCCGGTGCGGAACCTGGACGGCTATCTCGGACAGCAGATTGAAGTCCGCGTCATCAAGCTGAACAAGAAGCGCGGCAACGTGGTGGTAAGCCGCAAGGAAATTCTGGAAGAAGAGCAGACGGCCAAGCGCTCCGGAACGTTGGAGCAGTTGGGCGAGGGCGCCGTGCTCACCGGCACGGTGAAGAACCTCACCGACTACGGCGCGTTTGTGGATATGGGCGGTATCGACGGCCTGCTGCACATTACCGATATGAGCTGGGGCCGGCTCACGCACCCGCGCGATCTGGTCAATGTGGGCGATGAGATCCAGGTGAAGGTGCTCAAGTTCGACAAGGACAAGCAGCGCGTTTCCCTGGGCTTCAAGCAGCTCACTCCCGATCCGTGGCTCGACGCAACCGAGCGTTACCCGGTGGGCGCGCATGTGCATGGGCGCGTCCTCTCTGTCACCGACTACGGCGCGTTTGTTGAGCTCGAGCAAGGCATCGAAGGGCTGGTTCACCTCTCTGAGATGACCTGGTCCAAGCGCCTCAAGCACCCCTCCAAGCTGGTCAAGCCGGGCGACGAAGTCGAGACGGTTGTCCTCAGCGTGAATCCGGCGGATCGCCGCATCTCGCTGGGCATGAAGCAGTTGCTCGACAACCCCTGGGAGAACCTGACCGAGCGCTATCCGGCCGGGACCATCGTCGAGGGACGCGTGCGCAACCTCACCGACTTTGGCGCCTTCATTGAGATTGAAGACGGCATCGACGGCCTGGTTCACGTGTCTAATCTCTCGTGGACGAAGCGCGTCAAGCATCCTTCCGAGGTGGTGAAGAAGGGCGAAAAGGTTAAGGCAGTTGTTCTCGGCGTTGAGCCGCAGAACCGCCGCCTGAGCCTGGGCATCAAGCAGTTGCAGCCCGACGTCTGGGAGAGCTTCTTTGCCGCGCACCGCGTGGGCGACGTGGTCCACGGCAAGGTGCTGCGGACAGCGCAGTTCGGCGCATTTGTCGAGATCGCGGAGGGCGTGGAGGGTCTTTGCCACATCTCCGAGGCTGGCGACGAGGGCGGCGGATCCAAGCTGGAAACAGGCCTGGAGCACGAGTTCAAGATCATCAAGATCAACGTGGAAGAGAAGAAGGTGGGCTTGAGCCTGCGCGCAGTGGGCCACGAGGCCAGCCGCGCACAAGTCGAGACCTACAAGAAGGAGGCCCACAAGGCCCCCGTCTCCAGCTCGACCACAACTCTTGGCGATCTCATCAACTGGCGGAAGACCGAGCGGTAACCTCGGCTCATCGAACAGCAGCAATGACAACGGCCACCCTTCGGGGTGGCCGTTGTCGCGTTTTGGCGCTTTCTGGAGGAATTCAAGAAAACATGCGAGCATCGGGATCGCTGCCGGTGAGGCGCCTCCGCCGCTGCTCCCACATAAGGCGGCCATCGATCAAGGGCAATTTTCCCCTTTCAATGCAAAGAGTTGCGCGTTTTCTCAACCTGCCGTAAGCGGGGGCGCGCCTGGCGCGGAGGGACCAACGGCCGCATAAACGAATCCTGTTCGCATAGAAGTGTTCAGAAAGACAGACCCGGCAGAAGGATTGCGCGTATGATCGATCTGCGTCTTTGCGGGGAATTCCGCGTAATAGAGGGGATATCGATGAAGCGTTACCTGCTTTGTGGTCTAGTAGCTTTACTCGCGGCGAGTTGCGCCGCGCGAGCCGACAGTTTTTACTTGAGCGAGCCTGCCTGGGCAGCAGCCCTTTCCGGCAGCCCCACGACGATCAACTTCGAGGGCATCGCGAACCCCCTTATAGAACCAGGCATTGGGCCGGGAACCTCCATCGCCGTGGGAGGCGTGAACTTCGCCATCGGACCGGCGGGCACCAGCAACGTCTTTTTCGTGATTGCAGCCGGCTATGACTACGGTTACCCCGTCGCGGTGATTTCTGCGCAGCCGGAGTCCCTTAATTACCCAGGCGATTTTTTGATTACTCCGTCGGCCTCAGTTACGGCTCTGGGTTTCGACTTTGGTAGCCTTGGAACTGGCTTTCCTGCGACAATCACGCTCTCAGACGGATCGGTGCAAACGGTCACGGACGTCGCGGGGGTTCCGAACCTTCAGTTCTTCGGAGTGACTGCACCGGGAGGCATCACCTCCGTGGACATCACCATTCCTGGCACTACCGGTCTCGATGTGGCTGACTTCTCCTTCGGAACGGAAGCCACGCCGGAGCCGTCGAGCATTCTGCTGCTGGGCAGCGGCTTGGTGGGGTTTGCTGGCATGTTGAGGCGCAAGCTCAAGGCCTGAGTTCCCAAACTCATTGACGAGTCGAAAACGGGGCTGGCTCGGCGCAGGTTTGCCAAGCCAGCCCGGTTTTGCGTCTGCTCTCAATCCAGCGGGAGCCGGAAGCGACCGCTCATAGCTTGTGAGGTTTGTGCTTCCCTGCCCTGCATCTGCCTCATCACGATGGCGATTCCCAGCGCGGCCAGCACGCTGACCAGCCCGAAGAGAAAGACGCTGGAATAGCCATAGACCCCGATCACCGTGCCGGCCAGGGGGCCCGTGAGGAAAAAGGAAACGTCAGCAAAAGCGGTGTAGACTCCGAACGCGGTACCACGGCTGTTTTCGGTTACACGCTTCACGGCTTCAACGCCAAAGCAGGGAAAGACCAGCGAAAAGCCGAGGCCTGCCAAAGCAGCGCCAGTGAAGGCCATCCACGGCGCAATGGCTTGCCATAGCAGAAACATGCCGACGGATTCCACCGCAAGGCAGACCACGCCCATGTTGAACCCGCCAAAGCGATCGATGGTTTGGATAAACAGCAGCCGCGCCAGAATAAAGCCCCCGCCAAATGCAGTGAGGCAAAGCGCTGCGCCGTCCCAGTGGCGGCTGGTATAGAAAAGCGTGACAAAGGTAGCCAGGGTGCTGTATCCGATTCCGCCCAGAGCCAGGCCCATGCCGTGAGGCGCCACGCGGTAGAGCACGCTGCTGAAAGGAAGATGCTCGCCAGGCAAGGTACGAACCGTACTCTTGCGCAGGACCAGTGCGAGGCTGACCGCGCCAATCAGCATGGTCAGCAGGCCCAGCGAGGCCAGGCCCCAGTTACGGTCGAGCATCACGCCGAGTGGCGCGCCCAGCGCCATGCCACCGTAGGTGCTGATGCCGTTATACGAGATAACCTTTGCTGTGTGCTCGGGACCGGCGCTGGTGATGCCCCAGAGCGTTGAACCGGTAGAGCCGAGGCTCTCTCCAACGCCCAGCACCAGGCGGCTGGCAATCAGCAGCGAGAGGCTGAACACGGTTCGGGAGTGGAGCGGAGCAAGGTGCAGGCTGGCGGCTGCGGCCACCAGAAGCGCGCCACTGGCGGTACAGGCGCCCATGCCCCACATCACGGAAACCTTCGCCCCGGCGCGGTCAGAGATGCGCCCGGCCCACGGGCGGCTGAGCAGGGTAGCAATGTACTGGATGCTGATGACCAGACCAGCCAACGCTGCGCTATAACCCATGCGGTAGTGTACGTACGGTGGCAGAACGGCGAGCGGAAGACCTATCGAAAAATAGCAGACTAACGTGAAGTAGGTGAAACTCAGAATATGCCGCGTGCCGCCGTTTGAGACGGCGGGCATTGGTGCTGACAGGCTGGCTGTGGCAAAGGTTTCCATGTTTGAACAAATAGCCCGTTGTTTAAAGTGGTCAGTCCACAGTATACCGGAATCTTGCGGCAAAGCGATTTTTCGCGGCGGGGAGGGCTTCGCAGTTGCATTCCAACGGGGCCGGATCCATAAACTGAATTCATGCCGTCCACCTTCCACGTTGAGCATTTCGGTTGCAGGGCCGCCCGCGCGGATGGCGAGGCCGTCAGCGACCGCCTGCGCGCCGCCGGGCTCTGCGAACGGTTGCCCTCGGCGGCCGATGTGGTTGTTGTGAATACATGCAGTGTTACAGCGGAAGCGGACCGGGCAGCGCGTGCCTTCATCCGCCGCGCGCACCGCATAAACCCCGAGGCGCGAATCGTCGTTACCGGCTGCTATGCGCAGCGCGCGCCCGAAGAACTGGCGGGAATATCGGGCGTGGCTGCCGTGGTGGGCAACAGCCACAAAGCGTTGACCCCGGAGATTGCTCTGGGCCTGACCGGCTTGGTGAGCGTGCAGTCGCTGTTGGCGGGCGGGAAAGTGGCCGGCCATGCGCCCATCTGGGCGGACGACCGCTTTGCTCACTCTTTTCTTGAGGAGGCGCAGCTTGTGCCGGGGATGCAGACCAGGCCGAACCTGAAGATTCAGGAAGGGTGCGGCAACCGATGCACGTTTTGCGTCATTCCCCAGACCCGTGGCGCATCGAGAAGTCTTGCCGCGGCAGCCGTTCTCAAGCAGGTGGAAGGGTTCGTGGCTGCGGGGGGCAACGAACTTGTGATCTCCGGAATCAACCTTGGACGATGGGGACGGGATCTAACAGGTGAAGGCGCAGGCAGACCAACGTTGGCGCAACTTGTTCGCCAGATTCTGGAGCAGACCGGTCTGCCACGGCTTCGGCTCAGCTCTATTGAGCCCATGGATTGGAATGAAGAGCTAATCGTGCTGATGGCGGAGTTTGGCGGCACGCGGCTGGCGCGGCATGCGCATCTGCCGCTGCAATCCGGCTCGGATGCCGTGCTCAGGCGCATGCACCGGCGCTATCGTCCTTGGCATTATGCCGAAAAGGTTACGGCGCTCCTGCGCGCCGCCGGGCCGGGGCTGACCCTGGGCGCGGATGTGATGGTGGGCTTCCCAGGCGAGACGGACAGCGAGTTCACCGAGACGCTGGAGATGGTGCGCACACTGCCTTTCGGCTATCTGCACCTGTTTCCGTTTTCGCCGCGGCCCGGCACGCGCGCAAGGGCGCTGCACGCCGAGCGGCCGGTTCAAGCCGAGTTGGTGGAGGAGCGGATGGCGGTTCTGCGAGTTTTAGCGGCAAAAAGATGTGAGACGCACCGAAGGTGGTTTGTGGGGCGGGAGCTGGATGCTATCACGCTGCACACGCCGGCGGCGCTGGCTGGGCGAGGCTGCACCGCTGCGCTGACGGAAAATTTCCTGCCGGTTGAGCTTCAAAGCAAGCTGCCAGCCAATCGGCTGGTGCGCATACGGGTGACCGGTCTGACCTCTGAAGGGACGCTCGTGGCAGCGGCCTCGAACCCTACATAAACCCTTTGTTCGGCGAAGCCAAGCCAATGCTATACTCAGTGTGCGTCCGTGTGCCCGCGACGACTCCGGCAAACCCCGGAGAGCGGGCATAGACGACTTTTGGAGGAGTACCATCGCACTCGACAAACGTTCCGCTAAGTCCTTTATCCGCATCAACGATCGAATTCGCGCGCGTGAAATCCGCGTTATCGACGAAAATGGCGAACAAATGGGCATCCTGGCGCCCTTTGAGGCGCTGAGAATCGCCCGCGAGCGCGGCCTTGATCTGGTTGAGGTCTCGCCCAGCGCGATTCCCCCAGTTTGCCGCATCCAGGACTACGGGCGCTTCCTTTACGAGAAGGACAAGAGCGAGCGCGCCGCCCGCAAAAAGCAAAAAGTGATCGTGGTCAAGGAGGTCAAGTTCTCAGTGACCGTGGACGACCACGACTACCAGACCAAGAAGAATCAGGCGGTTCGCTTTCTGGTGGATGGCGACAAGGTCAAGGCCAGCCTGCGTTTCCGCGGCCGGCAAATGGCCCATCGCGAGCTCGGCTACGCCATCATCAACCGGCTGATCCAGGACATTGGGGACAACGGGATTGTCGAGTTCATGCCGCGCATGGAAGGCACCATCCTGCACGCTATCATCGCGCCGGCTAAGAAGCAGGAAGCTCCCAAGCCCAAGCCTCCCGCGCCGCCGCCGACAGCCGCCGCGCCGCGGCCGCCGGTTCCGCAAGCGCAGTAAGGCCGTATTACTCGATGCACGACAGGCAGGCCGTCCGCTCTGGGCGGCTTGCCTGTTTTGCGTCAAGTTCGCTACTGCTCTGGGCTGTACCTTAATGGAGCCATCGCAGCGCGACAGGCTTGACAGGGTCAGTTGGCGGCACGGGCAGCACAATAAACCCTTCGCGCCAGTGGCCGTCTTCGCGGCGGGGCGGATTGCCGACGATGCGGGCGGCGGCGGTGTTGCGCTCTTCGAGAGCCAGTCCCGGAAGACCGGCGACGATGGCCTGCAACTGGTCATGATTGGGCGGGCGGTTGGTGGTGATGGGGATGAGCGAGCGCAGGGCGGCATACGCCTCGGCCAGATCGCTCACTTTGGCCCGACGCCTGGGGGGCAGCGGTTTCAGCCCCAGGGACTTCCAGGCCGCGTAGGGGCAGCTCTCGACCAGAATCCGCTCTTGATGCTGGTCGAACGCGGAGCCGGGATGCTCGCGCGTGGCGAGCCTGCGCCATCCGCGGCGGCAGAGGGCGTCGTAGACATCCAGGCAAAACTCGGCAAAGGGCCGGCAGGTAACAGGCTTGACCATCCCCGGCAGGCCGGTTTTGGCGGCACGGTTGAGTTGGCGCTCACTCACTCGTGCGTGCTCCAGGCCGTTCGAGCGGGACTTCCAGGCCTGCGGCCCGTCGAGCATCATGACACGGATGCCGCGCACGCCGCAGAGGTGGTTGAGGCGGCCGGCCAGAATATTCGCGTCCACCGGGCCGGCTGGGCCGGGCGAGAAATCGGCGTTGAGACCGGGAGAGAAGGCGGGGATGATTTCGCAGGCGATGGTGGATTGGGCCGACTCAAGTTGATTTGGCCCTGCAAACACCGGCTTGAAGGGCAAGGCTGGACCGGGCAAGCCTGAACCGGGATGGACCAGCGCCGGAGAGTGCGCTGGATCCACGCGGTCCAGGATAACGATGCCCAAGTTGGGCCAAAGACTGTACGCGAGATCGACAGAGAGAACGGCCACGGCCTAACGCTACCTGCCTGTCGAGGTTGAAGACAAGATTGGATCGGGGCAAATTCGCCGGAGCTGGCCGGAATTGAAACAGAGGGCCGAAATGGGAAGCCAAGACCGAATGCGTGTGGGTTTTTGGGTTCCACACGGCCAACAACAGCCTATCGCCGCGAATCGAGCTTTCCTGTATACTGGTTGAAGCCTCAAGAAGGCAGGGGATTCCCTGTCTCACGGGCCTTGTGATGGGGCGACAAGCCCCGCCCAAAACGAGAAGAAAATGCCCAAGTTGAAGACCCATACGGGCGCGAAGAAGCGCTTCAGCAAGACTGGCACCGGCAAGATCAAGCGTGGCCAGACGAAGACGCGTCACATCCTTACGTCGAAATCGCCAAAAGTGAAGCGCAAGCTGGGCCGGACCCTGCTGGTTTCAGACGGCGACTACGCGAAGGTAGCGCGCATGATTCCTTACGCCTGATCGCTACGCCTTCTCCCTGACCGGAGACGGCGTTTCAGGGCCGCAGCCAACGCGTTGCGCGGCCCCCGGGTCTTGCGGACGGCAGCCTTTTCAGGGTGGCTGTTCCCAGGAAACGAGAGATCAAGGCTTGCAAGAGCGAGTGAAGAGGTTTACCGGCCTGACGTTGACGGCCTTCCTGCCTCCAGCCGCATAACCGAACGCAAAATGGAGAAGAACCAATGCCCCGCGTAAAACGCAGTACCAAGCGGCATGACCGCCGCAAGAAGATTCTTGAGAGAGCAAGCGGTTATTTCCTTACGAAATCGAAGCTCTATCAGGCAGCCCAGGAAGCCGTCGAGCGCGGCCTCAAGTTCGCCTACACCGGCCGCAAACAGAAGAAGCGCCAGTTCCGCTCGCTGTGGATCGTGCGCATCTCCGCAGCAGCCAAGCTGAACCACACCAGCTACTCGCAGTTCATCAACGGGCTGAAGAAGGCCGGCATCGAGCTGGATCGCAAGATTCTGGCGGAGATCGCTGTGAAGGACGCCGGCGGCTTTAGCAAATTGGTCGAGCAGGCCAATGCGGCTCTGGCCGCGGAGAAGAAGGCGGCCTAAGTCCCTTTCTACTACCTGCAAGTCAAATGGCCCGGAATCCAGTGGATTCCGGGCCGTTCTGCGTTTGGAATATCAATGGTTTATCCTGCTGTTTACGCATGATGAACGAAGAGATACCCAATCTGACGGCATTTGACGAGGCCGCGCTGGACGAGGCGTTTGCCTTGGTGGAGCGGCAGGCACGCGGCGATGCTGCCGCGCTTAGTGGCGACTCGGCTGTGGAGGCCTTTCGGCTGAAATGGCTGGGGACCAAGCAGGGGCGGCTGAAAGAGGTGTCGGCCCGATGGCTGAAGGCTGCTCCTCCCGAGGCCAAGAAGGCGCTGGGGCTGCGCTTTAACGCGCTGAAGCCCGTGGTGGAGGGGCTGCTGGATGCGGCTCTTGGCGCCGGCCAAAATGGGAGTTGGGGCGACGCGGCGTTGGCGGCCGAGGCCATCGACATTACGCTGCCGGGAACGCGGCGGCTGACTGGGGCCGAGCATCCCATCACACGCACGCTGAACGAGATTACGAGCGTGTTTGCGGCGCTGGGCTACTCGGTCGGCGTGGGGCCTGAGGTCGAGACCGACTACTACAACTTCGAGTGCATGAACTTTCCGCCGGGCCACCCGGCGCGCGACACGCAAGACACGCTGGTGGTGGCCGGGCAGGAGCGACGACCGCAGCGCGACCGGCTCTTGCTGCGCACGCACACCTCGCCGGTGCAAATGCGAACCATGGAATCGCAGCCGCCGCCGGTGCGGATTGTGATTCCGGGCAAGGTGCACCGCAATGACGCGGCAGACGCGACGCACTCGCCGATCTTCCATCAAGTTGAGGGGCTGTGCGTGGATACCAACATCACCTTCAGCGATCTGAAGGGCACGCTGGACCACGCTATGAAGGCGCTCTTCGGCTCAGCAGTGAAGACGCGCTTCTTTCCGTCGTTCTTTCCTTTCACAGAGCCCAGCGCCGATGTGCAGATCAGTTGCATCTTCTGCGGGGGCAAGGGCTGCCGCAAATGCAAAAACTCGGGCTGGATCGAACTGCTGGGCTGCGGCATGGTTGACCCGGCGGTGTTCGCGTTCGCGGCGGAAAAGCAGCCGGGTTACGACCCGAAGAAAATCTCCGGATTTGCGTTTGGAATGGGCGTGGAACGGATTGCGATGATGAAGTATGGGGTGAGCGAGATTGGACAGTTCTATGCCGGGGATATGCGGTTTTTGGGACAGTTTGTATGATAAATGCGGCGAGTTAGCGTGCGCTGCGCGCACATAGCGAGTTAGCAAGTTAGCGGCTTACTTGGAAGAACGAACGGT
>Ga0302279_10007493_pt1 | contig 11153 bp, 10 predicted proteins | sample III_Bog_N3_3_FD_194541 | JGI IMG/M metagenome (GOLD analysis project Ga0302279, IMG submission 194541) | Peat permafrost microbial communities from Stordalen Mire near Abisko, Sweden - III_Bog_N3_3 | ecosystem: Environmental > Terrestrial > Soil > Wetlands > Peat | place: Sweden: Abisko...
CGCGACGTTCTCGGCCACGAGCTGCGCCTCGATCTCCGGCTTCTTGACCTCCTGGATGTCGAGCAGGATCTCGCGGCCGGTCAGCTTGGCGAGCTGCATCTTGATGTTCTCGACCTCCTGGCCCTTGCGGCCGATCACGATGCCGGGGCGGGCGGTGTAAATCTTGACGCGGACGCGGTTCGACGCGCGCTCAATGAAGATGCGCGGGACGGACGCCGCCTTGAGCTTCTCCATGAGGAGGCTGCGGATCACGTGGTCCTCCAGCAGCAGCTTCGGGAACTCCTTCTTCGTCGCGAACCAGCGGGACTGCCAGTTGCGGCGGACGGCGAGGCGGAAACCGATCGGATTGGTCTTTTGGCCCATGGTGTTTGCTCAGTTGTTGGCGCCGTCGGAAAGGACGATGCGGATGTGGGACATTTTCTTGCGGCGGGGCATCGCGGTGCCCTTGGCGCCGGCCTTGAAGCGCTTGAGGACCGGGCCGTTCTCGACCACCGCGCTCTTCACGAAGAGGGCGTCGGCCGCGAGGTTCGCGTTGTTCTCGGCGTTCGCGATGGCGCTCAGGAGCGTCTTGGCGATCAGCCGCGCGGACTTGCGCGGGATGAGCAGGAGGTATTCGACGGCCGCGGGGGCCTTGCGCCCCTGGATGGTGCGCGCGACCTCGCGCACCTTCTTGGGCGACATGTGGGCGTAGCGTGTGAGTGCCTGGACTTCCATGGGACGGTTTCCTTGGCTTAAATTTCCTTGCGGGTCATTCCGCCGTGCGCCTTGAAGACGCGGGTCGGGGAGAATTCACCGAGCTTGTGCCCGACCATGTTCTCGGTGACGTGCACGGAAATGAAGAGCTTTCCGTTGTGCACATTGAAGGTGTGGCCGATGAAGTCCGGCGTGATCGTCGAACGGCGCGACCAGGTCTGGATCGGCTTCTTTGTGCCTGTCTTGTTGGCCTTCTCGATCTTCTCCAGGAGATGATAATCGACGAAGAAACCTTTCTTGATGGAACGGGCCATGGCTGGTCGGCTTGGGGATTACTTCTTGCGCCGCGGTTTGCGGCCGTTGTGGTGAAGGATGATCATGCTCGTCGAGAGCTTGCGTCGGCTCCGCGTCGGGAAACCCTTGGCGAGCTGGCCCCACGGGGAGACGAGCTGCTGCCGGCCGCCGCCACCCTTGGACTTGCCCTGGCCGCCGCCGTTCGGGTGGTCGACCGGGTTCATGGCGACGCCGCGGGAGCGGGGGCGCCTGCCGAGCCAGCGGGCGCGCCCGGCCTTGCCGAGCGACTGCTTCGAGTGGTCGCCGTTGCCGACGATGCCGATGGTGGCCCGGCACTTCTCATGGACGAACCGGAGCTCGCCGGAGGGCATCTTGAGCTGGGCCAGGCCGTTCTCGATGGCGACCAGCTCGAGCGAGGTCCCGGCCGAGCGCGCGATGCGGGCGCCGCCACCGGGGACGAGCTCGACCGAATGCACCCTCGTGGAGGGCGGGATGATCTCGAGCGGGAAGTTGTTTCCGACCAGGAAATCGTTGGTCGTGGCGGTGTTCGACGCGACGATGCTCGCCCCGACGGCGAGGCCCTCGGGCGCGAGAATGTAGCGCTTCTGCCCGTTCGCGTAGCAGATCAGGGCCAGGTTGGCCGTCCGGTTCGGATCGTACTCGATCGCGATCACGCGGGCGGGCTGGTCGAGCACGCTGCGCTTGAAGTCGACGATCCGGTAGAGCTGCTTGTGCCCGCCGCCGATGCGCCGCGAGGTCACCCGGCCGTAGACATTGCGCCCGCCGGAGCGGTGCTTGGGCTCGGTGAGCCCCCGCTGCGGCCGCTTCTTGGAGAGGCCCTCCCGGTGGTTGAGCGAGGTGAAGCGCCCGGAAGGCGTGAGGGGACGAAAGTTCTTAATGGGCATTGGGCAAAAAAAGTATAAGTCCTATAGGTCATATAGGTCCTATGGGACCTATGGTTCAGACGAGCTCGATTTTATCCCCCGTTTTAAGCGTCACGATCGCCTTCTTGTAGTCCGAGGTCATGCTCGGCTGGCCCTTGCGGCTCTTCTTGTTCTTGCCGCGGACGTTCTGGATGTTCACGCGGCGGACCGTCACCTTGAAGACCTGCTCGACGGCGGCGGCGACGGTGTGCTTGGTGGCCTTCGTGTCGACGACAAAGGTGTACTGGCCGAGGGTGGCCGACTGCTTGTTGGCCTTCTCGGTGAGGAGGACGGTGCGTAGGACGCGGTCGGCGTTCATCAGTTCTTTCCTCCGTTGAGACGGGCGATGACCGTGTCCAGCGCCTTGGCGCTGAAGATGATCCGGCCGTACTGGGCGAGGTCCAGGGCGTTGAGCTTCACGGCGTCCTGCAGCGCGACGCGCTCGATGTTGCGGGCGGCGCGAAGGGTTTCCGAGGCGAAGGGGGCGTCGACCAGGAGGACCTTGCCGCCGGGCGCGATGCGGCCGACGAGCTGGTTCACGATCTTCGTCTTGCTGGGGGCCGCGGCGCCGAAGGCCTCGATGACGGCGACCTCGCCGGCGACGGCGCGGTCGAAGAGCGCCCGGCTGAGGGCCAGCGCCCGCACCTTCGCGTTCACCTTCTTGGAGTAGTCGCGGGGCTTCGGGCCGAAGACCACGCCGCCGCCGCCCCACAGGGGGGAACGGCTCGAGCCGGCGCGCGCGCGGCCGGTGCCCTTCTGCTTCCACGGCTTCTTGCCGCCGCCGCGGACCTCGCCGCGGGTCTTCGTGGAATGGGTCCCCTGGCGGCCGTTGGCGCGGATGGCGACAATGACCTCCTTGAGGGCCTGGAGGCCGCGATCCCCCTCGAACACGGGGAGACCGTCGAAGTCCTGCTCGCGGCTCGTGCTGCCGTCGGCGCTAAAAAGGGTGAGTTTCATGACTGCGCTTTCTTGGGCTGGCCCTTGATCGCGGATCGGACGATGACGTCCTCGCCGTTGGCGCCGGGGATCGATCCCCGGATGAGGATCAGGTTCTTCTCGGCGATGATCTTGACGACCAGGAGATTCTGCATGGTGCGGCGCTCGCTGCCCATGTGCCCGGGCATCCGCTGGTTCTTCCAGGTGCGGCCGGGGGTCTGGCGCATGCCGATCGAGCCGATCCGGCGGTGGAACATGGAACCGTGGGCCGCGGGACCGCCGGCGACCCGGAAGCGCTTGACGACGCCCTGGAAGCCCTTGCCCTTGCTGACCCCGATCACGTCGACCATCTGGCCCTCGGTGAAGGCGGCAACCGTCATGATGTCGCCGGCCTTGACGGACGGCGCCTCCGCGAGGCGGACCTCGGCGAGCACCCGGGGGGCCTGCTCGAGCCCGGCCTTCTTGGCGTGGTTGAGCTCCGGCTTGCTGGCGTTCTTGGTCTTCTTCGACGCAAAGCCGATCTGCACGGCGTTATAGCCGTCGGTCGCGACCGTCTTGACCTGCGTGACGGGGCAGGGTCCGGCCTGGACGACGCTGACCGGGACCAGGACGTTCTGCGCGTCGTAGACCTGGGTCATTCCGATTTTCTTGCCGAGTAGGGACGAGATCATGGCTTAGACGTTGATGGTGATGTCGACCCCGGACGGGAGGTTGAGCTTCTTCAGCTCGTCGACCGTCTGGGCGGTCGGCTCGATGATGTCGATCAGCCGCTTGTGCGTGCGGGTCTCGAACTGCTCCATCGACTTCTTGTCGACGTGCGGGGAGCGGTTGACGGAGAGCTTCTCGATGCGCGTGGGCAGCGGGATCGGGCCGGATACGCGGGCGCCCGAGCGCTTGGCGGTCTCGACGATGTCCTGGGCCGACTGGTCGATGACCCGGTAGTCGAAACCCTGGAGCTTGATGCGGATGCGTTGGCCTTTCATGGCGTGATGGGGTCGGTGGGTCAGGTGCGGGCCGGGGCCTTCGAGGAAGTCTCGACGATCTTGGCGAGGAGCGAGTTGGGCACCTGTTCAAAGTGCGAGGGGGTGATCGAGGCGCTGGCGCGGCCCTTCGAGAGGGAGCGGATGTCGGTCACGTAGCCGAAGAGCAGCTCAAGCGGGACCGTCGCGGTGATGATGCAGGCGCCGGCCTTGTTCTCCATGGCGCTGATGGCGCCGCGGCGGCGGTTGATGTCGCCGACCAGGTCGCCCTGGTAGTCCTCGGGCGTCGTGACCTCGACGGCCATGATGGGCTCGAGCAGGATCGGGTTGGCCTTCTTCATCGCGTCCTTGAACGCGAAGATGCCGGCCATCTTGAACGCGAGCTCCGAGGAGTCGACCTCGTGGAAGCTGCCGTCGATGATCCGGACGATGACGTCGACCACGGGATGGCCCGCGATCACGCCGTTGTTGAAGCCTTCCTTGATGCCGGACATCGAGGGCTTGATGAATTCCTTGGGAATCGCGCCGCCGACGATCTCGTCGATGATCTCGACCCCCTTGCCCTTCACGTTGGCCTCAAGCTTGATGACGACGTGGCCGTACTGGCCCTTGCCGCCGGACTGCCGGATGAACTTGCCCTCGCCCTCGGCGGGCTTCGTGACCGTCTCGCGGTAGGCGATCTGCGGCTTGCCGGAGGTGGCCTCGACCTTGAACTCGCGCTTCATGCGGTCGCGGATGATGTCCAGGTGGAGTTCTCCCATGCCCGAGAGGATGGTCTGGCCGCTGTCCGGGTCCGTGGAGACCCGCAGGGTCGGATCCTCGGCCACGAGGCGCTGGAGGGCCGTGCCCATCTTCTCCTGGTCGGCCTTCGAGTTGGGCTCGATCGACATCGAGATGACCGGCTCCGGGAACGACGGCGGCTCGAGCCGGATGTCGAAGTCCTCGTCGCAAAGCGTGTCGCCGGTGATGACGTCCTTGACGCCCACCAGGGCGCAGATGTCGCCGGCGTAGGCGACGTCGATCTCCTCGCGGTCAATGGCGCGCATGAGCACGAGGCGCGACAGGCGCTCGCTGCGGCGGGTGCGGGGGTTGTAAAGGGACATGCCCCGGCGGACCATCCCGGTGTAGACCCGGTAGAAGACGAGCTTCCCGACAAAGGGGTCGGTCCACAGCTTGAACGCCAGGCCCGCGAGCTTGCCCTTGTCGTCGACCTTCGCCTCGACCTCCTTGCCGTCGCTGTCCTGCCCCTTCATGGCGGGCAGGTCGATCGGGGACGGCAGGTAGTTGACGACGCAGTCCAGCAGGCGCTGGACGCCCTTCCGCTTGAAGGCGGAACCGGGGACCACGCCGCAGAAATTCAGGGATATCGTGGCCTTGCGGATGGCCAGCATGAACTCGTCCACGCTGATCGCCTCGCCGCCGAGGTACTTGGAGGCGATGACGTCGTCGTAGTCGGCGACGGCCTCGATCAGGAGATCGCGGTACTTCTTCGCGTCGGCCATCAGCGCGGCGGGAATCTCGCTGGTCACCGGGTTCAGCCCGAGGGGGTCGTCCTTGTCGGGCGGGAAGATGTAGGCGACCATCTGGACCAGGTCCACGAGGCCGGTGAAGTTCTCCTCCGCGCCGATCGGCAGGAAGAGCGGGTGGGCGTTGCCCTTCAGCTTCGTGCGGATGTCGTCGACCGCGCGGTTGAAGTCGGCCCCGACGCGGTCCATCTTGTTGATGAAGGCGATGCGCGGGACGTGGTACTTGTTGGCCTGGCGCCAGACGGTCTCGGACTGGGGCTGGACGCCGGCGACGGCGTCGAACACGGCAATCGCGCCGTCGAGGACGCGCAGCGAGCGCTCGACCTCGGCCGTGAAGTCGACGTGGCCGGGAGTGTCGATGATGTTTATCCGCTGCTTGATCCCCTTCCAGGGCCCGCAGGACGCGTTCCAGGCGCAGGAGATGGCGGCGGCGGTGATCGTGATCCCGCGCTCGCGCTCCTGCTCCATCCAGTCGGTGACCGTGGTGCCGTCGTGGACCTCGCCCATCTTGTGGACGGCCCCGGAGTAGAAAAGAATCCGCTCCGTCGTGGTCGTCTTGCCGGCGTCGATGTGCGCGGCGATGCCGATGTTGCGCGTCCATTCCAGCGGGAACGGGCGCTCCGGCGAATTCGCCGGGGAAACCTTGGCCTTGTCTGTGACGACGGTCATATCAGGATTTGCGACGGCGGACACGGGAGGGGCGCTGGCGGTTACCAGCGGAAATGGGCGAAGGCGCGGTTCGCCTGGGCCATCTTGTGGGTGTCTTCCTTCTTTTTGACCACCGTGCCCGTGTTGTTGTAGGCGTCGATGATCTCGGTGGCCAGGGCGTCGCGCAGCGGCACGCCCTTGCGGCTTCCGGCGGCGGCGACGATCCAGCGGAGGGCCAGGCTCTCCTGGCGCTCAAATGAAATCTCAATCGGGACCTGGTAGGTGGCGCCGCCGACGCGGCGGCTCTTGACCTCGAGGCGGGGCCGGGCGTTCTCGAGCGCGCCGAGGAGCAGGTCCACCGGATCGCCCTTTTCCAGCTTCTCGGAGACCTTCGCGAAGGCTCCATAGACGATGCGCTGGGCAAGGTTCTTCTTCCCCTGCTTCATCACGATGTTGACAAGGTGGGCGACCAGGGGGCTCTGGTAGCGGACATCCGGGGCGACGTGGCGTTTTTCTGCTCTGTGGCGGCGTGACATGGATCAGGGGGCTTTGCGGCGGTTCACTTCTTCGCTTCCTTCGGGCGCTTGACGCCGTACTTGGAGCGGCTGCGGCGGCGTTTCTCGACGCCGGTCGCGTCCAGGGTGCCGCGGACGATGTGGTATCGGACGCCGGGAAGATCCTTAACGCGGCCGCCGCGGACGAGCACGATCGAGTGCTCCTGCAGGTTGTGGCCCTCGTCGGGAATGTAGGAGATCACCTCGTTGCCGTTGGTCAGCCGCACCTTCGCGACCTTCCGGATGGCCGAGTTCGGCTTCTTCGGGGTGCGGGTCATCACCTGCACGCAGACGCCGCGTCGAAACGGGTTCCCCGAGAGGGCCGGCGACTTCGACTTGGCGCGCACTTTGCGGCGGCCTTTGCGCACGAGTTGGCTGATGGTTGGCATGCGGTTGGAGGTTCTGGAGAGAGAAATTGGGAAAAGAGGAAAACGCTACCATTTGCCAAAAACGCAGCAAGTACTTTCTGGCAAAAAGTGGTATGCTTCGCAAAACCCGGGACTAAACCCGGCCTGCGACGGGGGATTGCGCCACGGACCGGAGTCCGGGACGCACTGAAAAGAGGAAAGAGGGTTGATTAAATCGCGCCCGGTCCGGGGAGCACAAGCGAAAAAATCGGCCGGGCGAAAATAGGTGAAAATCCGGTCAAAAAAATCCAAAAAAAAAGGGGTCAGGCCATCGGCCTGACCCCTTTTTCGAAGGACCCCGTGGTCAAACACCCTCTCAGCTCGCGGTGACCTCGGCCGGCTTGGGCTCGTCGGCGGGGAGATCCGCCCCGAAGGGCAGCGTGATCCGGAGGTTCTTGTGCTGCGGCAGGCCCGTGCCCGCCGGGATCAGGTGACCCATGATCACGTTCTCCTTGAAGCCCTTGAGGAGATCCACCTTGCCCAGGGTGGCGGCGTCGGTGAGGACGCGCGTCGTCTCCTGGAATGAGGCGGCGGAGATGAAGCTCTCCGTCTCCAGCGAGGCCTTCGTGATGCCGAGGAGGATGGGCTCGGCCTCGGCGGGCTTGCCGCCGGCCGCGTCAATCCTCTGGTTCTCGCCCAGGAACGAGCTGCGGTCGACCTGCTCGCCCCAGAAGTACTCGCTGTCACCCGGGTCGCTGATGCGCACCTTGCGCAGCATCTGCCGGATGATGATCTCGATGTGCTTGTCGTTGATGGTCACGCCCTGGAGGCGGTAGACCTCCTGGACCTGGCCGATCAGGAACTCGTAGAGCGCGGTCGGCCCGAGGATCTCGAGGATCTCGTGCGGGTCGGCGGAACCCTCGGTGAGGTGCTGGCCCTTGTGGACGACGTCGCCCGGCTGCACGATGATGTGCTTGCCGGCCTGGATGAGGTGCTCCTCCTCCTGCTGCGTCTCCTCGTTCTTCACGACCAGCTTGCGCTTGCCGCGGACGGTGCCCTCGAAGGTGACCACGCCGTCGATGCGCGCCATCTCGGCCGCGTCCTTCGGGCGCCGGGCCTCGAAGAGCTCGGCGACGCGGGGAAGGCCGCCGGTGATATCCTTGGTCTTGGACGCCTGGCGGGGGGTCTTGGCGAGGAGCGCGCCGGGGGCGATCGTGTCGCCCTCGTTGACCGCGATCTGCGCGCCGACGGGGATCGAGTAGGCCGCCTGGGGACGGTTCTTCGAGTCGCGGACCTCGATCTGGGGATTGAGGTCCTCCTTGTGCTCGATGACCACCGTGGCGATGCGCCCGGAGCTCTCGTCGAGCTCGCGCTTCACCGTGACCCCGGGGATCATGTCCTTGAAGGACAGGACGCCGCCCTTTTCCGAAAGGACGGGAATGTTGTAGGGGTCCCACTGCGCCAGGACCTGGCCCTTGGCGATCATCTCGCCGTCGCCGACGTGGAGGAAGGAGCCGACCACGATGTTGTAGTTCTCGAGGTCGTGGCCCTCCTCGTCGAGGATCTGGATGGACCCGGTCTTGTTCAGGACGATGCTGCCGCCGTCGGCCGTCTCGACCAGGCGGAGGCCGCGGTACTGCACCTTGCCGGGGGACTTGACCTTGATCTCGGGGGTCTTGAACCCGCCGGAGGCGACACCACCGATGTGGAAGGTGCGCATGGTGAGCTGCGTTCCGGGCTCGCCGATCGACTGCGCGGCGATGATGCCGACGGAGTCGCCGATCTTGGCCATCCGGCTGGTCGCCGGGTTGATGCCGTAGGACTTCGCGTCGATGCCCAGCCGGCTGCTCGAGGTGAGCGGCGACATGACCTTGACCCGCTCGATGCCCACGTCGTCGATCCGCGCGGCGATTTCCTCGGTGATGAGGTCGCCGCTCTTGACGAGTATCTCGCTGGGAGTCAGCGGGTTGATGACGTCGTCGCTGGCGCACCGTCCGACGATGCGCTCGCGCAGGCCGACGATCTCGTCGTCGCCCTCGATGATGGCCTTCTTCCAGACGCCGTCGCGGATGCCGCAGTCGTCCTCGCCGATGATGACGTCCATGGCGACGTCGCAGAGCTTGCGGGTGAGGTACCCGGCGTCGGCGGTCTTCAGGGCGGTGTCGGCCAGGCCCTTGCGGGCGCCGTGGGTGGAGATGAAGTACTCGAGGACGGTCAGCCCCTCGCGGAACGAGGAGAGGATCGGGCGCTCGATGATTTCGCCGGAGGGCTTGGCCATGAGGCCGCGGGCGCCGCACAACTGGCGGACCTGCTGCTTGTTGCCCCGTGCGCCGGAGTCCATCATGATGTACACCGGGTTGATCTCATTCTTGCCCTCGTTGGCCTCGAGGCCCGCGAAGACCTCCTTGGCGATCCGGTCGGTGGCGTTCGTCCAGATGTCGACGACCTTGTTGTAGCGCTCCCCGTCGGTGATGATGCCCTTGTTGAACTGGCCCTCGACCTCGGCGATCTTCTTGCGGGAGTCCGCGACGATCTCCTTCTTCGAGTCCGGGATGATCATGTCGTCGATCCCGATCGAGATTCCCGCCTGGAAGGCGGTCGTGAAGCCGAGCTCCTTCAACTTGTCCAGCGTCTCGACGGTGATCGCGTTGCCGGCGACCTTGTAGGTGTTGAGGATCAGGTCCCCCAGCCTCGCCTTGGGCGTCGGGCTGTTGATGAAGCCCAGGTCGGCCGGCCAGATCTGGTTGAAGATGACGCGGCCCACGGTCGTGCGGAGGATCTTCCTCTCCTTGTTGCCGAAGACGGTGTCGCGGCGGAAGTCCGGGTTCGGGACGTCGATCCAGTCGTGCATCTTCAGGGCGCCCTCCGCCTTCGCGAAAAGCACCTCCTGGAGGCCGGAGAGCAGCGGCACGCGCTGGTCCTTGGCGACCTTGCGGCGGGGCTCGATCGTCAGATAGTAGGCGCCCAGGACGATGTCCTGCGAGGGCGTGAGGATCGGCTTGCCGGACGAGGGCGAGAAGATGTTCGAGGTCGCGGTCATCAGGAGCTTGCACTCCAGGATCGCCTCAAGCGACAGCGGGACGTGGACGGCCATCTGGTCGCCGTCAAAGTCGGCGTTGTACGCCGTGCAGACGAGCGGATGGATCCGGATCGCCTCGCCCTCGATGAGGATGGGCTCGAAGGCCTGGATCGAGAGGCGGTGCAGGGTCGGCGCGCGGTTGAGCAGCACCGGGTGGCCCTTGGTGACCTCCTCGAGGATGTCCCACACCTCGGGGGACTTCTTCTCGATCATCTTGCGGGCGCCGCGCACGGTGTGCACGAAGCCCAGCTCCTTCAGCCGGCGGATGATGAAGGGCTCGAAGAGGACGAGCGCCATCTTCTTGGGCAGCCCGCACTGGTGGAGCTTGAGCTCCGGACCGATGACGATCACCGAGCGGCCCGAGTAGTCCACGCGCTTGCCGAGCAGATTCTGGCGGAAGCGGCCCTGCTTGCCCTTGAGCATGTCGGACAGGGACTTGAGCGGGCGGTTGCCCGCGCCGGTCACCGGGCGGCCGTGGCGGCCGTTGTCAAAGAGGGCGTCGACGGCCTCCTGGAGCATCCGCTTCTCGTTGTGGATGATCACGTCGGGCGTCTTCAGCTGCATCAGGTTCCGCAGCCGGTTGTTGCGGTTGATGACGCGGCGGTAGAGGTCGTTGAGGTCCGAGGTCGCGAAGCGGCCGCCCTCGAGCGGGACGAGCGGGCGCAGGTCCGGCGGGATGACGGGAAGGACCTCGAGGACCATCCACTCGGGCTCGGAGCGGGAATGGATGAAGCCCTGGATCACCTTGAGGCGCTTGGAGAGCTTCTTCTTGATCTGCTTGGACTTGGTGGCCCGCATCTGCTCGTGCAGCTCGGACACCGTGGCGTCCAGGTCCATCTTGGCCAGCGCGTCGCGGACGGCCTCGGCGCCCATCTTGGCGGTGAAGGAGCCGTCGCCGTACTCGTCGAGGGCCTGGCGGTACTCGGTGTCCGTGAGGAGCTGGCGGGGCTCGAGCGGGGTCTTGCCCGGGTCCGTGACCATGAAGTTCTCGTAGTAGATCACCCGCTCGAGCGAGCGGGCCGTCATGTCGAGCAGGAGGCCCAGGCGGCTGGGCATGCTCTTCAGGAACCAGATGTGGGCGACCGGGACTGCCAGCTCGATGTGCCCCATCCGCTCGCGGCGGACGCGCGCGATCGTCACCTCGACGCCGCAGCGGTCGCAGATCACGTCCTT
>Ga0302279_10007497_pt1 | contig 11149 bp, 10 predicted proteins | sample III_Bog_N3_3_FD_194541 | JGI IMG/M metagenome (GOLD analysis project Ga0302279, IMG submission 194541) | Peat permafrost microbial communities from Stordalen Mire near Abisko, Sweden - III_Bog_N3_3 | ecosystem: Environmental > Terrestrial > Soil > Wetlands > Peat | place: Sweden: Abisko...
CATTTCGGAGTCACCTTCCGCGAGGCGGGGGAGTTCGACGCCCTGGTCGCCCTGTGCGGGTTCCGTGAGCTTGCCGTGTTCGCCGAGGTGTCCACCCGTTTCGCGGGCAAGGCGGAGGAGCACCGCACCGTCGTACTGAGCGACCCGTCGGGGAACCTGATCGAGTTCAAGCACTACCACGACCCCCGGATGATGTACTGACATGGCCGTTCTCCACACAACGACGTTCGACGCGGCTACCGCGGTGGAGCCCGGCGACCTGGCCCAGATCGTCGCCCGTCGGGCCGGTACCCAACTCGATGCCCCGTTCGTCACCGACGCACGAAGCAAACGCCGGCTCTCCTTCGCCGAACTGGCCGGCGCCGTCCTGGCGTGGGAGATCTGGTTGTCGGCCTCGGGCATCCGTCGCGGGGAGGCGGTGGCGCTGTGCGTCGCCGATCCCCTCGAGTTTTGCTCCGCGTACGTCTCGATCATCGCCACCGGGCGGTGGGTGGCTCCGATCGACCCGACTGCGCCCGCCGCCGCAACGGACCGTTCCCTCGACCGACTGGGTCCGGCGCTGCTCATCTCCGACCGACCGGAGCCCGCCGCCCGCTTCGGCGGCCTGCTCGGCGGTGTCCCCGGATCCGGAGGTCTGGTGGCATCCCTGCCGTTGTGGCCAGCCGTGGTCACCGGCCGGGGGCGGACGGACGTGCCGCACGGGATCAGTTCCGGTGGTGCACTCCTCTTCTCGTCCGGCTCGACCGGCACCCCGAAACTGATCCCGCTCCACGAACACCAGCTGCTCGACGGAGCCCGGGCCGTGGCCGGGGAGCTCGGCCTCGAACCCGGTGAGACCGGGTTCAGTCCGTTGCCTATGTTCCACATCAATGCCCAGGTCGTCGGCGTCCTGGCTGCGCTGTGGGCAGGGTCCGGTCTCGTGGTCGACGCTCGGTTCCATCGGACCGGCTTCTGGGACCTGATGGATCGTCACGGCGTCACGTGGGTCAACGCCGTACCGGCGATCATCTCCCATCTGTGCAACGGAACGGACGGTGAGTCGGTGCCCGGGCGGATCAGGTTCATCCGATCGGCATCCGCCCCGCTGCCCGCGGCGACGCTGCGCCGGTTCGAAGCGGTCACCGGTATCCCGGTCGTCGAGACGTACGGCATGACCGAGGCAGCGGGACAGATCGCGGCCAACCCGGTCCAGGGACCCCGCAAGCCGGGATCGGTGGGCCGGCCGGTCGGCTTCGAGCTGAGGATCGACAGTGGGTCACCGGACGAGGAGTCGCGACCCGGCGGCCCGCATGTTCCTGGTCACGTCGAGATCCGCGGACGTCGGGTCGGATGGTCGGGGGACGCCACGTCCACGGCACATCGGTCCGACCCGGATCTTCACGAGCCGTGGTTCGGGACCGGCGATCTCGGCTACCTGGACGACGACGGGTATCTGTTCCTGGTGGGCAGACGCGACGACGTCATCAACCGGGGAGGGGAGAAGGTGTACCCACGGGAGATCGAAGAGGTACTCCGGCTCGATCCCCGGGTGTCGGAGGCCGTGGTCATCGGCCGCGAGCACGGGGCACTGGGCCAGGTGCCCGTGGCGTTCATCTCGGTCCGGGGTGTCAGGGACCGCTCCGGATTGTCGACGGCGCTCACGGTCGGAGAAGTCGCAAGGGAGCATCTCCACGAGGTACTGCCTCTCGAGAAGTGTCCGGTGGCGATCCACGTCGTCGGTCGACTGCCGACCACGGGAAACGGCAAGGTCGCCCGTCGCCAGGTCGAGGACGCCGAGATCCTCGTGACCCTGGCCTGACCGGTCCCGGTAGATGCCCGATACCGCGACACTCCGGGTCGATCCTGTTGCCGGCACCGCCGAGCCCGAACCGGAGACCCGATCGGGTCCCGGCGGCACCGGGACCCGGAGGCGACTCGACCACATCGACGCCATGCGGCCGATCAAGCAGTTCGGCGTGGTCACCACCCACTCGCTTCTGGCGTTCGCACCGGCGGTCAGCGCGGCAGCCGGCGCGTCCCTCCTCCTCCTCCACGTCACCCGGGAAGCGTTCCTCTTCGTGTCGGCGTGCATGCTGACCTACGGGTACGTGGGACTGGCGAGAACAGGCCTCGCCACCTTCTACCGTCGGCGGTTCGTGTCGATCGGAATCCCCTACCTGTGCTGGACCATCATCTACTTCGCAGTGACCTACCGGGCCGCCGGATGGAGCACCTCCTTCGGCCACTTCGGCTACCTGATGGCCACGGGCTACTACCAGCTCTACTACCTGCTGGTCATCGCCCAGTTCTACGTGATCTTCCCTCTGGTCGCCCCGGCCCTGGTCCGTGCCAGGCGTTGGCACGTCCGGATACTGGTGGCCAGTGGTGTGCTCCAGTTGGTGGTGGTCTCGCTCCAGCACTGGAGCGTCCTCCCGGCGTGGATGCAGGGGTACTGGGCCACCCGGGAGCTCTTCTCCTATCAGTTCTACCTGGTGGCCGGCATGATCGTCGCGCTCCACCTGGACGATGTCCACCGCTGGTTGCTCGGCCACGTGGCGCTGACCCTGTGGTTCACCGTGGCCTCCGCAGCCATCGCAGAAGGTTGGTACGGCCTGGCGACGCTCGGACACGTCGGCTGGCTCGGCGCTGGCAACGACCCGTTCCAGCCGATCGTCCTCCCGTTCAACATCGGAGCCATCGCCTGCATCTATCTCGCCGGCGCCTATCTGGTTGCGCCGGGTCGGACGGCGCGCCTGCGACGGATCATCCGGTCGGGATCGGACAATTCCTACGGCATCTACCTCGCCCAGATGGTGTTCATCCTCGGGCTCACCTCGCTCGGATGGTCCCGGCTGGCCGTCGCCATCCCCTGGCCGCTGCTGTGCCTGGTGACCGTCGTCGGAGTGGTGCTCTGCTGCGTCGCGCTCACGGCGGTCCTGGCCAGGACGCCACTGTCCAAGGCGTTGACGGGCAGATCGCGGCAGCCCTGGTCGACACTGCTGCCCCGGGGCGTCCGTCGTCCCGGTGCCGGTCCGGATCAGGACGAAGGCGGGAGCACCGCCGAGATCGCCTCGGCGATCGCGACGTAGCCACTGTCGTTCGGGTGGATGTTCGGACCGAGCGGTCCCGGCGAGCACATCCACGTCCACTGGCAGATCCGCTCCTCATCGGCCGGGATCCGTCTCGAGCCCACCGTGACCGGGTTCGAGTCCGTGGACTCGAACCTGGCGAGGACCCCGGCCATCGGGACGCCGAATCGTGCGTAGATGGAGCTCAACGTCTGGTCCAGCCGGGTGATGGCCACCAGGGTGAGATCGGCGAAGTGGCGGCTGGCCGGCCCATGGGTCATCTGGGCCAGATACGGGTCGTAGTGCCCGACGCCCACGATCGCCGTCCCGTTGCCGGCAGCAGCGCGCAGGTCGCCGACAATCAGGGGGAGTTGGTGCTGCACCTCGGCGAGACCCCGGACCACGCAACTCTCGTCCACCGCGGTGTGGTGGAGGCATAGGCCGATGTCGTTGAATCCGAGATCCACGGTGATGAGCCGGGTGGTGTGGTGCCGGTGCAGGAAGTGGACTGCGGCCGCCAACTGGGACCCCCCGGGATACCGGCAACGACCGCCGCCGTCCAGGACGGTGGAGGTCGACGCACCCGGGCAGCCGAGGGAGGTGAGGGACAGATGAGGCCAGTGGGCACGGGCGGCGATCACCAGGTCGTTCGTATATCCCCGATCGGTGGGGGTCCCGTGCGGGTGGGTCGCCGTCGGTTGGAAGCCCACCGATGCAGAACCACCGAGCGCCAGGTAGGCGGGAGCTTGGCCGGTGGTGGCCGTCGGGGCCGATGCCCCGGCCATTGCCGCCCAGACGCCGAGAGCGATCACCGTCGCGAGTGCGATGACCGACATGGTGTGAGCGGCACGACGTCCGGGCCCCGTCCAACTGGCCGCACCGGTCGGAGCGTCACTGGTACCGACGGAACGGGTGGAGGGATGCACGGTGCCTGAAACGGTAACGGGTGCCTGGCCGGTTGGGAGGTCGCTACCGCTGACGGGCCACTTCCGGGAGCTCGTCGGGCATGCCCCGGTACCCCGCCGGCCGACGAGTGGCGATGTCGGGTGTACCGGACCCAGCCGATGGACCACGGGGGAGACGGCGGGTCCCGCTTCGCCACCCGGTGCTACCGTCGCTCCATGGCCTGGGCGGTGTGACTCCTTGAGTGAACTGGACGCCGCGCGCTACATCTCGTTCACCACGTTCAAGCAGGACGGGTCCCCGGTCGCGACTCCGGTGTGGATCACCGGTGCTGCCGGCTCCTACGCCTTTTCCACCGGGGGAACGTCCTGGAAGGCGCGCCGACTGCTGCGCAATCCCTCCGTCCAGGTGCAGGTCTGCGACATGCGGGGCCGTGTCGCCCCGGGTGCTGTCACCTACGTCGGAACGGGCGAGGTGGTCAGCACTCCCGACGCCGTCGCCGCTGTGGAGCGTGCGCTGGCGGCCAAGTACGGCTGGCAGTTCCGAGCCCTCACGCTCGTCGACGGGCTGAAGAGCCGATTCGGGCGAGGGGGGAACGACGACTCCGTCGCCATCCACCTGTCGCTCGACAAGGCCTGAACGCGGACGCGGCTGCGGGTCGATCAGCAGTGGTGACCCGCCCACGGCCGTGTGCACCGGGTCGTCGGGAGCCTTCCTCGAACCAGGCGTCAGGTGGATTGGCGCCCGAGCCGGCCGGTGAGCCGCAGAAAGGTCCCGCCCGCACCGACGGCGAACAGCGCAAAGGCGCCGGTCAGCAGCCCAATCAGGACGGCATTGCCGGTACCCAGCGCGAACGAGATGGCGAGGAGAGCGCAGAACACCGCCAGTCCCGAGTAGAGGACGATGACGGCCCACGCCGACGGGCACGGGACCGGCACCGGCCCCGAGGCTGGGATCTGGCGGTCCATCGGCACCTGACCAGTGTCCCATGGGGGAACCAACCTCCGGAGGCGGCCTGCGACGGCCAGGTGCCGAACCTGGGCCCCGGCCGTCCTGGGTGTCGGAACCCGCGGTGCCGCAGGTGCGCGTGCCGAGTGCGGGAGCCCGTGCTCAGATGGGGCACGCGTGCCGGGGGACGCGACGGTCGAACGGTCCCGACGGCGCACGAACGACACCACAGGAGGCAGCGCTGATGTCAGGTCCGGACCACAGGTCGCTCTTGGCCGACCTGACCCTGGAGGAGAAGGCCACGCTGGTCTCGGGTTCGGGGTTCTGGCACACCCGGTCCATCGACAGGGTCGGGCTCCCGGCGATCCTGGTCAGCGACGGTCCGCACGGGCTCCGGGTCCAGCCCGGAGACGGCGACCACGTCGGGCTGGGGGACAGCATCCCGGCAACCTGCTTCCCGACGGCTTCCGCACTGGGGTCCTCCTTCGATGTCGATCTGGTCCGCAGTGTCGGGGCAGCCATCGGCGGTGAAGCCCGGGCGCAGGGTGTGTCGGTGGTGCTCGGCCCCGGGATCAACCTCAAGCGGACGCCGCTGTGCGGGCGGAACTTCGAGTACCTGTCGGAGGATCCACTGGTCTCGGGCCTCTTGGGTGCGGCGCTGGTCGACGGCATCCAGGGCGAGGGTGTGGGGGCATCACTCAAGCACTTCGCCGTCAACAACCAGGAGACGGAGCGTCTCCGGATCAGTGCACGCGTCGACGATCGGACCCTCCGGGAGATCTACCTGGCCGCCTTCGAGCGCGTGGTGCGCACGTCGGCTCCGTGGACGGTGATGTGCAGCTACAACCGGATCAACGGCGTCTACGCCTCCGAGGACCCGTGGCTGCTCACCGAGGTGCTCCGGGACGAATGGGGCTTCGACGGACTGGTCGTGTCGGACTGGGGCGCCGTCGACGACCCGGTGGCAGCGGTGGCCGCGGGCCTCGACCTGGAGATGCCGTCGTCACACGGCGCCGGGCCCCGGGCGGTGCTCGCCGCGGTCCGGAGCGGGGCACTCGACGAGTCCGTGCTCGACCGGGCCGTCGGCCGCCTGCTCGGCCTCCTCGACCGGGCGTTACCGGGTAACGGGAGTGGGGATGCCTTCGACGTCGGTGCGCATCACGACCTGGCCCGCCGGGCCGCCGCCGAGTGTGCCGTCCTCCTGATCAACGACGGCGCGCTCCTCCCACTCGGCGACGACCTCGGAACGGTGGCGGTCATCGGGGAGTTCGCCCGCAGTCCCCGCTTCCAGGGGGCCGGCAGTTCGAAGGTGAACCCGACCCGGGTCGACGATGCACTCGGTGCCCTGCGGGCACAGCTCGGCCCGTCGGTGACCGTCGACTTCGCTCCGGGATTCGGTGTCGACGACCCCGGGGCCGACCTCGGCGCATTGGCCGTCGAGGCCGTCGAGGTGGCGAAGGGTGCGGACATCGTCGTGCTCTTCCTGGGGCTGCCCCCGAGCTTCGAGTCCGAAGGATTCGACCGGACGCACATCGATCTGCCGGCCGAGCAGGTGCGGGTGCTCGAGATGGTCGCCGCGGTCAACGACCGGATCGTCGTGGTCCTCGCCAACGGCGGAGTGGTGTCGACGGCGCCGTGGCGACACCACGCCGGGGCGGTGCTCGAGGGTTGGCTCGGTGGCCAGGCGGGTGGTTCCGCCATCGCCGATGTGCTGGTCGGACGGGTGAACCCGTCGGGACGGCTGGCCGAGACGGTGCCGCTGCGGCTGGAGGACACCCCGGCCTTCACCAACTTCCCGGGCGAGGACGGTGAGGTCCTCTACGGCGAGCGGATCTTCGTCGGCTACCGGCACTACGACCTGGTCGACCGGGAGGTGGCATTCCCGTTCGGGCACGGCCTGTCGTACACGACGTTCGAGTATTCGGACCTGGACGTGGCCGTTGTCGACCCCGTGGTCCCGACGTCGGACTGGCGTGGGCCGGTTCGCCTGCGGGCCACCGTCGACGTCACCAACACGGGCGACCGGGAGGGCAAGGAGGTCGTGCAGTGTTACGTGTCCGAGCTCGATGCGTCCCCGCCCCGCCCGGTGCGGGAGCTCCGGGCGTTCCACAAGGTCCGGCTGGCCCCCGGCGAGTCGGCGGTCGTGCGGTTCGAACTGACGGAGCGCGACCTGTCCCGTTGGTCGGTGCGGAACGACGGATGGGCGCTCCATCCCGGACGCTTCGAGGTGGCCATCGGAGCCTCCTCACGTGACATCCGGGTCCACCAGCTGGTCGACGTCGTCGGCGATCCACCGGCGATTCCGCTCGACCGGTCGAGCACCATGGCGGACTGGCTCGCGCACCCGGTGGGACGCGACCTGTTGGTGGAGGCCCTGCGGACCGCCCCCGGGGGCGATCTGTCCCTCCTGCTCGCCGACCAGGACACCGTGATGATGCTGGGGTCGTTTCCGCTGAACCGGCTGGTCACCATGATGGGAGACGCGATGGGCGACGGTTTCGTGAAGGAGCTGCTCGATCAATTGAGCCCGCGCACGGGTGACGGAGTCCCCGTGGGAGGACCCTCATGATGACGCCAACCAGGGGAGCAGGTGCGGGCATGGTCCAGCAGAGACGTGCCTGGCGCATCGGCACCTCGGTGCTCGCTCTCTTCGGCCTCTCGTTGCTACCCGTCCTGCCCATCGGAGGAACACGGGACGCGTCGGCGACAGCGCTCCCGGCGACGGTGGAAGCGTGGATCTATCCCGGGGATGCCGGCGAGGCCACCTGCGAAGTTCCCGCTGAGCTGACTGCACTGGCTGCGGATCCCATCTCGCTCCTCAAACCGCAGTACCTGACCCTGGCGGGCAACGGTGAGATCCACGTCGACAGCGTCAAGCAGTTGCCGTGCAACGGCTTCAGCCCTTCCAATCTGGCGGCGGTCCGGGCGGCCGCCCATCAGGTCTACGTCACGGTCTCGGCCGGCACCCGTGCGACGAACTCCCTTCTGGGGAGCACTGCGAAGCAGGCCTCTGCGCTCGCTGCCATCGAGTCCTTCGTCACCACGAACGGGATCAACGGCGTCGACCTCGACGTCGAACCCAACGTCTGGAGCTCCGCGATGTGGGCCCAGTACATGGTTGTCGTGAGCGAGTTGGCGGGTGCGTTGAGCTCGCAGGGCAAGGGAGTCGAAGTCGACCTCGACGCGTTCACGTCGACCCCGTGGGACGGCGAACGCTACGCGGACGTCGCTGCGGCCGGTGCCCATCTGGTGGTCATGGCCTACGACGACGAGTACGCCGTCGCCTGCAGTCCCATCACTCCGACGACGTGGCTCCAGCAGGTCGTCGCCTACGCCCAGAGCCAGGTCCCAGCCTCTGACCTCACCGTCGGTCTTCCCTCCTACGGCTACACGACGACGACCTGTGCCAGGGTCAAGCACGTCACGTCGAATGTCCCCTACGTGACCATGGCGACCGAGCCAGGCTTTCCGATGACCCCGACGGCCGTGGAGCTCCTGCGCGACCCGAACTCTGGCGAGATCCGCTGGGACTCGGGTGGGGTGTTCCACGACTACGTGGATGCCACGGCGCTCGACGACAAGCTCCAGACCGTGGAGAACATGGGGGTCTCCGATGTGTCGGTGTGGAGCCTCGGTGGTGAGCCCTGGTTCAGCGGGAACCCGGGTTGAGGGATCTGCCGGGCCGCTCCGCGGCCAGTCGGCAATCGGCTGCATCGGACGAGTCGCCTGTCTCCCGCATGTCCACGCGTCCAGCCTCAGAAGTGGGGTACTCCACCGGCGACGGAGACACGACCTGGCTGGGCAACTTGTGGTATCAGATCTGATACCATTTCTGCATGGAAGCGGCTCTGATCATCCGGACCGCAAGAGAACGGTCGAAGCTGAGCCTGCGTGCGCTTGCCACCCGGGCGGGGACGTCCCACGCCACGCTGTCGGCCTATGAGAACGGCCGGGTGGATCCCACGATCGCCGTGCTCTCGCGCATCGTCGCGGCCGCCGGGTGGTCGCTCGAGACCAATCTCCTCGGGAGTCCTCTCGATCTCCACGGGCTGCAGCGCGGCGACGAGTTGGTGGCCGTCCTGGAGTTGGCCGAACACTTTCCGGCACGGCACGCAACCGAACTCGAGTTCCCCCCGTTCGGGTCGTCATGACGTCGATCGTCGACAAGATGCTCGCCATCGGCACCGCGCTGGAAGCCGGGCATCTTCCGTATGCATTCGGTGGGGCTCTGGCCTTGGCGTTCTGCACCGAACGCGCCCGGGGCACCATCGACATCGATGTGAATGTGTTCGTCCCCCACGACCAGGCACCATCCGTGCTGGAAGCACTCCCGGACGCAGTGGTGGCGACCGACGCCGACCTCCTTGCCCTGGCCCGCGACGGTCAGTCCCGCTTGTGGTGGGAGCAGACGCCCGTCGATCTCTTCCTCGACACGACGGAATTCCACGTCGAAGTCGCCCAGCGACGGCAGTTCCACGACTTCGCCGGGCGGCAGATGCCCTTCCTCGGTTGCTCGGATCTCGCCGTCTTCAAGGCGTTCTTCAACCGTACGAAGGACTGGGCGGATCTGGAGGAGATGCTCGCCATCGGGGCGATCAACATCGATCAGGCGATCGGCGTCCTGGTCCGTCACCTCGGCGAAGGCGACGAGCGGGTGACAAGACTGCGGACCCTGACCGCACCGGAGGGATGAACGGACCGGCCATTGTCGGAAAGGGTTACCGGATCGCGGGTGGTTCGGACCGGGGGAGGCTCCTCAGCCGCGCGATCGCAGGGGACGGGCGTCGTGGGAATCGGAGGCCGAGGTCAAGTCCGGTGGGCGGCCCAACTCAGGATGGCGGTATCGACGTACCGCGGGCGACCTCGTCGATCAGGTCGGCAACCGAACCGACCACCCTCCCCGGTCGGTAGGGGAACCGATCGATATCGGACTCGGCGGTGACCCCGCTCAGCACCAGGATGGTGGACAGTCCGGCCTCGATGCCGGCGATGATGTCGGTGTCCATGCGGTCCCCGATCATCACCGTCGTCTCGGAATGCGCTCCCAGGGAGTTGAGGGCCTCCCGCATCATCAGCGGATTCGGTTTGCCGATGAAGTACGGCGAGACGCCTGTGGCGCGCTCGATCAGGGCGGCCACCGAGCCGGTGGCCGGGAGCATCCCGTCGGGTGAAGGACCGGTGGCATCCGGATTGGTGGCGATGAACCGGGCCCCGGCGTCGACGAGCCGGATGGCCCGGGTGATGGCTTCGAAGCTGTACGACCGGGTCTCGCCCAGGACGACGTAGTCAGGGCGCTGGTCGGTCAGGACATAGCCGGCTTCGTGCAGGGCGGAGGTGAGTCCGGCCTCGCCCACGACGAATGCAGTGCCGTTCGGTCGCTGGGAGTCGAGGAATGCGGCCGTGGCTTCGGCCGACGTCCAGAGGGACTGGGGCGGCACTTCGAGTCCCAAGTTGCCGAGCCGAGCCGAGAGGTCCCTGGCGCTGTAGATCGAGTTGTTGGTCAGCACCAGGAACGGATGGCCGCCGGCAGCCAACGCCCCGAGGAAGGCATCTGCGCCCGGAATCAGCCGACCTTCATGGACGAGCACCCCGTCCATGTCGCACATCCACGAGACGGGCAGGGGGCGATCCGGCACTGGGCGATCATCCCACGTCGTCCTCACCGCCGCAGGATCGGATCCGGTGTCGAACTCGGCTTCCCCTAGGCCGCGAGGTGCTGGATCCGCGCTCGGACTACGTGATGGTGATCGACAGGGCCGCTGTCGCCGAATTCTGCGTCTTCGGCTTCGTCTTGGTCTTCGTGTCCACGACCTGGATGGTGAACGGGTACGTCCCAGCCGTCGTGGCCTTGCCCGAGATCACGCCCTTGGAGCTGAGCTTCAGGCCGGGTGGCAGCGAGGACCCGGAGGCCAGGGACCACTTGTACGGCGGATTGCCAGCGTCGGCGGCAAGGGTTGCCGAGTACCGGAGCTTGTTGGTCCTGCTGTAGACGGAGCCGTCCGGGAGGGAGGTCGTCGTGATGCCGAAGGCAGGCACGGGTGGATCATCGGACACCACCAGGGCGGTACCCGAGCTGTTCTCGCCGACTGCGATGCAGTCGTCGTCACCCGGACAGGAGACGCTGCTGAGCGAGTGTGTACCCGTGGGTACGGCCTGACTCGTCCAGCTTCCACCGGCATCGGCGGACGCGATGATCGAGGATGACGGGTAGCCGAACTCGCCAACGGCAACGCAGTCGAGCGACGAGGGGC
>Ga0302279_10007498_pt1 | contig 11146 bp, 8 predicted proteins | sample III_Bog_N3_3_FD_194541 | JGI IMG/M metagenome (GOLD analysis project Ga0302279, IMG submission 194541) | Peat permafrost microbial communities from Stordalen Mire near Abisko, Sweden - III_Bog_N3_3 | ecosystem: Environmental > Terrestrial > Soil > Wetlands > Peat | place: Sweden: Abisko...
AAGGACAGGCGTAGATGGCGTCGATTCGCGCGCCCGCCTTGGCCAGATGCGCGCGCAGGGCTTGGTGTACGGACTCCATCGACGCCTCGTCGTAGTAGCCGCGCCCAATGCCTGACTGATTGGTGATCACGATCACCAGATAGCCGGCGTCGTTCAGCCGCCTCACCGCGCTCGGCGCGCCGGCGACCCACTCCAGATCTTCGATCCTGTGCACATAGCCGAGGTCCACGTTGAGCACGCCGTCGCGGTCCAGGAACGCCGCGGGCCTTCCGGCGTCAGGCGTCATGGCTGGCCTTTGGCGGCGGCGCGGCGTTGTCCAACAGTTCGCTGTTAAGGCTGTTCACGTCCCACGCCTCGTCCACATAATCGGGCCTGAGCTTGTCCAGGTCCGCCTTGAGCAGGCGGTCCATGGTGCTCTGGCTGTCGCGCACGGCCAGAATATAGCGCTCCTCCTCGCCCGCCACGGGCGCCAATTCGTAAAAGGCCTTCAGGTCGTGCTGGCGGAACAGGCTGGCGGCCCTGTGGGCTCTGTGAGCGCGAAAACCCATGGACGTCAGGGCCTGAGCGCCCAGGCGCAGGGCGGATTCAAAGGTCTCGCGCTCCACCGCGTCCGCGCCGTTGCGCAGAAGGTCGTAGGCGTGACGACGATCCCAGGCGCGCGCCAGGATCTTGAGGTTGGGAAAGGCCGCACGGGCCGATTCCACGAGGCGGGAGGCGTCATCGCGATCGTCGATCGCCACCACCAGCACCTTGGCCTCGGCCGCACCGGCCTGACGCAGCAGATCCAGTCGCGTGGCGTCGCCATAAGCCACCCGGCGACCGAACCGGCGCAGGGTCTCAACTTGCTCGATGCTGGAATCCAGCACCACGGTGGAAAAGCCGTTGGCGGTCAACAACCGGCCCGCGATCTGGCCGAACCGGCCAAAGCCGGCGATGATGGCGTCCGGCGCGCCCGTGTCGAAGGGCTTGTTCTGGGGCGCGGCCCTGGGGCTCAGCCCTTCCAGACGTTCGGCGATGCGTTCGAACAGCATCAAGGCCAGGGGCGTCAGGGCCATGGAAAGGGCGACCGCCGCCGTCAGAAAGGCCGCCAGCCGTTGATCGATCACCCGGTTCAAGGCGACAAAGCTGATCAAGACGAAGGCGAATTCGCCCACTTGGCTCAGCATCACCGCCGTGGTCGCCGCATCGCGACGGCCGAGCTGCACCAGACGGCCCAGGCCATACATCACCAGGGTCTTGATCGTCATCACCGCCAGGACCGAGCCGATCAGCAGCAAGGGCTCGGCGGCGACGATCCGCAGATTCAGGCTGGCGCCCACGGTGATGAAGAACAGGCCGAGCAGCAGGCCGCGAAACGGCTCGATGTCTGTTTCCAGTTCGCGGCGAAACTCACTTTCCGCCAGCACCACCCCGGCCAGGAACGCTCCGAGGGCCGGCGACAGGCCGACCATCTGCATCAACGCCGCCACGCCAATCACCAGGAGCAGGGCCGAGGCGGTGAAAATCTCCCTCAGCCGGGCCGCGGCGATGAAACGAAACACCGGCCGGGTCAGATAGCGTCCGCCCCCGGCCACCACGGACACGGCGCCCAGGATGGCCAGGCCCTGCAGCCAGGCAGGCGCCTGCGCGAACAAGCCGCCGGAAGTGTTGGCGACGGGCGCGCCCATGGCCAGCAGGGGCAGAATGGCGAACAGGGGAATGACCGCCAGGTCCTGCAGCAGCAGAACGCCGAACGCCGCGCGCCCGATGGGGCCCCGCCGCAGGCCCTTTTCCTCCAGGGTCTGCAGTACGATGGCGGTGGAGGACATGGACAGGATCAGCCCGACCGCGACGGCGCTGCGCCAGTCCAGGCCAAGCGCCAAGGCCCCCGCCGCCAGGACCGCGCCCGCGCTCAGGACCTGGGCGCCGCCCAGGCCGAAGATCGCGCCGCGCAGGCTCCACAGCAGGGCCGGACGCACTTCCAGGCCGATCAGGAACAGCAGGATCACCACGCCAAACTCGGCGAAGCGCATGACGTCGGCCTGTTGGCCCACCAGACTGAGGGCGAAGGGTCCGATGATGACGCCGGCGATCAAGTAGCCAAGGACCGAGCCCAGACCCAGACGTTTGGCGATGGGCACGGAGGCGACGCCGGCGGCCAGATAGACTAGGGCCTGGATCAACAGGGAATGGCCGTTCATGCCGCCGCCGCCTTTTGGGCCAGGGCCAGCAGCCGGCGCCGATAGTCCTGGGCTTCGCGCTCAAGGGTCGCCTCGTCCTTGACTGCGGAGGCGTGCAGGACAAAAGGCGCCTCCCAGTCCATTCCGCACAGGGCGGCGGTCTGCTCGAGCGGGCGCAGGAATTCCTCGATAGTGAAACGGTTGGAGCCCTCACGGCCATAGGCTTCCGCGCAGCCGCCGGTCGAGCAGGCCGCCATCATGCGCTTACCTTTCAGGGCCGTCCCGCCCCGGCCGTAGGCGAAGCCGTGCAGCCAGACCAGATCAAACCATTCCTTGAGCAGGGCGGGGGTCGAGTACCAGTAGAGGGGGAACTGCACGACCACGCAACGGCACGCGAGCAGGCGTTTCTGTTCGGCGGGAACGTCGATCGCAAAGTCCGGGTAGGTCTCATAAAGGTCCAGCAGGGTGACGCCCGGCGCGCCGACGGCCGCCGCCTCCATGGCCTTGTTGGCCCGCGAGCGCTCCATCGCCGGATGGGCGATCACGAGCAGCACACCGAAAGGGGACGCCGTCACGCCTGCGTCTGGGAGTGGATGGAGCTGGCTCATCTTTGCGTTTTTGCCACGGATTGTTTGGGTGAGGCGATAGCGGCGATTGAATTTGCGCGCCGTCTGCGCAATGACCTGTCCCAATCACCCGGAGGATTCATGAGCCAAAAAGTGTTCAAGGACGCCGCCACGGCGCTGGAGGGCCTGCTGTTCGACGGCATGACCCTCATGGCCGGCGGGTTCGGCCTTTCGGGCAATCCAGAGAACCTGATCGAGGCGGTCCGCCAGAACGGGGTCAAGGGCCTGACCATTATCTCCAACAACTGCGGGGCGGACGGCTTCGGCCTTTGGACCCTGCTGAACAACGGCCAGGTCAGGAAGATGGTCTCGTCCTATGTGGGCGAGAACAAGCTGTTCGAGCAGCTTTATCTATCCGGAGAACTGGAGCTGGAGCTCAATCCGCAAGGCACCCTGGCCGAGCGCATCCGCGCGGGCGGCGCCGGCATTCCCGCCTTCTTCACCCGCACCGGCGTGGGCACGGTGGTGGCCGAGGGCAAGGAAGTGCGCGAGTTCGACGGCGAAACATATGTGATGGAGCGCTGGCTGAGGGGCGATGTCGCCATCGTCAAGGGCTGGAAGGCCGACGCCGAGGGCAATGTCGTCTACCGAAAGACCGCGCGCAATTTCAATCCGGTCATCGCCACCGCCGGCAAGGTCACGGTGGTCGAGGTTGAGGAATTGGTGCCCGTGGGGACGTTCGACCCGGACCAGATCCACACGCCCGGCATCTACGTGGACCGGGTCTTCCAGGGCTCGCACTACGAAAAACGCATCGAATTCCGTACTGTGCGCGAGCGAGCGCCGAAGGAGAACGCCTGATGGCCTGGACCCGGCAGGAGATGGCCGTCCGCGCGGCCAAGGAATTGCGCGACGGCTACTACGTGAACCTGGGCATCGGCATCCCGACCCTGGTGGCAAACGCCATTCCCCCCGGCGTCACCGTCACGCTTCAGAGCGAGAACGGCATGCTGGGCATCGGTCCGTTCCCCTATGACGACGAGGTCGATCCGGACCTGATCAACGCGGGGAAGCAGACGGTCACGGCCCTGCCGCAGTCGAGCTTTTTCTCGAGCGCCGATAGCTTCGCCATGATTCGGGGCGGCCACATCGACATGGCGGTTCTCGGCGCCATGCAGGTGGCCGAGAACGGCGACCTGGCCAACTGGACCATTCCCGGCAAGGTGGTGAAGGGCATGGGCGGCGCCATGGACCTCGTGGCCGGGGTCAAGAAAATCGTCGTCGTGATGGAGCACAACGACAAGTCCGGCGGCGCCAAGTTCGTGAAGCGGTGCACCCTGCCGCTGACGGGCGCGGGGGTGGTGGACATGCTGATCACCGACCTGGCGGTGTTCCTGCTCGACCGCAAAGGCGGCGCGGCCCGGCTGATCGAACTGGCGCCGGGCGTCACGGCGGAGGAGATTCGCGCCAAGACCGAGGCCGCCTACGTTGAGGCCTTGACCGAGGCTGTTGCATAGAAAGTCGGCACGAGTCGCCTCGCGGTTGGGCGCCGACTTGCTCCTGCCGGATGAAGTCCGCGCGTTAACCGCTGATCCATGTATGGCTACGACTTTGCGCGCATGTTTTCGCAAGGCAAGACCAACACCGATCCGGCGAGGGCGATGAGGATTCTATCCGGGCCGCGCGCGCGTCTGGCGCGCGGACTAAGCGCCTTGGCGCGCTGGGTGCATCCACCGCCCACCGCGGTGACGCGTGAGGCGCTGGACAAGGCTGTCCAGGCCGCCGCCCTGGCTGAATCGCGCCTGCGGGCCGCCATCGACGCCCTGCCCGAGGGCGTGGTGTTCCTCGATCAGGAGGGGCGATACATCCTGTGGAACCAGCGATACGCGGAAATCTACCATCGCAGCGCCGATCTGTTCGAGCCTGGCCGGCGCCTGGCCGAGACCCTGGCGATCGGCGTCGCGCGCGGCGATTATCCGGACGCGTTCGGGCGCGAGCAGGAATGGATCGCCGAGCGCCTGGCCAAGCTGGCCAATCCGGGCGAGCGGCATGAGCAGAAGCTGTCGGACGGCCGGTGGATTCTGATCGAGGAACGTCGCACGTCTGACGGTGGACTGATCGGCCTGAGGGTCGACATCACCGAGATGAAGCAGGCCGCTGAGGAATTGGAGCACGCGGTTCAGCAGGCCAAGGCGGCCAATCAGGCCAAGACCGAATTCCTGAGCAACATGAGCCATGAGATCCGCACCCCGCTGAATGGGGTGGTGGGCCTGGCCCATGTGCTGGCGCGCACCGCCCTGGACGCGCAGCAGACCAAGCTGGTGTCGGCTATCATCGACTCGGCGACCCTGTTGGAGGAGCTGCTGTCCGACATTCTAGACCTGTCGCGCATCGAGTCCGGACGGCTGGCTCTGCGCCACGAACCCTTCTCGGTGGAGCGCCTGGCTCAGGAATCGGCGGCCAACTTCGCGGCTAAGGCCCAGGACAAGGGCCTGGCGCTCAGGGTCGAGGCCGCGCCCGACCTGCCCCGGTTCATCGTGGGCGATGTAGTCCGCGTGCGCCAAGTCCTGAGCAACCTGCTGTCCAATGCAGTGAAGTTCACCACCACCGGAGAGGTGTCCCTGTCGGTCCGGCGCCAGGGCGAGCAGGTGCTGTTCGAGGTGACGGACACCGGCATAGGTTTTGAGCCCTCGCTGGGCGAGCGCCTGTTCGAGCGGTTCGTTCAGGCGGACGGGTCCATTACGCGCCGATTCGGCGGATCGGGCCTGGGCCTGGCTATCTGCCGCGAGCTGGCCGAGATGATGAACGGCGAGATTTCGGCCACAAGCGAGCCGGGCAAGGGCGCGACCTTCCGCTTTGGCTTTCCGCTGGTGGAAGCCAGCGTGGACATGCTGCCGATCCACGATTCGGCGACGATCTGACGGCCGGCGCGGACCCGCGGCTTGACCGGCGGGTTATGGTTAGCCCAGCCTTAACCGCGGCCGAGGCATGGGAACTCTCAAAAACGGCTCGGAAAGGAAGCTTTCCGGCGTCTTAACGCGTTAGGCTCTGGTCCGCGGTCATCAACAGTTTCTTAACGAAAAAGTCCGCTCTGAGGCATTTCTCCCCGTTGACGGGACTCCTGCGCTATGTCCCCATATATCGGGCATCAGGGCGCTTCGGCCACTATATGTTGTGGGCAGCGTACAGTCTCTCAGGGCGGGTATAAGGTTCGAAATGATCAGCGGCGAAGCAAAGAAAACGGTCGGCGCGTCTCAAGATCGCGCACCGGCCCGGCCAGTTGAACGACCTCAATTGCACCTTGTTCGGAAGGTCGAGGTCGACCGTTCACGCGACGAACTACTGACCGATTTCGGCAGGACGACCCTGGAGGATCGCTATCTTCTGCCCGGGGAGTCCTATCAGGACATGTTCGCCCGCGTGGCGACCGCCTATTGTGACGACGCCGACCACGCCCAGCGAATCTACGACTACATGTCGCGTCTGTGGTTCATGCCGGCCACCCCGGTCCTGTCCAATGGCGGGGCTGAACGGGGGCTGCCCATCTCCTGCTTCCTCAACGCCGTGTCCGACAGCTTGGACGGCATCGTGGGCGTGTGGAACGAGAACGTATGGCTGGCGGCCAACGGCGGGGGCATCGGCACCTATTGGGGCGGGGTCCGCTCCATCGGTGAGAAGGTCAAGGGCCAGGGCCAGACCTCCGGCATCATTCCCTTCATTCGCGTGATGGACAGCCTGACCCTGGCCATCAGCCAGGGCTCGCTGCGGCGCGGCTCGGCGGCGGTCTATCTGGACGTGCACCACCCGGAGATCGAGGAATTCCTGGAGATCAGGAAGCCCTCCGGCGACTTCAACCGCAAGGCGTTGAACCTGCACCACGGCCTGTCGATCACCGACGAGTTCATGGAAGCGGTGCGCGACGGGACCCCGTTCGGCCTGCGCTCACCCAAGACCCATGAGGTGGTCAAGACCGTCGACGCGCGCACCCTGTGGCAGAAGATCCTGGAAATCCGCCTGCAGACCGGCGAGCCCTATCTGATCTTCTCCGACACCGTGAACCGCGCCATGCCGCAGCATCAGCGCGAACTGGGCATGAGCGTGCGCCAGTCCAACCTGTGCTCGGAGATCATGCTGCACACCGGCAAGGACCACCTGGGCAAGGAGCGCACGGCGGTGTGCTGCCTGTCCTCGGTCAACGCCGAGAAGTTCCTCGAATGGCGCGATCATCCGCTGTTCGTGGAAGACGTGATGCGGTTCCTGGACAATGTGTTGGGCGACTTCATTCGCCGCGCCCCCGATTCCATGGAGGCCGCCATCTATTCGGCCACGCGCGAACGCTCCGTGGGCCTGGGCCTGATGGGCTTCCACACCTTCCTGCAAAGCCAGAACGTGCCGTTCGAATCGGCTCTGGCCAAGTCTTGGAACATGCGCATTTTCAAGCATGTGCGCCGCGAGGCGGACAAGGCCTCGCGCGTTCTGGCCGAGGAAAAGGGCGCTTGCCCGGACGCGGCCGAACGCGGCCTGATGGAGCGCTTCTCGCACAAGCTGGCGATCGCGCCGACGGCCTCGATCTCGATCATTTGCGGCGGCACCAGCGCCGGCATCGAGCCGATCCCGGCCAATATCTACACCCACAAGACGCTGTCGGGCTCCTTCGCGGTGAAGAACCCCTACCTGGAGCGGTTGCTGGAGGACAAGGGCTGCAATACGCCCGAGATCTGGAGCTCCATTCTTGAGAACGAGGGCTCGGTCCAGCATCTGGATTGCCTGAGCCAGGCGGAAAAGGACGTCTACAAGACCGCCTTCGAGCTGGATCAGCGCTGGATCATCGAGCTGGCGGCGGACCGCACGCCCGATATCTGCCAGTCACAGTCGCTCAATGTGTTCCTGCCGGGCGACATCGATAAGTGGGATCTGCACATGCTGCACTTCAGCGCGTGGGAGCGGGGCTTGAAGTCCCTCTACTACCTGCGCTCAAAGTCGGTGCAGCGGGCCGCTTTCGCCGGCAGCGAAGTCGGCGAACAGGCGCTGGTGGTTCACGGCGCGCGCACCGATTATGACGAGTGTCTGGCCTGCCAATAGACCACGGGCGCCGGGTCGTCGTTCGCCAGGACGATTGGGGTCATGGGGACCATCGCGGAAAACGACACCGAGACGGGCGTCCAGGTCGAGCGATCCAACACGTCCGACGCCATTGACGGCGCTTTCGCGGCCGCGGCGCTGACGGAGGGCGCAATGGTCTGGCCGGAAGCGGCGCTGGCCGTCATGGCCGCGGCGAGCGTCGCCGGGGTGATCGAGGCCGAGGCCATGGGCGATAGGGATACGCTCGTGGTCACCGCCGCCGCCGCCACGGCCATGCGCAGGGTCATGGGATTGCCGATATAGGTCCAGGCGTACTGGGTGGGCCCGGCCCGCTCCACCCAGCGATAGCCGTACTGACTCACCATCTGCCAGGGCTCGACATCGACGAAGCGGTTGTCGAGGACATAGGTGCCCCGTCGGCCGCCAGGGGAGAGCACGTCCACCGTCAGCACGGCGTGCATCTCGCCGCGCTCGGTGTAGGCCAAGGCCATGCGCAGGGATTCCGGCGGCCAGCCCAGTTCCAGCAGGCGCTGGCGCTTGGCCAGGGCGATGTCCTTGCAATCGCCTTCGCGGTCCGCGATCTCCCACACGTCGACCATGCCGAACCGGCGGGAATCCTCGGTGTAGCGAACCTTGTTGTTCACATAGCTCTGGACCTGCTCAAGCTGGGCCCAATGCGCTTGATCGATGATCACGACTGGCATCCCGGGTCCTCCCCGTGACGATGACAGTATTCGAGCCAGCCTTGCGGGGCCGGAACGATGGGACCATCAGTCATGGCGGTGGCCATGGGAATGCTGTCGGCCGGGCCAACACTTGCGCATCCTACCACGCTCATCGCCAAGATGAGTATAATGACCGTCTTCACTTCGACACCCAAGGGATTATGCGTTTGTTGGGTGTAATCGTACCGACAGGACCCTCAGATCACGTTTAGAGACCTGGTAAATGGGTGCGACAAAATGGCAGAGACAGAATGTCGCACCCCTTAAGCTTTCCCAGAAAGGAGCGGCTCAAAAAGCGCTTATTTTTCAGTGGCCATTTCTTAACGACGGGGCAAGTCGGCTAATTTGCCGATCTAGGGCCATTAAGGTTTATCCCCGGAAGTCATACCTCGTTAAGGGATTTGGTAAGGAATCCCCATCCCTCGGACGGCCCGATCCCCGCAGCCACTTTTCAACAACATATAGCGGGTTGTGGCTGGACGAACCCCTAGATGTGGATCATCTTTGAGTTGTTGAATTCATCATCGGGCGTACGACATGACCGGCTCGCAAAAACCAGGCCTTCTCACCGCTTCCTACGCCTACAAGCCGTTCCGCTATCCGTGGGCCTACGACTTCTGGAAGCGCCAGCAGCAGGTCCACTGGATGCCCGAGGAGGTGCCCCTCGGCGAGGACTGCAAGGACTGGGCGACCAAGCTCGACGATTCAGAGCGCAACCTCCTGACCCAGATCTTCCGCTTCTTCACCCAATCCGACATCGAGGTGAACGACAACTACATGGAGCGCTACGCGCGGGTGTTCAAACCGACCGAGGTCAAGATGATGCTCTCGGCGTTTTCGAACATGGAGACGATCCACATCGCCGCCTACGCTCTCCTGCTCGAGACCATTGGGATGCCGGAAAGCGAATTCGGCGCCTTCCTCGAGTACCAGGCCATGCGCGACAAGCACGACTACATGCATGCCTTTGGCGTGGAGACCAACGCCGACATCGCCCGCACCCTGGCCATGTTCGGGGCCTTCACCGAGGGGCTGCAGCTGTTCGCCAGCTTCGCCATGCTGATGAACTTCCCGCGCTTCAACAAGATGAAGGGCATGGGCCAGATCGTCAGCTGGTCGGTGCGTGACGAGAGCCTGCACTGCGAGGGCATGACCAAGCTGTATCACGCCTTCAAGAAGGAGACCGGCTGCGTCACCAAGGCCGTGGCCGACGACATCATCGACTGCTGCAAGACCGTGGTCGGCATGGAGGACCGCTTCATCGACCTGGCGTTCGAGATGGGCCCGGTGCAGGGCATGACGCCGGACGATATCAAGGCCTATATCCGCTACATCGCCGACTGGCGTCTGCGCCAGCTGGAGTTGCCGACCATCTACGGCGTGACGGAAAACCCGCTGCCCTGGCTGCAGGTGCTGCTGTCGGGCGTGGAGCACGCCAACTTCTTCGAGGCCCGCGCGACGGAATACTCCAAGGCCGCCACCCGCGGTCAATGGCACGGCCCGGACGGTGTGTGGGCCGAGTTCGACAAGATGAAAGCGCGGCGTCCGGAAAACGCACTGCCGTCCCAGTAGGCGGATAGCGCCACGCCCCTGCGCTCCGCCGCGGACTATCGCGGACTATATTGCCTTCCCTATCCGGCGACGCACGACCGGGTCATGGCTGGCCATTAGCCGGCGGTCCCATCCTCATGGGCAAACGCCACTTCTTATCCGCGTTCGTCGCCGCTTCGCCGTCGTGATCGGCGAAGTTCATTTCGACGCCCGTTCGAGGCCTGCCTCGCGAGACCGCCCGCGGCGTCCGCTCTCGCCCTGATTGTGTTCCACGAGGTCTTGGGCGTAAATATCGACCGCCGAAAGACCTTGGATGAAGGGGCCGGCCAAGGCGTGCCGACAGCCGAACGGCGGGCTGCCTTGCCAATGTGATGCTGTCGGGCATGGGGGTGTTTCACTTTCCGTCCGGCTCGGGCGATCGCCAAATCGGCCGAGCCTTGAACCGCAACCGCAGGAGCCACGTCGATGAGCAGCAGCACCTTCAAGACCGAAGACGGCGTCGAAATCTTTTACAAGGACTGGGGCGCCGGTCAGCCGATCGTGTTCCACCATGGCTGGCCTCTCTGCTCAGACGACTGGGACAGCCAGATGCTTTTCTTCCTGGCCCAGGGATACCGGGTTATCGCCCATGACCGGCGCGGCCACGGTCGCTCAAGCCAGACGGACCTCGGCAATGACATGGACACCTACGCCGCCGATTGCGCGGCGCTTGTCCCGCGCCTCGACCTGAAAAACGCCGTCCACGTCGGCCACTCCACCGGCGGCGGCGAGGTCATCCGCTATGTCGCGCAATACGGCGGCGAGGGTCGGGTGGCCAAGGCCGCGATCATCAGCGCCATTACGCCGGTGATGCTGAAAAAGGACAGCAATCCCGGCGGCACGCCCATGGAAGTGTTCGACGCGTTCCGAAAGGGCATGGCTAACCGCGCCCAGTTCTACCGCGACATCCCCGAGGGACCGTTTTACGGATTCAACCGCCCGGGGGCCCAGGTCTCGCAAGGCGTCATCGACAACTGGTGGCGTCAGGGAATGATGGGCGGCGCCAAGGCCCACTACGACTGCA
>Ga0302279_10007499_pt1 | contig 11144 bp, 10 predicted proteins | sample III_Bog_N3_3_FD_194541 | JGI IMG/M metagenome (GOLD analysis project Ga0302279, IMG submission 194541) | Peat permafrost microbial communities from Stordalen Mire near Abisko, Sweden - III_Bog_N3_3 | ecosystem: Environmental > Terrestrial > Soil > Wetlands > Peat | place: Sweden: Abisko...
GCCCGCGAGCCACAGCATACAGCCCGCCCTCTAGAGCTACCCCATGGCAGATTCGCCAGCCCCCTAGCGCCACAGGCGTTACTTCCCAACAGCCAGTCATCAGCGAACCGTCAACATCCTAGGGGTCCAGTGAATCTGCTAGCATCAGATCGATTAGGGTTAGCTCTTACAGCAAGAATCGAAGGGAAATGAAGAGATCAGCCTGCCTTCTCGCGCTCACGATGATGGTTTTTGCGGGATGTCGGTCGAATGCGACCGCAAAATCGCTTGATACATTGCGTCGAATCAAGATCGAGAGACGAACGATATTGACACTTGGTGGCAAGATGCCTCCAGACGTGGATTTCTGTGATTGGAGCGGAGCAACCTGCGAGCTCAAGCCCGGTACATTCGGCGGGACTCAAGGGATGTCTCTGAGCACAACTGAGGCGGGGTTGATTTCTCAGTTTCACTTCTACTATGGCGTAATCTCCACTGACGCAGTCAATGCGCAGGTCGATGATTATGCTCGTCGCCTTGGCAAGTTCACCAAAGAATCAAAAGCAAAGATTGGCGGGTTCGATGCTCGTGAGATTGTTTGGTCGGATTCGGTTACAACATTCGAGCTTTCTTACAAAGCCGACGGAAGGCAGGTCGAGGCATCCGCAACGCTTTCCGACAATGCACTGGCGGGCACTGCCCATTGAGGCATAAGGTTCGTCAGCTAGGGCGCGCCAGCTCCCACGAAGCAGGAACGCGCTGCCTACCCGCCCCAAGCGCCCGCTAGCTGCAGACGATTTCGCCTCTTCGGCGCACACTATGGATGCAGGGAATCGGCCATGGATACCAGAAGCAGGCAGGAACCAACTCTTGCTTCACCTTTAGTCCCGCGCGCCCCACCCCCCCTTTCGCCATAGCCCATTGAAAACAATTGGGTTACGCCTGAAAAACTCCGAAGTCAACCCGTAAACAAAGAACTTACACGCCGCGCTGTCCGGCCTAATGCGCTCGGCGCGGACGCGCGGCCCGGTTGCGGTCGAAGAGGATGCGCAGCCCGTCGAGGGTGAGCATGTCGTCGATCTCGGCGATGTAGCGGGAGTCGGGGGCGATCATGTGCGCCAGGCCGCCGGAGGCGATGACGCGCGGCTTCTGAGCGGGGTCGGCGAGGCCAGGATCGGCGAGTGCAGGCTGGGCGGCGGCGAGCTCGGCAACGATGCGGTCGAGGATGCCATCGACCAGGCCGATGTAGCCGTAGTAAAGCCCGCTCTGCAGGTGGCCGACGGTGTTGGTGCCGATGACCTTGGCCGGCCGCTTGATGTCGACGCGGGCCAGCTTGGCGGCGCGGTCGAACAGCGCATCCGCACTGAGCCCGAGCCCCGGCGCGATGATGCCGCCCAGGTACTCGCCGCGCTCGGAGATGACTTCAAATTTTGTCGCTGTCCCAAAGTCGACCACGATGCACGGGCCGCCGTACTTTTCAAACGCGGCAATCGAATCGCAGAGCCGGTCTGCGCCGAGCTCCGTCGGATTGTCCACCAGCACCGGCATGCCGGTCTTGATGCCCGGCTCGACGAAGAGCGGATCGATGTGGAAGTAGGTCTCGCACATCTGCCGCAGCGTGGAGTCGATGGGCGGAACCACCGAGGAGATGATGATGTGTTTCACCTCGGCCGGGTCAATGCCCTTCATGTGGAAGAGATTGATGAACAGCGCGCCGTACTCGTCCACGGTCTGGGTGCGATGGGTGGTGAGTCGCCAGTTGGCGGCCAGCGGAGGGGCCTGGGCGTCAAGCCGGAAGAGGCCGAGCTTGGTGTTGGTGTTGCCGACATCGAGCGCTAGCAGCATGGTTGTCCTCAGGCTTGAGTTCGAGCGCGCAGGCCGCCGGTCTGCACCGTCACCCGGCCCGCGTCCGTATCGACGAGCAGGAATCCGTTCTCGTCCAGACCGGCCGTGATGCCGGTGCAGGCCTGCGGGCCATGCACCTGCACGCTGCGCCCGCTCACCCAGGTAGATGCAAGCTGAACGCGAAGGGGAATGCCTTCCGCGGCTGTTGGGTCGGCGAGCCTGAGCGCCTCGTCCTCAAGGGATTTTAGCAGGGCGACGAGCAGGGCCTGCCGCGATGCGGGCGCGACGGCGTGGCGCTCTGCTTCAAGATCGAGCGAGGTTGCAGGCGTGGCCAGGCCGGGAGCAAAGCCGCGCTGATGGACGTTGATGCCGATGCCGACCACCACTGCGTGGGGCGGACTGGAAACCGTGCGGGGCAGATCTTCGGGCGAGATCCGCGCTTCCACAAGGATTCCGCCGACTTTGCGCGTGCCCATGAGGAGATCGTTGGGCCAGCGGAGATCGACGGTGAGGCCAGTGGTTGCGTCAATGGCCTCAGCGGCAGCGAGCCCCGCCGCCAGTGGCAACAGCGCCAGCTGCGCGGCTGGGATAGCAAGCCGCAGCAGCACGCTCACGTAAAGCCCCTCACCGGCCGTGGAGTGCCAGGCGTGATCGCCGCGTCCGCGGCCGGCCAGCTGCTCATCGGCAAAGTAGACGGAGCCGTGCGGAGCGCCGGCGCGCGCCGCGGCGAGAGCGTCTGTGTTGGTTGAGTCAGTGACGGGGGCGAAGTGCACCTTGCCTGCAAAGGCCGTGCCAACCAGGGCCGCATCAAGCGCCGCAAGGTCAAATCGAAACTCCGGAGCGGAGTGCAGCGGCGCGGGGCTCACCCGGCCACAATGCTCATCGAGATGTCCGCGGCTTTGGCCGAGTGGGTGAGCGCGCCGACGCTGATGAAGTCGACACCAGTCTGGGCGTAGCTGCGGATGTTCTCAAGCACGATGCCGCCTGAGGCTTCGGTGGGAATGCGGCGCGGCTCGGGCCCAGTGCCGGGCTGGTCTGCGATGGCCTGATGGATGCGCTCGACGGAGCGGCGCACCTCTTCCGGCGTCATATTGTCGAGCAGGATGGCCTCGGCACCAAACTCGAGCGCCTCTTCAAGCTCCTGCGGGCTGCGCACCTCCACCTGAATGCGCTGGCCGTGCTTGCGCTGCGCGAGCGCCCGGGTGAGCGCCGCGCGCAGGCCGCCGCCGAGCGTGATGTGGTTGTTCTTGATCAAGATTCCGGAGGCGAGGTCGATGCGGTGGTTGGTGCCGCCGCCGCACTGCACGGCGTACTTCTCCAGCATGCGCAGGCCGGGGACGGTCTTGCGCGTGTCCAGCACGCGGGCGTGCGTGCCCTCAATCGCGTCCACGTAGCGCCTGGTGAGCGTGGCAATGCCGCTCAGGTGCTGCATCAGGTTGAGGATGACGCGTTCGCAGCTGAGCAGCATGCGGGCGTTGCCGCGGATGACGGCCAGCACCTGGCCCTGGTGGGCGCGCACGCCGTCAAACATCTCCGGATGGCTGACGACCTCAAAGCGGGTCTGCGCGGGCGGACGGGGATCCAGGTGGGCGAAGATCTCAAGCAGTTGCGGCACCGCGCCGAGGCCAGCGACCACCAGTTCCTGCCGCGCCAGGATGGAGGCCGTGGCGCGCAGGTCGGGGTCGATGGTCAGGTTGGTGGTTGCGTCCTTGGCGGCCTGGTCTTCCACCAGGGCCTGTTCCAGCAATGCGTCGATGCGGTGGCTCTTCCAGTCCATGATGCTTCTTTTCTGCCGTTTTTCGCGCCGTCAGGGCTGCGGCTGGTACTTCATGCGCAATAGAAAGTTATAAATGACCTTCTTGACGCTGTCATCTGCCTGGCTGGCGAGCGAGTAAAAGAGCGCTCCGTTGCGGCGGTGAATGTGCAGGGCGTACTTTTGCGGCGTGGCGCTGATCCGGTCAAGCAGCCGGTGCCACAGGCCGAGCCGGCCGTGGCGGCGCTGGTCGATGAGCTTGATGTCGCCGAGGTCGGTGTACCAGAGCAGCGAGGCCATCTTGAGGCTGTCGCGGACCAGCAGGGCGTGGCCGGCAAAGAGCATGAACTGGGCGAAGTCGCCGGTTCTGGAGAGGTCGACTATGGCCAGGGCGGATTGGCCGGGGCTGAGATGGGCGTCAATGACCTGGTGGACAAGCGGCGGAAAATGGGGAGCGACCAGGCAGCCGGGCAGGTTGGCGAAGGGGCTGAAGGACGGAGCGGGTTGCGGCTTGCCGATGGGCGCGGGGGGGCCAAAGGGATCAGGGTTGGCGAATGGATCGGAGAACGGCGTGTCTGCGAACGTTGGCTCGGCGAGCCGCTCGTGATGCTCGGAGAGCTCGCGGTAGGCGACTTGCACCTGCTTGAAGTGCTCCTCGGCCTCGGGAAGGCGGTCGGGCTCTGCTTCAAAGCGGTCGGGGTGCCAGAGCTTGGCCGCATCGCGATAGGCCTTGTGGATGGCCTGTTGCGACGGCGCGGAGGCCAGGCCTAGCGTTCGCCTATGCTTGAGGCACTGCTCGCAGGTGCAGGGCATCCGAGTCAGGGTTCCTGGGGAAGGCTGGCCAGCGCGGCGCGGGCTTTCTCCAGCAACAGGCGGGTTTCGGCTTCCTGCTTTTTCAGGCCTTCGACCACTTGCGCGGGGGCCTTGGCGAGGAAGCTTTCGTTGCCGAGTTGGCGCTCGGCGGAGGCGAGGCCTTTTTCGTATTTGGCGATGTCCTTGGTGAGGCGGTCGCGCTCGGCCTGAATGTCGACTTTGCGCTCGTAGATGATGGCGACGTCGAAGTTCATTTTGCTGCGCGCCGGCAAACCGGCAGCGAGCTTCTCGACCAGAACGATCTCCTGCACGCGCGCCAATCGCTCAATGATTTCGCGGTTCTGCTCGATGATTCCGGGCTCGTGCGCGCGCACATGGATGGATACGGCGGCTTTTTCGTCTACGCCAATTTCCTTGCGGATGGCACGCACCTCGACAATGATCTCTTGAATCACGCCCATGGCGTGGATGGCATCATCGTCGGGAACATGCGAAGTCGCCTGAGGATAGGTTGTAAGCGCAATCGACTTCGCTGGTGGGACTCCTTCATAGAGCGCATGCCAGATCTCTTCGGTGATGAAGGGCATGAAGGGCGAAAGCAGGCGTAGAGTGGCTTCAAACACGGCCAGCAGAGTTGCCAGAGCGTCCCTGGTCTTGTCCTGATCGGCGCCTTCTGAGAAGTCGAGCCGCAGCTTGACGATCTCCAGGTACCAATCGCAGAAACTGCCCCAGAAGAACTGATAAATGGTGTTGGCAGCGTCGTCATAGCGGTAGTTCGCCAGCGACTCATTCACCTGCTGGGCCGTCTCATGGAACTCAGCCACAATCCAGCGGGCCTCAAGCGGAGCGTCGATGCTCACATCGGGCATTCCGCCCAGGGCACCGGGGGGGATCGTGATCCCGATCTCAGCGGCGCGGTCTACGTTCATAAACAGAAACCGTGCGGCGTTCCAGATCTTGTTGGCGAAGGCGCGGTAGCCTTCGGTGCGGGCCACGTTGAACGCGATGTCGGTGCCGGGCGAGGCCATGGAGGCCAGTGTGAACCGCACCGCATCGGTCCCATAGCTCTTCACGATCTCGATGGGGTCGATGACATTGCCCTTGGTCTTGGACATCTTTTCGCGGTTGGCGTCGCGCACAAGGGCGTGAATGTACACTTCGCGGAACGGCACCGAGTTGGCCAGAGAGCGGGGGCTACCGTCTTCTTCGGGAACGTCCTGGGCGAACCAGATGCCGAGCATGATCATGCGGGCTACCCAGAAGAAGAGGATGTCGAAGCCGGTGACCAGCAGGCTGGTCGGATAAAACGTGTCGAAGTCAGCGCGGCTCTCTGCCGTGATGTTGGGCCAGCCGAAGACGGAGACCGGCAGCAGGCCGGAGGAGAACCAGGTGTCGAGCACGTCGGTTTCCTGCGTAATCTGCGCGGACCCGCAGTGGGCACAGGCAGTTGGATCGACGCGAGCGACGGTGATCTTGTGACAGGCGGAGCAATGCCACGCGGGGATGCGATGGCCCCACCACAGCTGCCGCGAGATGCACCAGTCGTGGATGTTCTCCATCCAGTTCAGATAGGTCTTCTCGTACTGCTCGGGGGTGAAGTGGATGGCTTTTTTGCCGTCGGCGTCGGGCTTGACGGCGGCGATGGCCTTGTCGGCCAGCGGCTGAATCTTGATGAACCACTGCGTGGAGAGGCGCGGCTCAACCACGGTTTTGCAGCGGTCGCAGTGGCCCACGTTGTGGGTGTGGTCCTTGATGCCGGCTAAGAGTTCACGCTCTTCCAGATCCTGGATAATTTTCTTGCGAGCCTGATAGCGGTCGAGACCCTGGTAGGCGCCGCCCTCGGCGTTGATGTGGCCGCTGTCGTCCATCACATTGATGGAGGGCAGATGGTGCCGCTGGCCCAGGGCGAAGTCGTTGGGGTCGTGCGCGGGCGTGACCTTGACTGCGCCGGTGCCAAAGTCGCGGCTCACCCACTCATCGAGAACGATGGGGATTTCCCGCCCGATCAGCGGCACGCGGAGCTTTTTCCCGTGTAGATGCAAGTAGCGCTCGTCTTCAGGATGAATGGCTACGGCGGTGTCGCCGAGCATGGTCTCGGGTCGGGTCGTGGCGACGGTGAGAAACTCGCCCGTCTCTTTGCCTGCATCGTCCAAAACCGGGTAGCGGATCTCCCAGAGGTGGCCCTTGTGCTCGTCGTAGACCACTTCGAGGTCGCTGATGGCGGTCTGGCAGCGGGGGCACCAGTTCACGATGTAGGCGCCGCGATAGATGAGGCCCTGCTCGTGGAGGCGCACGAACGCTTCGCGGACGGCAACGGAGAGATTGTCGTCCATGGTGAAGTACTCGCGCTGCCAGTCGACGGATGCGCCGAGCCGCTTCATCTGGCTCAGGATGGCGCCGCCGTAGTGGCGCTTCCACTCCCAGACGCGTTCGACGAAGGCTTCGCGGCCGAGCTGCTGGCGGGTCGTGCCTTCTTCAACCAGCTGGCGCTCGACCATCATCTGCGTGGCGATTCCGGCGTGGTCGGTGCCGGGCAGCCATAGCGCGCGGCGGCCTTGCATCCGCCGCCAGCGGGTGAGGATGTCCATCTCCGTCTGGTTGAGCATGTGGCCCATGTGCAGGCGGCCTGTGACGTTGGGTGGCGGCAGGAGAATGGTAAAGGGGTCCTGGCCGGACGGGCGGGCGCTCGCTTTGCTCGCAGAAGCTGGCGGGGGCGTGGGCTGCGCGAAGAGATTCTCGCGGACCCAGTATTCGGCCCAGTGATCTTCAATCGCGGTGGGGTCGTAGGCTTTGGGCAGGTCGTGAGGCATGGGGGCTTATCCGGCGAGCCCCCGGTCTGCGCGCAACCCTCTCAAAAAGAGCGTCAAATGCAAGGGGACCACCCCCCAACTTTAGCAGATTTGGGCTTGACGGCGGGCCGGCGAAAGCCCTACTTCGAGTCCAGATCGGGCTTCATGGTGGAGAAGTCGACGGGGACCGAGACGTGCTCGTGGCTGATGAGCCACTGGCCGTTCACCTTCCTGTATCCGTCGGTCACGCGCATGGTCGAGGACATGGTTTTGCCGCTCTTGTCAGTGAACGAGGCGACCTGGATGGAGTGGCCATAGGCAACGTCGCCGCCCACGGTGATGTCCAGATCGCTCAATACCATCGACGTCGGCCCCGGATTGGCGGCGAAGATGGCCTCCCAGTCCTTTTTGTAGGCGGCCCAGCCGGTGTACTGGCGTGGCGGCGTGGCGTCAAAGACGATCAGGCTGTCGCCCGGCGTGTAGAGCGCCATGATGGCGTTCACGTCCCTGGCGTCGAAGGCGGTGACGAAACGGTCTTCGAGAGCCTTGATCGCGGCCTGATCCTGGGCGGTTGTGTCGACCGCCGGAGCCGGGCCGCAGCCCAAGCAACAGGCGAGCAACAGAAGAGGAAGCAGCGCTGTCTTGTTCATATCGTGATTTTCTCCGGGGAATTCGAGATTGCGTTGTATTTTTGCGGGGAAGCAATTGCCCGATTTTAGAGCAAAGCGAAGGCCGCGTCCCACTGGGATGCGGCCTTATGTCTTATGCGTTTTCGGTGCAGACTAGAAGGGATTCAGCTTGGAAAGCCCCTTCTTCTTTTTCTTCTTGCTGGAGGACTCTTCGTTCGTATCGACCTTGGGCTTCTTCGACTTGCCGTTCAGTGCCGTGGCTGTGGCTCCGGTGGATTTAACTTCGTTGACAGGAGCCGGCGCCTCGGCCGGCTTTTCTGCCGCGGGGAGCGCGTTGTTTGCCGGGCCAACCGGCTTGAGCCCGGCATTGGGATCTGCCGCAGCGGCTCCGGAAGGTGCGGAGACGATCTCGCCGCTCACACCGGAGCCACCGGCCGGCGGAGCAAGCTGCAAGGGCGCGGTGGAAGGCTGATCGCTGCGTGGAGGCTCGTTCGGGGTGGTGGGCGGCACTGCTCCAGCAGGCGCCGCCGGCGGCCGTCCGGCGTTGATGGCGTCGTTGAACATGGCCACGTTTTCCTTGTTGATTTCCGGGGCCAGAACGCGCTTGGGATCGGCCAGCGATGGCTCGCCCACATGCGCCGCTGCCACCACGGCAGGTCCGTGTTTGATGAAGCCCAGCGCCTTGTCGGTAAAGTGCAGGTTCTGCTGGCTGCGCACTTCGGCGTCGTTTTCGGCCACTGCTTCCTGGGTGGGCTCGGGAACAGGACGGTTCATGGCCACCAGCCGGTCGCGCGCGTCCTCAACGTGGGGGGCCATGGGATAGCGGGTAATCACGCGGGCGTAAGCTTGGGCCGCCTTATCCAGATAGACCGCGCGCAGCCGCTCCTTGATGGCTCCGGGAAGGTTGGTCTGGATCTGGATGCGGCGCGCCTCGCCGGCATAGGCATCGCCAATGCCCAGAAGCGCCAGGTCGCTCTTGGAGTAGAGCGGGTAGGTGTCGGTCACAGTTTCAAGCCGGGCAATGGCCGCGGCATAGTTCTCGCGGGTTTCATAGTAGAGGCCGATGTTGGTCTCGCGCTCTGCCATGACTTCCTGAACATCGCGGAGCTTCTGCTTGGCGCGGGGAACGAGCGTGGAGTCAGGGAACATGTTGATCATGTTCCGGTACTCCTGCTCGGCGCGCTCGGCATTGTCCGGGTCGCGGTCCGGCTTCTCCATCTGCTGGTAATAGATGTCGGCCACCTTCATCTGCGCTTCGGCCGCTTCCGGGGCGTTGGGGAAGAAGGTGATGAAGTCCTTGTACTCGGCTTCGGCCTGGGTGAGAGCCGCGGCGCCGCCCTCCTTGAACCAGCTGTCGCCCACAGCCAGCTTGGCGCGCATGCGGTACTCCGACTCGGGGTACGTGTTGAGCATGGTCTGGAGGTCGAGCCGGGCCACGTCAAAGCGGCCCTTTTTCAACGCCAGCATGGCCTTGTCGTAGAGTTCCTTATCGGGTTGCTTGGAGTTCACGTCGGCCAGCGGGTTGGCGCTCAGGTCGGTGTTCTTCTTTTTCTTGGGCTTCTTGTCGGCGTGTGCCGCGACGGCGGTCAGCACCAGGAACGAAAGCGCAACCGCTGCAATCTTGTTGGAAAACCGAATCATAACCCCTCATGAAGTCGCCTGGGACAGCTCGACTGAGTCGACTGGCCCGACGACCTTTCCGCATCCTCTAAAATTTTACCCTGCCGTACAGGCGGCCCTCGAAACAGGTCACTCGCCCGCTGCCTGGCGCGCCGCTGCCAGAAGGGAGCGCGCATCCTGCTCCGGATGACCTGCGCCGAAGACGGCATTGCCGGCCACCAACAGCTCCGCACCTGCTTGGACGATTGCGGCCACCGTATCGTGAGCCACGCCGCCGTCCACCTCGATTTTAAATGCCAGCCCCAGCTCCTGACGTATTTCGGCCAGCCGCCGCAGCTTTTTGAGCGAAAAAGGAATGAATTCCTGTCCGCCGAAGCCCGGATTCACACTCATGATCAGCACGTGGTGCACCATGGGCAGAATCTCGACGATCAGCTCCACCGGCGTGGCGGGATTCAGCACCACGCCCGGCTTCATGCCGTGGTGGGCGATCAGCTGCAAGGTGCGGTGGAGGTGGGTGCAGGCCTCGTAGTGGACGCTCACCCAGTCCGCGCCGGCTTCGGCGAACGCGGGAATGAACTCATTGGGGTTCTCGATCATCAGGTGACAGTCGAGCGGTAGGTTGGTGGCCTTGCGCAGGCTCTTGACCACGGGCGGGCCGAGCGTGATGTTGGGCACGAAATGGCCGTCCATCACGTCGACATGAATGACGGTGCCGCCGCCGCGCTCGGCCGCGGCCACCTGGTCGGCCAGGTGGGCGAAGTCAGCGGAGAGGATGGATGGGAGCAGCTCGACCATACAGCTTTCTGATGCCGGGAGATGCGGATACCTTCGAAACCCCGCTCGGCCAGTGTATCAGCGGGCGCGGAACTGACGCGCAAAACCCGCGCCGCAATGGCCCGTTTATAATCCATTCGTGCGCATGGCGTCCCCGCCGGCCTGTTGTCTGGAGCCAGAGAATGACCTTCAACATCCAGGAGATCATGGATTTCCTGCCTCACCGTTATCCCTTTCTGCTGATCGACCGGATCATTGAGTTTGAACGCCTGAAGCGGATTGTGGCTTTGAAGAATGTCAGCATCAATGAGCCGTTTTTTCAGGGACATTTTCCGGGAGCACCGATCATGCCGGGCGTGCTGGTGATTGAGGCCATGGCCCAGGCCGGCGCGGTGTTGATGTTGAGCGAACTGCCCGACCGGGCGAAGAAGCTGGCCGTCTTCACGGGAATTGATGAAGCGAAGTTCCGGCGGCAGATTGTTCCCGGCGACCAGCTGCGGATCGAGGTGGACGTGCTCAGCTTCCGTACCCGCGCCGGCAAGATGGCGGGCAGGGCGACGATCGACGGCAAGGTGGCCTGCGAGGCCACGCTGACCTGCATGATTGTGCCGCGGGCGGTGGAGGCCAAGAGCAGCGAGGCCAAGACCGCCGAGGCGAAAGGCTCCGAGTGAGCGTCCATGCCAGCGCGATTGTGGCCGCAGGCGCGGTGGTCCCGGACTCCTGCGCCGTGGGCCCGTATTGCGCCGTTGGCGCTGACGTCGTGCTGGGTGAAGACAACGTGCTCATTTCGCATGTGGTTCTTGACGGCCATACCCGTATTGGCGCGCGCAACACCTTCCATCCCTTCTCGGCCATCGGCGTCACGCCGCAGGACCTGAAATACCGCGGTGAGCCCACCGCAACCGAGATCGGCGACGACAACACCATCCGCGAGAACGT
>Ga0302279_10007506_pt1 | contig 11136 bp, 8 predicted proteins | sample III_Bog_N3_3_FD_194541 | JGI IMG/M metagenome (GOLD analysis project Ga0302279, IMG submission 194541) | Peat permafrost microbial communities from Stordalen Mire near Abisko, Sweden - III_Bog_N3_3 | ecosystem: Environmental > Terrestrial > Soil > Wetlands > Peat | place: Sweden: Abisko...
TAATTTTTTCGCAAAGAACCTGGGCAGTTACGCATTAATGGGCCTGAACCTGCGGGACGGTCTCGCTTTGACCGGGCGCATCGCCACGGCCTGAGCGGCGCGACGCAGGCAGGCCGCTCACGGCATGGGCGCAGCCGAGAGGGGGCTTTTTTCCGGCGAGGAATAACGGGTTGCCGCCGGCATCAAATGTCCAACCGTCCTGACACCGCGAACCCCGTCTCAACCGGCGCCGGCATCCCGCGGACCGGCGGGGGAAGCCGGCTGCCGGGCCGAGCGGCGATCTATGCCGTATCGCTTCATCTTTTCGTACAACGTGCTCTTGGCAATGCCGAGGCGCGAGGCGGCCCGGGTGAAGTTGCCGTTCTCCAGACGGATGGCCGCGGCGATCACCGCGCGCACGCTGTCGGTGAGCTTGCCCGATCCATCCGTCCCCTTCTCATCCAAACCGGGCGCGGGCGGTGCCGGTGCGTTCTCATGGCACAGTTCCGCCGGCAGATCGTCACAGGTCAGTACGTTCCCCGCCGCCAGCAGCACCATGCCCTCCACCACATTGCGCAGCTCGCGCACATTGCCCGGCCAGCGATAGCGCTGCATGGCCTCCAGCACCGCGTCATCCGGGTATTTCACCTGCACGCCGTGGCGGCGGGCGGTGACCTCGGCAAAGTGGCGGACCAGGAGGGGAATATCCTCCTTGTGCTCAGCCAGTCCCGGCAACCGAAGCATCGTGACCGCGAGGCGGTAGTACAGATCCATGCGGAAATTGCCGCGCGCCACTTCGGTGCGCAGGTCCCGGTTGGTGGCCGCCAGCAGCCGCACCCGCACCTTGCGCGGCCGGGTCTCGCCCAGGCGGCAGACCTCGCCCTCCTCCAGCACGCGCAGGAAATGCGCCTGCAACTCCAGCGGCATCTCGCCGATCTCGTCGAGAAACAGGGTGCCGCCGTCGGCCGCTTCAAACTTGCCCGCCATGCCGCCCCGGCGCGCGCCGGTAAAGGCGCCATCGACATAGCCGAACAATTCGCTGGCCAGCAGATCGCGGGTCATGGCGCCGCAATTGAGCGGCACGAACGGACCCGAGGCGTTCAACCCGGAATCGTGCAGCGCCCGCGCGAACACTTCCTTGCCGGCACCGGTCGGGCCGAGCAACAGGACGGGAATGTCGAGCTTGGCAAGCTGCTGCGCCCGGCTCCTGGCACTTCGCAACGCCGGGCTGCGGCCGACGATGCGGGCGAACGGCGCGTCCGCGTTGCCTTCCTCTGGGGCTTCCTCCGGTTCGGGCAGGGCGGCACCGGAGACATGTCCGTGCCGTGACAGCGGAATGGCCAGCACGGTGCCAAGCCGCCCGGAATCGTCGCTGATCGGCTCAAGCCAATCCCGGTTCAGCCATTCGGGCGGCCGGCACGACGGGGCGGCGGGATCGTTGGGGTCGCCGATGCTCTGGCAGGCGCCCAGATCGAGCCCCATGCCGTTGAGGAAATGGCCGGCGCTTTCGTCGGCGCGGACCAGCCGGCCGCGCCGGTCGAAGATCATCAGGCCACTGTTCTTCCAGCGCTGCGTCTGGTGCATCGTCAGATCGAGCAGGCGGGAGCGGATTTCCATCTCCAGCGCGGCCAGCCGGGTTTCGACGCGTCCGGCGCCGGTGACAGCCAGCGCGAGGCAGTGGGTATTGTGGCTGCCGCTGAGGCCGGAGATGTCGAGAACGCCCAGCACCTGGCCGTCGCACGGATCACGAATGACGGTCGCCGAGCAGGTCCAGTGTTTTATTCCTTGACAGAAATGTTCCTCGGCGCAGATCTGCACCGCCTGGCCGGCGGCCAGCGCCGTGCCGATGGCATTGGTGCCGCTGCTGCCTTCCGACCACAGCGCCCCGGGAACCAGTTGGATGCCGATGCCGTCATCCTTGGCGCCCGGATCGCCCTCCATCGACAGGATCACCCCGGCGGGATCGGTCAGCACCATGACCGTGCCTGATTCCGCCAGGAACTCATGCGCCTGGGTCATCACCGGCCGGGCGGCGGCGATCAGGTCGTCGTGGCGCTGGCGGAGATAATGCAGCCCGTCGCCATCGACGGCGAGTGGTGCGGCGTGGCGCGCCGGACTGACGCCCTGACCCAGGCAGCGGCGCCAGGAATCCTCGACCATGCGCCGCACGGCGTCCGGACGGATGGGGTCACCCGACAGGAATTTCTCCCAGGCGACCATTGTTCGATTCACGCATCCCTCCCCGGACGGAGGGCGGCCGGGGATTTTGGGGGGCAACCCGGTCTTCTCCCTGATCAACGTCCGTAGAGCCGGACGCGCGGATTTCTCCATTATCCCTATTTTGCCCAAAAGGCGCCGGAACGCAATAATAATCCGCCGAACGGGTTGCGCTGTTTTGACCCCCCGCAACCCGTCTGCCGTCCCGTCCGGGCGGAAGCGACCGGCCGGAAACCGAACGGCCGACCGGAATGCAGCCGCGAAGGGCCATGCTGCGGACGCGAACGGAGAGCGGGAATTTCAAGGAAAAGTTAACGAATTCCGGGCCATGCGGCCAGCCGCGGCGGCTGGCATGTCGTTTGCTGTGCAACGGGTGCGGAAAGCCGTGCGTTTCGCGGGCGCAATGCGGTCCCGGTTGCACGGAACCAGTCAGTTGGGAGGAAAAAGTGGGACATCAACAAATTCCCGTCGAAGTCATGGGCATCGACGCCGGTGGCACGATGACCGACACGTTCTTCGTCCGCCAGGACGGCCGGTTCGTGGTCGGCAAGGCACAGAGCAACCCCGAGGACGAATCGGCGGCGGTGCTGGAATCCTCGCATGACGCGCTGGCGCAATGGGGGCGCGAGGTCGATCAGGTTTACCCCGAACTGCTCACCTGCGTTTACTCGGGTACCGCCATGCTCAACCGCGTGGTGCAGCGCAAGGGTCTCGCCGTCGGGCTGATCGCCAACAAGGGAATGGAGGATTTCCATTCCATGGGCCGCGCCATCCAGAGCTATCTGGGCTACGCCCTGGAGGAACGCATCCATCTCAACACCCATCGCTATGACGAATCCCTGGTGCCGCTTTCGCGCACCCGCGGCGTGACCGAACGCACCGACGCGCAGGGCGACATCGTCATTCCGCTGCGCGAGGAGGAGGTGCGCAGCGCCACCCGCGAACTGGTGGCCGCCGGGTCCAAGGCGATCGTCATCAGCCTGTTGCAGGCCCACAAGAACGAGCGCAACGAATTGCGCGCGCGCGACATCTGCCGCGAGGAGCTGAAGCGGCTGGATGTCGATATTCCGGTGTTCGCATCGGTGGACTACTATCCCTCGCGCAAGGAAAGCCACCGCACCAACACCACCGTGCTTGAGGCATATGCCGCCGAGCCGTCGCGCCAGACATTGCGCAAGGTGAGCGACCGCTTCCGCCTGCACGGCGCCAGGTTCGATCTGCGCGTCATGGCCACCCATGGCGGCACCATCAGCTGGAAGGCCAAGGAACTGGCACGCACCATCGTCTCCGGCCCGATCGGCGGCGTGATCGGCTCGAAATTCCTCGGCGAATTGCTGGGCTACGACAACATCGCGTGCAGCGACATCGGCGGCACCAGCTTCGACATGGCGATGATCACTAAAGGCAAGTTCGCCATCGCCTCCGATCCCGACATGGGCCGCCTGGTGCTGTCGCTGCCGCTGGTCGCCATGGATTCGGTGGGCGCCGGCGCCGGCAGCTTCGTGCGCCTCGATCCCTATAGCGGCGCGATCAAGCTCGGTCCCGACAGCGCCGGCTATCGCGTGGGCATGTGCTGGCCGGAGAGCGGGCTGGACACCGTCACCGTGTCCGACTGCCATGTCGTGCTCGGCTACCTCAACCCGGACAATTTCCTTGGCGGCGCGATCAAGCTGGATGTCGAGCGCGCCCGGCAGGCGCTCAAGGCGCAGATCGCCGATCCGCTGGGCCTGTCGGTCGAGGACGCCGCCGCCGGCGTGATCGAGTTGCTGGACCAGAGCCTGCGCGAATACCTGCGGGCCACGATCAGCGCCAAGGGCTACAGCCCCGCCGACTTCGTGTGTTTCTCCTACGGTGGCGCCGGCCCGGTGCACAGCTACGGTTACACCGAAGGCGTCGGCTTCAAGGACGTGGTGGTGCCGGCATGGGCGGCCGGGTTCTCCGCCTTCGGCTGCGCCTGCGCCGAATTCGAATACCGCTACGACAAGAGCGTTGACGTGGCCGTGCCGCCCGATGCCGGCGATGCGATCAAGGCGGGCGCCTGCGCCACGTTGCAGGAGGCGTGGAACGAACTGGTGTCCAAGGTGATCGATGAATTCGTCATCAACGGCTTCAAGCCCGAGGATGTCATCCTGCGGCCCGGCTACCGCATGCAGTATATGGGGCAGTTGAACGATCTGGAAATCGACTCGCCGCTTTCCGCCGCTGCCTCGCCGGATGACTGGGCAACGCTGGTGGACGCCTTCGACAAGACCTACGCCCGCGTCTATGCCAGCGCCGCCCGCTCGCCGGAGCTCGGCTTCAGCGTGACCGGCGCCATCATGCGCGGCACCGTCGCCACCCAGAAGCCGGTGCTGCCGGAGGACACCGACGCCGGCCCCGTGCCGCCCACGGCGGCGCATCTGGGCACGCGCGGATTCTATCGCCACAAGGTCTGGAAGGACGCCGATGTCTGGCAGATGGAGGCGCTCGCGGCCGGCAACCGGATCGTCGGACCGGCCATCATCGAATCCCCGTCCACCACCTTCGTCGTGCCCGACGGGTTCGAAACATACCTCGACATGCACCGGCTGTTTCACCTGAAAGAAGTCAAATAAGCGACAACAACGAGGAGGAACGACGATGAATTACCAAGCCAAGTCGGTGGCCGGCGATCTGCTCGGCAACGGCAAGACGCTCAAGCAGCACCGCGACGAGATCATGGAAAAAACCCGCCGCACCGGCCACTATGCCGGCATCGAGCGGCTGGATTTCCGCGAAAGCGATCCGATCCGCTACGAGAAGATGTTTTCCAAACTGCGCGGCGGCCTGGTGCACGCCCGCGAGACCGCCAAGAAAATCGCCGCCTCGCCGATCGTCGAGCAGGAGGGCGAGCTGTGTTTCACCCTCTACAACGCCGCCGGTGACTGCGTGCTGACCTCCACCGGCATCATCATCCATGTCGGCATCAAATACATGATCGAGAACAACTGGGAGACCAATCCGGGGATCAACCCCGGTGACATGTTCACCAACAACGACTGCTCGATCGGCAACGTCCATCCCTGCGACATCTGCACCATCGTGCCGATCTTCTGGGAGGGCAAGCTGGTCGGTTGGGTCGGCGGGGTGACGCATGTCATCGACCTCGGCGCGGTGTCGCCCGGCTCGATGGCGACCGGCCAGGTCTCGCGCTTCGGGGACGGCATGCAGGTGACCTGCCGCAAGACCGGCATCAACGACACCCTCCAGCGCGACTGGCTGCATGAGAGCCAGCGCAACGTGCGCACCACCAAATACTGGATTCTCGACGAGCGCACCCGCGTCGCCGGCTGCCACATGATCCGCTCGCTGGTCGAGGAGGTGCTCGCCAGCGACGGTGTCGAGGCGTACGAGAGTTTCGCCTACGAGATCATCGAGGAAGGCCGCCGCGGCATGCGCAGCCGCATCAAGGCGATGCTGCTGCCCGGCACCTACCGCAAGGTGGCCTTCGTCGATGTGCCGTACGCGCATCCCGACGTGAATGTCTCCTCCGCGTTCGCCAAGATCGATTCGATCATGCACGCGCCGGCCGAGATCACCGTGCGCGGCGACGCCTCCTGGAAGCTGAACTTCGAGGGCGCCAGCCGCTGGGGCTGGCACACCTACAACGCCAACCAGGTCGCCTTCACCAGCGGCATCTGGGTGATGCTCACCCAGACCCTGGTGCCGACCCAGCGGATCAACGACGGCGCCTACTACGCCACCGAGTTCCGGCTGCCCAAGGGCACCTGGATGAACCCCGACGATTTCCGCACCGGCCATGCCTACGCCTGGCATTTCCTGGTGTCGGGCTGGAGCGCGCTGTGGCGGGGCCTGAGCCAAGCCTATTTCAGCCGCGGCTACCTGGAGGAAGTCAACGCCGGCAACGGCAACACCTCCAACTGGCTGCAAGGCGGCGGGATCAACCAGGACGGGGTGGTGCACGCGGTCAACAGCTTCGAGCCGGCCGCCACCGGCACCGGCGCCTCGGCGATCCGCGATGGCCTCAACCATGGCGCGGCGATCTGGAATCCCGAAGGCGACATGGGCGACATCGAAATCTGGGAAATGGCCGAGCCGCTGCTGTTCCTTGGCCGCAACGTCAAATGCAACTCCGGCGGCTACGGCAAGTACCGCGGCGGCTGCGGCTTCGAGACCCTGCGCATGGTCTGGAAGGCGCAGGACTGGAGCATGTATTTCATGGGCAACGGCTACATGGTCAGCGACTGGGGCCTGATGGGCGGCTACCCGTCGGCCACCGGCTACCGGTTCGAGGCCCACAAAACCGACCTCAAGCTGCGCATCGAGGAAGGCCTGTCGCTGCCGCTTGGCGCCGACCGCAACCCGGAGGAGCGCGAATACGAGCACCACATCAGCGCCACCGCCCATGTCAAGCGCGACCAGCAGGCGATGACCACCGAGGCATGCTTCGAGAACTACGACCTTTACCTGAACTACGTGCGCGGCGGCCCCGGCTTCGGCGACCCGCTCGACCGTGAGCCGGCCGCCATCGCCGATGACCTCAACAGCCGCTTCCTGCTGCCGAAATTCGCCGAGACGGTCTGCGGCGCGGTGGTCGCCAGGGACGCCGACGGGGTGTGGCGGGTGGACGCAGCGGCCACGCAGCAGCGGCGGGCGGAAATCCGCCGCGAACGCCTGGCCCGCAGCGTGCCCACCCGGCAGTGGATGAAGGAGGAACGCGAGCGCATCCTGACCAAGCACGCGGCGGTGCAGGTCAAGCACATGTTCGCCACCAGCTTCGGCCTGTCGGCGAAATTCAAGGAGGAGTTCAAGCGGTTCTGGACCCTTCCCGCCGAATGGGACCTGCAGGAAACCGAACTGGGCATTCCGTCATACGGGTCCACCTACCGCATGGACCTGTCGAAGCTGCCGGATGTCAGGACCATCGTGCTGGTCGAAGAATAACCATTCCCTGCCAGGCGGCCAAAAAATAAGGAGACGACCATGTCGGTTTACACAAAAGAGCAGGTGAAGTACCTCGTCGAAGGCAAGCTCGACTGGGACACGACGTTGCGCATGCTGACGATGCCCAAGGACCAGGACCGTTTCGCCAAATACGTGGAGGTGTTGCAGGCGAAGGCCGCATGGCCGGACCGGATCATCCTTCCCCTCGGCCCGCATCTGTACATCGTGCAGAAGGTCACCACCCACGAGTGGGTAACCAAGTGCGACTGCGGCCACGAGTTCGGCGACTACCGCGAGAACTGGAAGCTGAACGCCAACATCTACGTCCGCGACACCGAGGAGGCCATGAACGAGGTTTTTCCCAAACTCATGGGCCCGGAAACCAGCTGGCAGGTGTTCCGCGAGTATTACTGCCCCACCTGCGGGATCATGCACGACGTGGAGGCGCCGACACCCTGGTATCCGGTGGTGCACGACTTTGAGCCGGATATCGAGACATTCTACCGCGATTGGGTGAACCTGCCGGTTCCCGCGCGGGCCTGACGCCGGCGGCGTGCGGACCGGGGACGGCGGCGTCCCCGGTCCGGCGTGGTGAGGGCGGGCCAGCTTCGGTCGGCCCAATCTCGCGGCCGTTTGATTGCCCGGCCCGGCGCGAGGGGCTACGCTCGGCGCACAGGGGAAGGGAGCAAACCATGGGCGCGACAAAAATCATGGTGATCCGCCATGCGGAGAAACCAGGCGATTTCAACGGCCAGAGCTATGCCGGGGTCGATCCCACCGGCACCACCTGCGGCGCCGATGGCGCGGAGTCGCTCATCACGATCGGCTGGGAGCGCGCCGGCGGGCTGATCACCTTGTTCGCCCCGCCCTGGGGGCCGAAAACCCCGACCCTGGCGCAGCCGCAATTCCTCTACGCCGCCGCCCCTGAACGCGGCGACCCGGCCGGCGGCAATACCCCGAGTCAGCGGCCCTACGAGACGATCACCGCGCTGGCGGCGCGGCTCGGGCTGCCCATCGACGCCACCCACAAGAAGGCCGCCTACCCCAAAATGGTGAAGGACGCCCTCGCCAGGGAAGGCGTGGTGCTGATCTGCTGGCAGCATGAGGACATCCCCCTGACCGCCCCGGACGGTCAGCCCGGCATCAGCCAGTGCCTGCTGACCGAAACCGATACGCCCGGCACGCTCGGTGTGCCGGCATCATGGCCGGCCGGCGCCAACGGCGCGCGCTATGATCTGGTCTGGGTGTTTGACCGCCCCTCGGGCAGCGGACCGATCACCGGCTTCACCCAGTTCGCGCAGATGCTGCTCGCGGGCGATACCGCCGCATAAGGTCGCGGCGCCGGGCGAACAGCCTACGTCCTGCGGCCACCCATCCGGCAGCCGCTGACCTGCGGCGGCGCGTGCAGCAGCGGCGCCAGCACGCCCGCCACCTCGCAGGCGGACCGGCGCGGCTGCGGGCGGGCGCTGGGCTGGCGATGCGTGTTCAGGATCAGCACGCCGCCGCCGGCCAGCGCCAGACGCAGCGTGCCCTGGCGCAGCGCCCGCTGATACAGCGGCTCCGGTCCGCCGATGCCGGTGATGATGCCCGCGCCCATCTCGGCGACACGGTTGCGGTAAGCGGCGGCCAGGTCGGGCGTGCGCGAGTGGTACATGCCGGTGGCAAGGTTCCAGTCGCCGCCCGTCTCGGTGGCGAGCTGTTGCAGGAAATGGGCCGCATAGGCGGCGTTCGCGGTCGGATCGAACGCCTCGTCCAGCGAGCGGAAGGCGCCGGGGTGGAATTGCAGGTTCACCTGCATGCAGCCGACATCCATCAGGCGCACCCCGTTGGCGAGGCCCTGGGCGGCCCATGCCACCGCCTCGGCGCGGCTGTTGAAAAACAGGCCGGTCCCGTCGGCATTGATCGTCCACGGCCAGGCGCGGATATCGCCGGTGCTGGCGATCGGCCTGCCGCTTTCCACCTTGGCGATGCTGCCCAGCAGCCCGGGCGGCAGGCTGTGGTGACGCTCGGCCTCCTGCACCGCGGCGGCGCACAGCCCGCTCTCGGCGACATCCCAGGCGGGTGGCGGACCGGCCGCCGCCGCCAACGGCATCATCAGCCACGTCAGCAGCGCCGGCCAGATGCCCCGCCGGAGCTTCCCCGCAAACCCTGTCCCCGCCACGCCGTGGTGCATCCGGCGGACCCTAGCGGTGCGGCGTGGCCCGGGGCAAGGACGCCGCGGAATCAGCCTTGCGTCCTCCCCATCCGCGGTGGCCTCCCGGTCCGATCTACCCTTCGCTGGTAGCGACAACCTTACGCGGCCGGCCGCCGCGCTTGCCGTTCTCGCGGGAGGCTGCCGCCTTGGCAACGCTGCGGGTCTGCCCGCCGACGGCGCCCAGCCGCTCCGCCATCCACCGCCTGGAACCCAACACCCCTTCCAACAAGGCCGGCACGTAAAGATCGGCATCCAGCGTCGGAAAATGGATGCCGAGGCCGAATGCCTCCACTTCGACGGCCTTGAGATCGTCGGCCGAGGCGTGCTGCAAGCCTTCCACGTCGCGCGGCGCGAAGCCGATCTCAACACAAGTTGTCAGCCGCACGATGACCCGGTTGCGGCCGGCATCGTAATGCGCGCTCTCGGCCCTTGGGCCGCGCATGCGGGCCTCTCCCCGGGCCTCGGCCGCCGCGAATTGCCCGGTGGTCAACTCAACCATGGAACAATCTCCATGCCTCCATCAGTGCCTCCCGGTGGCCAGCGACCAGCCGCAGGACCCGGCTGGCTTCGCGCTCATCGCAGCCGATAACCTCCCGGACCGCCGGCGCGATGAGATCGATCACCACCACCAGGCCCCGGAACGTGAACATGCGCGGGTGGATGGTCATTGGGGCAGATCACGACCCGCAAACCATCGATGCGCAGGACCGTCGGCATGGTTCAACCTATCAGAACCCAAGCGGTCAGGAACCCCCTCAGCCGGCGCCTGCACAGCATCCGACGTCCTCATCCCGCCCAGGCATTCATCCCCCTGCGCGCCTGCTATAACCCCACCCCATGAACTTCTCCGCTCTCTTCATCCGCCGCCCGGTCGCCACCTTCCTGCTCGCCCTCGGCGTGCTGCTGGCCGGCGGCGTCGCCTATCGCTTCCTGCCGGTCGCCGCCCTGCCCAGCATCGACATCCCCACCGTGGTCGTCTTCGCCAGCCGCCCCGGCGCCGACCCCGAGACCATGGCCACTTCCATCGCCGCCCCGCTGGAGCGCCGGCTCGGCGAAATCGGCGGCATCACCGAACTCACCTCCACCTCGGCCGACGGCTCGACCACCATCGTCGCGCTGTTCGACATTTCCCGCGACATCGACGGCGCCGCCCATGACGTGCAGGCCGCCATCAACGCCGCCACCCCCGACCTGCCCGCCGACCTGCCGATGCGGCCGTTCTTCCGCAAGTTCAACCCGGCGGAAATGCCGGTGCTGACCATCGCGCTGACCTCCGACACACTCTCGGCCGGGCAGGTCTATGACGCCGCCGACAGCATCCTCGCCCAGCGCCTGTCGCAGGTGGAAGGGGTGGCGCAGGTGCAGGTAAACGGCTCCGAAAAGCCCGCCGTGCGCGTCCGCCTCGACCCCGCGGCGCTGGCCGCCGCCGGGCTTTCCGGCGAGGATGTCACCGCCGCCATCCGCAACGCCAACGTCACCAGCCCGGTCGGCGGCTTCGAGGGGGCGGAGCGGGCGGAAACCATCGGCATCAACGGTCAGTTGTTCAAGGCGGCCGACTATCGCGGCCTGGTGCTGAAATCCGCCAACGGCGCCACCGTGCGGCTGGCCGATGTCGCCAGCGTCATCGACGGGGTGGCCAGCACCCGCCTCGCCGCCTGGTTCGGCCAGCAGCCGGCCATCCTGCTGACGGTGACGAAATCCGCCGGCGCCAACGTCATCGACACGGTGGACCGGGTGAAGGCGGTGCTGCCGCTGCTGAAATCCTGGATGCCGCCCGACATCCGCCTGACCATCCTGGCCGACCGCACCCAGTCGATCCGCGC
>Ga0302279_10007507_pt1 | contig 11132 bp, 10 predicted proteins | sample III_Bog_N3_3_FD_194541 | JGI IMG/M metagenome (GOLD analysis project Ga0302279, IMG submission 194541) | Peat permafrost microbial communities from Stordalen Mire near Abisko, Sweden - III_Bog_N3_3 | ecosystem: Environmental > Terrestrial > Soil > Wetlands > Peat | place: Sweden: Abisko...
AGGCTGAAGCTCAGAGCCCGCGGCGGAGGAGCTCGACCCCGATCGTCATGAACGCGCCCCACCCCACCGTGAAGACCACCGTGCGCGCCATCAGCCTCGAGAAGCCGCTGATGTGGAGGACGGCGTGGGCGACGCGCGCCGCGAAGAAGACCGCCGCCGCGGCCGCGGTCAGCGGCGTGGAGACGCCGAGCACGTGCGCGATCAAGACCACCGCGGCGAAGGGGGCGAAGCTCTCGACCGCGTTCAGGTGCGCGCGGCCGGCGCGGTTCACCCAGTCGGGGAGCTTTCCGGTGGGGGCCGTCCGGTAGTCCTCCGGCCGGAGCGGCCCGCGGGCGGAGACGTACCCGATCACCACCGGGATCCACAGGCAGCCCGTGAGGATCGCGGTGAACAGGAGACAGCGGAGCTCGGTCGTCATGGACCCACGACGACCGGGGGCGGCGAAAGGATGCGGTCCGGAGAAAGAAACGCCCCGCACCCCCCGACCCACCCCCTCGCTCCTCGGGGAGCCTACCGCGCCGGTCCCGCGCTTCGATGGCGCGGGCGCCCCTCATCCCATCAGTGGGTACACGACCCCACGGCGACGTTGTTGGCGTCCAGGGTGACCGCCGCGGTCCGTGCCAGGGCGCGCCCGGCCAGGTTGGTGTTGGCCATCAGCGTGATGCTGGCGAAGGCGACGATGTTGCCGGCGAACATGTTGCTCTCGCCGATGGTGGCGGAGGTGCCGACCTGCCAGTACACGTTGCAGGCCTGACCGCCGTTGATCAGGGTGACCGTCGCGCTGTTGGTGGTCGTCAGCGTGCTCGCGATCTGGATGACGAAGAGCGCATCGGGGTTGTTCTGGGCATCGAGGGTGAGGGCGCCGCTGAGCTGGCCGGCCACGCCGACGTAGCAGTAGACGCCGGGGGTGAGCGTCATCCCGGCGAGGTCCTTGCCCGTGAGGATGGTGTCGCAGGGCATCCCGGCCAGGGTGTTGTAGGCGGTGGTGAGATCGGCCTCGGCCTGCGCCGCGACCGGGTCGCCGAGGTGCTCGGTGCCCCCGGTCGGCACGCCCGCGGGGAGGCCGGTGATCGCGGTCCCCGGGCTCACGCCGAGGTCTCCGACGATGGTGGTCGAGGTGCCGGTGTTGGTCACGGTCGAGCCGCCGAGCACGGTGAAGGCCGCGGCGCTGGCGAGCGAGACTGCCGCGCCCCCGTCTCCAGCGTCGAGGCTGGCGTCCAGCCCGGCATCGAGGCCAGCGTCGAGCCCACCGTCGAGGAGGTGTCCGGCATCGAGGCCGGCGTCGAGCAGATCCCCGGCATCGAGGCCGGCGTCGAGCAGATCCCCGGCATCGAGGAGATTCCCGGCGTCGAGGAGATCCCCGGTGTCGAGGCCCGCGTCGAGCAGATCCCCACCATCCGCGCCGCCGGTCCCCGTCCCGCCCGTCCCGCTCGAGGACGAGGTGCCCGTCGAGCTACTGGAGCTGGACGTGTCCGCGCCGCCGCTGCCGCCTCCTCCGGATGTGGACGACTTCGGGCAACCCGCGACGGCCAGCGCAGCGACAGGGACCAAGAGCAAGCAGAGCGACAAGTTTCTCAGCATCGACGTCCTCCGTGGAGCCCCCATCGAGCGCCGGGGTCGTGCTCGTGTCGGGTCCGGACGCGAGCGTCTACAGCATGGTTCGCGCCAGCCCGCCGATGCCCCCCGGCGTCTTCGCGCGCACCGCGCCCGCGTCACGATGGCCGCACCTGTGGCGTCCGTGCGCCCACCTCCGATCGCAGCGAGGCGATCCCGGACCGTAAAGGGGCTATACGGCCCCGATGAGCCCCCACGCCTCGTTAGCGGCCCTCGCCCCCTTCCTGCTCCTCGCCGCGTGCGCCGCCGGGCCGGCGGGGAGCGCTCGCGCGAAGGCGGGCTCGCTCGCGGCGGAGCAGACCAACTTCCCCACCCGCGAGGCGCTCGCCCAGCTCGCGGCGGTGCCGGTCTCGGCGCGGCTCTTCGACGGCGATGCCAAGGACGTGCCCACCTGGGAGCTGACCGGACCGCTGCCCGACGCGGTGGATCGCACCCCGTTCCAGGATGACTCGCCGTGGGGCAAGCTCTTCGTCGAGGTGGCCGCCGCGCGCGGCGCCGCGGTCGTCGCCACCGAGGCGATGCGCTGCCTGGCCCGCGAGAACGCCACCTTCTACCTGGCCAACGACGCGCTGCCGGCCGAGCTGCTGGAGCGCTTCATCGCCGCCCGCTGCGGCGTGCCCAACGGCAACGTGGGCACCGCGTTCTCGATGATCACCGCCGACGAGCGCGCCCCCGACGACAAGCTCTTCGCGCAGTTCCAGGTGCAGACCCGCGACCTCGTCGCCAGGACGCTCAAGGACGGGCAGCTCGACGCGGGGCTCGCCTACGTGCGCAAGGGGGCCCGCGCGGTGATCGCCCTCTCGATCGCGCCGCAGACCGTGCGCCTGGCGCGGACGCCGCTGGTGCCCGGCGCCGGGGGGGACGTCCTGCTCCAGGGCGAGGTCCTCGGGCCCGTGGTGACCCTGCGGGCGCTCGTCAACCGAGGGCGCTACGGCTATGCCACCTGCGCGGTGGCCCCGAGCGTGGCGCTGCCTCGCTTCACCATCGTGTGCCCGACCGCGCCCGACGACGAGGTGGCGTGGATCTCGGTCTCGGCGCTGCCCCCGGGGCGCGTCCTCGGCAACACGGTGCTGGAGATGATGGTGTGGCCCGCGGGCACGCCGGGCAAGGCGTACACCAGGCTCACCCGCTCGGGCGGCCCGGCGTCCGCGACCTCCGCGGCGGACCTGGTGCAGGAGATCAACCGCCTCCGCGCGGAGGCGAAGCTGCCCGCGCTCACCCTCGCCGATCAGGAGAGCGCCGTCGCGGTGCGGCTGGCGCCCCACTACTTCTCGTCGTCCGCGGCCGGGGGCGGCGACGGCAAGGCCGATCAGGTCGCCCTCGGCCTGCTCGCCGGCTGGGAGGTGGGCGGCACGCTGCGCGACGCGCACTTCGTGTCCACCTGGCTCGGGGACGCGTCCTCCTGGTCCGAGGTGATCCGCGCCGCGCTCGCCCGCCCGCTGGGCCGGCAGACGCTGCTCGACCCCACCGCCGAGCGCGTCGCCGTCGGGCCCGTGACCGCCGAGCACGCCTATGGCGCCCTCTTCACGACCTACGCGCTCTTCGACGGCTACCACCACGACCGCGACGCCGGCGCCGTCGCCGAGCGCATCGGCGCTCTGCGCGTCGCCGCGGGCGTCGGCAAGGTCCGCCTCGCCCCCGATCTCAGCGCCGACGCGAACCTGGCGGCGAAGCTCGTGCAGGCGGGTCAGCGCACGCCGAAGGAGGCGCTCGACGCGCTGCTCCAGCGCATCGTCGACCGCACCGGCCGGAGCGTGCGCGGCTGGGCAGCCGAGGCCACCGCGCTCGACCGCATCGTCCTGCCCACGGAGCTCACCGCGTCTCCCACGCTCACGGTGGGTATCGGCGTGGGCCACCACCGCCCTGCGGGCAGCGCGTGGGGGCGGTTCGTGGTGTTCATCGTCGCCGACGAGGCGGCGCCGGCTCCGCTGACGGCAGGCGCCGCGGCGCCCCACGAGGGGTGAGCGCCAGTCCGCCGATCAGCGCGCGGAGCCCCGCGGCGCGTCCGCGACGTCGCGTCGACTGGAGCGATCCTGCGAGCCGAATGCGTCCGAAGAGTGGGCGTTCGCGGGCGCCGCGCCGCTGGCGCCGCTGCAGGCGGTGAGGGCCGAACAGGCGAGGACGAGGACGAGCGCGGTCTTGACGGTCGAGAACATGAGAGCCTCCGTGATGGGGTGCGGCGGGCCTGGCCGGTGTCGGCGTGAGGCCCGGTGCGCTGGAATTCGTCGGGGTGCGGTGGATTCTTTCAGATGCGGTGTCGATTGACCCGCCGAGGGCCACGGGAAGGGAGTCTGTCTCCGCCGGTGGCCGCCGCGCCGCGGATCAGAGCGCGCGGTGCGAGCGGTTCAGCGGCGCGTCGGCGACGTCGCGGCGGGCCGCGCGATCCTGCGAGCTGAACGACTCCGAGGTGTAGGTGCGCGCCGGCGTCGCGCCGCTGCAGGCAGTGAGGGCCGAGCAGGCGAGGACGAGGACGAGCGCGGTCTTGAGGGTCGAGAACATGGAAACCTCCGTGATGGGGTGCGGCGGGCCCGGCCGGTGTCGGCTGCAGGCTCGTGGGCTTCCTTTCGTCGGGGTGCGGCGGGTTCTTTCAGAGGCGGCGTCGATTCTTCTCCGGCCTTGCGAAGGCGCGGCGCGCCCCCGGATCTTGACCCGCGCCCGGGAAGCGCCCACAAGAGGCGATGCGACGAGACCTGGCGCCGCCCCGCGGAGGATCTCGCGACCGATGATCGGCGTCTACGATTCCGGCTTCGGTGGGCTGACCGTCCTGCGCCGCCTGCGGGAGCGCTTGCCGGAGCGCGACTTCCTCTACCTCGGCGATACCGGCCGCGCGCCCTACGGCGGGCGGGACAGCCACACCATCCTCGACTTCGCCGAGCAGTGCGTCGAGCGCCTCTTCGAGGAGGGCTGCCGGCTCGTCGTCGTCGCCTGCAACACCGTCTCGTGCGTGGCGCTCCGCCACCTCCAGCGTCGCTACGCGGGCGCGGGATCGACCCGCCGGATCCTCGGCGTCTCGATCCCCGCCGCCGAGGTCGCCGTCGCCACCAGCGCGGGCCACATCGGAATCCTCGCCACCGCGCGGACGGTGGCCTCGGGCACGCTGCCGATCGAGATCGCCAAGCTCGGCACCCACCGCGTCACCCAGCGCGCCGCGCCGTTCCTCGCCCAGATCGTCGAGGAGGGCTGGGAGGGCACCGAGATCGCGCGCCTCAGCGTCGCCCGCTACCTGGAGGGGCTCGAGGGCGTGGACACGCTCCTCCTCGGCTGCACGCACTACCCCCTGCTCCTGCCCGCGTTCGAGAGCGCGACCCGGGCGCGGATCCTCGACCCCGCGCCCTTCGTGGCCGGGCGGCTCGCCGAGTGGCTCGCCCGCCACCCGAGCTTCGATGCGTCGGGCTCGGGCGCGCTCCGCGTGCTCTCCACCGGCGATCCCTCGGTGTTCCGCGCGCACGCGCCCCGCTTCCTCGGCGAGGACGTGCCCGAGGTGGGCCACGTCGCCGAGGAGGCGGGGCGGCTCGCTCACCGCGCCACCGTCCAGATCACCACCGGACAGGTGCTGCGCTGAGCGTGGACGTCGCTACCCCCGCGCCTTGGCCGGCAGCGCCGGCGGTCCTGGAGCCACCACCGGAGCCGCCACCACCGCCGCTTCGCTGCTCCCCAGCCGCCGCACCACCTCCGCCAGATCGATGCCCGTCGCCGAGCGGATCTGCTCCGCGGTGGCCACCGCCCGGCGCGCCAGCGAGCCGTCGTCGCCGCCGCCCGAGAGCAGGGTGATCTGCTTGATCTTCACGGTCTGGTTGGCCCCGCCGATCTCCGCCACCATCGGCATCATCTGCTGGAGCGCGAGCACCTCGCGCGCCTGGGGCCCGGCCTTCTTGTACTCCGCCACCAGCAGCCGCAGCGCCTCGGCCTCGGCCTTGCCGTTCTCGACGATGGTGGCGGCCTTGCCGCGGGCGGCCTCTTCGAGGCTGCGGCGGGCCGCGTCCTGGGGCTGGATCACGTCGGCCATGAGCTGGCGCTCCACCTGGAGGGCGCGGGCCTTCTGCCTGGTGATCTCCGCCTTCACCTGGGCGATCTGGGCGAGCACGGCGCCGCGCGCCTCCTGGATCATCGCCTCGCGGCGGGAGAGGGCGTCCTTGACGCGCTTGTCGGTCTCCTGCCGCGCGATGGCGAGGTCGGCGTCCATCTTGGCGGTCTCGGACTGGGCCCAGTTCTCGGCCTTCTTCTCGGCGGACTCGGCCTGCATCTGGGCCTCCACCATGCTCGCCTCCATGCGCACCCGGGCGCCCTGCATGCGGCCGGTGGAGTTGAGGTAGTTCACGTCGTCGGTGACGTTCTGGATCTTGAGGGTGTCGAGCACCAGGCCGATGCGGGCCATGTCGTGCTCGGCCTCGTCGACGAGCTTGTTGGCGAAGGCGGTCTTGTCCTGGTTGACCTGCTCGGGGGTGAGCTGCGCGAGCACGCCGCGCACGTTGCCCTCCAGGGTCTCGCGCGCCACCTGGGCGATCTCCTCGCGGGAGCGGCCGAGGAAGCGCTCCACGGCGCTGGAGAGGCGCGGCTCGTGGCCGGGGATCTTGACGTGGGCGATGCCCTGCACGTTGAGGGGGATGCCGCCCTTGGAGTAGGCGCCCTTGACGGCGATATCCATGGGGATGTTGCTGAGGTCCATGCGGTCGACCTGCTCGAGGAGCGGGATGCGCACGGCGCGGCCGCCGCGGATGGAGCGGTAGCCGACGGTCTTGCCCTCGATGGAGTGGGTGCCGCCGCTGAGGATCAGGGCCTCGCTGGGGGAGCTGACCAGGAGCAGGTTCTTCAGGGTGTAGGCCACGAAGCCCACGACCACGGCGGCGGTGAGCAGGAGGACGAAGGCGATCTCGATCATGACGCTCTCCCCTCGCGGCCGCCGAGCAGGGCGGCCACGTCGACGCCGAGCGCGCGGCCCGTCTCGGCGAGCACCCGGGCCACCGCGGCCGGGTACATCGCCACCACCGCGCCGAGCGCGTCGTCGTCGCTGCCGGCGACCACGCTGAGGTTCTGCACCTCGGCGCGGGCGACCCGGGCGGCGGCGACGGCGACCATGCCGCGGAGCTTCTGGAGCAGGTAGACCTCGCGGCCGGCGGGGCCGGCGGCGGCCCACTCGGCGGAGACCAGCGAGAGGGCCTCGGCGACGGCCTTGCCGTTCTCGATGATGGGGGCGGCCTCGCCGCGGGCCTTGAGCTCGTTGGCCTTGCGCTGCGCCTCGGCGGGGAGGATCACGTCGCACTGGAGGCGGAGCTTCTCCAGCTCGCCGCGCAGGCTCTGCAGGTCCTGCTCGGCGATGGCGCGCTCCGTCTCCGAGGCGACGGCCGCCTCGTTCTCCACCTGCTTGGCCTCGGCCTCGAGCTTGGCGAGCTCGCCGCGGACCATGTTGCGGCGTTGCGCCACCACGGTCTCGGCGCGCTTCTGCGCGGTCTCGGCGCGCTGCCGCGCCAGGGCCTGGGTCTCGGCGACCGCCTTGTTGGCCTCCGCCTCCGCGTTGGAGGCGTCGCGCAGCACCGTGGCGATGCGGGCGCGGCCCAGGTTGGCCAGGTACTGCTGATCGTCGGCGACGTGCTGCACCTTGAGCACGTCGAGCTCCAGCCCGAGCTTCTCCAGGTCGTCCTTGGCGTTCTCCACGAGCTGCTCGGCGAACTTGAGCCGGTCCTCGTTGACCTCCTCGGGGGTGAGCTGGGAGACCACCTCGCGCAGCACGCCCTCCAGCGTCTGCTGGGCGGCGAGCCGGATCTGATCCTGCCGCACCCCGAGGAAGCGCTCCACCGCGTTGCGCACGGCCGCGTCGGAGCTGGCGATCTTCATGTTGGCGATCGCCTGCACGGTGAGAGGGATCCCCCCGCGCGAGTAGGCGTTGTGGACCGCCACCTCCACCGCGAAGAGGCGCATGTCCATGCGGGCCACCGACTCCAGGAAGGGCATGCGGAAGCCGCGCCCGCCGTGGAGGATCTTGTAGCCGCTGGTGGTGCCGTCGGGCAGCACGTGCTTCCTCCCGCTGAAGACCAGGATCTCGTTGGGCTTGCAGACGAAGAGGAAGCTGCGCAGGAGCAGGATGAAGAGCCCGAAGGCCACCACCACCGCCACGGCCGCCACCAGCACCAGCACCGCGGTGTTCAGCCCGTCCACCGGCCCCACGGGGGCGCTCTGAGGTTTGAACATGAGGGCGAGGCTACAGCAATTGGCGGGCGCGTGACGGAGGCGGCCTGGTAGGCTCGCGGCTCCGGAGACAGGGCATGGGCGACAACCTCGAGCAGGCCATCGGCGCCCTCAACGGGGCCATCGGGGATTACCTCCAGCGCACCGGCAACGGGCTGGCGACCTCGATGGGCTTCGTGCACGACGGGCGGGCTGTCGCCCTCGAGCCCGCCGCGATCGCCGCGGCCTACCCGGAGGCCGGGCCCCGGCTGGTGGTGCTGGTGCACGGGCTGATGAGCACCGAGATCGTCTGGCGCATGGCCGACGGGCAGGACTACGGCTCGTTGCTGGCGCGCGACCTCGGGCTCACCCCGCTCTACCTCCGCTACAACAGCGGCCTCCACGTCTCCGAGAACGGAGAGGCCCTCGACGCCCTGCTCGAAGCGCTGGTCCGCGCCTATCCCGTCCCTGTCGAGGAGGTGATCCTCGTCTGCCACAGCATGGGCGGGCTGGTGGCGCGGAGCGCCGCGCACGCCGCCAGCGAGAGGGAGCGCAGCTGGCTGCCGCTGGTGCGGCGCGCCTTCTACCTGGGCACGCCGCACCTGGGGGCGCCGCTGGAGCGCTTTGGCAACGTCCTCGCATGGGCGCTGTCGAGCCTGGGTAACCCGTACACCCGGCTGATCGCCGATCTGGTCAACCTCCGCAGCAGCGGCGTCAAGGACCTGCGCTACGGGAGCCTGCGGCGGGAAGACTGGGAGGGCGCCGACGCGGACGCGCTGCTGCAGAACCGGCGTCACCCGGTGCCGCTGCTCCCGCACATCCGCCATCACCTGGTCGCGGCCACCCTGGCGGCGGAGCCGAACCTGGCGCTGCTCTTCGGCGACGGGCTGGTGATGCCGGACAGCGCCACCGGCCGCGCCCAGGCCCACCACCGCAGCGCCATCTTCCCGCAGGAGCACGTGCGCGTGCTGCCGTCGCTGGCGCACCTGCGGCTGGCGCACCATCCCGAGGTGTACGCTCTGGTGCGCGCGTGGTGCGAGGAGGAGACCTGATGGATCGGTGGCGCGGCCTCAAGGCCCTGGTGGTGGACGCGGTCGAGAACGGCTCCCGCGCGGTGGAGCGGATCCAGATGGAGACGGCGAAGAAGCCGTTCGATCTGCTGGAGCAGATCCCGCCGCTGCAGGTGCCGGTGAAGGGGATCCGCGAGATCCACGACACCGCCGTCGCCGGCGTTCACGGGATGATCCGGCTCGTCAACCGGGTGACCGGCCAGACGCTCGACCTGGTCCTCGATGCGGTCGAGCACCATCAAGCGCCGCCGCCGCCGGAGGGCTAGGCTCGCTCGCCAGCCGCGCCACCCCCGCGGAACGGTGCTTGCCCGGACTCCGGGCACCGTGCGGTCCCTGATCCTGGTTCCCCTCGGGGCGGCGCTCGCCCTCGCCGCGAGCCCCGGGTGCGCCTCGATTCCGCGCGGCGCGGCGGCCATCGACGGCGTCGACGTCCGCGGCAACCAGGCGGTCTCCGGGGCGGATATCGCGGAGAAGATGGCCACCACGGCGAGCCCCCGGTTCCTCGGGCTCTTCCCGGGGGTGGTCTACGAGTACGAGATCTTCAACCGCGGCATCCTCCAGCGCGATCTGGAGCGGGTCGCCCGCTACTACCGCGCCCGCGGGTACTACGACGCGGTGGTGCGTGTCGGGCGTGTCCAGCACCGGGCGAGCGATCACGTCGACGTCACGGTGGTGGTCGACGAGGGCCCGCCGGTGCGGATCCGCGAGGCGCGCGTCGAGGGGCTCCGCGGGCTGCCTGCCGAGGATGCCGACGCGGCGCGCGCGGCGGTGACGGCGCGGCTCACCCACGGGCAGCCCTTCGAGGAGGAGCCCTACCGCGAGGCGGAGGCCGCGATGAAGCGCGCGCTCACCGATCGCGGCTATGCCTGGGCCACGGTGGGGAGACGCGCCGACGTCGACCTCCCCGGCCGCTATGCCCGGGTCTTCTTCGACGCGCGCCCCGGCCCCCGCGCCACCTTCGGGCCGGTGAGCATCGAGGGCCTGGGCGAGCTCCCCGAGGCCCCGGTGAGGCGGGCGCTCGGGGTCGCGCCGGGCGACGTCTACTCGACCGCCGCGATCGACCGAGCCAAGCGGGCGGTGCTCGACCTCGGCACCTTCAGCGCCGTGGAGATCGTGCCCGACCTCGCCGAGCCGTCGTTGCCGGGCGGGGTGGTGCCGCTGCGGGTCCGCGTGCAGCCGCAGAAGCTCCGGAGCGCGACCTTCGGCGGGGGGCTCGAGATCGACGCGACCCGCACCGACGCCCACGTTCACCTGGGCTGGGAGCACCGCAACCTCTTCGGCGGCTTCCGCCGCTTCACCGTCGACCTCGAGCCGGGCGTCGCCCTCTTCCCCACCCGCCTGCCCACGCTCGAGGCGCCCAGCGCGGTCCTCCTCGAAGAGCGCCTGCGCGCCTCGCTCCACCAGCCCGGCTTCCTCGAGGCGCGGACCAGCGGCGTCATCACCCAGGAGCTGGACGTCTACCCGATGCGGCTCTCCTCCGTCGTCGATCCCCGGGCGAGCGTGCTCGGCTACGTGGAGTACCGGGGATCGCTCGGGCTCGACCGGAGCTTCGGCAGGCTCTTCGTGGCCTCGACGTACAGCCTCCAGTACACCCACCCGTTCGCGTACCAGGGCGCGGCCGATCCCAGGCTCCTCAGCCTCGTCGTCTCGTCCGTCGATCTGCTCGTTCGGCTCGACCTCCGGGACGACGGCCTCCGGCCCCACCGCGGCGTCTTCCTCCAGAACGATCTCCAGTTCGCGGGGCTCGGCGGCGATGCGCGCGACGTGCGCCTCCAGCCCGAGGTGCGCGGTTACCTGCCGCTGGGGAGGACGGTCACCCTCGCCGCGCGGGGCACGGTGGGCCTGCTCTTCCCGCTCGACTACCGGGACGCCGCCGAGGCCGGGGGCAGGGACGGGGTCCGCGACATCGAGCTGATGGCGCTGCGCGGCTTCTTCTCCGGCGGGCCGAGCTCCAACCGGGGCTACCCGCTCCGCGGCATCGGACCGCACGGCCCGGTGTCGTTCTTCACCCCCGATCTCCCGGCCCGGGCGGCGTCGTGCCGGATCGGCGACGACGCCCCGCGCTGCGCGGTGGCCCTCGGCGGGCTCTCGCTCTGGGAGGCGTCGATCGAGCTGCGGTTCCCCGTCCACGGCCCCCTCGGCGGGGCCGCCTTCTGCGATGCGAGCGACGTCTCGGCCCGCCGCGCCGACCTGCGGCTCGCCTACCCCCACCTGTCCTGCGGGCTGGGCCTCCGCTACGAGACCCCGATCGGGCCGGTGCGCCTCGACGTGGGCTACCGGATCCCG
>Ga0302279_10007511_pt1 | contig 11129 bp, 9 predicted proteins | sample III_Bog_N3_3_FD_194541 | JGI IMG/M metagenome (GOLD analysis project Ga0302279, IMG submission 194541) | Peat permafrost microbial communities from Stordalen Mire near Abisko, Sweden - III_Bog_N3_3 | ecosystem: Environmental > Terrestrial > Soil > Wetlands > Peat | place: Sweden: Abisko...
CATCACCCTCGACGAGCTCGCCTATGTCGGCGACGACGTGGTCGATCTGCCCGTCATGCGCGTCTGCGGCCTGGCCATCGCCACCGCCAACGCCCGCCTCCAGGCCAAGACCATCGCCCACTGGGTCACCCCCAACCCCGGCGGCCACGGCGCCGGTCGCGACGCCATCGAATACATCCTCGAGGCCCAGGACAAGCTCGAATACGCCATCGAAACCTTCCTCGACGCCGACAACCCCGCCGCCGCTGCTGCCGACATCGGCACCGGCAAGATGTAGCTGCGCCCCGGCAACATCTCTTCCCGCCTCACCATTTCACCTCCGCACCGCAAACGCCCAACTGTTTCCCAGGCAGAAGTTCGCAATCGAGCAGCACAGAATCGCGATACAGTTTGCGATCAGCAGCGGCAGGTGCGCCTGTTGGACCAGGATGCGCATCAGCGCCAGATTCCCCACCAGCGATACCAATCCATTGGAAAGTTGAAACCGCGCAAACTGGGCAACCCATGCCGAGTCGTCGCGGCGGTCGCGCCACGTGTAATGCAGATGCCACAGGAAGTTGTGCACCAACGCAAGCTCGACCGCCGCAGCCGTCGCAACCAGGGTATGCCCTGCCGTCAGCCGGTTGATCAGGCCCAGCGCAGCCAGCTGCACCACCATGCCCATCGCTCCTACCAGGTTGAACTTGCCCCAGCGAATTAAGGTCTTCATGGCAGCGGTTCCTGCCGGTAGAGCTCTGCCGTGTGGCGCACCGTGATCGCGATCGCCATCGCCAGCATGGTCGCCGCCGCAATTGCTCCGCCCACGTCGAACAGCAGCATCCTGTGCCCGAACAGCATCGCGTACCTGCTGCGCAGCAGCGCCAGATTGCCGAGGATCAGCAGGATCCGAATCTCCGTCGGACCGAACAGGCCTTGCGACAGTTGAAAGCGCGCCAGCGTGTACGTGGCCAGATAGCTCTCGCTCGACAGGATCAGAAACGCCACCAGCATCGCCATCGCCGTCTGCCAGTGCAGCAATCCCGAGCAGCCAAGCCCGCACATCAGCGCGACCGATCCAAAGACGTCCACCATGTGGTCCACATAGAACCCGTATCGCGGCCTCTGCTGGCCGCGCACCCGCGCCAGCGTCCCATCCAGGCTGTCTCCCAGCCAGTTCAGTGCAACGCACAGAATCACCCCGATCAGGCCGTCGCGATCGTAGCGCGCCAGCGCATAGCAGATTCCCGCCCCGATCTGCGCGCCCAGACCCAGCAGGGTCAGTCCGTCCGAAGTCACCCAACCTGGCGCACGCTCCGCCATCCACTGCAAGGCGCGCTTCTCCATGGCAGCGGTCACCGCCTGGTTCACCCTCCGTGTTGTCGTAAATACCGCTGCATCCTTCGTTGTCGCTGTTGTTGTGTTCATCTTCGTGTCCTTTCTTGTTGCTGTTTGTCGCGCGGTCGTTCCGCGCACCCATCCCACTACTTCCGAATCGCGTTGCACGCAGAGCGCAGCGTAAATTCCAGCGACTCGCGTGGGATGCTCTCCACAAATGGCCCGATCAACCACCCCAGGCCGGTCGGAATCGCTCGCGTCAGTGACACCGACTCGATCTGCATATACAGTCCTCCGTCCTGCTGCTCGTAGCTCCAGTAGGTATTCATCCGCCACAGAAAGCCGTGCTCCTCACTCGCACTGAGCACCCTCTCCTTCGCCGTTCCTGCCGCATCGATCTCCGCAATCCGCGTGCTGCGCGAGTCGCTCCATCCGTGCTGCGCATCCAGCCGCCCAAACGTGACGTCGTAGGCCGTATCCATCACGACCGTGATGCCGTGCTTCTGGCGCACCCGCATCTCCGCCTGCACATGGTCGCCCTGCTGCGTCAGCACGCGTGCCTCCGTTACCTGGGGAGAGAAGTGTTGCGGGTAGCCGTTGAAGTCCTTCATTAGCCGCTCAAAGTCCGCGGCGGTCGCTCCTGGGGCAAACGCCGTGCCTCGCCAGTGGTGCAGCATCGCGCCTGACCAGGCTGTGTCACTTGCAGGCGTAAGCTGCTCGACCACCAACTCGCCCCGGCGCAGGCGGTCCGCACCTTGCCCACTCGCCGCCCCGCCGGCCAGGAACCCCTCCTGCGACCGATGCTGCTGGGCCAGCCGCGCCTCCACGGCGCCAACATAGGTGTTGAAGGCTGCAACCGCGCTGGCCGTGGGGTCCTGCCCAGCGCAACCCGGAGCGGTACCCACCAGCACCAGCCCGCAGACGATAGAGAAGCTTCGGAGATGGGAGAATCGGGGTTTCATGCATCGCACCTTGCTCCCGCCCGCGCCTCCCAGGCAATGCATGGGACCTCACCTGATCGTGTTTGTTTCTCACCCGGTAAGTGCTTGTCGTCGTGTGATTTCCGGAAAGTTGTCCATCGCACAGCCAGCTTGGGTACCGCTCCGCATCGGATACACTGGTCGCGCGACATGTCCGACCAACAGCCAGCACGGCGTTATCGCTTCGGCGCATTCGAAGCCGACGCTGCCACCGGAGAGCTTCGCCGCCAGGGAATCCGCATCAAGTTGAACGCCCAGCCCTTCCAGGTCCTCTGCATGCTGCTCGAGCGGCCCGGTGAGCTGCTGACCCGCGAGGAGATCTCCCGCCAGCTCTGGCCCGACGGCACCTTCGTCGACTACGAACACGGCGTCAACTCCGCCGTCAATCGCATCCGCGAAGCGCTCCGGGATACCGCAGGCAATCCAAGGTTCGTGGAAACCCTCGCCCGCCGCGGCTATCGCTTCGTCGCTCCGGTGGAACGGATTGGCACCAACGGCAATCCACCGGCTCCCGTCGCAGAATGGAGTTCCCTGCCGGCGTCCCCAAATTCGGCACCGCTGACCGCACCCACCACGGAGCCTGATACCCACCTGCTCGACCGCATTCTTGCCTCCCCGGAGGACCTCCCCAAGACCTCGCACCCCGTGGTGCAAACGCTCTTCCTCGGCTTGCAGTTGATGTACCTGGCGTTCTACGTGGGAGCGCTGGCAAATCTGGCGGAGATTGAAGATCTGCTGTCGGTGCTGCCTAGAGCAACCGAGGCGTTCATGGTGCTGATTGTCACCGCCGGCATCATGATTCCGGTTCGCGCCTTCGTGCTCTGCCTAGCGCTCTTTTACGCGCCCCGTGCGCGCGAGAAATTCCTCAAGCTCTGGCCGTTGCTGCTCGCCCTCGACGAGTTGTGGGCGCTCTCACCCTTCCTGCTGCTGCACCACATCAACTTCGGCCTTGCGCTCGCATGCACCGCGCTGCTGGTCTACTCCCCCTTCGCCCAGCGCTCCCTCATCCTGATGGGCGCAGGCAAAGTCGACCCTGCCATCTCCCCCAGCAATGGATAGCTGGGACAGCAAATAAAGGGCGAAGATGGTGCGCTACAATAGCGCATGGCAGCCGCTCCCGTCCTCGATCTGTGCCCTACCGAAGCTCTCGCCTGGGCGCATCCGGTCGTCGCCGAGTGGTTCGTCCGGCGATTCGAGACGCCGACTGAACCGCAAGCCCAAGGCTGGCCCGCGATCCTGCGCGGTGAGACGACGCTGATCTCCGCGCCCACCGGGTCAGGAAAGACGTTGGCTGCGTTTCTGGTCGCGATCGACCAGCTTCTCCGCCAGGCCATCGCGGGAAACCTCGCGCCCACGACGCAGGTCGTCTACGTCTCGCCGCTCAAGGCGCTCTCCAACGACGTGCAGAAGAACCTCGAACAGCCGCTGCGCGAGATCCAGCAGCTTGCCCTCGCCCGCGGCTTTCTATGCCCGGAGATTCGCACCGGCGTCCGCACCGGCGACACGCTGCCCATTGAGCGCGCGCGCATGTTGCGCAACCCGCCGCACATTCTGGTCACCACGCCTGAATCGCTGTACCTGCTGCTGACCGCAGGCAAATCGCGCGAGAACCTGCGCCAAGTCCGCACCGTCATCGTCGATGAGATCCACGCCGTCGCCGACGACAAGCGCGGCGCGCACCTCGCCCTGTCGTTGGAGCGATTGGACGCGCTGGTCTGCGGCGAGAATCGCCTCTCGCCCGGACAGTTCCTCACCGGCCGCAGCCAGCCGCCGCAGCGCATCGGCCTCTCCGCCACCCAGAACCCCATCGAGCTGGTCGGCGAATTCCTGACCGGGCAGAACCCAGCCCGCGAGCCAGCCACAATTATTCAGATCGGTCAACGCCGTGCGCTCGACATCGCCATCGAAATCCCTACCTGCGCTGAACTCAGCTCCGTCACCAGCCACGCGATGTGGGACGAGGTCTTCGACCGGCTCGCCGCCCACGCGCTGGCGCACCGCTCCACGCTGGTCTTCGTCAACACCCGTCGCCTGGTGGAGAAGCTCGCCTTCGCGCTCTCCGAACGCCTGACGCCGGAGCTTGGTCCCGACTGCGTCGCCACCCACCACGGCTCACTCTCGCGCGAGCTGCGCCTCGATGCCGAGCAGCGGCTGAAGAACGGCGAGGTCCGCATCCTGGTCGCCACCGCGTCGCTGGAGCTGGGCATCGACATTGGCAGCGTCGACCTCGTCTGCCAGATCTCCAGCACTCGCGCCGTCGCCGTCGCCATGCAGCGGGTCGGACGCGCCGGCCACTGGCGCGGGGCCATCCCCAAAGGCCGGCTCTTCGCCACCACCCGCGACGACCTGCTGGAACAGGCTGCGCTGGTGCGCAAGATGCGTGCGGGCGAGCTCGACCGGCTGGAGATTCCGCCCCAGCCCATCGACGTGCTGATGCAGCAGATCGTCGCCTGCGTGGGCGCCGAGTCGTGGGACGAAGACGCGCTCTTCGCCGTCCTGCGCCGCGCCTACCCGTATCGCAACCTCACGCGCGAGCTCTTCGACGAGATCGTGAAGCTGCTCAGCGAGGGCATCGAGTCCTCTCGCGGCCGCTATGGCGCCTACCTGCTGCGCGATGGCGTCCACGGCCAGCTTCATCCGCGCCGCGGCTCGCGCTCCATCGCCATATCCAACGCTGGCGCCATCCCGGACACCGCTCTGTTCAACGTCATCCTGCAGCCGGAAGGCGTGCAGATCGCCACGCTCGACGAGCACTTTGCCGTCGAGTCGAGCCCCGGTGACGTCATCCTGCTGGGCAACACCAGCTGGCGGGTGCAGCGCATCGAATCCGCCGGCCGGGTGCTGGTCGAAGACGCTCACGGCGCGCCGCCCAATGTGCCCTTCTGGTTCGGTGAGGCGCCCGCGCGCACCGCGGTCCTGTGCGATGGAGTCAGCGATCTTCGGGAGCGGATTGCCGCCGGCGTCCGGCATGTGTCCCCGGCAGACCTGCGCGCCCCGCGCCTGGCCACCGAGATGTGGGGCCACAGCGCCACCACCGCGCAGAGGGAGATCTCGACCACCGCGGCGTGGCTGATGGAGGAGTGCGGTGTCAGCGCCTCCGCCGCCAACCAGCTTATCGACTACATCGTCGCCGGCCGCGCGGTCCTCGGCGCCGTGCCCTCGAAGACCACCATCATCGCCGAGCGCTTCTTCGATGAGGGCGGCGGCATGCAGTTGATCCTGCACGCGCCCTTCGGCGGACGCATCAACAAAGCCTGGGGCCTGGCGCTGCGCAAGCGCTTCTGCCGCGGCTTCAACTTCGAGCTGCAGGCCGCGGCCACCGATAACGGCATCAACATCGCGCTCGCCGAACAGCATAGCTTCCCGCTCAGCGACGTCTTCCAGTTCCTGACCGAGCACACCGCAAAGACGCTGCTGGAGCAGGCTGCCATCGCCTCGCCCATCTTCAAGACGCGCTGGCGCTGGGCCGCCAACCGGTCGCTGCAACTGCTGCGCATGTCCAAGGGCAAGCGCATCGCGCCCCAGATCCAGCGCACCCGCTCCGAAGACCTGCTGGCCAGTGTCTTTCCTCAGGCCGCCGCCTGCTTTGAGACGATCGTCGGTGACATCCAGATCCCCGACCATCCGCTGGTCAACGAGGTGATGCAGGATGTGCTACAGGAGGCGATGGACCTGGAAGGGCTGAACGAGGTGCTGCGCGGAATCGCTTCGGGCACCATCCGCTGCCTTGCGGTCGACACGCCCGTGCCCTCGCAGTTCGCCCACGAACTGCTCAATGCCAACCCTTACGCCTTCCTCGACGAAGCGGGCCTGGAGGAGCGTCGCGCCCGCGCGGTCAGCCTGCGCCGCGAACTACCGGACAGCGTGGTCGAGGGCGCGGGCCTGATCGATCGCGAAGCCATCGCCACGGTCCGCGGCGAAGTTTGGCCCGATCTGCGCGATGAGCATGAGCTGCACGACCTGCTTCACTCCCTGGTCGCGTTGCCGCTCAGCTTTGTGGAGAGCGCGACCTCGGAGGGTCGCGATACCCGCCACTGGCCCGTCTTTTACGATCGCCTCGCCCAGACAGGCCGCGCCCACACCGTCGACCTCAACGGCATTCGGTGTTGGGCCGCCACTGAGCGCCTTCTTCACATCGCCGCGCTCGGCAGCGCAGGGCACGCACCCGAATCCGTTACAGAAGAAGCTGCGCTGAAACAATGTGTGCAAGGATGGTTACAAATTCTGGGCCCGACTACCTCGGCGTCGTTTGCCGGGCGCCTCGCGCTCGATCCTGCCGCTGTTTACCGGGCGTTCCTCGCGATGGAGATGCAGGGCCTGCTGATGCGCGGTGTCTTCGAGCGGCGCGCACCAGAGCCCTCGGGCGAACCAGACCCGCACCAGATCGAGTGGTGCGAACGCCGCATCCTGCAGCGCATCCACCGGCTTACCCTGGCGACCGCGCGCAGGCAGGTTGAAGCGGTCGCGCCCGCCGTCTACATGAACTGGTTGCTGGGCTGGCAGCACCTGGCCCCGCAGACCCAGCTCGGCGGAGAAGAGGGCGTGCTGGCTGCCCTCCAGCAGCTCGAAGGATTTGAAGCTCCCGCCGTGGAGTGGGAGCGCACCCTGCTGCCGGCCAGGGTCGCCCACTACGATCCTCGCTGGCTCGACCAGCTCTGCCTCTCCGGCGCGGTCGGCTGGGGTCGCGTCTCGCCTCATCCGGCGTGGTCGGCGGGGGACGGCGCTGCTCCCCGCCGTGTCATCCCCACCAACGCCGCGCCCATCACCTTCTACGTGCGCGAGACCGCCGACTGGCTTCCGCATGCGCTGGCGCAACAGTCGGTGGATGAGCAACTGCTCGCCGCTGCGCTTTCGCCCGATGCCCTGCGCATCCGCGCGCTGCTACAGCAGCGCGGCGCCTGCTTCGCCAACGATCTTCAGCGGATCACCGGCCTCAGCCGCGCAGAGACTTCTCGCGCTCTGTGGGAGCTGGCCACCGCTGGGCTGGCCGCCGCCGATGGCTTCGACCAACTGCGCGCGCTGATGGATCCGCGCCGCAAACCCAGCAACAACGAAGCGCTGGGCAGGCGCCCCAGCCGCACCACCGCCGGTCGCTGGTCGCTGCTCAACGAACAGCAGCTCGCGGCTGAAGTGGATCCCATCGCTGCTGCCCGGCGCACCGATGCGGCCCTCGAATCCTTCGCGCGGATGCTGCTCGCGCGCTATGGCGTTCTCTTCCGCGACCTGCTCGCCCGCGAGTCCAACGCGCCCCGGTGGCGCGAACTCCTGGGCATCCTGCGCCGGCTTGAAGCCCGCGGAGTGGTGCGCGGAGGCCGCTTCGTCTCGGGCTTCGGCGGGGAGCAGTTCGCGCTTCCCCAGGCCGCCGCCTCTTTGCGCACCGCGAGCAGCCGCAAACCCTGCGACCTGGTCTCCGTGGCCGCAGCCGACCCGCTCAACCTCGCCGGCATCGTCGTTCCCGGAGAGCGCGTCCCCGCTGTTCCGGGCAAGGAGGTTCTCTACCGCGGCGGCGTCCTGGCCGTCGAGGAAACTGAGAACGCCGGCGATGCGCCAAACAATGAGATCGAAGCAGACAGCCGAGCAGTCCGATCTGCGAGAAAGAACCGGTTCACTCCGGCCATGCCGGTCGAGTCTGCTCCGCCTGCGCCCACACTGTTGTTCTGAGTCGCCGATGCCCGAATTCCCACCCAGCTCCGTGTCCCCACCCGCGCCCAAGTCATCGAAGCCGCCGGCAGAGCTATCCGCGCAGAAACTCGCGCCGGAGGACTACTACTTCGAAGGCCCCTATCTGGTCTTTACCGCGGCCTACCACCTGAAGCGCGGGACCTGCTGCGGCTCGGGCTGTCGCCACTGCCCCTACGGCAACTCCGCCTGACCCCCGGTCGAATCCAACCCGCCCAGTTACAATCAAATCAATCATCATGCCGGACATCACGACCGCCATTCCAACGAGAGATACCGTTATTCTGGGTTCCGGCTGCGCCGGCCTCACCGCTGCCATCTACGCCGCCCGCGCCAACCTCAAGCCGCTCGTCCTCGAAGGCCATGAGCCCGGAGGCCAGCTCTCCATCACCACGCTGGTGGAGAACTTTCCCGGCTGGCCCGAGGGCATTCAGGGGCCCGAGCTGATCGAGAAAATGAAGCAGCAGGCGGTCCGCTTCGGCGCCGAACTCAGGATGGCGCACCTGGTCTCGGTCGACCTCAGCAAGCATCCGTACGAGCTGAACCTCGGCCCCGGCAAGGAGCCGATCCACACCCGCACCCTGATCATCGCTTCGGGAGCGTCGGCCCGCTGGCTGAACCTGCCCAGCGAGCAGGCGCTCATCGGCCACGGCGTCAGCTCTTGTGCCACCTGCGACGGCTTCTTCGCCATGGGCAAGGAGATCGCCGTGATCGGCGGCGGCGACTCGGCCATGGAGGAGGCGCTCTTTCTCACCCGCTTCGCCACCAGGGTCACACTCATCAATCGCACCGAGCGCTTCCGCGCCAGCACCATCATGCTCGAACGTGCCATCGCCCATCCGCAGGTCAAGTTCCTCTCCAACACCGTCGTCGAGGAAGTCCTCGGCGTCGAGGAGAAGGACGTCAAGGGCCTGCGCCTGCGCAACGTCAAGTCGGGCGAGCAGTCCATCCTGCCCGTCTCGTTCATGTTCCTCGGCGTCGGCCACATCCCCAACGCGAAGATGTTTCACGGCCAGCTCGACCTCGATCCGGACGGCTACATCGTCACCCGCGGCAATGTCTTCCCCACGCGCAACGGCGAACCGGTCCCCGGCGTCTTCGCCTGCGGCGATATTCAGGACCGCCGTTACCGCCAGGCCATCACGGCTGCATGGCGGCGCTCGAAGTAGAGAAGTTCCTCGAAGAGCACGGGCGGTAAGAAGGACATCGAATCCGACTTCACGTGTGGTAGATGGTGTAATCAAGGTTTCGCTATACTCCAGTCACGGAGGTTCTTATGGCCACCATTCAAATCCCCGATGAACTTGCGAGCCTGATCGAGCAGGGAGCGCAGCGTGCCGGGGAGACCTCAGCCGCATTTCTCAGCGAAGCCGTCCTCTCTCGTCTCGAAGAGATCGAAGACATTGCAATTGCTACCGAACGCCTGAAGAATCCCGGCACCCGCATCAGCCTCCAGGAGATTGGCCGGAAGTATGGCCTGGCAGATTGAATTCAGCGATGCTGCCGACCGCGATTTCGCCAAATTGACAAGTCGATTCAACGTCGCGTCTTCCTTTACCTTCATGAGCGCATCGCGAGCGCTGCGGATCCTCGGGATTTCGGCAAGCCCCTGCTCCACGAACTTGCGGGCCTGTGGCGCTATCGCGTCGGAGACTGCCGGGTGCTCTGCAACATCGAAGAGGAAAAGTTGACGGTGTTGGTGGTTGAAATCACCCACCGCAGCATTATCTACCAGCGCTAGCCCCACGGGTCACGGGCAAGCCCATGCTTACATTTTGCGCAGTGCGACCAAAGTACCGTTACCTTCAGGTCTCGCGGCTGTTAACATGGACTGCGCACGGATTTGCCGACCTGTTCCAATGGCAGTTAACCGGTCGCACCGCGCAGCAGAGCGTCCGGCGCATGTAGGAGGGGCCTCGTCTGGTGAGAAGTGCGGCAGCATGGGTCGCGGGTCTATCCATCCTTCTGGCAGGTTGCGGGGGCCCGGCCACGTTTTCGCCGCCGGCCATCAGCAGCGTTGCACCGTCCAGCTCGGGCACGCCCAACTCGGTCGTCGCCTTCGGCAACTATGAGTTTGTTTCCGTTCAGGGGACCGGGCAGATCTTCACCTACAACATTTCCAGCGGGTTGCAGGTGCCGGTGGGAGCGCCGTACGCAACGCCCTGCGCCGATCCCAGCGGCATGGTGGTAGCCACCATCTCCGGCAGCAATGTAATGGCGGTCGCATGTTACGACACCAACTCGTTGCTGACGCTTACCGTCAACGCCAACGGTTCGCTCGGCGCGCTGGGCTCGGTCGGCGGCCTGCCCATGCCTTTCCCCGGCATCGTGCTGGATGGAACGACTTTGTTTGTCCCGCTGTTCGGCGGGACTTCGGCGAACGGGGGCATTGCAAAGGTGAGCCTCGCGTCGCCCGCGACTCCCGCGATCGAGGGTGTGGTGACGCTGGCGAGCCCCGTCGCCGGCGGAATCGCGAACGCTGAGTATCTCGCCATCGCCGGCGGATACATTTATGTGACGGCTGGTTCTGAGAGCAATCCTCTGGGCGCGTCCAGCACAGTCCAGGTGGTCAACGAGGCCACCATGACGCTGGTCGGCAGCCCGTTGACTGTCCCGCACTCGCCGCAGCAGATCGCAGTGCAGGGGAACGTCGCCTACGTAACCCTCTTCGACGCGACCGGGCTGGAGTCCATCGACATCTCCAACCCCGCCGCCTTGCAGGCGCTCCAGAACCTGTCGCTGACCGCGGGCAGTCAAAGCTGTCATCCCATCCCGGTCGCGGTGCAGGCCGGCATCGCCTATATCGGCTGCTTTTCTGAGGGAATCATCGAACGGCTGGACATCGCCAACCCCTCGCAGATGACACCCTTGCCGGACATCGCCGGCGTAAGTTCTCCGCAGCGGCTGGCGCTGGCGGGAAACTCCCTGCTGGTGACCGGCGCCGCGCCCGGCGGCCAGGTCTACGAGATCAACCTAAGCGATTTCTAGGGCGGACGCTCACCTCCCCTTTTCCTGCGGAAAACTGGCCATTGCTCCCGCCCCCGATCCCTGCGATACTTAAACGTGCCCCACACGCGCGGCCAATCCAGACAACTAAATATTCGGAGGCGGAGATGTCAGCGAAATACATCTTTGTAACGGGCGGAGTTGTGTCTT
>Ga0302279_10007515_pt1 | contig 11126 bp, 9 predicted proteins | sample III_Bog_N3_3_FD_194541 | JGI IMG/M metagenome (GOLD analysis project Ga0302279, IMG submission 194541) | Peat permafrost microbial communities from Stordalen Mire near Abisko, Sweden - III_Bog_N3_3 | ecosystem: Environmental > Terrestrial > Soil > Wetlands > Peat | place: Sweden: Abisko...
CCTGTCGACGCCCCTGTCGACGCCCCCGGGGTCACCCCGGGTGACCGCGTAGACTCCACCCGTGACCGACGTCCTGGCTGTGGCCAACCAGAAGGGCGGCGTGGCCAAGACCACGACCGTGCACTCACTCGGTGTGGCTTCCGCCGAGCTCGGTCGTCGCACCCTCGTCGTGGATCTCGATCCGCAGGCGTGCCTCACGTTTTCGCTGGGCTTCGACCCGGACAAGCTCGACAACTCGCTGCACGACGTCTTCGTGCGCCGGCTGGGGGTCGGCGAGGTATCGCTGCCGGTGCCCGGGGTGGCCGGACTCGACCTACTGCCGGCCACCATCGATCTGGCCGGCTCCGAGGTGCACCTGCTCACCCGCACCGGGCGTGAGCACGTGTTGGCCCGTGCCCTCGAGCCCGTACTGGACCGCTACGACCTCGTGCTGATCGACTGCCCACCGTCGCTGGGCGTGCTGACCATCAACGGGCTCACCGCGGCCCGGTCCGTCCTGATCCCGCTCCAGTGCGAGGCCCTGTCCCACCGCGGGGTGGGTCAGCTCCTCGAGACGATCGAGGACGTGCGGGCATTCGCCAACAGCGAACTCACCGTGCGCGGGGTCATCGCCACCATGTACGACGACCGCACCAGGCACTCCCGGCACATCTTCGAAGAGGTGCAGTCCCGGTACGGGATCGCGGTGCTGCAGCCTCCGGTCCGCAAGTCGATCCGCTTCGCCGAGGCGCCGGCACGGGGCAAGTCGATCCTGCAGCACGCACCCAACTCCCCCGGGGCCCATGCCTACCGGGCCCTGGCGGCATCGCTGCTCGAACCGGGCGTGGTGGCCGGCACCGTCGGATGATGGCCGAGGGCCCCGACCCACTCGGCAAACGGGCCCTCTACTGGATGCCGGTGGCGGCCGAGGCGGCGACCGATGCCGACACGTCCGCCGAAGGATGGTCGACCGGAGCATCGGATCGGGCCAGGAACAGTGGCCCGATCCCGCACGCCCGTCCCGCCGGTAAGCACGCACTGTTCTCCGATGCGTCCCCCGCCGGTGAGCCCGAACCCGCTCGGGCGACGGTGCGCACCGACGACCCGCTTCCGCACCGCGGTGCCATCTCGGTCACCTGTTCGAGGTGCGGCTCGGTCACCCGGGTCGGCGTGGTCGAGTTCGTGGCGCTGCAGTTCCCCGTCGGGGTGTGGCTCCCACGGCGCAGCTTCGACCACTGGATGACCTGTCCGGCGTGCCGCCGGCGCACCTGGACCAGCGTGACCCTCGCCCGGTGATGATCCACCTGCTGGCTGCAGCGTCGACGACCTCGAACCCCGGGGGGATCACCGGGTGGTTGCTCCATGTCAACGGCACGTGGGCCTACGTCGTCATCGGCTTCCTGGCGTTCGCCGAGTCGGCCTTCATGGTGGGCTTCTTCTTCCCCGGCGAGACGGCGATCATCGTCGGTGGCGTGCTGGCCGGCTTGGGGAGGATCAACCTGGGTGTGATCATCGTGGTGGTGGTGGTCTGCGCGGTGGCGGGGGACTCGGTCGGGTTCGAGGTGGGTAAGAAGGCCGGTCCCTGGATGTTGGACCACCGCCCACTCAAGGGGAAGTCCGGGGTCCAGTACACACTCGGGCTGCTCGAGCGCTACGGGGGACCTGCGGTGTTCCTGGGCCGGTTCATCACCTTCGTCCGGGTGGTCATCCCCGGGCTCGCCGGCATGAGCGGACTGCGTTATCGCACCTTCCTGTTCTGGAACGTACTGGGCGGCATCTGCTGGGGAGTCGGCTACACCTTGCTCGGCTATGTGGTCGGGATCTCGATCGAGCACGTGCTCAGCCAGATCGGACTGTGGTTCCTGGCCGTGGCCGCGGTGGTGATCGCCGGAGTCGTCGTCTTCGAGGTCCGCAAGAGGCGCAAGGAGAAGGCCCGCCTTGCGAGCGAGGTGTCCGCCGACCTGAGCGGCCAGGACGGCAAGGTGACCGGCAACGAGGGCGATCCGCTCGACGACACCGCTCCGCTCACCGAGTAACTGCCCGGAGGTCGGTCAGAGCCCACGACCCATTCGTACGACCGGGCCATGCGGACCGGTCCCGACAAGACCGACGGGCCGCCGCTCAGAGTTCGGCGGGGAAGAACAGCGCCGGCGAGTCCCCGTCCCTGCGGATGCGACCGTGCAGCTCGAGCAGCACGCAGTGGGCCAGGGTCTCGCCGTTGGCCTGGCGCTGCATGAACGGCTCGATCTCGTCCCACGGACGCGACCAGTGCAGCCCGAGGGTGATCTGCCAGGCGGTGAGGCCGGGCTGTCCGGTGATGACCGACAGGATCTCCTCCAGCCGGTCGGCGTGGTGGGCGGTGATCTCGTCGATCCGGCTCTCCAGGTCCGCGAACCGGTACTCGTGGGCCGGCAGCACCTCGTCGGTCCCGAGGTCGCGCACCTTGGCCAACGACTCGAGGTAGTCACCCAGCGGATTGGGGAACTGCTGGGCGTGCACCGAGATGTTCGGGGTGATGCGGGGGAGGACGTGGTCACCCGAGAGCAGCAGGCGTCGGTCCTCGCTGTAGAAGCACACGTGGCCGGGCGAGTGGCCAGGGGTCCAGATCGTGCGCAGGTTCCAGCCCCGGAGGTCGATCACCCTCTGGTCTTCGAAGAGGACATCGGGCTCGGCCATGGTCACCATCGACTTGAGCACCATCGACGCGAACGCGAGGTCCGGCAGCTTGTCTCGGGGGACGCCCGAGTCGGCCAGGAAGTGGAACATGGCGTCGAGCAGCGCGTCGGTGTCGCCGTAGCGGGACTCGAGCATGACCGCATCGTCGGGATGGAGCCCGATCCAGGCGCCCGACGCCTCGCGGACCCGCCCCGCCAGCCCGTAGTGGTCGGGATGGATGTGGGTGACCAGGACGGCCTCCACGTCCGAGATGCTGCCACCGGCGGTGGCGAGGCCCGAGGTCAATGCCTCCCACGCCTCGTCGGTGTCCCACCCGGCGTCGATCAGTGCGACGCCGCCCCCGTCCATCTCGAGGGCGTAGACGAGCACGTAGCGGAGGGGATTGTCGGGGATCGGGACCGGGATCGACCACAAGCCCGGGCGCACCTGCTCCACCGGTGGGAGGACCTTGTCCTCCCACGCCTGCTTCTGGACGGTTCCGGTGACGACGACCACGACAGGCACGGTACACGTCGCCCCGCGGACGGCGGTCGACCGCCGGGGTGCCGTACCTTCGACGGTGCGGCGCCCGACGCGGTGGGTTCCGCGGTTCGGTGGGTCGCGCGCTGCACGGTGACACCGGACCGTGCACGGTGTGGGAATCGGGCCGGACCCCTGGGAAATCCTTGTACACGCCGGTTCCACTGCCTAGATTGACCCGCATCCCCACCCCGCATGCAGGGGGTCTGCAACGGAAGCCGGTTGGAGCGCACACCCATGGTCGATCTCGGACGGTTGCAGCAGTGGACCCTGCGTACCCCGACGTGGTGACCCCACCGACAGGACGTACCCGGACGGTGACGTCGGCCACCGGTCCCTCGACAGTCGACGATCGCCGACTCGACCGGCTCATCGCCGGATGCCCGGACGCCTACGTGGAGATCGACCGGTCGGGCACCATCGTCGAATGGAACGCCGGAGCGGAGGCCACCTTCGGTTGGCGACAGGACGACCTGGTCGGATCGTTCGCGGCGGACACACTGGTCGACGGCCCGTTCTCCCGCTCGCCGTTCGGTCTTCTCGTGGCGGACACGACTGGTTCGGCCGGAGGCCCGATGACCGGTTCGATCGCCGGCGGCACGCTGGACCTGGTCCTCGAACTGCGACACCGTGACGGGCACCGGGTCCGATCAGACGCAAGGTTCGTGGTGCTGGGCCACGGGCGTGAGCGGTCGGTCGCCGCGTTCCTGCGCCCGCGTCCCACGCCGCCGGCCACCGTGGACGCCGACACTCCTGGTGCACCGTCGACCGTCGTGCGGGACCCGCTCACCGGGCTCGTCGACCGCGCCACCTACCTGGTCCGCCTGGCCGGCGCGGCCTCCGCCCACGCCGGCACTCCGGGCAGCGTGGCGGTGGTCCTCCTCGACCTCGACCGGTTCAAGGCCATCAACAACTCCCTGGGCCACGTGTTGGGTGACGGTGTGCTGGCGGCGGTGGCCCGACGGGTCGAGGACGCGGCCGGCGACGTCGACCTGGTGGCACGGTTCGGCGGCGACGAATTCCTGGCGCTGGTGACGGACGTCGATGGCCGGGCCGAGGCGAAGGTGGGGGACTTCGTGGCACGGGTGCAGGCCGCCCTCAGCGCCCCGTTCCCCGTCGCCGGTGCGGAGATCTTCCTCGACGCATCGGTCGGTGTGGCGCTCAACACGTTCGGAGCCGACGACCCCGACGACCTGTTGGCCCATGCCGAGGCGGCCATGTACCAGGCCAAGCGCCGGGGTGGCTTCGGAGTGGAGACCTTCGGCGAGTCGCTGCGGGTCGAGGTCCTCGACCGCATGGCCACGGAGCACTCGCTGCACCGGGCCCTCGAGCGCAGTGAGCTGATGCTCCACTACCAACCGGTGGTGGAGGTCACCGGGGCGACGACGGTCGGCGTCGAGGCACTCATCCGATGGCACCATCCCGACCAGGGCATGGTGGCACCCGGCAGGTTCATCCCGGTGGCCGAGGAGAGCGGACTGATCATTCCCATCGGGGCCTGGGTACTGGAGCAGGCCTGCACCCAGCTGCGCGACTGGCACGACCGCGGTGCGGGCGGGCCGCAGGGTTCGGTCGAGGTGAACCTGTCCGCCCGCCAGATCGACGACCCCGAGATCGTGGCGACGGTCGAGACCATCCTGGCGCGCACCGGACTCCCGCCCGGGCACCTGACCCTCGAGATCACCGAGAGTGCGTTGATGCGGGACGCCGCGTCGGCGCTGGTCGTGCTCCAGGCCCTCAAGGAGCTCGGCGTGCTGCTGGCCATCGACGACTTCGGCACGGGGTACTCCTCGCTGAGCTACCTGCAGCGCTTCCCCCTCGACATCGTGAAGGTGGACCGGATGTTCGTGGAGCAGCTCGGGATGCGCACCGGAGGCGATGAGATCGTCTCCGCCGTCATCCAGTTGGCCCATGCCCTCGGGCTCGAGGTGGTCGCCGAAGGCGTCGAGACCGAACAGCAGCTCGATGTGCTGCGAGCCCTCGAGTGCGACTTCGCCCAGGGATTCCTCTTCTCTCGACCGGTCCCGGCCACCGAGTTGCGATCGCTGTACGGGCTGCAGCTCAGCACCTCGTCCTGAGCGGGGCCGGGGCCGGAGTCGGCGCGACCGAGCCGAGGCGCCGGGTACCGCTCCGGGCGGCCGGGCGGCGTCCGGTGACCGGGAACTCGGTCGGAATTTGGTCGGGACGACAGGATTTGAACCTGCGACCTCCTGCTCCCAAAGCAGGCGCGCTACCAAGCTGCGCTACGTCCCGTAGGTCTCGCCACCGTGTGGCGCCCACCAGCGTACGGCATCGGACCGACCGGTCCCCGACCCCCTCGCGGCCGGGATAGCGTCGCGGCGATGCCCACCGTGCGTGTAGCCGTGTTCGATCTGGGCAGCAGCTCGTTCCACCTGATGGTGGTCGACGCCTCCCGGGACGGTCGCCTGGTCCCCGTCCTGCGGCGTCGCTCGTTCCTCCATCTCGGAACCGAGGTCGCCCGCACGGGCGGGGTACCGGGGGACAGATCCGCACTCGCAGTCCGTACGGTCAAACGACTCCATGTCGCCGCCGAGGACGCTGGGGCAGACCTGGTGGTGGCGATGGCGACGGCTGCGCTGCGGGACGCCGACAACGGCGCCCGGCTGATCGGCCGCATGGAGCGCATTCTCGGAAGTCCGATCAATCTGCTGTCGGGCGAAGAGGAAGCCCGCCTGTGCTTCCTGGGTCAGCGGGCAGGCGTGTGGGTGGGTGGTTCCCCCGTGCTGGGTCTCGACCTGGGCGGCGGCAGCCTCGAGGCCGGCATCGGCACCGTGGACACGGTGTCATCGGTGGCCAGCGTCGCGCTGGGTACCGCCCGGATCCGAGGTGAGCTCGACACCGGGGACCGACTGTCGGCCCAGGAGCGGTCGGACATCCGCGACCTGGCCATCGAGCGGTCGGCGCCGATCGCCAAGATGTTGGCCGACTGCCCCGAAGCCGCCGAGCGGGTCGTGGCCAGCGGGGGGACGGTGCGTGCCCTGGCCCGGTTGGCCATGGGGCTCCATCGGCCGGCGCCCAAGTCCGGGTCGTCCGGCGCGCCGTCGGTCAACCAGGTGGAGCTCCCCGCCGGGCAACTGCTGGAGCTGGCCGACCGGCTGGCCACGCTCGACCTCGACGCCCGGATGGCACTCCCGGGCATCCAGGCCCGGCGGGCACCCCTGCTGCCGATCGGTGCGGTGGTGTTCTCCACGCTGGTGGAGCACCTGGGCCTGGGTGGGCTGGTGGTCAGCGAGTGGGGGCTCCGCGAGGGAGCCGTCCTCGACAGCCTGTCGCTCCCGGCAGGCGTTGCCTGAACCCGACCGGTCCACCCGCGATCGGCGGCCGGGGTCCGACACGAGGGGCGAAGGGCGGCGGACCGCTGTCCGCCGCCGGTTCCCCCGTACTAGGCGTTCTTGCCCAGGATCCTGTTCATGCCGGTACCGCAGACGGGACACTTGCCCTTGGCCGAACGACGGCCGTTGGCCATCTCGACCACCTCGCCGTCGAACTCCCGCTTCTCCCGGCACTTGACGCAGTAGCCCTCATACATAGCCATTGCTTCCTCCTCCTGCTCCGAGCGGCGCTCATGCGAGCGCCCGATGGAGCGACGGTATCGGCCCGTTTCCGGCGAACGGGGGATGGGAGGCCGAAGTGCTAACTCCAGTTAGCAGGCGCTCGCGCCGTCGGGGAGGCCCGAGAGCCCCTTCGGGGTCGATCAGTCCTCGGGTCGGTCGGACCGTTGCTGCCCCGGCGAGGGCTCGCCGAACGACTCGGGCACCTCTGCGGGAGTCAGCGAGTCCAGCATGGCCTCGATGCCCTCAGGCGGCAGCGGCGGGCTGAAGTAGTAGCCCTGGGCCGTCGTGCACCCCCGCTGGAGCAGCAGCCTGCTCTGCAGCAGGGTCTCCACGCCCTCGGCCACACAGGACAGTCCCAACTTGCTGGCCATGGCGATGATGGCCGACACCAGGCTGTTCTCCTCGTCCTCGGGCCCGAGGACCTGGACGAAGGACTGGTCGATCTTGAGCGTGCTCACCGGGAAGGCGCCGATCCGGTCCAGGGACGAGTTGCCCGAACCGAAGTTGTCGATGGTGAACCGGACCCCGAGCCGTCGCAGGCGGTCGATGTTGTCGACGGCGGGACCGGTCTTGTCGAGGACCACCCGCTCGGTGATGTCGAGCTCGAGCATGGCGGGGTCGATCCCGGTGTCGGCCAGCGTGCGCTCCACGCTGTCGAAGAAGTCCGGGCTGGAGAGATCCCGCGAGGCCAGGTTGACCGAGAGGCGCAGCGGATCGATCCCGTGGTCCTTCCACGATCGCAGCTGCCGGCACGCCTGCCAGAGCACCCAATTGTCGAGTGCCACGATGAGCTCGGACTTTTCGGCCATCGGGATGAACTGGGACGGCTCGAGCACCCCGAGCGTCGGGTGCCGCCAGCGGATGAGTGCCTCCACGCCGACGATCTCAGCGGTCCGGAGATCGATGTAGGGCTGGTAGAGGAGGAAGAACTCGTTGCCGTCGAGGGCGCTGATCAGGTCGGCGTGGAGTTGACGGTCGTCCACGGCCCGTCGCCCGGGATGGACCGGGTCAGGACTGTGGCGGAACATCTCGAAGGCGTCACGACCGAGGTCCTTTGCCCGGTACATCGCCTCGTCCGCCCGGTTCAACAGGTCGTCGTAGGTGTCCCCGTGCTCCGGTGCGATGGCGATTCCCACCGATGCCGAGGTGGAGACCTCCTGGCCGAAGATGGCGAAGGGAGTGTGCATGGCCTCGAGGGTGCGTTGGGCCAGCTGGTTGATCGAGAGCTGGTCGACCAGTCCCGGGAGGAGGATGGCGAATTCGTCACCACCCACCCGGGCCACCGTGTCCTGGCTCCGCACGGTGTCGACCAGGCGTTGGCCGACCTCCTGGATGAGGATGTCGCCGGTGGCGTGACCGTAGGTGTCGTTGACCATCTTGAAGTTGTCCAGGTCGACGAAGAACATGCAGACCGGCTCGCCGACCCGTCGGGACCGCACCAGTTCCTGCTCCACCCGGTCCTCGAACAGACGGCGGTTGGGCAGTCCGGTCAGCGCGTCGTGCCAGGCCATGTGGGAGACCTTCTCGAGCAGCTCCAGGTTCTGGATGGCGGTGGCGGCCTGATCGGCCAGTCCGCACAGTCGTTCGTGCAGATCGGGGTCGTGGATGGTGGTGGGGGCGGCGTCCTTGGAGAAGTTGGCGGCGATGACCCCGAGGAACTCGCCGGCCGCGAAGAGAGGGGCGACCACCGAAGCCGGAATGCCCGACTCCTCCATCAACGTCCGCAGCAGTGGATCGCCGACGGTCGAGGAGTCGAGGACCATCACCTCGCGGCCGGTGATCATCCGCTGGATCATCGGGTTGTCGATCTCCACGGCGAGCGGACCCGTCCCGGCATCGTGCGCGTCGGGCACGGGAAGACCCTCACCGGCACGGAGTGCCTGGATGTGGGTGGTCGAGCGGGGCTGTGACCAGTGGGGTGCGATCGGGCCGAGGTCGGCATCGGGTGGGGTCATCCCCGAGGTGAAGGCCCCGAGGACCAGGCGGGAATTGTCCTTGTCCCACAGATAGATCGTCGACTGGGCGCAGTCGGTGACCTCGGGCACGGTGTCGGCCAGGATCTGCAGTGCCTGGGCCAGATTGGTGAGTCCCGACAGCTGCTCGCTGAACGAGAGGATGGTCCGTGCGGTGGAGTCGCTGCGTCGGGCGTCGCTCAGCACGGTGAAGACGTCGAGGGCGTTGGCGGCATAGCGGGCGAACAGGTCGAGCACCCGGTCGTCGGCCGGGGTGTGCTCGTCCTCGGGCGCGAAGAAGGCGGCCAGTCGCCCGTAGCGACGACGGGCGGAGGCGATGTCGACCACCCGTCGACGGCCGTCGGCCACCGCTTCGTCGCCGGCGCTCCACAGCTCAGCGGCGAGGGCGCGCGCCTCGGACACGTCGAGGCCCCGGTGGTGGAGCTCGATGGGTGTCCCGGCGCCGACCCGGACCATGAGGAGGAACCGATGGGTGGGGACCACCTGGTCGGCCCGATCGCCGAGTTCGGCCAGGAGTCCCTGCATGTCGTGTTCGACCAGGTCGAGCGCGGCGGCCGACGTGCCCTCGAGGAGTCGTTCCAGGCGTTCGACCTCCCGGCGCGACCGGGCGGCACCGGCCTCGGTCGCGGCGTGCTCGCGGTCATCGGTCGTCGAGTGGACCGCCGGCCCCCGGGCCGCCTCGGCCTGCCACCGTGCAGCGTCGGCGACAGCTTCCACCAACGCGGCACGGGCGGCCGCCAACTGCTCGGTGAGGACGTCGACCGCACCGGTGTCGGTGGGGCTGGTGAGGTGGTCGGTCACCGGGGTGACCGTGCCGTGCGTCCCGTTCGTCGCGTGCACCCCGACCGTGCCGTTCACATCATGGGCCGGGTCGGTGCCGTTCGAACGGGAACCCGCACCCGCGTCCGCCGCGTCGGTCACGGCATCCAGCCGGGTCCGGTCGACCGTGAATCCCGGCCACGAGCCGGTCGTGTCGGTCGTGGACTCCAGAGACTCCTCGGTGGCGTCAGCCCGGCCCAGGGCGGGACCCCAGTGGAGCTCGTACTCGCAGACGGTGCCACCCCGGGCGGCGCACGCCCGCTCGGTGATCTCGGCCGGAGGACGATCGAACACCGTCGGGAGCTCGGTCAGCAGACCCCGGGTCAGCTCGCAGAGGTGGGCGTGGCGCCGATCGGTGCCGACCGGGGCCACCTCGACCAGCGCCCGGCCCGTGGCGACCTCGAGGGCCACCGCATCCGTCGCGCCGAGGAAGTGGTCGATCACGGCGCCGATGTGGCGGACGGCGTCCTCGGGGGACTGGAGGCCGCGGATGCGATCGACCAGACCTGCGTCGCCATCGGACCACAGCAGGTCCTCGCCCACGTGGAGGGCGACGGCGACGTCGCCGGTGACCAGTGCCGCCGCCGCGAACAGGGCGATGGCGTCTTCGAGAGGTGTCCAACGCCTGCTGTCGGCCAGCGCGTCGAACGGGCGTTCCTCGGCTGCCAGAGCGAGTGCCTGGGCCACACCCGGGTCGCCCGTCTCGGAGCGGACCCGGGCGATGAGCGCCCGGACGACGGCTCCGGACACCCCGGACAGGGAGGTACCGGCCTGTTCCACGTCGTCGACCTCGAACGCCATGCTTCCCATCCGATCCTGGAGCCTCACGATGGCCGCGATGCCGCGCCCGATGCTCTCTAGGTTCTTCGTCCAGCACCACCTCGTGCTTTAGCGCCGGGACGACATCTTTGGTCACCCGCCCCTACCCGTCGGACGTCCGCTGCGCGCCGATCTCCCCGTCCATCTGTCGACCGATCCCTCTAGAGTGGGGGCATGACCATTCACGACGTGTCCCTCAACACCCTCCAGGGCGAGAAGACCTCGCTCGGCGACTACAGCGGCAAGACCCTCCTGGTGGTCAACGTGGCCTCCAAGTGTGGCCTGACGCCGCAGTACGAAGGCCTCGAGCGACTGCAGAAGACCTACGGCGACAAGGGCTTCACCGTGCTCGGCTTCCCCTGCAACCAGTTCGGTGCCCAGGAGCCCGGGAGCTCGGAGGAGATCGCCACGTTCTGCTCGGCGACCTACGGCGTGACCTTCCCGATGTTCGAGAAGGTCGACGTCAACGGCGCAGACCGCAGCCCGGTCTACGAGGAGCTGACCGCCTTCCCCGACGCGGAAGGGGAGGCCGGCGACATCCAGTGGAACTTCGAGAAGTTCCTGATCTCGCCCGACGGGACCATCCTCCAGCGGTTCCGTCCGATGGTCGACCCCGAGGCGCCCGAGGTCATCGACGCCATCGAGGCCAACCTCCCGAGCTGACCCGGAGCACCGGGGTGACCAAGGCGGGCACCCATCGCGAAGCGGTCGTCGACCACCTGGCTGAAGTGTGGGCGTCGCTGACCGCGGCATGCAGCGACCTGAC
>Ga0302279_10007518_pt1 | contig 11123 bp, 11 predicted proteins | sample III_Bog_N3_3_FD_194541 | JGI IMG/M metagenome (GOLD analysis project Ga0302279, IMG submission 194541) | Peat permafrost microbial communities from Stordalen Mire near Abisko, Sweden - III_Bog_N3_3 | ecosystem: Environmental > Terrestrial > Soil > Wetlands > Peat | place: Sweden: Abisko...
CCTGCAGGTCGACGATTCGTAGGTTCGACGTGCGCGCCACCGATGTGGCGATGGTGCTGACCGACGGCAAGCACCCTCCCGGGAAGACCATGGCGCGGATGAAGTCGTCGTGCAGTTTCGCTCGCTCGTAGCTGGCGTCTTCGATCGTGATGGCCTGCAACGCCATCCGGCCCTCGGCGGTGAGCAGTCGGGCACAGGTGGCGAAGAATTGGTCGTGCCTGCGCCAGTCCACCGCCTCAATCATCTCTATGGACACCAGCGCGTCGTACCGGCCCTCCAGATCGCGGTAGTCCACGCCGAGGACGGTCACCCGGTCGGAGAGGCCGTGCTCGGCCACGCGCTTCTCCGCCAGGGCGCGTTGGGCCTCCGAGATCGTCGTCGTGGTGACGCGGCAGCCGTGCCGTGTGGCGGCATGGATTGCGAACCCACCCCAGCCGGTGCCGATCTCGATCACATGGTCCTTGGGGCCCAGCTGCAGCTTGTCGGCGATCATCTCGAACTTGGCCACCTGGGCCTCTTCGAGGCTGGTGCTGTCCTCGGCGAAGTAGCCGCAGGAATACGCCATCGTCGGATCGAGCATCAGGGCGAAAAACTCGTTGGAGAGGTCGTAGTGGGCGGCGATGTTGTCGCGGTCCCGGCGCTTGCTCGGTGGCCGGAGTCGCTGCACCGCGGCCACCAGTCCACCGGAATGGCGGGCCGTCTTGTCCAGGAATTGCCGCAGGCCGGTGGTGCAGCGGAAGGCGCCGCGCACCACGGCGGTGAGGTCGTCGGTGTCCCACCACCCGGCGATGTAACTCTCGGCCATGCCGCGCGACCCGCGCCGGAGGAGCGCAGACCACATCCTCTGGTCGTGCACCACAATGGTGGCGTCCGGATCGCCCGGCCCGCTCACCCCGGCCTGCGCCGCTGGCATGTCGCTGCCCTCGAAGCGCAGGGACACGGGGCGGCCGCGAGAGGAGCGTTGCGCCAGGCCGAGGACGAGGCGTCCGCTCAGCGGGGTCACACCCGGGCCCCATGTTCGCGCCCTGTCGGCACACGGTCCACGGGCATGTGTCCCGCGTCCGGTGGGCCGGGATGCCGGTGGATCGTGGCGCCCCGGGCGACCAATCGCAATGCCTGGGTGTAAATGCCGCCCGACACCCGCGCCGTCATGAACGGGTAGCCCCAGAGCAGGTGGGCCAATCCGGCGCGATCGAGCGGCCGCCGCCGCAACACCATGGCCGCGGCCAACCGCCCCGGGGTCTCGTCTGTCGTCGGCTCGTGGGGCCGACCGGACGGCGAAGGCGGCGGCGTGGCGACGTCGAGGCTGACCCGGAGCCCCTCCGCCGGCGCGGTATAGCGCAGGGTGTACACGCCCTGTGCGGGCAGGAAGGGCGAAACGTGCATGGCCTTGGCGAAGTGGTGCTCTCCCGGCGGCCCCACCACATAGGAACAGCGTTCGTGCCAGGGTGTGTTGGACACCTCGAGCACCGTCCACTCCACATTCCGGCCGGAAGGATCGAAGCAGTAGTACAGCGTCAACGGGTTGAAGAGCCATCCCCAGGTCCGCACGTGGCCCAGCATCGCCACTGGTCCCCGCACGCATCCACCGGCCCCGGCAACGGCCTCCTCCACGGCACCGCGGACCGTGACCGCCCCCGACGGCAGGTAGTCGTCGCGGTGCAAGCGCATGGCGGTGGGCCACCGGTGACGGTGGGGGGACGGGTCGAAGTCGACCAGGGGGTGCACCGCCCGCAGCTCGGCCAGCTCGTCGAGGAAGAGCAAGGGGACCGCCACCGGGGAGTCGAACCGATGGGCCGGCTCGGCGCGCCGGTGCGTCACGGTGCCCTCGTAGAGCGCGCTGCGCAGGCCGGTCGTGGGCTTGGTCTTCACAGACGTGCCCCGAACCGCTCGCTGATGGCCAGCGCGCTCCGGACCCCGTCCTCGTGAAACCCGTAACCCCAGTACGCCCCGCAATAGGAGATGGTCCCGGCGCTGAGGGCCCGTTGGCTCGCCTGGGCGGCTACCGCGCCCTGGTCGATCACGGGGTGGGCATAGTCGAAGCTGGCCACGACCTTGTTGGGATCGATGGCTTCGTCGCGGTTCAGCGTCACCAGCACCGGCTGGTCCGCCTCCAAGCCCTGCAATCGGTTCAGGTAGTAGGTCAGTGTCGCCCCGCCGGTCGGTCCGGCCGAGCGTACGTAATTCCAGGACGCCCAGGCCCGGCGGTTGGTGGGCAACAACGTGGTATCGGTATGAAGGGTGGCCCGGTTGGGCTGATAGCGCAGAGCGCCGAGAATGCGCCGTTCCCGGTCGGTCGGATCGCCGAGCAGCGTCAGGGCCTGGTCGCTGTGGGTGGCGACGACCACATGGTCGAAGGAGACCGGGCCGGCCGCGGTCAGGAGCTCGACCCCACGTTCGTGTCGGCGCAGTTTCGTCACTGGGGTGAGGAGGTGCAGCCGGCCCTGTTGGCGCAGAGGGGCGAGGATCGCCTCCACGTAGCGCGCCGACCCACCGGTCACCGTGCGCCAGGCCGGTTGGTCGCCCGGGCCCAGCAATCCGTGGCGGCTGAAGAACTCCACGAAGGTCCGGGCCGGAATCTGCGTGAAGGTCTCGGGGTCCGCCGACCAAATGGCCGACCCCAGCGGAATCAGGTACCAGTCGAGGAAACCACGCGACCAGCGGTGCTCGGCCAGCAGGTCGGCCAGGGACCCGGCACCGGAATCGGCCCCCCCGGCCAGAAGGGATCGGGACAACCGGTTGAAGCGCACGACGTCCGCCAGCATGGCGAGGAAGGCGGGCCGGAGTGCGTTGCGACGTTGGGCGAAGACCGTCGAGAGCGAGGTGCCGCGCCATTCGAGACCGCAGCGGAGGTCGGTGAGGCTGAAGCTCATTTCGCTGGGGTGGGTTGCAACCCCCAGGTTGCCCAGCAGCCGGGTGAAGAGGGGGTAGGTCCGCTCGTTGTAGACCAAGAAGCCCGTGTCGGCGGCGACGGGCCCTCCCGGCAGTTCTACCGTCACCGTGTTGGCATGACCGCCCGGCCGGTCGTCGGCCTCGAAGACGTGGACCTCGTGGTCTTCTTGGAGCAGGTGGGCTGCGGTCATACCGGCAATACCGGTCCCGATGATGCCTATGCGCAAGTTGGTGTTCCTCCGGTGCAGAATTTACCACTAAATTGGCCAAGATCGTTTGTCGGCAACCGGCAGGCAAGGAGGCCCCAGTGGCTACGTACAGCACCGAGATCGAGGCAGCGAAGGCCCAGGACGAGGTGTTCGAATACATGGCCACCTTCTCCAACGCTCGCGAGTGGGACCCCGGCGTCGTCAACGGCGAGTCGCTGACGCCCGGCCCGGCTGCGGTCGGATCGGTCTACCGGCTGGGCGTGCGGATTGCGGGCCGGGTCGTGCCCTTCGACTACCGGATCCTCGAGCTCGACCGACCCCGCCGGGTCGTCCTCCAGGCCACGCACGGGCACATCGTGTCGACGGACACCATCACGGTGGAGCCGGCCGGCTCCGGCCCCGGCTCCCTGGTCCGGTACGTGGCGATGCTCGAGGGGACCGGCCTGCTGCGGTTGGCATCGCCCCTGATCGCCCGGTTCTTCAACACCATGGCGGACCGGGGCGCCGCCGGGCTCCGCACCACGTTGGCATGAGCCGTTCCCGCCTTTCGGCCGTCGTGGACGGGGCTCTCGAAGCGACTGTCGTCGGCAGCTTCAGCCGGGTCGGTTACGGCGCCCGGTCGCGCCTCGAGCACTGGGCCCCGCCGGCGGACCTCACCGGGCGCGTCGTGGTCGTGACGGGCGCCTCTTCGGGAATCGGTCAGGCGGCTGCGCTGGAACTGGCCCGTCTCGGTGCCACGCTCTGGCTCGTGGGGCGGGACAAAGGGCGCATTGAGGCCACGGCGGACCAGGCCCGCGACCTCGGAGCGGGCGTGGTCGAGCCCGTCGAGCTCGACATCGTCGATGCCGACGCCGTGCGCGCCTTCGCGGCGCGCGTGGCGACCCGCCACGAAGGACTCCATGCGTTGGTGCACGCCGCCGGCGCGCTCTTCCCCACGTTCCGCCGCGCGCCGACGGGCGGCGAGCTCACGGTGGCCACGGCGGTCCTGGCTCCCTTCCGTCTGACCTGGTGGCTGAGCCCCCTACTGCGCCGTGTCGGGGACGCCACCATCGTCACGGTGTCGTCGGGCGGGATGTACTCCCAGCCCTTCGACCTCGAACGCCTCGAAATGACCCCCGAGGACTACCGCGGCACCACCGCCTATGCCCGGGCCAAGCGGGCCCAGGTCGTGCTGTCCCACGAATGGGCCCGTCGCTGGGGCGCCGACGGTGTGGCCAGCTACGCCTCGCATCCGGGTTGGGTGGATACTCCCGGATTGGCCAGCGGGCTGCCGACGTTTGCCAAGCTCGGACCTCTGCTCCGGACGCCCGCAGAAGGCGCCGACACGGTGGTCTGGCTCGCGGCCGGAGGGGCCAGGAGCTCCGACGCGGCCCACTCGACCACCGAGGGGTTCTTCCATGATCGGCATCGGCGCAACGAGTATCACTTGCCCTGGACGGCCCGCGGCAGGGGTCCCGACGACGGCCCCCGGTTGTGGGAATGGTGCCAGTCCCGTACCGACCTGCACGGCGAACCGCCCTCCCCGGTCGGACAGCAGGAGAACGAATAGTCCTCGCGGGCTCCGCCGCTACTGACCGGCTCAGGCCGGCGCGTGCACCTCGAGCACCGTTGCCGAGCCCATGCCGCCCCCGGCGCACAGCGTCGCGACCCCGATGCCGCCGCCACGGCGGCGCAGCTCGTGGATCAGCGTGACCAGGATGCGAGCACCGGAGGCGCCCACCGGGTGCCCGAGCCCCACCGCACCGCCGTTGACGTTCACGATGTCGTGGGGAAATCCCAGCTTGCGTGAGCAGGCCACGGCCATGGTGGCGAAGGCCTCGTTGATCTCGACCAGGTCGACGTCGGATTCGCTGAGCCCAGCCCTGTTCAACGCCCGGGGCACACAGATGGTCGGCGCCAACCCGGTGCGGGCCGGCTCAATGCCGCACGAATTCCACGACCGCACGGTCGCCAGCGGCGCCATGCCGTGGCTCTCGGCGTACGAACGGGACACCAGCACCAGTGCGGCGCCCCCGTCGGCAATGCCCGAGGAGTTCCCGGCGGTGACCTGGCCGTCGGGCCCGGTCAGCGAGCGCAACGCCGCCAGCTTCTCCGGCGTCGTGTCCCGGCGCGGGTGTTCGTCGACGCTGACCGTCACCGTCTCGCCCCGGCCCGCGGGCACCGTGACCGGCACGATCTCCTCGGCGAAGCGGCCGTCGTCGGTGGCGGCCACGGCGCGGATGTTGGAGTGGTACGACCAGTCATCGGACTCCTCGCGGGTGATGCCGCACTCGCGCGCCGTGTTCTCACCGACCGTGATCAGCATGTTGGTGTTGGGGGCATCGGGCGAGTCCGGGTGACTCGGCGGCATGAACTGCTGCACCCCGCCGAAGGGGAAGGGCGACGTCTCGAAGAGCATCGGGGTGCGGGTCATGGAGTCGATCCCGCCGGCGATCACGGCGTCGGCCATGCCCGAGCGGATGTGCGCCGCAGCCTCTTGGACCGCCATCATGCCGGTGGCGCACTGGCGCTGCACCGCACCGCCCGGCGTGTCGGGTGGCAACCCCAGCGCGTTGGCCACGTACCGCGCCGTGCAACCTCCACCGCGGAGGACTTCGCCGAGCAGCAGGTCGTCGATGTCGTCGGGCGCCAGCCCCGCCGCGTCCATGACGGCGGTCACGGTCTGCATGCCGATGTCGGCGACGGTGAGCCCGGCCAGGGCACGGCCCGAGCGTCCGATCGGTGTGCGGGTGGCGGCGACAATGACAGCGTCGTTGGCCTCGGTCATGGTGTCCTCCTCAGGCCCGCACGAAGACGGGGATCGTGAAATCGTCAGAGATCGGCTGGAACGCGACCGTGAGGGGCATGCCCACCTGCAGCTCCTCGAAGGGGCAGTCGACCACGTTGGTCATCATGCGCGGTCCCTCGGCCAGGTCGACGATGGCGGCGACATAGGGCACACGGTCGCGGAAGGGCGGCATGTCGTTGTTGTAGATGACAGACCAGGTGTACAACGTCGCCTCCCCGCTGGCCTGGTACCACTCGACACGCCCACTCCAGCACTTCGGGCAGAAGGGCCGGGGGTAGTAGGAGTAGACGTCACAGTCGAGGCAGTGCTTTATGAGGAGGCGCTCCTCCTTGGTGGCCTCCCAGAACGCGATGGTGTCGCCTTCAGGCGTCGGGAGGTCGAAACGGACCGTGCTCATGTAGCGCTCCCCTCTCGAAGGACCCGGCGGCCGCGGCCCTGGGGCGAGCAAACTCCGGCCTGGGCTGTTTTCCCGGGATTGACCCCCGGGAGGCGCATCGGCCATGCTGCAACGAACCTGACGCTGGCGTCAACTTTCCGCACCGACGAAATTCCTGGGGGGATTCTGCAATCGTGTTGATGGACGATCACCTGGCACGCATGGCCGAGGAGTTCGGCGACCGCACGGCTTTCGCCGTCGTCGACGTCGGTTCCATGACCTTCGCCGAATGGGATGGTGCCGCCAACGCCATGGCCCGCAACCTGGTGGAGGCGGGTCTCGAGCAGGACGCCCGCGTCGGCATCCACTTGCGGCCCGAGCTGGCCCTGCGCTGGCTCGTCTCGTACTCCGCCATCCACCGGGCCGGCGGTGTGGCCGTCCCCATGAACCCCCGTCTGGCCCCCGCCGAGGTGGCCCACATGCTCGAGCACTCGGGCGCCCGCGCCGTCGTGGCCGACGGCGACTTGTTGCGCAGCGACGGCGAGCAGGGTGGGGGGCGCCTCATCACCCTCATTGACGCCGGCACGGAGGCCGGGACGCCGCCGCCGGGCAGCTCCGTCCCCGTGCTCGGATGGGCCGAGGCGACGGCGGGGGACCGCTCGCCGTTCCACGTGCCGCGTGACTCCGAGGACCTGGCGGACATCCTCTACACCTCGGGGACGACGGGCCGGCCCAAGGGCGTGGCCGTCCGCCATTCCAACGGCTCCATGATCGGCAAGGTCGAACCCAACTGGACCGGTGCGGGGTGGGTGCACGCCAGCCCCCTCTTCACCTTCGCCGGCATCGCCCTCGTCTACACGCCGATGAAGCTCGGCATGCAGGTGATCTACCAACCGCGCTTCGACGCCGACCGCTGGCTGCGCGTGGTCGAGGAAGAGCGGCCGATGGCCGTGTTCCTCGTCCCGACCATGGCGCATCTCCTCATCGACAACCCGCGCTTTGCCGACGCCGACCTGTCGTCGGTGCAGATGTGCTCGGTGGGCAGCGCGCCCCTGGCTCCCTACGTCGTCGAGCGGTTGCAGGAGAAGATGCCCGATGCCCTGGTGTCGAACAACTACGGCATGACCGAGGCCGGGTCGGCCTATTGCGTCATGCCCAAGGGCGAAGCGGTCAAGCGTCCCGGTTCGGTCGGCCAGATCGCACCACCGGCGGTTGTGCGCATCGTCGACGAACATGACGACCCGTTGCCTCCTGACACGGTGGGCGAGGTGCGCCTGCAGATGCCGGGCCGCCAGCGCGAGTACTTCGAGGACCCCGACGCCACGGCGGAAATGTGGCGGGACGGCTGGCTCGTCACCGGGGACCTCGGCAAGCTCGATGCCGACGGCTACCTCTACATCGTGGGCCGGTCCAAGGACGTCATCATCCGTGGGGGCAACAACGTGCATGCCACCGACGTCGAGCACGTCCTGGTGCAGCACCCGGCCGTCAAGGAGGTCGCCGTGGTCGGCGCCCCCCACCCCGTCCTCGGCGAGGACGTGGTGGCCTTCGTCGTCCTGCACCCTGGCGTGGAGGCCGACGGCGAGGAGCTGCGCGCCTTCGGGCTCGAACACCTGGCCGACTACAAGGTGCCCCGCCAGTTCGTCTTCATTGATGAGCTGCCCCGGAACCCGACAGGCAAAGTCGTGAAGCCCGAGCTGCGCGCGCGGATCGCTGCCACGCCCGCCTGATCCACCGCTGCACCCACCCGCTGGCGTATGTGACGCCGCCGTGAACTCTGCCCAATCAGTGGCGGATCTGGTCCGGCGCCATGACCGGCCTTCGTATACTGATCAGATCATGACCGAGCACAACGTGACCTGCAGCCGGCTGTTCCGCTGCCACCAGGGGGGCAACTCCCTGGATCAATCGCTCATGGCCATGTCCGAAGTACAGATCTGTGGGATCCCCAAGCTGAGCTCCTGGGAGGTGGCATCGACGCCGTAGAGGACTTGACCAGTCCCGACGTCGAGGAGCCGCTTCCCACCGGGGAAGCGGCTCTTTTGCGTTCCGGCACGAAATCGTCCCGAGGCACGACCCTGCACATGAGCGAACGTTCGAAAGAGAGAGACACCATGACGACGCAGCTGTGCCCGCGCTGCCGGTTCCACCCGGCCTCGCCGCGGACCGCGGGGTACTGCTCGTGGGATTGCTATGACGCCGACGGCGAGGACGGTGCTGACGGGGACGATGCCGGCGAGGATGCCGACAAGGACGAGGCGGCCTGATGAGGGATCAGCTGACGTCGTCGGGAAACCGCAGCCGCGCCAGCTGCGTGGATTGCCCGACCATGCGCCCCCGGCTGTCCCACAGGACGCAGGTCTCGTCGACCGTCCCATCGGCCACCAGCCCGGCCGTCATCCGGATTCCAAGCCAGCCCGGTGCCGGACGGGCGCGCACGTAGGCCGCCATCTGCAGGGTCGGGACCCAGCCGGTGGAACCGATCATGAGCGTGGCCGGAGGCATGGCGTCGGCCAGGAAGAGCAGCGACAGGACATCGGGCTGGCGTCCGTCGGCGAACCGCGTCCAACCGCGCAGCTCGGCCTTCCTTTCCGGCGTCGCCGCAGTGACGGTGCCGGGCACGGTGGCGGGGTCGAGCCGGAGGTCGAGCACGTCCAGAATTCCCACGTACACGCCACTCGGGCTCTGCGGCGTCAGACGAACGCAGTCCTCAGGACCCGCCGCGTGGAAGGGCGGCGTGCCGTCGTAGCGGACGGCGTCGTCCTCGGGCAGGGCACCGAGGACGAACACCGCATCGACCAGGTCGGTCTCCTGGGAGAGGACGGCGCGCACATGGGAGGCGGTGCGTCCGCTGCGCAGCAGCGTCGTGTGCACCCTGGCGGGCCCGAGGGCCGGCGCGCGGAGGTAGGTGACCGAAGCGGACAGCACCTCCCATCCGGCCCCACCATGGCGGGCCGCCACCACTCGGGCCGCCCGGCCGAGCAGCGCCAGGAGGTAGCCACCGTTGGCCTTGTCGCCCACGGTCCAGAGGGGGTGGATGCCGGCTCCGAAGACGTCGGGGTCCGCGGTCTCGCTGACGGCCGTGGCCGCATCGAAGGACAGATCCTCGGGGTCGGGCATGCGCAGGGACCCTATCGGCGGCGATGATGGCGCATGACCTTCGACATGGAGGCAACCTTCGGCGACGACTACCCCTACTTCTACGGGGAGTCGATCGACGACGCACACTCGGACGCGGACGCGGCCGAGATCCTGGGCCTGCTCGAGCTGCCGTCGGGCTCCCGGATCCTCGATGTGCCGTGCGGCCACGGCCGGCTCTGCCGCCGGCTGGCCGCGGCGGGCATGGAGGTGACGGGCGTCGACCTGACGCCTGAGTACGTGGCGGCGGCCCGCGCTGACCCGCTGCTGCGCCCGGGCAGCGTGACGTACCTGGAGGGCGACATCCGCGCCCTGCCCGTCGACGGGCCGTTCGATGCGGTCGTCTGCTGGCTGAATTCGTTCGGCTACTACGACGACGACGACTGTCACAGAGTCCTGGAGGAGTTCCACCGTGTCCTGCGCCCGGGGGGGAAGGTGGCGATCGACACCATGCACCACGACGGCGGCGTGCGGCACTTCACCCCGGCGCCCGATGCGGTCGTGGTCCAACGCGGCGACGACGCCATGTTCGAGGTCTCGACCTTCGACCCGCTCACGGGACGGATGGTGGTCGAGCGCACCGCGTACCGGGACGGGGCGCTCCGCCGCGCCTCGTACTTCGTGCGGCTGCCGACGCCGCCCGAATGGGTCGTGTGGCTCCAGGCGGCGGGTTTCCACGACGTCCAGTTCTGCGCCGGCGGGGGAGGCCCGCTCGAACTCGACAGTTGGGAGCTGGTGGTCGTCGCCACCGCCTGACCGGGTCCACCCTCGGCACCCGTTACCGTTTGCTGCATGTGTGAGGTGTGCATGATCTCTGGAATGATCGGTCCATGACGGCCGGGATTACCGCGTGGGGGACCTACCTGCCCTATTGGCGTCTGCAACGCGCCGCCATCGCCGGGGTCTTGGGCAGCGGCGGCGGCCGGGGCACCCGGTCGGTGGCTTCCCACGACGAGGACACCACGACGCTGGGCGTCGAGGCCGGCCGGCACGCACTGGCGACCGGTCCGGGGGCCGGAGCGGTCCAGGACCTTTTCCTGTCGACGCCGGACCCGGGGTACTTGGACAAGACGAGCGCCACGACGGTGCATGCGGCGCTGGGGCTGGGCCGAGGATGCGGGGCCTACGACTTCACCGGCTCCTCCCGCTCCGCCGTGGGGGCGCTGCTGCTGACACTCGGGACGGCGGGGTCGGGTGGTCGCACGACGTTGACCGTCGTCTCGGATCTTCGGACTGGGCTCGCGGGCTCGGCCGAGGAGCGCGACAGCGGTGACGGCGCCGCCGCCATAGTGTGCGGGCCCGACGGTGCCGTGGCCGAGTTGATCGGCCGCGGTGTGGCCAGCGACGAGTTCCTCGACCGCTGGCGCGTGCCGGGCGAGGGCGACTCCCACGTGTGGGAGGAGCGCTTCGGCGAGGAGATGTACGTGCCGCTCGCCCGCGAGGCCTTCGCGGCGGCCCTCAAGGACGCCGGACTGGCCGAAGGCGACGTGGACCACGCCGTCGTGGCGGGCCTGCATGGACGAGCGGTCAAGGCCGTCTCGAAGGGGCTGGGCGTGCGCGACGGGGTCCTCGCCCCCGACCTTTCGGGAGCAGTGGGCAACCTCGGCGCGGCCCAGGCCGCGGTGGCGCTGTGTGACGTTTTGGAGCGGGCCCGGCCCGGCCAGGTCATCGTCGTGCTGTCGCTGGCAGACGGGGCCGACGCGCGGGTGCTGCGGACGAA
>Ga0302279_10007519_pt1 | contig 11122 bp, 7 predicted proteins | sample III_Bog_N3_3_FD_194541 | JGI IMG/M metagenome (GOLD analysis project Ga0302279, IMG submission 194541) | Peat permafrost microbial communities from Stordalen Mire near Abisko, Sweden - III_Bog_N3_3 | ecosystem: Environmental > Terrestrial > Soil > Wetlands > Peat | place: Sweden: Abisko...
CCTCGCGGGGCTGGGCGGCGAGGACGACGAGGGCAGCGTCCGCCGCGGCACCAACCTGCACCAGGGCTACTTCGATCAGCACCTCGGCTCGCTCGATCCCGCCAAGACCGCGGTCGAGGAGATCCGGGGCGTGCGCGGCGATCTCAACGTCGACGGGGCGCGGCAGTACCTGGCCCGCTTCCGCTTCTGGGGCGACGATCCGCTGCGCCGGGTCTCGGGCTTCTCCGGCGGAGAGCGCAGCCGCCTCGCGCTCGCCAAGCTCCTGCTCGAGCCGCGCAACCTGCTCTTCCTCGACGAGCCGACCAACCACCTGGACATCCCCGCGGCCGAGATCCTCGAGGAGGCGCTGGCCACCTTCGACGGCACCGCCATCCTGGTGTCCCACGACCGCCGCTTCCTGGAGGGCGTGACCACCCGCGTGATCCTGGTGCGCGGCGGCGAGGTCGAGGTCTACCCGGGCGGCTTCCGCGACTACGAGGAGACCGTCGCCCGCCGCGCCGCCGCCGCCGAGAAGGCCGCCGCCGCGGCGAAGGCTGCCGCGCTGCCGCCGCCGCGCGCCGCGAACCGCGCCAGCGAGCCGCCCTCGGGGCGAGCCGGGGGTAGCGCACCGGCCTCCGGTCGAGCCGGAGACAACAGCCAGGCTCCGGGGAAGGCGCGCGCGGTGAAACGCAGCGCGTCCACCAAGCCGCAGGGTGCCCCCGGCCCCCAGAACGGGGCGCCCGCACCCAAGCCTGCCGCCGAGCTCGACCCGGAAGCGCGACGACGCGCCTTCGAGGCGGAGAAGGCCGCGGGCCGCGCGTTCGACCGCAAGAAGAAGCGGGTCAAGGAGCTGGAGGCGGAGATCGCCGCCGGCGAGGCCGAGCTGGAGCGCCGCCGCGAGGAGCTCAAGCAGGATCCGGGCGGCAACTGGGCCAAGCTCGCCGATCTGGCTCGCCAGGAGCAGGTCCTGGCCAAGCGCGTGGAGGCCGCGATGGCCGAGTGGATGGCGCTCTGCGAAGAGCTCGGAGGAGGTTCCGCGTGAAGCGTACCGCGATCTACCTGCTGACGGCGCTGACCCTGCTCGCGACGGCGAGCGCCTGCTCTCGCAAGAGCAACGACGACGGCACCGCGCCCATCTCCGAGCACGCGCTGGCGCCCCTCACGGTCAAGGACGACTCGGCGGATCTGCTGCTGACGTGGATCGACGACAAGGGGGAGGCCCACATCGAGCTGCGCCCCGCCGACGTGCCCGCCGCAGGCCGCGCGCTGGTGCGCGTCGTCGTCGCCGATCGCGAGGACGGGACCCACGATCTCTTCTACGTCGCCGATCTGACCCGCAAGCAGGACGACGGCAGCTATGCGACCCGCACCATCCGCCGCCGCGAGTGGGAGTCGGAGATCGAGAAGCGCCGCGACGCCTACCTCGCCCGGACCGCGCCGCCGGGCGCCGCCAGCGGGGCCGGCCAACCGGGCAGCGGCCCTCAGGCCCAGGGTCAAGCGAGCGGCGCGCCGACGGTGATCATCTACGGCGCCTCGTGGTGCGGCCCCTGCCACCAGGCCGCCGACTTCCTCAAGGCGAAGGGCGTCGCCTACGTGCTCAAGGACATCGAGCAGGTCCCCGGCGCCGCCGCCGAGATGCGCGAGAAGCTGGCGCGCGCCGGGCAGCACGGGGGGAGCATCCCCGTCATCGACGTGCGGGGGCAGATCCTGGTGGGGTACAGCGAGCCGGCGCTGGCGAGGGCGCTGGCGAGAGCGCCCGCGGGGACGATGCTGTAGTCACCCTGGGGAACGCTCGAGAGCGTTCCCCGACGGGTCATCCTGGGGAACGCCCGAGAGCGTTCCCCGACGGATCATCCGAGGTCGGGGACCGCTCTCGGGCGGTCCCCAGGATGACCGCCTAGACCCTGAGCCCCGGCGCCGGGAACCCCGCGCAGAGCTCCTTCACCGCCCCGGCGATGCGGGTGAGCCTGGGCTCGTCGGTCAGGTTCTGCGCCACCTCGTCCATCCAGGCGGCGAGCTGCTCCATCTCCGGCACGCCCATCCCGCGCGAGGTGACGGCGGGCGTCCCCAGGCGCACGCCCGAGGGGTCGAACGGCTTGCGCGGATCGAAGGGGATGGCGTTGTAGTTGGCGACCATGCCCGCGCGCTCGAGGGCCTGCGCGTAGGGCTTGCCGCCCACGCCCTTGGGGGTCATGTCGATGAGCAGCAGGTGGTTGTCCGTGCCGCCCGTGACCAGCCGGAAGCCGCGGGTGGCGAGGGCCGCGCCGAGGGCCTTGGCGTTGGCCACGACGGCGGCGGCGTAGGTCTTGAACGAGGGCTGCGCGGCCTCGCGCGCGGCGACCGCGATGGCGGCGGTGGTGTGATCGTGCGGGCCGCCCTGGAGGCCGGGGAAGACGGCGCGGTCGATGGCGGCGGCGTGCTGGGCCTTGCACATGATGGCGGCGCCGCGGGGCCCGCGCAGGGTCTTGTGAGTGGTGGTGGTGACCACGTCGGCGATGCCGATCGGCGAGGCGTGGGCGCCGCCGGCGATGAGGCCCGCGATGTGCGCGATGTCGGCCGCGAGGATGGCGCCTACCTCGTCGGCGATGGCGCGGAAGGCGGGAAAATCGATGGCGCGGGGGTAGGCGGTGGTGCCGCACCAGAGCAGCTTGGGGCGGTGCTCGCGGGCGAGATCGCGGACCTGATCGAGGTCGATGGTCTCGTCGCCCTGGCGCACGCCGTAGGCCACCGACTTGAAGAACTTGCCGGTGATGCTGACGTTCCACCCGTGGGTGAGGTGGCCGCCCGAGGGCAGGCCCAGGCCCATGATGGTCTCGCCCGGCTTGACGAAGGCGAGGTACACGGCGAGGTTGGCCGGGCTGCCGGAGTAGGGCTGGACGTTGACGTGGTCGGCGCCGAAGAGAGAGGCGAGCCGACTCTTGGCCAGCTCCTCCACCGCGTCGACGTGGCGCTGCCCCTCGTAGTAGCGCTTGTGGGGGTAGCCCTCGGAGTACTTGTTGGTGAGCACCGAGCCGGTCGCCTCGAGCACGGCGCGCGAGGTGTAGTTCTCGCTGGCGATGAGGCGGAGGGTGTCGGCCTCGTAGCGCTCCTCGGCGTCGATGAGGGCCTTGATCTCGGGATCGGACTCGGCGAGGGACGCGCGGCCGCCCGGAGCGGGGGAGAGACTCATGTGACCTCGAACTCGGCGCGCGAGAGGACGTCCGCGACGCGCCACAGGAAGGAGTTGGCGAGCACGCCGTCGATGATGCGGTGATCGTAGGAGAGGGCCAGGAACATCACCGGATGGATGGCGATGGCGTCCTCCCCGTCGCGCGTGACGACGACCGCGCGCTTCTTGATCTCGCCCATGCGCAGGATGGCGACGTTGGGCTGCGAGATGATCGCCGCGCCGAAGAGGTTGCCCTTCAGCCCGGGGTTGGAGACGGTGAAGGTGGTGTTGGACAGGTCGTCCGCGGTGATCTTGCCGGAGCGGGCCCGGCCGGCGAGCTCGTCGATGTTGGCGGCGACGCCGCGCAGGGAGAGCTGATCGGCGTGCTTGATGCCGGGGACGATGAGGCCGCCGGGCGTGTCGACGGCGATGCCCAGGTTGACGTCGCGGAGGACGACGTACGACCCGTCGAGGACGCGCGCGTTCACCTCCGGGTGCTCGCGCAGCGAGCGGATGACCGCGGCGCAGACGAAGGCGAGGAAGGTGAGCGGCACGCCCGCCTTCTTGAAGCGATCCTTGTGCTCGTCGCGGAGCTTGCTGGTCGCCTGGAGGTCGACCTCGGCCACGGTCACCACGTGCGGCGAGGTGACCTTGGAGTAGACCATGTGGTCGGCCGTGATGCGGCGGCGACGATTGAAGGGGATGACCTGATCGCCGGGGCGCGGCACGTAGGGCGGCACCTTGTAGGCGCCGAAGCCCACGCCCGGGACCGGGGGGACGAAGCCGCCGCCTCCCTGGATCAGCTGGGTGAGCTCGATCGCAGGGGACACCTCGACCGCCGGCGCCCGGGGGACCGGAGCCGCGAGCGGAGCCGCAACGGGAGCCTGCACGCCTGCGTGAACGACGTCGTCATGGGTGACGCGGCCGTGCTCGCCGGTGGGCTGGACGCGCTGGAGGTCGACGCCCATCTCGCGGGCAAGCTTGCGGGTCGAAGGGGACGTGAGGGGCGCGGCCGACTCCCCGTTGGTCGCGGGTGCGGGTGCGGCGGGGGTGACCACGGCGGGCGCCTGCGCGCTCTCGTCGATCCGGCAGAGCAAGCCCTGCTTGGGCACGACCGTGCCGGCGGCGGCGGCGATGCCGGTGACCACGCCGCTGGCGGGCGCGAGCACCTCGGTGTCGGCCTTGTCGGTGGCGACCTCGAGCAGGACCTGGTCGCGGGAGACATGGTCTCCGTCGCGGACGAGCCACTTGGTGACGGTGCCCTCGGCAACGCTCTCGCCGAGCTGGGGCATGACGACGTCGATCATCGATTCTCTCCTGGGCGGCCTGCTATACGACGTGCTCCCCAGGGCGGCAACGGCGGTTCAGCTCCCGGCGATGGTCATCGCCGAGACCCGCAGCGTCGGCGAGGCCGTGGCGCTGCGCTGATCGAGATCGTCGCCGACCGCGTCGATGCGCTGCCAGAGCTGGTCGACGTTGAGCGAGATGGTCACCTCGCTGACCGGGTGCGAGAGCTTGCCGTCCTCGATCCAGAAGCCGGAGGCGCCGCGGGAGAAGTCTCCCGTCACGGCGTTGAAGCCGAAGCCCATCATCTCCGTCACGTAGAGGCCACGGGCGGTCGTCGCCAGGATCTCGGCCGCGGGCGTCTTCGTCGGCTGGAGGAGGAAGTTGGAGGTGGAGGGCCCGACGCCGCCGCCGCCCCCGCGCGAGGCGCTCCCGGTGGAGGCCCGGCCGAGCTTGCGCCCGCTGTAGCTGTCGCAGAGGTAGGTCTTGAGGATGCCTCGCTCGACGACGAGGTTGCGCCGCGAGAGCAGGCCCTCGCCGTCGAAGGGGCGGGAGCCGGGCGCGCGCGCCAGCAGCGGGTCGTCGATGATGGTCACCAGATCGCTGGCGACCCGCGTCCCCTCCCGGCCGACCAGGTAGCTCGATTTACGCCAGATGGAACCGCCCATCACGCAGCCGCCCATCAGCCCGAGGATGGAGCGCGCCGCGTCCGGGTCGAAGATCACCGGCGCCTCGCAGGTGGGGACCTTCTTGGCGCCCAGCTTGCGCAGCGTGCGGCGCGCCGCCTCGCGGCCGACCTCCTCCGGGGAGTCGAGGTCGCCGAGGTGGCGCTTGGCGGTGTAGTGGAACCCGCGGCGCTTCTTGCCGCCCTCGTCCTCGGCGACGGGGGTCACCACCAGCGACGCGTACGAGCCCGCGTAGCCGCCCCGGAAGCCCCCGGAGAGCACCATCGCGAAGGCGCCCGCGGTGCGCGAGAAGGTCGCGCCGTCGCTGTTGCTGATGCGCGGGTCGAAGTCGCGCGCGGCCTGCTCGCCGCGCCGGGCGAGCGCGAGCGCCTCGGCGGCGGTCACCTCTCCGCCGGCGGGATCGTAGAGCTCCAGCTCGGCGAAGCCCCCCTTGGCGATCAGCTCGGGATCGGCGGGACCGGCGAAGGGATCCTCCTGCGAGATCTCCACCAGCTCGAGCGCGTCCGCGAGGAAGCGATCGAGCCCGCGCGGCGTGAGGTCCGAGGTGCTGATGAGGGCCACCCGGCGGTCCTTGATGACGCGCATGCCCAGGCCGCGGTGCGCCGCCTCCTGGACCAGCTCGGGCTCGCCGAGCCGGACCTTGGTGGAGAGCTCGGAGCCGGAGCGGGCGATCGCCTCGGCCACGTCGGCCCCACCCTTGCGCGCGCGCTCGACCACGGAGGACGCGAGGTCCGTGAGGGCCTTGATTTCGGTTTCCATGCGGGCGGCGCCGGCGGCGCTGGGCGAGGTGACAGCCATGGCCCGACAGGGTGGTGGAGGAGGGCGGGCACGGCAAGGGAGGCAAGCTCCCGGAGCGAGAGAGGCCGCGCCGCGGGAAGCGCTTGCAATTCGCGGGCGGGTGGGTAGTCTTCGCGCCCCCGAATCGTCTGGCGGCTGAGCCGCCCCGGTCGTCGCTCCCGACCGGCCCCGCGGAGATGAAGAGGGCCGCATCCCTGCGGGCGTACCAGCGACATATCGGCCAGCGGAGCGACCAAGGCAAGCACATGAACAAGAACCCCGGCATCATCGGCATCAAGATCGGCATGACGCAGATCTTCGATGACAAGGGCGAGGTCATCCGCTGCACCGTCGTGCAGGCGGGCTGCGTCGTCATCGGCAAGCGCACCGTCGAGAAGGACGGCTACAGCGCCCTCGTGCTCGGCCTCGGCGAGCGCAAGGAGAAGCACACCAACAAGCCGCTCGCCGGGCAGTACAAGAAGGCCGGGCTCACCCCCAAGCGCCTCGTCCGCGAGCTGCGCGCCACCCCCGAGCACGTCGCCACCTACGAGGTCGGGCAGAAGCTCGCCATCGATCAGGTCTTCGAGGTCGGCCAGTTCGTCGACGCGCAGGGCATCACCCGCGGCCGCGGCTTCACCGGCGTCATGCGCCGCTGGAGCTTCGCCGGCGGCGTCGGCTCGCACGGCACCCACGAGTACTTCCGCCACGGCGGCTCGATCGGCACCAACATGACCCCGGGCCGCACGCTCCCCGGTCTCAAGATGCCCGGGCAGTACGGCAACGAGACGGTCACCTCGCAGAACCTCAAGATCGCCCGCCTGATGGTCGAGGACGACCTCGTCCTCATCGAGGGCGCCGTCCCCGGTTCGCGGGACTGCCTCGTCACCATCCGCGGCGCGGTGAAGAAGAAGAACGCCGGCAAGAAGAAGAGCTGACCTTCCTGGGGAATGCCCGAGAGCATTCCCCGACGGGTCATCCTGGGGAACGCCCGAGAGCGTTCCCCGACTCGCCTTCCCGGGGAGCGGTCCCCGACTCGCTCCCCTCCCCGTGTCCAAATCCAAGAACCTCTACCAGCGGCCGGACGCCTTCACCAAAGCGGCGAAGGCGAAGGGCTACCCCGCGCGCAGCGTCTTCAAGCTGGAGGAGATCGACCACCGGGTGCGGCTCCTGCGAGCCGGCCAGCGGGTGCTCGACCTCGGCGCTGCCCCGGGCTCCTGGTCGCAGTACGCCGCGCAGCGGATCGGGCCGGCGGGCAAGCTGCTCGCGGTGGATCTCACCCCCATCAACGTCCCGCTCGGCGCCTGCGCCCAGTTCTCCCAGGGCGACGCGCTCTCGCTCGCCAACGAGGACCTCGCGCTCTTCGCGCCCTACGACGTGGTCCTCTCCGACATGGCGCCGAAGACCACGGGCAACAAGGACGCGGATCAGGCGCGGAGCTTCGAGCTCTTCATGCGCGCGCTCGCCATCGCCGAGGCGCTCGGCGCCGCCGGGGGCGCCTTCGTCGGCAAGCTCTTCATGGGCGAGGACTTCACCCAGGCCCGCGACGCACTCCGCGCCCTCTTCACCGAGGTGAAGACGATCCGGCCCGACGGCACGCGCGCCTCCAGCTTCGAGATCTTCCTCATCGGGCAGGGGCGCAAGGCGATCGCTGCCAAGTAGAGCGAGAGCGCCCGGGAGCGCTCCGCGATGGCGACGGGTACGGGGACGCGGACTCGAACCGCGATTGTGGGCTTCAAAGGTCCCTGTCCTGCCCTTGGACGATCCCCGTGGGATGCGGTGCGATGGTGGAGGGAGCAAGAGATAGCCGCCGATCGGATTCGAACCGATGCGCCCCTGAGTACAAACCAGGGGGCTCTCCACGAGCTCCGGCGGCGAAACGAGCGAGGCGGAAGCCGGGTGAGTCGAACACCATGCCCGCGAGGGCACGCTCCGGTTAGCAGTCGGGCTCGGCACCACTGCCGATTCAGCTTCCAGTAGAGACGCGGAGGAAGGAGGAGGAGTCGAACCCCACACCCTCGCGGGTGCGTTCTGTCTTCGGGGCAGTCCCGGCCCCGGGCCGGCTCACCTTCCATGAACGAGACGAGAGAGGAGAGCAGAGGAGTCGAACCCCGCGCGCCGCGGCGCGCCCTCCGCGTTCAAGGCGGTGCCGGGTCCACACCCGGGATGCTCTCCGAGAGACGTTGTCGCGGCGGAAGGCGGAGGTCCCGACCCCCACACCCTCGCGGGTGCTCACTGTGTTCCACACAGGCCCGGCCGCCCGGCCGGTTCGCCTTCCATTCCAGAGACCCCGCGCCCCCCTCGCGGCAGGCCGGGAGAGGGACGCGCGGGCCGCGCGCGAGTCAGGTGGCGCAGTAGGGTGACCACGCCTCGGGGATGCGCCCCTTGTGGCGCGGCATCACCGCGGCCATCGGCAGCGTCTTGGGCTTCACCGGGGCGCGGAGCAGCCGCATCCCCGCCTGCTCCGGGGTGCGGCCGCGCTTGGCGGTGTTGCACTCGTAGCAGGAGGTCACGATGTTCTCCCAGACGGTCTTGCCGCCCTGCACCCGGGGGACCACGTGATCGTAGTTGAGCTCGTGCACCGGGCGCCGGGTGCCGCAGTACTGGCAACGGAACTCGTCGCGGGCGAAGACGTTGACGCGCGAGAACTTGACCCCCCGCTTCATCCCGCCGAGGGCGCGCCGCAGCCGGACCACCGCCGGCGCCTTGATCGCCAGCGACGGCGAGCGGATGTCCTCGTCGTACTCCTCGAGGACATCGACCTTGCCCAGGAAGGTCATCGTCACGGCGGTCTGCCAGGAGATGATCTTGTGGGGCATCATCCAGGGTGTCAGGAGCAGCGTGTGCGCGGTCATGGTTCACCTCTTCTCGGTTGGGTAGGCTAACGCCTTCTCTTTTTCATGGTCTGTCTCCAGTAAATGAGCCGGTGCCTGCGGAGGGAATCGAACCCTCAAGGGCCCGCTTTTGAGGCGGGCGCGTCTGCCAGTTGCGCCACGCAGGCGATCGGTGTCACCGGTGGGGATCGAACCCACATGCCCCGAAGGGCGCAGGTTCTCAGCCTGCCACGTATGCCAGTTCCGCCACGGTGACGTGGTGCGCTCCCGAGCGCGGTGCGGAGCGTGGGGATCGAACCCACCTCGTCCGGCGTGTGGGGCCGGTGCTCTCCCAGAGAGCGAGCTCCGCGAACGGTGGGGTAGCCGTGAGTCGAACACGGAGCGGGCTCCTTATCAGAGAGCCCAGGTCACCGTACCGTCCTACCCCGCGAACGTGAAAGTGCCGGTGGAGGGAGTCGAACCCACACTGTACCGCTTCTAAGGCGGTTGCCTCCTGCCATTGGGCTACACCGGCGTGGTACGGGACCAGGGGATCGAACCCTGCGAGGTCGGCTCGTCGCGCCGATGCGTTCACCAGCTCGCTCGTCCCGCACGGTCTGGGTGGGGGGATTCGAACCCCCAGTCTCCGGCTCCCGAAGCCGGCGCTCTACCAGATTGAGCCACACCCAGAAAGTCGCGACGGAGGGAGTCGAACCCTCGCGGTCAGCCTCATGAGAGCCACCGGTCACCGTGATGCGTCGCGGAAGCAGGGGCAGGAATTGAACCTGCGGAGGCGAGGTTATGAGCCTCGCTTGGGTACCGTCCCTCCCTGCGGAGCCCTTGCCAGGAGTCGAACCCGGGTCGACAGGCTTCGGAGGCCTGCGTCTGGTGCCGCCAGAACAAGGGCAAGTCGGGAACCGCTCTCGGGCGGTTCCCAGGATGGTCGGGAACCGCTCTCGGGCGGTTCCCAGGATGGTCGGGAACCGCTCTCGGGCGGTTCCCAGCTTGGGGGCGGGCCTCCCTGCGAGGAGTCGAACCTCGATGACCGCGTTCGTAGCACGGTGCCCGGCCGCCGGGACAGGGAGAGGGGCCAGCGCGCGAGAGGACGCGCCGGCCGGAGGTGATTGGTGGGCTCGAGCGCCGGGGCGCTCGCCTCTGGGAAGGCGAGCAGGTCGGCGTGTCGGCCCGGTGTCCCCAGCGGGATTTGAACCCGCGTTCCCGGATCGAGAATCCGGTTGCCTAGGCCAGCTAGCAGATGGGGACGAGAGCCCCTCCCGGAGGCGAGAGAGGCGGTGAGAGGTGGGTCGGGGCGGCCGGATTCGAACCGGCGATCTCCTGTCCCCCAGACAGGCGCTCTACCAGGCTGAGCCACGCCCCGGGGGCGTGATGGGTTGAGAGGGGAGAATGTTCGGGCCCTCGGCGGGAGTCGAACCCGCGTGATGTCGTTTAGAAGACGACCGCCTTTCCGTTCGGCCTCGAGGGCATTTGTTCATCCTGCGGAGCGCACGAGAGCGCGCCGCGACCAGTCGTGACGTGGAGAGCCGACCGGGAATCGGACCCGGACCCGCGATTTTGCAGACCGACGTACCTCGCCAGAGGATCGGCTCGTGGAGCGGACAGCGGGAGTCGAACCCGCGCCGGCGGGGTGGAAGCCCGCTGCCCTACCGCTGGGCCATGTCCGCGTGATGTATCCGAGAGCGGTGAAGGGGAATCGAACCCCCATCGCGAGCTTGGCAGCCTCGCGCTCTACCATTGAGCTACCACCGCAGGTGAAACGAGAGCGGACAGCAGGAGTCGAACCTGCATGGGCAGGGTGGGATCCTGCCGTCTTGACCGTTAGACCATGTCCGCGCTTCGGGGGACCTCCCCGAGAGAGCTGCACGCGAGACTTGCACTCGCCGTCTCCTGCATACCAGGCAGGCGCCCCGCTGTCTGGGCCTGAGCAGCAAAAGAGGCCGAGGCCTCGGTGGAACCGGTCGGAATCGAACCGACTACCTCCTGACTGCCGGTCAGGCGCTCTCCCAGTTGAGCTACGATCCCAGGGTGAGGGGGGCTGGCCGCCCCCGGGCGATCCCGAGGCCACCCCCCCTCGGCGGTGAATCAGCGGACGAACAAAGTGGTGTCCGTGGGGTGTGTTTTGCAGACGTTAACCCACGAAATCCGGCTCGTCCGGGTGGAGCGACGGGGAGTCGAACCCCGATCCCTACGCTGCGAAGGTAGGATTCTCCCGGTTGAAATATCGCCCCGTGAAGAAGAAAGTGAGACCTGCAGCGCCCCCGAGGAGGATCGAACTCCCCTCACCTGATCGACAATCAGGCTGTCTCACCAGAGACATACGGAGGCATGATATCAGGATACCGTCGGGGACCGCTCTCGGGCGGTCCCCAGCGTCCCATGGTCGGGGACCGCTCGGGCGGTCCCCAGGATGACCGCGGTCG
>Ga0302279_10007520_pt1 | contig 11122 bp, 10 predicted proteins | sample III_Bog_N3_3_FD_194541 | JGI IMG/M metagenome (GOLD analysis project Ga0302279, IMG submission 194541) | Peat permafrost microbial communities from Stordalen Mire near Abisko, Sweden - III_Bog_N3_3 | ecosystem: Environmental > Terrestrial > Soil > Wetlands > Peat | place: Sweden: Abisko...
CGGCCCCTGCTGCACGTCCAGGCTCTGCTGCTATCGCTTGGCGCCGCTGAGGTTCGCACCGTCCAGGTTGGTGTCGGTAAGATCCGCTTCGCGCAGATCCGCACCACCCAGATGGGCCCCGCTCAATTTGGCCCGGGTCAGGTTTGCCCGCACCAGATTGGCCCCACTGAGGTTGGTCCACACCAGATTGGCCCCGCTGAGGTTGGCCCCATTGAGGTTGGCGCCGTCCATGGAGGCGTCGATCAGGTTGGTGTCACGCAGATCGGCATTGGTCAGGTTGGTGCCGCTGAGGTTGGCGCTGCTCAGGTTGGCTCCGTCCAGATAGGCGTCGCGCAGCACCGTTTCGCGCAGGTCCGCGCCGCAAAGATTCGCACCATCAAGGTTGGCGCCCTTGAGGTTGGTCCCGCGCAGGGCGGTTTCCCGCAGATCCACGCCACGCAGATCGGCCCAGATCATGCTGGCGCCGGAGAGATTGGCGTTGTGCAGATTGGCCTCGTTCAGGTTGGCCTGGTAGAGATCGGCTCCGGTAAGGTTGGCCCCACTCAGATTGGCGTTGCTCAGATTGGTGCGGTACTCGCCCCAGGACTCCGTGGGCAGGGAGGCCAGCTTGGCGCCTTCCAGGTTGGCCTTCTCGAAATTGACGCCGAACAGATTGGCGCCGCAGAAATCCGCCAGCCCCAAGTCCACTTCACTCAGGTCGGCTCCACTCAGGTTGGCGCCGATGGCGTGGCAGGACCTCAGGATGGCACCGTGCAGATTGACCCCGGTGAGCTTGGCCCCGTCCAGGATGGCGTTGGACAGGTCGGCGCCCTGCAGGTCGAAGCCGCTCAGATCCACTCCGCTGAAATTGGTGGCGGTGAGCACCGCCCGGTCCAGATCGGCGCCTCTCAGGTTGGCCCCGCTCAGATTGGCCCCGTTCAGGTTGGCGCTAAGGATGACGCCCTGGAGATCGGCCGTGCTCAGGTTGGCCATGCTCAGATCGGCCCCGCAGAGATTGGCGGTGCGCAGGTCGTCCCCGTGCAGGTCGGCGCCGCTGAGATTCGCTCCGCCCAATTGGGTCTCTTCCAGGTTGGCACCCACCAGTACGGCGCCGGTAAGGTTCGCCCCCTCCAGGTTGGCGGAGCTCAGATCGCATTCGCTGAGGTCGGCCCGGCTGAGGTCCCGCTCCGCCAGATTCACCCGCATGAGCTTGGCGCCCACCAGGACGGTTTCGCAGAGGATGGACCCCTCCAGCATGGCGCCGCTGAGGCTGGCTCCGGTCAAGTTGGCGCCGGTGAGGTTGGCGCCGACGAAGCTGATCTCGCGCAGATCCGCGCCGGTAAGGTCGGCCTGGTGGACGTCGGCGCCGATCAGCACCGCCCCCGCCAGCAGCGCCGAACTGAGGTTGGCCCGGCCGAGCTGGGCCCCGCTGAGGTTGGCCCCGCTGAGATCCGCTGAACTCAGGTCGGCGTCATTGAGGATGGAGCCCTCCAGGCTGGCGTGGCGCAGGACTACACCGCACAGGTTGGCGCCGCTGAGATTGCTCTGATTCAGGTTCAGCCCGCGCAGATTGGTCCCGCTGAGGTTGGCCCCGCTCATGTTGGCCCCGGTGAGATCGGGGATGTCGTTCTTGTCGTACTGAAGGATGTCCAGGTAGCGCAGGTTGGCGCCGCTGAGGTTGGCCCCGCCGAGGTTGGCACCCCTCAGGTTGGCCCGACTCAGGTTGGCCTGCTCCAGGTTGGCCTCGCCGAGGTTGGCCCAGTGCAGGTCCGCGTCGGTCAGATCGGCGTCGGCCAGGTTGGCGTGGACCAGGGCGGCTCCACCCAGCACGGCGAAGGACAGGTTCGCGCCCATCAGGTTCGCACCGCTGAGCGTGGCGCCCAGCAGACTGGCCTTGCTGAGATTGGCGCCCTGGAGGTTCGCGCCGCCCAGGATGGTCTGGCGCAGATCGGCGCCACTCAGGTTGGCTTCGCGCAGATCCTTGCCGCTGAGGTCCACTCCGCTGAAATTGATGCCGGCCAGGATGGCGCCGGAGAGCTTGGCGCCTCGCAGGATCGGCATGGTGGCCTGATCGTACTGCTGGATGTCGAACCCGCTAAGGTTGGCGCCGCTGAGATTGGCTCCGCTGAGGTTGGCGCCCTTAAGCTTGGCCCGGGTCAGGTTGGCCCCTTCCAGGTCCGCTTCGTCAAGGTTGGCCAGGCGCAGATCCGCCCCCGAAAGGTCGGCGCCCCGCAGCACGGCATGATTGAGCACCGTCCCGGCGAGGTTGGCCTCGGCCAGGTTGGCACCGGAAAGGTCGAACCCCCTCAAGTCGAGACCACTGAGATCGGTACGCTGGAAGCTCTTCCCCGATTTGAGGATAAAGACCACTTCCTTACGTGTCAGTTCGCTCATTGAACTTCCTTTGCAGCTTTTTAGCTTTCGACTTCCATGGGGGAAAATTCAAGGGATTTTCAGTTCTCCAAGGAGGGTCTGGGTCTGGCCGGGATATCCCCAGTATGCCTTACTTGCCGCTCCCGAAGGAGCGTACCTGATCACGAATCGACCATCATCTCAGCGTGTCCACGTGAGGGGTTACGGAAAGATTGGGCCAAACGCGCATGGAGGGTGGAGGGTCGAGGCATGAGAATGACCAAAGCACTTACTTCGATCAAAGTTTATTGTAGTCAAGTCTACTCCTCCATATTGCATACCATCAACCAGGATTTCCCAAGCAGCCAAGCCATTTTCTGGCGCCGGCCCCAGGTCCCTCCCGGCGGCCCCGCCCGGACAAAACCTGCAGCTCCCGACCTTGGGCCTTGCCAGCCAGTCCAGTGGACCTTTTCGTCCCACCCATTCATAACAATGCAATGAAAATACCGATCATTTTTCATTCCCAGCCGATTCCACGACCTCAACCTCCTGGATCCCCATGGCCAAGGCAGCGGAACTCATGCCTGGCCCGGGAACCGGCTGGAGCCGCTCGCGCCGGAAAAAGTCCTCGGGGCACGGGGGATCCGCCGCCAGTCCGACCCTCCCCGTGAAAGGCGGTGGACAACCCAACAAGGACCCGCTAGACTAAGACCTCACCGCGGTCCCGTAGCTCAGCTGGATAGAGCATCAGACTACGAATCTGAGGGTCGGGCGTTCGAATCGCTCCGGGACCACCAATAAACACTGCAAAATGGCCATCCCTGGGGTGGCCATTCTGTTTTGTCCCGCATCCCCCCTGGCTCCAACCCGGATTACCTGGCAGACAAGGCCCAGGACGCCAACGGTTTCATGGTTTTCTGGGATTTTTACCTCGATCATCCCATTCGAACTCCGATCCCGGCCACGGAATGCCGGAATGATGCTAGCGTTGAGGGCCCCTTTGCCGCCTCCAGGCCGCGCAGGCCCGTTCCCGGTCCCGGGTTCGGCTTATTGCGGCATGCCGGCCCCTGAACGGAGATCCTGTGGAGCTCGTCGCACCCTTTCTCAAGGCCCTGGTCCTGGTGCCCCTCACCCTGTTGCCGATCATCAACCCCCTGAGCGGCGCGCCGGTGTTCATCGCCTCCGCGGGGAGCAATCCCATGGTGGCGCGCAAGATGGCACGGCAGGTTGCCATCAACAGCTGGTTCATCCTGGTTGCGTCCATGCTGGTGGGCATCTATGTGCTGGACTTTTTTGGCATCTCCCTGCCCATCGTGCGCATCGGCGGCGGCCTGCTGGTGGCGGCGGCGGGCTGGCGCATGCTGTCCGGCAAAGGCACCGACGACGTGCAGCAGGCCGTGGCCCATGGGGAAGCCGACCTGACCGATGTTGAAATCGCCAAGCGCAGTTTCTTCCCCATCACCTTTCCGCTCACCACCGGGCCAGGGGCCATCACCGCGGCGATCGCTCTGGGAGTCCACCTGCCCCGGGCACCGGTGCTCTACCTGCTGGGCGCCTCGGTGGCCGTGGGGGGAGTGGCCATCACCGCTTTGGCGGTCTATTTCTGCTACCGCCATGCCGCGGCGTTGCTGGCTCTGCTCGGGGAGATCGGCACCATGGTCATCATGCGCCTGCTCGCCTTCATCCTGCTCTGCATCGGCATCGAGATCATGTGGGCCGGATGGGCCGCGCTCAACCATCTCCACTCCTGAATCAGGCCGGGAACGGATTTTTAAAGGTGGCTCGTGGGCCCCGGCGGCGCTGGAAGGAACTATCGCCCCTGTCTATTGGCGGGCCGGAGGCCTGCCGATAATCCCCTAAGCGTGCTCAGGCCAGATCCTGCGGGACCGAAGCGCACTTCCGTCCATCGAAGGGGAATCCATGTCCGTCTGGCTGCGATCTGTCCTGGCCCTCTGCATCCCTTGCGCCGCGGCGCTGGCAGCGGTACAGCCCATTCCCTGGCAGAGCCAGGCGGAGAAGGCCGGCCCGCTCAGCCTCAGCGCCATGGTCACGGCCCCGGATCCGGACCTGGCAGATTGCCTGCGGGAGGCGCGCCTGGCGTCCATGTATTACCTGGGCCAGGGCGTGGCCCCGGATATGGGGGCGGCCGTGGCCTGGTACCGCAAGGCCGCCGCCCTGGGCAACGCCAAGGCCCAGAGCGTCCTGGGGCTCATGCACGAGAGCGGCGAGGGCGTGCCCGCCGATCCTGAGCAGGCCGCACGCTGGTTCCGCATGGCCGCGGATCAGGGGGACGTGGACGCCCAGGCCAAGCTCGGGGAGAAATACTACCTGGGCGAAGGGGTGGCCAAGGACCTGGTGCAAGCCCAGAAATGGTTCCGGAGGGCCTCGCTCCAGGGCGATGCCGAATCCCAGGCGAAGCTGGGCGCCATGTGCTACCTGGGTGAAGGCGGGGCCAGGGATCCGCTGGAAGCCGTCAAGTGGTTCCGGCTGGCCGCCGCCCGCGGCGACGCCTGCGCCCAGGGCTGTCTCGGCGTGATCTACGCCGCTGGCGACGGGGTTCCGGTGAACACCATGGAGGCCTATGTCTGGCTGCTTCAGGCCCAGGCCGGCGGCAACGAACAGGCCGGGCAGACCCTGATCAAGCTCGAGCCCGGCCTCACCCCGGCCCAGATCGAAGCCTGCCAGCGGCGCGCCCTGGATGCCCGGGCTGGCACCCAGAACCTCTCCCGGTAGGTTCAGGGAATTGGTTTAAAGAGGCCACCCAGGGTGTTGCGAACGGTCCCGAACGATTGCGGTCCGGGGATCAGTTCCGGAGCCCCCCGAAAAAATCGGCGATCTTGAGGCGGAACGTCCGCCCCCATTGCACCAGCGAGGCGAACACCAGGCCGATCAGCCCGGCGCTGGCCGCGCCGGTGGGGCACCCTTGCCGTCCGCAGAACGGACAGACCGCGCCCATGGCGTACAGGCCGGAAAACCCGATGAACCAGCTCAGGAACCTCATCACCCCAGGCCACAATCGCTTGCCGGGGGCCGCGGGAGGCTCGGGGGGCGCCGCGAGGTGGGACTCATGGTGGTCGCAACAGGGGCTGGACATGAAGGTTCCTCGAAGGGAAGGCCGGAAGCCCCCATGAACGGCTCCCGCGATGCCCGCGATCATATCACAGCCCAGACAACCCGGTGACGGCCTGGAAAACGCCCGCGGCCCAGTGGCTCAGCCCAGGAAATAGGCCAGGATCGCGGCGATGAAAACCCCCGGCAGCATGTTCCCCACCGGAAGCCGCTTGATGCCGGTGAGATCGAGCCCGATGGCGGCGATGAGCAGCCCGCCGGTGGCGGTTAGCGTGGCCAGCACCGGCACGGTGAGGAAGGGCGTCACGCTGCTGGCGGCCAGGGTGATCCCGCCCTGGTACAGAAGGATGGGAACGGCCGCCAGGCCCACGCCGATCCCCAGCGTGCTGGCCAGCATGACCGAACCGATGCCGTCCAGCATCGCTTTGACGTAGAGCACGTGCGGCTGGCCGGCGGCATCCTGGATCGGCCCGATCACCGCCATGGCCCCGATGCAGTAGATGAGGGTCGCAGTCACGAAGCCCTCCACCAGGTTGTGGCCTTGGCCGCCGGGCGCGGCGGAAACCGGCGCCACCATCTGCTGGAGCCGGGTGCCGAACCGCTCGAGCCGCTCCTCGAGCTGCATCAGTTCGCCCAGGACGCTGCCGAGCACCAGGCCGCCAATGATAATGAGAGGATTGGGGTGATAGGGCAGCGGGCCGGCGAAATGCAGTTTGCCCGCGTCCACATGGGGATCCAGGGCCATCTGCAGGCCCAGGAAGATGATCGTCAGCCCGAGGGCCCCCATGGTCGTCCTGCGGACCCGTTCCGGGATGAGCTGCCCGGAAAGGAGCCCCAGGCCGGTCCCAGCCAGCACCGCCAAGGCATTCACCAGCGTTCCGATCCCTGGCATGTCATTCCGCCGAAAGGAAGTCGACGATCCGGCCGTCGGTGACCCGGGCCAGCTGGTCGAGGGTGATGCTGACCCCGGTGGCGTCGGTGCCGGCCGCCGGGAACACCGTCCCGTGCCGTCCCAGTTCCCGGTCCAGCAGGATCTCCACCCCCTCCAACCCGAACGGGCATACCCCGCCGGGGCGGAAACCGGTGACCCGCTCCGTCTCATCCGGGTCGGTCATGGACACCTTCGAGCCGATCACCTGCCGGAGCACTGCGGAAGGGATCCGCTTGTCCCCGGGACAGACCACGAGCACATAGGCCCCGGCCTTGCTTTTGAAGAGGAGTGACTTGGCGATGCGGGCCGGTTCCACCCCGAGCCGCCGGGCCGCCATCTCCACCGTGGGCGTGCTGCCCGGTTCAAATTCCAGAGCCGTGAGGCCGTTGGCAAGGAGCACTTTCTGAACTTTCTCGGGAACCATCCGTCTACCCCATGGCATTGATTTCGTCGAAATCACTATTTGAAGCTTACATGGAATGGAATCGGCCGCCCATGAACCTACGGGTTTCCCATATGCTGGAAGCTGGCTACCAAGGAGTGATGATGGCCCTGGCAAACGAGAGCTGGACCGGCGACCTGGCCGAACTTGAGCACTGCAAGCAGGCGCCCTTGGCCGAACTGATCCGGCACATCGTCGAGAAGTACCACCGGGAGGCCCGGGTCGAGCTGGCCCGGCTGGAGACCCAGGTGGAAGAGGCGGCGCTGCTGGAGGGCGGAGCCTTCCCCGAATTGATGGTGATCCGCGACGAGGTGGAGCGGTTCTGTGCCGAACTGAGGGCCCACTTCAAGCAGGAGGAGCGGGTGGTGTTTCCCGCCCTGCTGGAACTGGGAGAGGGTCGCACGGCCGCGGTCCCGGCAACCCTGAGGGATCCCCTGCGGCTGCTCCAGGACGAGCACGCCTCCGCCGCGGGCCTATTGAAGCGGATCCACCAGCTCACCGAAGGCTTCAACCCGCCGGCCGGCGCCCGGGCCGGCCAGCGCAAGCTGTTCCAATCATTCCAGCTATTGACGGACAGCCTGACCCGGCATATCTACCTGGAAAACCAGGTGCTGTTCAAGCAGGTCCTGCACAACCAGGCTTGACCAAGGGATCCGAAACCTCGGAGGTGATCAGGAACCGGACCATGGGCTGGTCATGGAACCGGACATGGTCATCCAGCCAATGCTTCATGAAATTCAGCAGGGTCATGGGGGCGAGCACGCTGTCGTTGAACTGGTCCACCATCACCTCCACCTCGATTTTCAAGGCCTCATGGGCGCAGCGATGGCCCTCCAGCCCCGGATAGCCGGCCTGGTCCATAAGGGTTTCCTCCATCCGGAAATGGGCGACCACGTACATGGACAGGGAGCTGACCACCCGGCCCACCTCCTCGTGGCCCTGGCGCATCTGGATGGCTGTGAGCAGATCATCGAAGATCTGGAAGATCCTCACATGCTGCTCGTCCACTTGACGATTCCCGGTAACCAGTTCGGGATCCCAGACCAGGCCCATACGTTTCCTTTGAATCCCCCAGTATGGAGGAGGACGGAAATCCTGGCCATGGCTTTCCGGTCACCACTTGGCCATATCGGCCAGCCAGGCGGCCACGGCTTTGCCCAGCTTGGCCTTGTAGTCGGCCAGGAGCAGGTCATCAGCCTGGAATTCAGTCACCCCGACGCCCTTGGCGGAGATGTTCATCGATTCGTACTGCTGCCCCGAGCTGTCCGCAAGGGTGAGGCTCAACGAGCCTTGGGCGACGATGAAATCCGGCGAACGCTTGTACTCCCACCAGGCCCTCCGTCCCACGTCCACTCCGCTGTGCCCGCCCCGGACCCTCAGGCTGATGGTGAATAGGGGCTGCTGGTCGGACCAGCCCATGCCTTCCTTGAGCACGGCAGTCCGGACCACGTTCTGCACATCCTGGTCCAGATCGACCCCGGTGGAGGGCGCCAGCCCGAAGGTGAGGGCCGAGCGGGCCGCCACCATCCGCCGCTCGACCCCGAGCTTGGTTTCGAGCACATCGGCCCTCAGCTGCGGATCCCCCCCGCCGCCACCAAGCAGCCCGGCCAGGTCATCCAGCCGGAGCAGTTCCCCATAGGCCTTTTTCAGGGCCTGGACCGCGATCAGCTTGGCCCTGGGCCCCTGCTCTCCGCGGTCGGCGGCGAGATCCGCCTTCTGGGCGTCCAGCCGGGCCCGCAACTCCCGCTGGGCGAGGTCCAGATCCAGGTAGGCCAGGGCGTAGCCGGTGCTTCCGGACCGGTCCAGGTAGGTCTCCTCCACCACCAGGCCGGGGAGGTCCGCGGCCTGGGCCTGCACCTCCGTGCCCACCCGGGTGCTCTGGGTCCGGCTGCCGGTGGCCGCGCCGCCGGTGCTCCGGCTTTCCTGGGAGGTCGTGGTGATCCGGGTATCGGCCTTGACGTTGGCGCGCAGCCGAGAGATCACGTCCGCCCTGCCGTTGTCGGACGCCTGGCGCACCGCCGCGGCATCGGAACCGGCGATGGGCGCCACGCCCAATCCGTAGACCCGGCCCGGCTGGCTGGGCAACACGCTGACCCAGATGGGCTTGATGGCGCCCGGCTGGAGCGGCGCGACCAGGGCGGGAACAAGCAGGAGCATGGGCAGCATGGGCACCTCCCTAGGAACCGAACAACCGGCGGACGCTGTCCTTGCGGATCTCCACGTCGTCCGCCCATACGATCACCGCGGACTCGATGTCGGTGGCCTGGAGCGTGATCTTGTAGTAGACGTCCTTGACCTTCCCGGTCTGCTTGACGATGGAGGAGATGTCGCCGCCCAGGATGTATTTGCTGCCGGTCTGCTTGCCGGCGGTTTTCGCGGTGGCGGTGTCCGACATCACCCCCTGGAGCTTGTATTGGTTCATCAGGTCGCCCTGCATTTCCAGCGCCGAGAAGCGGACCTTCCCGGACTTGATGAGGGAAGTGCGGATCTTGTCGGTGATCGACTTGGTGTCGATGTGCTCGGAGGTTTCGTTGCGCAGGCGAGTGACGGAGACCAGGGGCGGCTTGCCCGGATCGGCCGGGTCAGGCACCAGCTGGTTGCTGGCGATCAGGCTGGCCACGATCTTGTCGGCGATCATCTGCAGGTCGGTGGAGCCGAAGTCGGCGTTCACCGTCTCGGTGGCCTGGGCGTTGCCGTAGCTGGTGACGGGACCGGAGCAGCCCAGCCCGAGACCGAGCGCTGCGAAACCGAGGAGCGGCAGGGATCCTTTTTTCATATCCGGTTCCTTCAAAGAGAGCCTGGGCGGGGGACCAGGAGAGCCCAGGGCTAAATGATTACAGATTTGGGACCGGAGCGGCAGGCTGAACCGGAGCGGTACCCTCCCCGCCGTCGGCATCGAAGGTCTTGAGGTCCACCCGCTTGAACCCGGGGAAGGAACGGACCAGAAGGAAGCTTTGACTGCCCGGGGTGACGTTCACGGTCACGGTGTCGCTCCAGCCCGGTCCCCGGAGGGTCAGGAGGTTGGGCCCGGCAGCCAGGTTGCATTTGGCAACCTGGACTTCCGCGGGCAGGCTGAGCCAGGACCGGCGGTCAGCCTGGGTCAGGACGGCGCTGGCCACCATGGCGGCGAGCCCCGCGAACGGACCGTAGTTCTTTTCGGCATCCTTCTGGATCTGCCCTTTGGCGATGGCGCCCAGCAGTCCCCGGGTGAGGATTCCCGGCATCCGTTCCTGCAGGGCCTTCACCGCCAGGGCCCGGGTGTCCAGGACGGTGGAGGTCGTCACCGTCCGGGTGGGGGTCTGGATGAGCAGCGGCGATTGGGCGTTCCCGAAATCCCGGTAGATGGGAAAAGCAAGATTGTAGAGCTTGTCCTCCGCGAACAGGGAGATCTTCACCGCCTCCAGCTGGGGCACCAGGCCGGTCTGGAACAGCACCACCACCGAGCCCATGGCCGGGGACTCGGGGCCGGGATCGGCATCGGCCACCTGCAGCCGGATCCGGGCCTGCTCCAGGGCGGAACCGCCCTGGGCCCGGGCTATCTCCAGGTAGGCGGATCGGACGCCGGGCGCCTGGGGGGACAGTTCGTAGGCCTTCTTGATTTCCACCATGGCATCGTTGAGTCCGTCCTCGCCCCGGGCCAGGTAGATCTGGCTGGCGAGGTAATAGGTGAACGCATTCTCGAAGGAGTTCCGGACGTTCCTGACGTAATCGAACATCCGGCCGTACTGGGCGGTCACCGCCGGGTTGTCCAGCCTGGCGCTTTCCGCGCCCCTTGGAGTTCCCTTCTGGAGTTCCCTCTGGTGCAGCTCCCGTTCCAGGCGCTGGTATTCCTCGGCCTTGCGGACCTCCACCCGGGCGCCTTCCATATCCCCCAGCATCAGGAAGTTCACGGCATTGAGGGTCCGCGACATGACCTTGTCGTAGCCGAAGCCCTCATACTTCAGCACGGAATCATTGACCAGCACAGCTGAGGCGTTGCGGCCCACCCCACCCGCGGAAACCACCGCCTGGCCCTCGTAGTCGTGGGCCACGGAGTCGGCCGTGTTGAAGAACCCCCTGCTCTTCCCGGGATCCCCGCCCAGTTGGTAGAAGGCGCCGAGCTCATAGAGGCACAGCAGGCGATCGGCGCCGGGGCTGGAAGCGTCCTTCAGGAACACCTTGTCCGCCGGTTTCAGGGTGTTGGCCCTCAGGCCATCCAGGGCGATCCGGAAGTCCCTGGCGTGATCCGCCAGAACCGGCGCGGCGAGCAGGGCGAGCAGAACCGCAACCCGGAGGGTGAAGCGCCCGCGGCCGTTTAGATCCAAATGCATGCCATGCCCCCCAAGAATGATCAGCCTAGCGGATGCCCA
>Ga0302279_10007521_pt1 | contig 11121 bp, 9 predicted proteins | sample III_Bog_N3_3_FD_194541 | JGI IMG/M metagenome (GOLD analysis project Ga0302279, IMG submission 194541) | Peat permafrost microbial communities from Stordalen Mire near Abisko, Sweden - III_Bog_N3_3 | ecosystem: Environmental > Terrestrial > Soil > Wetlands > Peat | place: Sweden: Abisko...
TCGCGCCAAGCAGCGCATCAAAATGCTCGCCCGCAAGACCTTCAACAAGCATGTCCTGTCGGAGATCGGCGGCTTCGGCGGCCTCTTCGCGCTCGACCTGGAAAAATTCCCTCAGCCCGTGCTGGTCTCCAGTGCGGACGGCGTCGGCACCAAGCTCAAGGTCGCCTTCGAGCTCGGCATCCACCACACCATCGGCGCCGACCTGGTCAATCACTGCGTCAACGACATCGCCGTCCAGGGCGCAACGCCGCTCTTTTTCCTCGACTATCTCGCCACCGGCAAGCTCCGCGAGCAGGACTCAGAGACCGTCGAGACTGTCGTCCGCGGCTTGTCGGAAGCCTGCCGCGCCAACGGTTGCGCCCTCATCGGCGGCGAAACCGCCCAGATGCCCGGCTTCTATGCCGACGGCGAGTACGATCTCGCAGGCACCATCGTCGGCTGCGTCAACCGGCCAGACATTATCACCGGAGAAGGCATCCAGATCGGCGACGTCCTCATCGGCTTGCCCTCCAACGGCCTGCACACCAACGGCTACTCGCTCGCTCGCCGCCTGCTGTTCGAGGTCGCCCACTACGGCCACGAGCAGTATGTCAACGAGCTCAAGGACAAGACCGGCGCCGCGCTAATGCGCACGCACCGCAGCTACCTTTCGGTCATCAAGAAGCTCACCGCCACCGGCATCGTCCGCGGTATGGCCCACATCACCGGAGGCGGCATCACGGAGAATCTTCCCCGCATCCTGCCCCGCGGCACCGGCGCCGTCGTCGACCTCGCCTCATGGACCGTGCCCCCGCTCTTCGAACACCTCCAGCAACTCGGCAACGTGGAGCAGGACGAGATGATGCGCACTTTTAACATGGGCATCGGCCTCATCGTCGTCGTCCCCGCCGAACAGGTCAAGAAGGCCAAAGCCATCCTGAACCGCGCCAATGAGCGCCACTGCATCATCGGCCGCATCGCCCGCGGTACCCGCACCGTCACCTACAACTAGAGCGGTTTCACGATGAATGTGGCATCTGAGAAGTCTGTGCAATGCAGTTTTCCTTGAGGGAAAACCGCGCGAGCGTTCCTGGCCCCGGACATAGCAATCGTGAAACCGCTGTAGCGGTCGCAACTCAGTGCGATGGCGTCGCCGCTGCCGCTACAACCTGCCCAGCATCGACCGACAACGGTGTGCTGATCGTCATCTGGAACTGCCAGCCCGCGTCGAAGAGAAGATAGTCCGTGTTCTTCGTAGAATGTCGAACCAGCAGCCCTAAAGTCACAAGCGCGACAACCACGCCCCCCAAAGTGCCAAAGATCACCGCCTTCGACGGCCCAACCGACGGAAGCGGAGGCAGAGTCGGTTGCGTGCCGGTCTGCGCGCGCGGCGCAAACCCCTCGCCGCCGTAGAAAGCGGTCCTCGTTCTCCCCGCGCCAAAGCCGTTCCCGCCGGCCGCACCGCTCGCAACTGCGGGCAACACCGAGCCGGGCATCCTGTTGCTCGCCTGTGTGTTCAGCGCGTCCAGCGATGCCGTATATCCGTTCGCATACAGCAGCCGCGTAAAGTGGATCTGCACGTCCGGCTGACCCGTCTTCTTCACTTGAGCGGTCAGCGAAGTCACAGTGCCCTCCACGTATGTTCCCGCAGGAATCGCAATCTGCGTGCCGGCAGTAATCGGGAAAGCTACCTGCGCCCGTACCGTGTCCCCAACCTTCGTCGACTTGCTTTTGATCTGGCTCAACAGGGTCATGGGAATCACCGTCCCCGCAGGCACGGTGATCGTCTGACTCGACGACGTCTGCTCGGGAACAGGCGCTGCGGCTTGCGGTCCCGCTGCAAACGCCGTCTGGCTTGCCAACACCGAGAAAACCATAAATGCTGCAATCAGCCGAGCCTGCACCGCAACAAAGGTCGAACTGCTCTTCATAACGATCCCTTCTTTACATCCTGCAATCTGGTCTTCTTCTTCGCCGAGGGCGTCGGAGTCTGCTTCACGACCACCCCGCCCGGTGTGCTCGAAATTACCAGCGGCGGCGCCGGGCATGTCGTTCCCGGCGTCCCAGGATCGTCCGGCGTACCCGGATTGCCCGGAATCGTCGTCGGTGGCGTCCCCGGAATCACTGTATCCGGCACTCCGTCAATCCCAGAAGGAATCGTGGTCGATGGCGTGCCCGGGATGACCGTGTCGGGAGTCGCCGGAGTCCCCGGTGTCGGTGGAGTTCCCGGCGTGGGCACGCACAGCGTCGCAGGCTTGAACTGCCCCGGCGCGGGCCCATGGGAGAGCGGGACCGCCTGCGCCACTTTGGCCGCGTCCAGCGCCAGCGGCGCCTCCAGCGTCATCTCAATCTGAGAGCCGTTATCAAGCAGCAGGTCGTTATTGGTGCTCACCTGCACCGTCACCATGCTCAGGGTCGCCGCCGGATCGATGGCCGACGGCACGGGAGCGCCGGGCTGGTCCGCATCGGGAATCGCGACGATGTATCCATCGGCAAAGATGATCTGGTCGAAGTGCACATCGATCTCAGCCTGATTCACCTTGCGGGTGGGCCGAACGATCGAGTCGATAGTGCCCGCCACATACGTCCCAGCAGGAATCGCAACCCGATTTCCCACTGTGACCGGGAAGATAGTTTCCAGGTAAAGCGGATCGCCAGCTTTCGCCTTCGCTGCCCAAACAGGACGTGTGAGCGCCATCCCCACCTTGCTCCCGGAAGGCAACACAACCGCCGGCGGCGCCTGGGCAATCCCTTGCTCAACTCCAGGACTGAGAAAAACGATCGCGAACAGCAACGGCGGCAGAAACCGGCCCATTGACTTCACCTGCATCACAAGTACGAACACCCATACCACATTGTTTCGATGGCTCCGAATACCGCACCAGCACGATCGCCATTGGCACGGTCAGCCCCGCCGCATCCCACGGTCCATCGCCGCATTCGCCAGCCGGTCCGCGTCCTTGTTCTTGTGCCGCAGCGCATGCACAATCTCAAACGCCTCCAACCGCGCAATCCGCTTCTTCGCTTCCTGGTACAGCGGCAGCAGTCCCGGGCTCTTCACCTTGTACTGCCCCTTGATCTGCTTCACCATCAGCTCCGAGTCCGACACCACCCGCAGCCTGCGGTGTCCGTTCGCCAGCGCATACTCCAGGCTCGCCAGCAAGCCCGAGTACTCCGCAAAATTGTTCGTCTGGATCCCCAGGAACTCCGACAGCTCCGCCAGCACCCGGCCCTCTGCATCCTGCACCAGCGCGCCAAACCCCGAAGGCCCCGGATTCCCCCGCGCGCCGCCATCGCAGTGTGCGGATATCCACCCTGCCCCGCTCTTCGGTCGATCGTCAGGAGCTTTGGGAGGAGCTTCAGGAAACAAGGTCGGGGCGGCGCTTCGGATCGACATCGACCTAGTGTACAAGCTCTGGACAGGCGAATCGCTAACCCTACATAACCTTGAGGAGGCGTGAGAAGAGAGATTAGGAGATTAGAGCGTGTTTCATAAATAGGTTCGGCCTCAAGCTCGGGACTTTTGGATGAGGCGGGTAGTTTGATTAACTTCTTGCATGAGCAAGAAGCGGTTTGAGTTGTTGAGTGAGCGGCAGTGGGAGTTGATTGAACCTCTTCTGCCTGAGCCGAAGCGGCGCAAGGACAAGCGGGGCCGTCCGTGGGCTTCGAACCGGGCATGTCTGGAAGGCATTTTGTGGGTGCTGCAGACCGGCGCGGCGTGGAGATTCTTGCCCGATAAGTATCCCTCTCCGGCTACCTGCTGGCGGCGGTTGAAGTTGTGGGAAGAGCTGAACGTTTGGCTCGACGCGTGGCGAGCGTTGCTGGGAGCGCTTGATAGCGAAGGCCTGCTGAAGTGGGAAGAGACGTTTCTGGACGGTAGCTTCGCTCCGGCCAAAAAGGGGGCTCCGCAGTCGGTAAAACCAAGCGTGGCAAGGGCACGAAGTGGATGGTATTGGTCGACGGTGGCGGTCTTCCGCTGGGAGTTCGGCTCGAAAGTGCCTCTCCGGGAGAAGTTACACTTGCGGAAGCCACGCTTGCCGAAGTCAAAGTCCCTCGCCCCAAAGGCCGCCCGCGGAGCAAGCCGAAGCGCGTGATCGCAGACCGCGCCTACGACTCCGATCCGTTGCGCGAACGGCTGAAGAAGCGAGGCATCGACCTCATCGTTCCGTACCGCAAAAACAGCAAGCTTCGGCGATACGAAGACGGGCGCAAACTCCGGCGCTACAAGCGGCGATGGATCATCGAACGCACCAACGCCTGGCTTGGTCAGTTCCGCAGACTCCTCGTTCGCCATGAGCACCTTCTCGCCACCTATCGAGCCTTCTTCTATCTCGCCTGCCTCTGGATCACACTCAGGCGATGTTTATGAAACACGCTCTAGAAGATCGTCTGTGACCGGTGTTACGATCACTGCCATGTACCCGACCCAAAGCCCGGGTCACCAATCACCGGACGAATCCGAGCAGCCCAGTCCACAGTTCGCTCTAGCCACGTTGGTCAACCTCTTCGCATTCTCCCCGGACGCGATCTTCGTGACAGACGCAGGCGGTGCAATTCGTAGCGCGAACCCTCGCGCCGCGGAACTCTTCGGCTATACCCAGGCGGAGCTGATCAACCTCAGCATTGAGGATCTCGTCCCGCAGCGCTTCCGCCGCAACCACCCCGCCCATCGCGAAAATTACAACGCCCACCCGCGCGCCCGCCAGATGGGCGCACCCATGAATCTCTTCGCCCTGCGCAAGGACGGCACCGAGTTCCCTGTCGACATCATGCTCAAGCCGGTCGAGTCCGACTCCGGCCCCATCGTCCTCAGCTTCGTCCGCGATATTACCGAGCAGCGCGCCGCCCAGGATGAGCTTCGCCACAGCGACCAGATGATGCGCTCCGTCGTCGAATGCGTGCGCGACTACGCCATTTACATGCTCGACCCCGAAGGTCATGTCGCCACCTGGAATGAGGGCGGCCAGCGCATCAAGGGCTACACCGCCGACGAGATCGTCGGCAAGCACTTCTCCCGCTTCTTCATCCAGGAGGATGTGGAGCGCAACCACCCCGCCGAGCTCCTCGCCCTGGCCGCCCAGCGCGGACGCTACGAGGAAGAGGGCTGGCGCGTGCGCAAAGACGGCTCGCGCTTCTGGGCGGACACCATCCTCACCGCCATCCGCGACTCCGCCGGCCAGGTCACCGGCTACGCCAAGGTCACCCGCGACTTCACCGACCGCAAGCGTGCGGAAGAAGCCGTGATGCTGCAGCTCAGCAACGCGCTGCTCGCCAACATGGACGTCCGCAAGCTGCTCGGCGCCATCTCCGCCAGCCTCCGCGAGGTCGTTCCCCATGACAGCGCTACCCTTGGCCTCTACGACCCCGTCTCCGACCAGCTCGTCGTACAGTTCCTCAGTGCGGAGGACGGCGGCTCCACGCACGGCGAGGTACGCCTCCCAGTCACCGGCTCACCTGCGGGCGAGGCCTTCACCGCCCGCGAACCGGTGATTCTCGACCACCTTGCGGACTCGCGGTTCCCTCCGCAGAGTGTTCGTCACCTGGCCGGTCTCGGCATGCAGTCCGGCTGTTGGGTTCCCCTCATCCACCGCGGTCAGGCCATTGGCACATTAATGGTGGCAAGCCGGCTGGAGTCCTCATTTACTCAGAGCGACTCGGCCATGCTGACCCAGATCGCGGGTCAGGTCGCCATGGCCGTCAACAACGCCCTCGCCTTCCGCCAGATTGCCGAACTGCGCGACCGCCTCAGCCAGGAGAAGAAGTATCTCGAAGAAGAGATCAATCTGGAAAGCAACTTCGAAGACATCGTCGGCGAAAGCTCCGGCTTGCGCCACGTCCTCCAGGAGATCGAGACCGTCGCCCCTACCAACGCCACCGTCCTCATCCAGGGCGAGACCGGCACCGGCAAGGAGCTTCTCGCCCGCGCCATCCACCGGCTCAGCCCGCGCCACGACCGCACCTTCGTCAAACTCAACTGCGCCGCCATCCCCGCCGGCCTGCTGGAAAGCGAGCTCTTCGGCCACGAAAAAGGAGCCTTCACCGGCGCCATCGCCCGCAAGGTAGGCCGCGTGGAACTCGCCCACGAGGGCACCCTCTTCCTCGACGAGATCGGAGAGATGCCCCTCGACCTGCAGCCCAAGCTCCTCCGCGCCCTCCAGGAGCGTGAGTTCGAGCGCCTCGGTGGCACCCGCCCCATCCAGGTCAACGTCCGCCTCATCGCCGCCACCAACCGCGACCTTGCCCAGATGGTCGCGGAAAAGCAGTTCCGCAGCGACCTCTTCTACCGCCTCAAGGTCTTTCCCATCTTCGCGCCGCCCCTCCGCGAGCGCGCCAGCGACATCCCCGTCTTGACCCGTCACTTCGTCACCACCCACAGCCGCCGTATGGGCAAGACCATCGACACCATTCCCCCGGAGACCATGGAAGCCCTCCAGCGCTGGCCCTGGCCCGGCAACATCCGCGAGCTGGAGAACTTCCTCGAGCGCGCCGTCATCCTCACCCGCGGCTCCGTGCTCTACGTTCCCCTCTCCGAACTGGAGACTGCACAGGTCCAGGCCATCGCAGACAGCGATAGCCCCACCCTCCACGCCGCCGAGCGCGAGCACATCCTCCGCGTCCTGCGCGAGACCGGCGGCCAGATCGGCGGAGACGAGGGCGCGGCCGCACGCCTCGGCCTCAAGCGCACCACCCTCAACTCCAAGATGAAGAAGCTCGGCATCGAGCGAAGTGACTATATCTAGTCTCCGCGACGAAATAACGTCATCGTCACTTCGTCACCTGTGCATGTCATCGCTCTCCTCCTCTTCCCGCCACTCCCGCTAACTCCCTCCACTCCAGTCGTTTATCCCGCGCGCTCAACATGGCCGCCGCTTTGGCGCGCCACATGCTTTATTCCATTGCGAAACGCAGGATGGACAGCGATGGTTCGAATCACCATTCAGGAAGAGTTCGATTCGATCGAGATGACGCTGGAAGGAAACGTCGCGGGCCAGTTAGTAGCCGAACTCAGCGGCACCTGGTTGCAAGCCGCACCACACTTGAGGAAAAAAATGCTGCGAATCACTGTTCACGAAGACGAAGAAACCGTAGGTATGGAGTTCGAAGGCCGTATCGCGGGCCCTTGGGTGGCAGAGATCAGTCGAGCCTGGGCAGAGACAGCCCCGCGACTGGGCCAGCGCAAGCTCTCCCTCGACCTGCGCAATGTTACCTACTCCGATTCCAGCGGCGCCCAGGCGCTGCGCGAAATCTATTCCCAGGCAGATGCCGAACTCATCGTCGGCACTCTGTGGGCCCAGTACCTGGCCGACGAAATCAAGAACGCCAACCCAGTGAACGAAGACGAGGAACCCCGCCATGGATATGACTCGTAACACTCTGAGCTGCCGCACACCCCAAACCGCTTCTGCGGGCCTGTTCCTCGAGAAGCTGTCCCCCGTAGCGCTACAGAACCTCCAGTCCATGCTCTCTCCGGTCACCTGCCCTGCTGGCAGAATTGTGTTCTCGGAGAAAGAGCCATCGGCGGGCGTGTTCGTCATCCTCTCCGGAGAGGTCAAGCTCTCCATCAACTCCCAGGACGGCCGCCGCCTCAGCCTCCGCATCGCCCGCAAAGGCGAGATCCTCGGCCTCTCCTCGGCACTCTCCGACCGTCCCTACGAGCTGACTGCGGAGACCCTCTACCCGGCAACCATCGCACCCGTCTCCCGCCAGAACTTCCTCGGCTTCCTCGCGCGCCATCCTGAGGCCTATCAGGCGGTTACAGAGGAGCTTACCCGGCACGTCCACATGGCTTGCCAGCAGTTGCGCACCGTCGGCCTCTCCGTCTCCGCGCCAGAGAAGCTCGCCCGCCTCCTCCTCGACTGGAGCGAGCAGGGCCAGACCACGGAGTGCGGCACCCGCTTCCGTTTCCCACTCACCCACGAGCAGATCGGCGAGTTCATCGGCGTCTCCCGCGAGACCGTCACCCGCACCATGGGCGCCTTCAAACACCGCCGCCTGGTCGCGTTCCAAGGATCTATGATTACCATCCCAAACGGGTCCGCTCTGGCAACCTACGCCCGCGGCTGACCTCCCTTCCCCCTGTCCCACCTCTCCAGCCGGTCCGCAAGGGTCCGGTCCCGCCAGAAAATAGGAATCGGCCGCGCACCTTGCGGCCGCTTACCTTTTAAGACTCCGCCGGTCTATCCATCAGGATCCATTTCCTGACTACCGGAGTCAGAACCATGAATGCAGATGCTTTGAGCCTGGAAGCCGGCGGGCAGCTCGCACCGGCGCTTTCGGCTGTTGCCGGCGGCGCCCACCGCAGAAGCGCGAGTACCTTTCCCCCGGCTGCACGTATCTCCGCACTGCTCAACGCGACCGCCATCTCGTGCGCGGCCACGCTGGGAGCGATAGAATCGTCCCCAGCGATGCCAAAGGCAGCGACCCACACAGGATCGAAGACCGACAGGAACGGCGGCAAGCTCACGCAGGCGCAGCTCGACGCCCGCGCGCTCCAGCGCACCGAGGATGACGACCTCATCCGCGAGGCCCAGCGCGGCGACCGCTCCGCCTTCGACTCCCTCGTCCGCCGCTACGACCAGTCCGTCCTCCGCCTCGGGCTCCACATGCTCGGCAACGAGCAGGATGCCCAGGACGTCCACCAGGAGGCGTTCCTCAAGGCCTACCGCCACCTCGGCAACTTCCGCTTCGAGTGCTCCTTCTACACCTGGCTCTACCGCATCGTCACCAACCTCTGCCTGGACCACCTCCGCCGCCGCAAGAGCCGCCGCGAAGACCCGGCTACCATCCTCGACTCCCGCGGCGACGAGATGGACCTGATGGCCAACATCTCCGACACCCGCTCCATGGCCAACCCCGCCCGCGAACTCGACCGCAAACGCATGGGCGAAAGCATCAACGATGCGCTCTCCCAACTCACCCCCCGGGAGCGCACCGTATTCGAGCTCAAGCACTACCAGGGACTGAAACTCCGTACCATTGGCGAAATGTTGAGCACCACTGAGGAAACCGCAAAGAACACGCTCTTCCGGGCCACCCGCAAGCTGCGGGCCCACCTGGCAGACCTGAAAGAACGCAAGGCATAAAACAAAAGGGGCAGACACCAAAGACCCGAAAATCGGCTCTTCGCCCGCTGGCGATGAGCTGAAAATAGAAATCTCCAAAGCCGCATTGGCTGTTTTAGCTGGTGTCTCTGAAGTAAGTGGCATTGTTCCTGAATGCTTGTCATTTCCTGAATGCTTGTCATTCTGAGCGTAGCGAAGAATCCCCGTATTTCGCTCCGCCCACGGACAATTTCAGGCTCCAATGATGCCCACACCTTCAGAGGCAGGACACTAACGGCGAAAAGCTAACCGCTGCTTCTTCCGAGGCTAGTTGAGGTATCGCAATGAAGTGCGACGTAGCGCAGCAAAATATCGTTCTTGTCACCTATGGCGAGTTGCCCGATGAGCAGATGGCCTCACTGGAGCACCACCTCGCCGAGTGCGAAGACTGCAACCGCGAGCTGAAGGCCCTGCTCGCCATGCACGAGGCCCTCGCCTACCGGCCCGTGCTGGACCCTTCGCCCAATCTGCTCGCGCACTCCCGCATGCGGCTGGACGAGGAGTTGGACGCGATTCCCCCGCATGGCTTCCTCACCCGCCTGCGCAGCAACCTCTTCGGCTGGCTCGGTCACGTGCAGAGCGCCCCGGCGCTGGTCACGCTCCTCGTCGGCGTCGGCTTTCTCGCCGGTAACTTCACCAACCGCTATCAGATCGCGCACCAGCCCAAACTCCCCGGCACCGTCCTCTTCACCCACCCTGCCGACGGCACCATCGCCAACATCAGCAGCATCGTCCAGACGCCCAACTCGGAGATCGTGCAGGTATCCTACAACCGCGTCGTCCCGGAGACCATGCAGGGTTCGCTCGACAACCCCGCCATCCGCAATCTGCTCCTCATTGGCTCCCAGACCGCAGCCAACAACGCCATCCGCACCAACTCGGTCACGCTGCTCGCCACCGAGTGCCGCAACGGGCACCAGTGCATCGCCACCCCCGATGGAACCGGCATCCGCAACGGCCTGCTCGTCAGCCTGCGCAGCGACAAGAATGCCACCGTCCGCCTGGCCGCGCTGGAAGGCCTGCAGCCCTACGTGGCAGAAGACCAGCGCGTCCGCGACGCCGTGCTCGGCGCCCTGATGCACGACCCCAGCGCCGATGTCCGCGCCCACGCCATCAGCCTGCTCGGGCCCGTGCAGTCGGACTCCAGCGTCCGCCAGGCGATGCGCACCGTCTCCACCACAGACGCCAACCCATATATCCGCACGGTCAGCACCCAGGCGCTGGCAGGCACATCGGCTATCCAATAGCACCATAAGGAATCGGCACAACACGCAACCGCAGCCAGACACAAGAACGAGGGCATGGACGCAATGAGAAGGGCAGCCGCTTACGGATTGATTCTGCTGGCAGCTTACGCCGCACCCGCGCTGGCCCGCGCGCCGCAGAGCGATGCCGGCGGCCGCATCGTCCTCTTCTTCCTGAGTGGAGCCACGACCACCGCCCGCACCCAGCAGGGCTATCTCGGCATCGATATCCGCGATGTCACGGACGACCAGCTCGCCACGCTCAAACTCAAGGAAGCTCGCGGCGCGGAGATCGTCCTTGTCGACCACGATGCCCCCGCGGGCAAGGCCGGCCTCCGCGAGCACGATGTCGTCCTCCAACTCAACGGCCAGCCCATCGAGGGCCAGGAGCAGCTCCGCCGCATACTCCACGAGTCGCCGCCCGGCAGAGCCATCCAACTCGTCATCAGCCGCGACGGCCAGCAGATCACTGTCACCACCCAGATGTCTACCCGCGAAGAGGTCGACCGCCTGGCCTGGGAGCAGCACCTCACCGCCGCAGATCCACAGGCCCCACAGGCCTTAGCGCCAGAGAATACCGACCCCGTCAGCCCATCCCCTACCATCTCTCCCGCGGCCCGCACCGGCAACAGCTTCATCGGCACCCTGCTCATGAGCCCGTCTTACACAGGAGCCATGCTGGAGCAGATGAGCACCCAGCTCGCGGACTTCTTCGGCGTCAGCAGCGGCATCGGCCTGCTGGTCCGCAGCGTCGAACCCAACTCTCCGGCGGCCGTGGCCGGAATGCGCGCCGGCGA
>Ga0302279_10007522_pt1 | contig 11121 bp, 9 predicted proteins | sample III_Bog_N3_3_FD_194541 | JGI IMG/M metagenome (GOLD analysis project Ga0302279, IMG submission 194541) | Peat permafrost microbial communities from Stordalen Mire near Abisko, Sweden - III_Bog_N3_3 | ecosystem: Environmental > Terrestrial > Soil > Wetlands > Peat | place: Sweden: Abisko...
ACACGACGAGTGCCGCCCACCGGCCGAGGGCCAGCGCGTTGTAGGGGAGGGCCATGGCCAGATAGGACAGGCCCGTCACCAGTGAGGCCCGCTGCGAGCCGAACGGGCGGAGGAGTCGGACCGCGCCCCAGGCTCCCAGCGGGAGGCACCCGTAGATCAGGACCTTCTGTGTCAGACCCATGGCCCCGAGTAGGACCGTGCCCAGTACTCCGGCGATCCCCAGCGCCGGCGCCGCCGGGGCGGTGGTGCCGACTCCCGAGGGATGCCAACCGGTGAAGAACTGTGTGAAGGTGCTCGACCACGAGGGGAAGGGGGTGAACTGTCCTACCGCCGGCAGTCGACCGGTCAGGACTCCCCGGGATCCGATGACCAGCACGACCGCCGCCACCAACCACACGGCCACACGGGCCCGGCCCGAGACGCGCCCGGCCTCGGTGTCGCCACCGCCGGCTTCCGTCTCGGCCATCTCGTCGTCAGGGATCTCGGGGGCCAGCGCCTCGGCTGCGGCCAACTCGTCGGCATGGGCGCCGTGGAACCCGAACTGGAACACGCGCCTGGCGTAGGCGGACAGCCGAGCGCTGCCCCTGATCTGCAGGACCCGGATCTCCTTGTCCCCCACCCGTCGCCTGGCCTGCAGTGCGGAACGTTGGGCCCGGATCGTCGGGAGCCGTCCGAGGTTCCACCGCCAGGCACGGACCACCGCTCTCGCCCGGGCCCGGTTGCCGGCCAGCTCGGCCACGAGGACCTCGCCGACGGCGAGCACGAAGACCTGGGGCAGGACCCGAAGGAGGTGGGAGCGGGAGTAGCACTTGAGCACGGCCAGCAACTCGTGCCGCCGCTGCAGTTCCTGGAGGGTCACCGGGTGACGCGGCTCGTCGGGCGACGGTGACGGCCCAGGCACATCGGGCGACGCCGCTCCGGACGCCTCCCCGGAGACCCCTGCGGTTGCCTCACCGGACGCCTCCCCGGATGTCGTCCCGGTACCGGCGACCAGCAGCGACGGGTCCAGCGCTTCGGCCCCGGAGGCCAGCTCCTCGAGGTGGCGCACGCGCGCATCGGGGGCGACCAGGATCCGGGCACCCACCACCTGGGCACGCCAGCACAGGTCGAGGTCCTCCCCCATGGCGATGATGGCCGGGTCGAAACCGTCGAGTTCGTCGAAGAGATCGGCCCGGATCAGCGTGCACCCGCCCGGAGCGACGAACACGTCGCGGACGGCGTCGTGTTGACCGTGGTCGATCTCGTGCGGCTGGACCCGTTCGACCACCGATCCGCCCTTGTCGATGCTCATCCCCACGTGGACCAACAGGAGCGGGTCCGACCAACTGACCACCTTGGGTGACACGACTCCGGCGTTGGACCGGAAGGCCTCCTCCACCAGCAGGTGGACCACGTCGGGGTCGAGAGCCACGTCGTCATGGCACACCAGGTAGTACGCCGCCCCGTCCACCATCGTCCGGACCTGGTTGACCGTGGCCCCGAACCCCTGGTTGTCGTCGAACCGGCGCACGTAGGCGGACGGGAGGATGGCGGCCACCCGGGTGGCCAGGTCCTCGGCACTCCCCGTGTCCAGCACCAGGACCGACAGTTCTGCGTAGTCCTGTGAGGCGATCGAAGCCAGCGTCTCCTCGAACCACGGACCGGGATCGTGGGCGACGACGACGGCGACAACCGGCGGTGCCAGTGTTTCCATCAGGGGTCAGAGGCTATCGGGCCGGAGCACCCCTGATGGGCCATGCCCCTGCTTCCGGGACATCCCGGGCGGAGCGGCCACTGATTGCGGGGTGCTTGCAAATGTTTATCATTACGTATACAGTTGTATTCACGCACAACGGACGGCCCAGGACGCTGCGGTCCCCCGCCGTGTGGCCGAAACGAGTCAGCACCCACCGAACGAAGGAGCACATCATGCCGGACATCAACACCGAGATCACCAAGGCGGCCAAGGACATCGCCGCCGTCGCCAAGGACGCCACCTACGTCGTCATCGGGGCCGGAGTCCTCGGATTCCAGCACGCTCAGGTCCAGCGCCGCGAGCTGATGGCCAAGCTCCAGGAGCCGTCCACCGTCGCCGAGCGTGTCTCGACGGTGCGGGGCGACCTCACCGAGGCCGTCCACACGGTGGACCACCGGGTCGAGGACCTGATGGACCGCATGGAGGAGATCATCGAGCGGGTCGAGGCCGTGTTCGCCCCCTTCGAGGAGCGTCTTCCCACGCAGGCCCGTGACATCGCCAAGCAGGCCCATGTGCAGGCCAAGGACGCCCGCACCCAGCTGCGGAGCATGCGGCCGACCGCCGTCGCCTGAGCGACGCACCCTGTCGTCGGGTCGGACCCCCCTCCGCCCGGCGCCCGCGCCGGTGACCCACGGGTCCCGGTCGACGGGGACCGGATCCCCCCTCGGTCCCCTCGAGAACGGCCCGCCTCGTGCGGGTCGTTCTCCGCGTCCGGGGTCGGATCAGGCGGGCGCGGCGCGCCAGCTGGCCAGCACGTCGGCCAGGGTCTCGTCGAGCGTGAGCTCCGGACCCCAACCGGTGGCGGCCATCAGGAGACCGGGGTCGCCCCGCAGCACCGGCACCTCGACCGGCCGCAGCAGGGACGGATCCGACACCAGTCGCACCGAGCTCCCGGCCGCGGCCAGGAGCCGGTCGGCGATCTCCTGGATCGAGACGTCACGACCCGAGCAGACGTTGTAGACGGACCCGGGGGATCCCGACTCGACGAGCATCCGGTACGAGCGCACGACGTCCCGCACGTCGGTGAAGTCGCGCCGGGCCGACAGGTTCCCCACGGGGATCTCGGAGGCCCCCGAGCGCTCGGCGTCGACGATGCGCTTGGCCAGGGCGGACACGGCGAAGTTGGGCGACTGGCCCGGACCGATGTGGTTGAAGGGCCGCACCACCACGACGCGCTGTCCGTGCCCGAGCCAGGCCTGGGTGCACAGTGCCTCGGCGGCCAGCTTCGACGCCGCGTAGGGCGTCAACGGGGCGGTCGGCGAGGACTCGGTCAGCGGCAGCTGCGACGGGTCGGTGACCGCGCCGTAGACCTCGGCCGAACTGGTGACGAGGACCCGCGGGTCACTTCCGCACTCGCGGGCGGCGGCCAGCAACGCGGCGGTCCCGAGCACGTTGACATCGAGCACACGGAGGGGCTCGTCCCAGGACTGGCCGACGTGGGTCATCGCCGCGAGGTGGTAGATGGCATCAGGTGCCGCCTCGGAGACCGCGGCCAGCAGTGCGCCGGGGTCGGTGATCTCCACTTCCTGGTCGATCTGGACGACGTCGTCCCCGCTGGCACGGAGGTGGTCGGCCAACCACGTACCCACGAAGCCGCGACCACCGGTGATCAAGGAGCGCACGACGGGCACCCTACTGGCTGGGCGCAGAAGCCGAGCGCGGCCACCGATCCGCCGTCACCCTCCGCGATCACCTTGCGGAGGCGACGGCCGTCCGATAGGCGCCCACATGCAGTGCGGCGCTCCTCGCCCAGGTGTGGTGGGCAACGATGTCGAATCCGGTTGCACGGCGTTCGGACACCGCCCGGTCGTCCCCGGCGCCGGCCAGGACGACGTCGAGCACCTCCGCCAGTGCACCGGCGTCGCCGGGCCGCACCAGCAGCGCACTCGACCCGGCCACCTCCTCCATGGCCGTACCCAGGGTCGTGACGAGCGGGGCGCCGCAGGCGAGGGCCTCCAGCGCAGGAAGCCCGAATCCCTCGTAGAGCGAGGGATACACGACCGCCGCCGCCGAGCGCAGCAGTGCGGGAATGTCCTCGTCCGCCACGTATCCGGTCCGGACGATCCGCTCCCCCACCCCCGATGACGTCACTGCGGCGTCGACCGCATCGGCGCCCCAACCCCGTCCTCCGGCCAGGACCAGCAGTCCGTCCGGGTGTCGGGCGGCCACCGAGGCGAAGGCACGGACAAGGGTCGGCACGTCCTTCCGGGGCTCGAGAGTGCCGACGAAGACGAGCAACGGCCGGTCGTCGGCCAACCGCGGGTCCATCGAGGCCAGACGGGCGGCATCCGATCCGACCACCGACTCCTCGGGTCGGAACCGCACGGTGTCGACCCCGTGCGGTGCCACGACCACCTTGCATTCGACCCGGCACCACCGGTGGAATGCGTCGGCGGTGAATTGACTCGGGCAGACGACCACGGCGGCCTCACGTGCGGCCCTGCGGATGGCTCTGGTGAACAGCGCCACCTTGGACCGCTCGTGCCACTCCGGTTCGTCGAAGAAGCTCAGGTCGTGCACGGTCACCACCGACGGGACGGTGGTCCGTCGGGGCATCGTGTAGTGCGGACCGTGGTGGACGGCGGCTCCCGAGGCCGTCACCAGCGGGCCGAGCCGTAGCTGCTCCCAGGCCAGGCGCAGTGGCCGGGGGTCCGGCGCGGCCGCCAGCAGGTCCTGCGGGGGCACCAGTGGAGCCCACCGGGCACGATCCCCGGACCGGCTGCACAGCACCGGGTCGACATCGGTCCTGGCTGCCAGATGAGTAGCCAACTGGAGGATGTAGTGACCGGCGCCCACCGGTCGCTCGGGGACCGCACTCACGTCCAGGAACACCCGCAGGGGCGGACTCCCCGGTCCCGCTCCCGTGAGCGGCGCATCCAGTGCATCCTGATCGACCCCCGTGTCCGGCGTGTCCGGCGGGTCTGCGGTCACGATCCGGACCCCCGACCCGGGCGTGATCCCCCTGCCGCCGCATCCCACACGTCACGATGACGTCGGGCGATGGACGACCAGGTCAACTCCGTCGACCGCACCGCACCCCGGTGGATGAGACTCTCCCGGGTGCCTTCATCGGTCGCCACCTGCAGGAGTCCTGCGGCGATCGACGTCGTATCGGTCGGATCGACCTCGTAGGCGGCGGCTCCCGTGCTGGGCAACGGGCTGGCCACCACCGGGGTACCGACCGACATCGCCTCCACCGGTGGCAGACCGAATCCCTCGATGAGGGGCACGTAGGCCAGCAGGCGGGCGGACGCGTACAGCCCGGCCAGTTCGGACGAGGAGACCGAACCGGCGTGGATGACTCCGGTGGTGGGCGCCACCTGCTCCCCCCAGCCCGACGGACCGACCATGACCAGTGGCCACGGCTCGGGGAGCGCGTCCCGGATGGTGCCGTAGGCCTCGACCAGGCGCTGCAGGTTCTTGCGCGGTTCGAGTGTGCCCACGCACAGGAGGAACGGCCCTTCCACCCCCAGCTGGGCCAGGTGGGCCGCAGCCGCGCCCATGTCGGGCGGGGGGAGGTGGTCGGAACCCATGGGGATCACCGTGATGTCCCCAAGCGACGCACCCGCGGCCACCAGGTCGTCGGCCACGACCGCCGCCGGCACGATGAAGTGGTCCGCCCGTGCCAGCGCGCGACGCAACGCCGCCTCGTGCCACCGTCGGCCCCGGGCCGGATAGGCGTCGGGGATGCGGCGCCACAGGAGGTCGTGCACGGTGACCACCAGCGGCACCTCACCAGTGTCGAGCGTGGCCAGGGACACCGCGTGGACCAGGTCCATCCCGGCGGGGGCATGGACCAGTCCGTGGTCCCAGGCCCGGGTCAGCAGGGGCCCGGGCAGTGGCGACACCCGCACGGCGTGGCCGAGTTCCACCAACGGGTCCTGCCCGCCCGAAGGTGCCCGGCTGGCGGCGAGGGTGAGCTCAGGGGCATCTCCGGGGTGCGCTGCCTCCAACTCATCGAGACCTTGCAGTAATCCGAGCACATAGGTCCCGATCCCACCGGCCGCCGACCGCCGGAGCTGTTCGGCGAGGACCAGTACCCGCAACCGGCTCACGATGCGCCGTCCCCACCCTGCGCCCGGCTCTCCGCCTGGCCCCGTACCTGACCCCGGCCCTGGCCCCGCATCCGCCCACGCCCCTGCACCCGCCCACCTGCTCGCCCACCTGCTCGTCGACCACTCGGCGCCCGGTCGGCCGCGGCGTCGCGGTAGAGCGCAGCCAGACCGTCGGCGCAGCGGTCCCAACTGAACCCGGCGCTGCGGAGCCGGCCCCGGGCGACCAGGGCGTCCACGTCCTCCCCACCGTCCAGGGCACGGACCAGTCGCTCGGACAGGGCGTCCGCGTCGCCCGGATCGACGAGCCACGCACCGTCGCCCACCACTTCGGGAACGGCGCCACCCGCCGTGGCGACCACCGGTACCCCCTCCGCCATCGCCTGCAGGGGGGGGAATCCGAAGCCCTCGTACTTCGAGGGATAGGCCAGGACGGCCGCTCCTCGCAGTGCTGCCCCCAGTCCGGCGTCGTCCAGGTAGCCCGGGCGCACGATCCGCTCCCGCACCGCCGAGGCGACGACCGCCGCCGCGAACGCCTCGGACCCCCATCCGTCGCCGCCGACCACCACCAGCGCCACATCGGGGTGGGCGGCCGCCACTGCTGCGAAGGACCGCACCAGGAGCGGATAGTCCTTGCGGGGCTCGATGGTCCCGACGGCGAGCACGTACCGGCCGCACCCCGGAGGAAGCGTCACCGGGCCACGGGCTCCACCCGCTCCCACCTGGCTCACCGGTGTCGGTCCGGCCGGACCCGGAAGTCGGGGGACGCCGTGGTGCACCGCCCGGACCCGGGCCGGGTCGACCCCGAGCTCGGCCACCACTTCGGCGGCCACGTAGGCCGAGGGTGTGTGCACCCAGGCCCCTTCGGCCACCGCACGGCGGATCAGTCGCGGATACGCCAATGTCGGCCCATCGCACAGTTCGGGGTAGAGGGAGACGGTCAGATCGTGGACGGTGACGACCCGTGCCGCGTGCCGGGTGGGTGGCACCACGAAGTTGGACCCGTGCACCACGTCGACATCGCCGACGAACCACTCCAGCGGGGGCACGGACAGGTGTGACCATGCGGCGTGCAGCGGGCGGGCGGGCATCGGGCGCTGGACCGTGGACACGCCGACCGGCACCCGCCCGTCGATGCCCTGCCGGCGACGCCAGCTCACCGCGAATGCGGACAGTCGGAGATCGCCACGTTCGGCCAATCCAGCGAGGGCACCGGCGCAGAACACGCCGACGCCGGTCGGACTGCCCAGCAGGGGGGTTGCGTCGAATCCGACGGACAGCCGGTCGTTGGCGGCGGTCGCTGGTCGCTCCGGCGGCACGCCGCGAGCCTTGCACATCTGACGAGGCGCCCCGCGACGGGTTCCGACCAGGGCGGTCGGGTCGGCCGTCCCGGGTAGCCTGCCCCGATGACCAGCACATGCCCACCGACCGGGGACTTCCGGTGATCACCGCGCTCGCCGGAGGGGTGGGTGCGGCACGTCTGCTCCGCGGGATGGTCGAGGTCGCCGAACCGGCGGACATCACCGCGGTGGTCAACGTCGGGGACGACACGGATCTGCACGGCCTCCACATCTCCCCCGACCTGGACACCGTGCTCTACACCCTGGCCGACGCCATCAACCCCGAGACGGGCTGGGGCCTGGCCGGCGAGACCTGGCAGGTCATGGAGTCACTCGGCCGTCTGGGGGGGGTCACCTGGTTCAATCTCGGCGACAAGGACCTGGCCACCCACCTCTACCGCACACAGCGGCTGGCCGAAGGTGCGACCCTGGGCGCGGTGACGGCCGAGCTGGCCGACCGGTTCGGCGTCGGCGTTCGCCTGGTCCCGGTCACCGACGATCCCCTGCGGACCCGGGTGCAGCTGTCCGGCGGGGAGGAGGTGGCCTTCCAGGAGTACTTCGTCAAGCTGCGTCACGACGTGGACGTCGAGCGGGTCCGGTTCGTCGGGGCGGAGGATGCCCGGCCGGGACCCGGGGTGGTCGAGGCAATCGTCGGCGCCGACATCGTCGTCGTGTGCCCGTCGAACCCGGTGGTGTCGATCGACCCGCTGTTGGCGGTTCCCGGCGTGCCCGAGGCGCTGGCCCGCCGCCGGGACCGCACGGTGGCCGTCTCCCCGATCGTTGCCGGTGCCGCACTGAAGGGCCCCGCCGATCGACTGCTGGTCGCCATGGGCTTCGAAGCGTCGGTGGTGGGCGTCGCCCGCTGGTATGCGCCGTGGGTCTCGACGCTGGTGGTCGACGAGTCGGACGCCGGGCTCGCCCCCGCGGTCGAGGCGGAGGGGATCCGGTGCGTGGTGGCACCCACGATCATGACCGATGTGGCCCGTGCCGCCGCACTGGCCCGGGTGGTCCTCGATGTCTTCGACTGAGGGGGTGCGGAGTGCCGCCGTCGGGCTCCCGCCCGGCGCCCTGACGGTCGTCCCGGTCTCGGGGATCGGCGAGGTCCGGCCCGGCGACGATCTGGCGGCCGTCCTCGAACCCGCCCTCCGTGTACCAGGTCCCGATGGCACGCCGGTGGCGTGGGTCACCGACGGCGACGTGCTGGTGGTGACCCAGAAGGTCGTGTCCAAGGCCGAAGGGCGCATCGTCCCCATCGACCCCGACGACCCCGAGGCCAAGCGTGCGCTCGTCGAGTCCGAGTCGACCAGGATCTTGCGACGTCGGGGCGACCTGCTCATCACCGAGACACGGCACGGCTTCGTCTGCGCCAACGCCGGTGTCGATCTGTCGAACGTCGAGGCCGGCACCGCTGCCCTCCTGCCTGTCGACCCCGACCGTTCGGCCCGCCGCATCCGTGAGTCACTGGGCCACCGGCTGGGTGTCGACCTCGGCGTGGTGGTGTCCGACACCTTCGGTCGGACCTGGCGAAACGGCGTGACCGATGTCGCCATCGGGATCGCCGGCATCGCCGGGGTGGTCGATCTGCGTGGCACGCCGGACGCCACCGGCCGCGTGCTCGAGGCCACGGAGGTCTGCGTGGCCGACGAGATCGCCGGTGCAGCAGAACTGGTCATGGGCAAGAGCCTCGGGGTGCCCGCCGCCGTCGTCCGAGGGGTGGATCCCTCGTGGCTGCGGCGGAGTTCGGTGGCGGACGAAATCGTGCGCGACCCGTCGGGCGACCTGTTCCGCTAGCGAGGCACCCGACTCCGACCCGGATCCGGGTCGATCAGCGACTGACGCCGACGGCGATGCCCAGGCTCAGCCGACGTCGAAGAGGTCCACCACGAACACCAGGGTCTCGTCCGGACCGATCACGCCGCCGGCGCCCCGGCTGCCGTAGCCGAGCTCGGGCGGGATGGTGATCCGACGGCGACCACCGACCTTCATGCCCGCGACTCCCTGGTCCCAGCCCTGGATGACGTGTCCGGCACCCAGGGGGAAGCTGAACAGCTCCTGGCGGCTCCAGGACGAATCGAACTCCCCGCCGGTCGACCAGGAGACGCCCACGTAGTGGACGGCAACCGGCTTGCCGGTGACCGCTTCAGGGCCGGAACCCACCTCGAGGTCCTCGATGAGCAGCTCACCGGGCGGCGGGCCGTCGGGGATGGTCACGGACGGTTTCGTGTCGGATGCCATGCGCCGACTGTAGATCGTCCGCGCGACCCCGAGTGCCACCGGGAGGCCGTCCCGGTGTGGCCGGCCTCAGGGTCGGTTCAGCGGCCCCGCTGGGCCCGTCCCGCGCTCTGGTTGGTGGGCCGTGACCCGGCTGAGCCCCCTCGGTGGACGCTCCCGGAGGCCGCGCCGCGGGAGGGGGCTCCCGGGCGTCCCGGCTTCCCGGGCTTGGTCGGCTTCGAAAAGCCCGACGGCTTACCCGGCTTGCCCGGCTTTCCGGGACGTCCCGGCTTGCCGGGCTTCGAGAAACCGGAGGGCTTGCCCGAACCGTCCCGGGGACCGCCCTCGCGGGGGCCACCTTCGCGAGGGCCACTGCGGGCACCCCCGTCGTTCCGAGGTCCCGAGCGCGGACCGCCCGGCTTGCGGGTCTTGAACGGACGCGAGGCCCGGACGCCTCCGCGGTTGGCATTCGGCGACGCCTCGCGGGTCCGGTCGGGCTCACGCTCCTTGACCACCCGGCGGGGCGGGGGCGGTCCGAGCACCGTGGTGATGGCGGACAGATCGGCCTCGGTGGTGCCGATGGGCACACCCAGTTCACGCTGGAGCTTCTTCACGGCACCCGTCTTGTCCGGGGTGACGAAGCTGACGACCACACCGGTGGCACCGGCGCGGGCAGTCCGGCCCGAGCGGTGCACGTAGTCCTTGGGATCCGCTGAAGGATCGAAGTGCACCACGGCGTTCACGCCGTCCACGTGGATTCCCCGGGCGGCGACGTCGGTGGCCACCAGGGCGTCGACCGCACCGCGGACGAACGAGTCCAGGGCCTTCTCCCGCTGCTTCTGGCTCCGGTCACCGTGGATGGCGGCGGCACGGATGCCCCGTTGCTCGAGTTGGCGGGCGATCCGGTCCGCCCCGTGCTTGGTCCTCGAGAAGACGATCGTCGGACCTGCCGCGTTGACCACCTCGGCCGTCCGCTCGACGCGGTCACCCGAGGACACCCTCCAGAAGAGGTGGACGGCGGCGCTGGCGTCGTCCTCGTCGACTTCGATCTCGTGACGGGCCGGGTCGTGCTGATAGCGACGGACCAGGACGTCGATGTCGCCGTCCAGGGTGGCCGAGAACAGCAGCGTCTGGCGGCCGTCGGGGGTGAGGTCGAGGATCCGACGGACGTCGGGGAGGAACCCCATGTCAGCCATGCGGTCGGCTTCGTCGATGACGACGATCTCGACGGCATCCAAGCGGATGCTCCCCCGCTCGAGCAGGTCCCCCAACCGGCCCGGGCAGGCAACGGCCACGTCGACACCACGGGAGAGGGCCTTGAGCTGCGGGCCGTAGCCGACACCGCCGTAGAAGCAGTCCACCCGCAGGCCGCGGGGGTCAGCCAGGACCTGCAGTTCAGAGGCGACCTGGGCCGCCAACTCGCGCGTGGGGGTGAGGACGAGCACCCGGGGATGCTTCGGCCGCGAGCCCTTGCCCTTCAGACGGGCGACGGCGCCGATACCGAAGGCCAGGGTCTTGCCGGAACCGGTCGGTGCCTTGCCGCACACGTCACGGCCGGCGAGGGCGTCAGGAAGCGTCATCGCCTGGATCGGGAAGGGGGAGGTGATTCCCTTCGCATCGAGGGCGGCGACGATGTCGGAGGGGACGCCGAGTACGGCGAAGGACGGGGCAGACGAGGGCATAGAGACACTTTCGGGCTACAGGGGAAGCACCGGAGTGTGCCTCGGGAACCGCCAGGCGCAGTACTACGGCGCGGCAGAACGACCATCCTACCGGGTTTCGG
>Ga0302279_10007523_pt1 | contig 11120 bp, 7 predicted proteins | sample III_Bog_N3_3_FD_194541 | JGI IMG/M metagenome (GOLD analysis project Ga0302279, IMG submission 194541) | Peat permafrost microbial communities from Stordalen Mire near Abisko, Sweden - III_Bog_N3_3 | ecosystem: Environmental > Terrestrial > Soil > Wetlands > Peat | place: Sweden: Abisko...
CAAACCGCTTCGCGATCCTAAGCGCGCTGCTGGCCCTGGCCGGCGGCCTTGGACCGACGCTGCGCGCCCAGAGCGCCGCCGCGCCGGCGTCGCCACCCCCGGCACCGGCGGCGGCGACGCCCGCCGCCCCGGGCTCGGGCCAGGGCTCGCCCATCAAGCTGGAGGCGGTGACGGTCAACGACGTGCCGATTGACGAGCAGGTGCTTCCCACCGTGCGGCCGATCAGCAGCGTGCTCGGCGACGAGACCTCGATCCTGGACATCCCGCGCTCCGTCTCGAGCGTGAACAAGGCGTGGATGGACGAGCGGCAGGTGAAGGACGCGATGGACTTCGGCCAGTTCTCCCCGGGTGTGTATTCATCGGCTCAATACGGAATACCCGCGACCCCGAACATCCGCGGCGACCTCGGCCAGATCTTCTACAACGGGCAGATCGGGCTCTTCACGCGCAACAGCATCTTTCCCAGCTTCAACGGCGTCGAGGCCATGGACATCATCAAGGGTCCCGGGTCGGTGGTGTACGGCCCCCAGGGCAACGGGCCGGGCGGATACGTCAACTTCGTCACCAAGCAGCCCTATTGGGACCGGATGCACGCGGACATCGACTTCACGATGGGGTACCTCACCAGCGGCCACTCCTACTCCAACCCCTCGTCGACGATCGACGTCGGCGGCCCCCTCTCCGACAAGCTGGCCTTCCGGCTGAGCTACCTCAGCGCCTATGGCGACGGGTACTACGTCAATGACAAGAACGCGACCCAGGACCTGTACGGTGCGATCGAGTTCAAGCCGAGCAAGCCGGTCGACATCCAGTGGTGGTCCCAGGGCTACACCAGCCGTTTCAACGAGGTGACCGGGGTCAACCGCGTGACCCAGCAGTTCATCGACCACGGCGTCTACATCGGGGGCCAGGTGTACGCCCCCAACGACTTCGACGGAACCTACAGCTACGGTCCGGTCTACAATCCGGCGCTGCCCGGGACCGCCTACAACCCGGCAAACCCGGCGAGCTATCCGGCCCCGTCCTTGGCGGCGATCTCGAACATCTTCTACAACCCCTTCCCCTCCAACCAGGACGGCGGGCTCTCGATCCTCGACCCGGCCACTGCCTACGCCGTCAAGCTGCCCGCCTACGACGCGCTGCTCGGCCCGCAGGACAGCGCGCGGGGCAAGCGCTTCCAATCGCAGATGATCACCACCGTGGACCTCGCCGGGGAGAGCAAGCTGGTGAACCAGGCCTACTTTGAGGATGCGGAGTCCCGGAAGTTCGAGACCTACGGCTACGACGAGTACGTCCCGCTGATGGAGTCGATCCAGGACCGGCTTGAGTACCACAACACCCTCAGCCTTGGCTCCATCACCGACTCCCTCATCGGAGGGGCCGACTTCCGCTACTCCCGGCTCCTGTCCTACCAGGACTACACAACGGAGCCCTTCGGCGTCTACGACCTTTACCAGAACACAAAGTACATCTTCTACCCCGGCTACTACGTCGAGGGCCAGACCTTCGGCGGCGGGCTCGGCGTGCCCGGGGCCCCGGGTTACAGCGGGGCGGTGGGCAACAGCGGCAACCAGGATTCCCACATCTACGATCCGGGCATCTTCCTGCAGAACACCTTCAACCTGACGAAGAACGTGTCGGTCATCGCCGGCGTGCGCGAGGACCGGATAAGCGCGAACACCGAGAGCCCGCCCTTTGTCTTCGAGTACTACAATTTCGCGAACGGCCTCCCCAACGGCACCGTGCCGGCGACGGGGGCCACCCTCAAGCCGGGTTCCTACTACCAGGCGCGGGGGGAGGTCACCGATCCGTCGTACTTCGGCAGCCTGGTCATCAAGCCCTCCGACACGCAGACCTTCTACCTCACCTACAACCGCACCCAGGCCGTGCAGGGATCGGCGAACTACGGGGGCGTGGGTGTCTCATCGAGCAGCCAGGCCGGCCTGCTCACCGCGTTGTCCACCGCCAGCACGCTCTACGAGGCCGGCTACAAGCAGAGTTTCCTGGCCAACACCCTTTTCATCGACGCGGCCGTCTACCAGCAGCTCAAGCTCGAGCCGCAGATCCAGGGACCGGCGTACCACGTCAAGACCGACGGCTTTGAGGCGGATCTTGTCTACCAGCCGAGCAAGGCCCTCACGTTCAACGCGAACTTCACCTACCAGTCGGTGACCGACTTCGGGAGCGGCTACTTCGAGCAGACGTACAACTACCTGGACCTGTACCCCGCCAGCATGATCATCGACGGCCAGCACGGCACCGCCGGCGGAAGTCCCAACCTGGGGGCCGCACAGGGCTATGCCTACGAGCCGCCCGGGGACCGGATGAAGGCGCCGGGGGTTCCCCAGGTCCTCTCAAACCTCTTCGCCGAATACACGTTTCCCGCGCACTTTGGATTCGGGGTCGGCCCGCAGATCCAGGGCCGCCAATACGCCAACGACCAGGGCACGCTGCACATCCCGACCGAGTGGGAGTGGGACGGCTACCTGTTCTACAAGGCGAAGACCTGGGACGTGCGGGTCAACGTGAGCAACATCCTCAACCAGCGGCTCCTGGACCCGATTGACGTGACCTTTGCGGGAAATGACACGATCTACGTCCGGCCGCCGATTGCGGCGTCGCTCACGGTCCGGTATCACTACTAGCCCTCAGGGCCGCTGGCCGGCAGTGACGAACGCGACGAGGTCCGAAAGCTGGTCGTCGGTGTAGTGCCCATGGGCGGGCATCGTCGCCTCGGGGACCATCGCGCGGGGGTTGCGGACGTAGGACTTGAAAAAGGCGGGATGGAGGACCGCAAGCGATTGCAGCGCGAGGAACGACTGCCGGCTCTTTGAGCCCCCGAATGTCCCGCCCGGGCCCCGGTGGCAGCTCGCGCAGGAATTGATCCAGATCATTCTCCCGTTCCGCCCGCGCGGCGGCAGCGCGGCCCAGGGGCCGCCGTAGAAATCCCGGAAGCGTTCCGCCAGGCTGCCGATCTCGATGCGGACAACCCCCCACGGCTTCTTGTGGCTCGCATCGAGGATCCCGTCGGCGCCCGGCGCCACGGAGGAGGAGATCAGGATCACGTAGGGCCCGGGGTTGAACGCCCACCCCGGAAGGGGCCAGCGGTCGGGACCCTTGCCGTTGATCTCGAGAACCAGGAAAGGGCGGTAGCGCCCGATGAATTCCCGCGTGAACACCGACGCGTATCCGTCGTCGCAGGTCGCCAGGAGCACGTCGGATCCGGCGCCGCAGGGCAGCGCCTTCCACAGATCCCCGAGGAACACCGCCGTCACGGCCTGCACGCCGGGAACAAACTCGTTCGGCAGGCTCAGCCGGGCGACCGGAAGCTTCCGAAGGTCGGCCCAGGACACGTAGAGGGTCCCTCCGGCCGGCACGCCGACCAGCCGGCCGGACACCGGAAGGTCGAACGCGGAGGCGCGCCTGTCGTGGAGCCCAAGGGAGCCGGCCGCGGGATCCGCAAATCCCAGGAGGAGGCATGCCAGGGCGGGAAGCGCGCGGTGCAGGGCGGGAATCATGCCGGCCGGCGGAGGACAAGCTGGGTGGCGACCATCACCTGGACCGTCTCGCGGTCCTGGTTCAGCGTCTCCGTCCGAAATTTCACCACGCCGTGCCCCGGCCGCGAGGCCGAGGGGCGCATCTCAAGGACCTCGGTCACGGCGGTGAGGCGGTCCCCGGGGCGGACCGGGCGCGGCCACCGGATCGAGTCAATCCCCAGCCCGACATGCCCGCCGGCAAGCCGCAGCTCGCCCTCGATCATGATCTTCATCGTAAGGGCGCCGGTCAGCCAGCCGCTGGCGACCAGGCCGCCAAAGACGCTCCCGCCCGCCGCTTCCGCATCGAGATGGAAGGGCTGGGGATCAAAGCGGGAGGCAAAGGCCACGATCTCCTCGCGGGTCACCGCGATCTCCCCGGTCCCGAAGCGGCGGCCAACCGCCAGGTCCTCGTAGCAGAGCGTCGGGCCGGGCATGGCGGGTCATCTCACCTGGAGCGTGTCGGCCTCGAAGGCCAGCCCCAGCGGCCGGATCACGACGGCCTTGCGCCCGCCCTCGCGGCGGAGGCTGCCGGCGATCCACGCGTCGTGCCCCGCGGAGCGCGCCGCGGCAAGGGCGGCGGCGGCCTGGGCGGGCGGGACGTAGGCCGCGAATCCGATGCCCATGTTGAAGGTGGCGTAGGCCTCCCGCTCGGCGATCGGCCCGGCCTCGACCAGGAAGCGGAAGAGCGCCGGCGGCGGCCGGACCTCGGTGATCTCGTAGACAAAGGGGTCGTCAAGCCGCATGAGCTTGCGCCATCCGTGGCCGGTCACGTGGGCGGTGTAGTTCAGCCTGATCCCCCGAATCTGGCACTCGCGGACAAATGAGACGTAGATCGCGGAAGGCGCCAGCAGCGCCTCGCCGTAGGTCGTCCCGTCCGCCAGCCGCGTCTGGTAGCCGTTGGGAAGCCTTTCGGCGAGCTTCCGGCAGAGGGTGAGCCCGTTGGTCTGCACGCCAGAGGAGGCGAGGAAGATGATCGCATCGCCCTCGGACACCGCGCCGGTGATCCGCAGGTCCTTCGGGTCGATCCTGCCGACTGCGGACCCGGCCAGGGCGATCGCCCCGGGCTCGACGATGCCGCGCAGGGCGGGCGTCTCCCCTCCCCCCCACGCCGCCCCCGCCAGGCGGCAGCCAGCGGCAAAGCCCGAGATCAGGTCGGCGGCCCTCGTCTCGTCCGAGAACCAGTCCGCGTCCCCGACGGCCGCATGCATCGCCACTGAGATCGGCAGCGCGCCGCAGGTGACCAGGTCGTTGACGATCGTGGCCACGGTGTCGATGCCGATGGCCCGGTAGTGGCAGCGCCCCGTCTGGGACTGGACGGCATCCGCCACGAGGCTCTTCGTGCCGAGCCCCTCCTCCACGTGCGCGAGAAAATGATCGTCGGCCTCGATGAGGTAGGCGCTCTCGCCGCGGATCGTGGCCGGCTCGTGGTAGCCGTGCCCGGCGAGCAGGTCCGACGTGGAATGCGCCGCCCGCTGGCACGCCCGCTTGAACGAATCGAGCTTGTCGTACCGGACGCCGGATGCCTCGTAACTCAGCGACATAGGGATCAGAAACCTGAGACCTGAAACCTGAAACCTGAGTTCAGGCCTCGGATTTCGGATATTCTGCGATGAAGTTGCGTGGAAGTATTTTGCATCTGGGTGAACCGGCTCGGGCGGATCGGAAGTCTGATTTCAGGTTTCAGGTTTCAGGTTTCAGGTCTCAGGTTTCTGCTTAATATGACCGCCCCTCGTTCTTCTCGTAGTAGTTGACGTAGGCCTGGTTGACGACCCGGTATCCCCCCGGCGTCGGGTAGCGGCCGGTGAAGTACCAGTCGCCCTTGTGGTGCGGGACGGCCGCGTGCAGGCTCTCGATCGTCTGGAAGATGATCTGGATATCCCCCTTCCACTCGATGCCGCGGGGCCGGACCAGCTCGACGATCCTCGCCGAGATCTGCTCGGGGGTGAACGGCTCGTAGATCCCGCGGACCTGGTTCTCGAGGGTCTGGCCGGCCGGCTTGGCTATCTCCGCCCGGCACCGCTCGTAGACCTCGTCGAGGACCCCCGTGCGGCCGCTCTCCTTCAGGAGCGACACCGCAGCCTCGAAGGCGACGAACTTCCCGATTTGCGACATGTCGATCCCGTAGCAGTCCGGGTAGCGGATCTGCGGGGCCGTCGAGACGATGACGATCTTCCGGGGATTGAGCCGGGCGAGAATCCGCAGGATCGAGCGGCGCAGCGTCGTCCCGCGGACGATCGAGTCGTCGAGGCACACGAGGTTGTCGGTGGGCTTCACCGCGCCGTAGGTGACGTCGTACACGAGGCTGGAGAGCTGGTTTCTCAGGTCCTCCTGGCCGATGAAGGTCCGCAGCTTGATGTCCTTGCTGATCACCTTCTCGCCGCGCGGCCAGTTGCGCAGGACCAGCTCGTCGACGATCTCCTCGGTGAGCACGCCCTCGCGGCTGGCCTTCAGTATCGCCGCCTTGACCTCGTCGCGCCGCCGCATGCGCAGCGCCGACATCAGCCCGTAATAGGCCACCTCGGCCGTGTTGGGGATGAACCCGAAAACCGTGTTCTCCCAGTCCCGGCCGATCGAGTCGAGGACCTGGTCGGCGAGGTTTCCGCCGAGGTCCTTGCGCTCCCGGTAGATGTCGACGTCGTTGCCCCGCGAGAAGTAGATCCGCTCGAAGGAGCAGGGCGCGGACGGCAGCGGGGCCGCAAAGGGGGCCTCCTTCACCGTTCCCCGGCGCTTGATCACGACGACATGCCCGGGCCCGACCTCGCGCACGTCGCCGACCGCGACGTCGAAAACCGTCATGAGCGGCGCGCGCTCGGAGGCGAACGCCACCACCTCGTCGTTGCGGAAATAATAGCAGGGGCGGATCCCGGACGGGTCGCGGGCGACGAACGCGTCCCCGTTGCCGATCAGCCCGCAGAGGACGTACCCGCCGTCCCACTTCTGGGAGGCCCGGGTGAGGACCCGGGTGAGGTCGAGGTCCTCGCTGATCCGGTGCGACAGGTCGGCCCCGGACAGGTCCCGCTTGCGCAGGAAGCGGTAGATATCCTCGTGCTCCTCATCGAGGAAGAAACCGATCTTCTCGAGGATCGCCTGCGTGTCCGTGGCGATGATCGGGTGCTGCCCAATCGCGATCAGGCTCTCGTTGAGCTCCCGGGTGTTCGTGAGGTTGAAGTTCCCGCAGAGGGCGAGGTTGCGGGTGGGCCAGGGGCTCCGCCGGAAGAAGGGATGGCAGGCGCTCAGGTTGTAGCCGCCGCTGGTGCCGTAGCGCAGGTGCCCGAGGAAGAGGTCCCCGCCGAAGTCGAAGTTCTGCTTCACGGTGTCGGGAAACTCCGGGTGAATGGCCCCCGACGCGACCTTCGCGTTGTACTGCCCGAGCAGATCCTTGAAGATCCGGTTGAGCGGGTTCGATTTCACATTCCGCTCGCGGAACATGAAGGGCTCGCCCGCGGGCATGTCGAGCTTGACGCAGGCGACCCCCGCCCCGTCCTGCCCCCGGTTGTGCTGCTTCTCCAGCAGGAGGAAGAGCTTGGTGAACCCCCACAGGGGCGTGCCGTACTTCTCCTGGTAGTGGGAAAGGGGCTTGAGGAGCCGCACCAGGGCGACCCCGCACTCATGGGAAATCGGGTCGCTCATGGCTTCAGTCCAGTCCGGGGCGTTTCATCGCCTCCTCTATAGCCGTCTCCCACGCCCGGCGCAACTCGGCGACCGACCACGCCGCCTCCGCGACGCCGGTCCGCAGCGAGAGGGTTCCGCCCGCCGCAACCGCGCCGATGTCGGCCGCCGGGACCCCGCGGGACGCCGCGTCGGCCAGGGCGGCGGCCGCGCGCGCCGGGGGCACGGCGACAATGACGCGGCCCTGGCTCTCGCCAAAGAGCAGCGCATCGAGCCTCGGCGCGGCCAGCGCGGACAGGTCGATGTCCGCCCCGAGCGGGGCCGCGCCGAAAAGCATCTCGGCCGCCGCGACCAGCAGGCCGCCCTCGCTCAGGTCGTGCGCCGCCGCGATCGCGCCGGCCTTGATCTGCGCAAGGAGGAAATCCTGGAGCCGCTTCTCGGCCGGCATGTCGACGGCGGGCGCGTCGCCCGTCTTGAGCCCGTGGAAGAGCCCGAGGAACTGGCTGCCGCCAAGCTCACAGGGCGCGCCGCCGAGGAGGATGAGCCGGTCGCCCGCGGCGCGCGCGAACTGGCGGGTGATGTGGCGCTCGTCCTCGATCAGGCCGACGATCGCGACCGTCGGGGTGGGATCGATGGCCCCCTCGCGCGACTCATTGTACAGCGATACGTTCCCGCCGACCACGGGGACGTCGAAGAAGCGGCAGGCCTCGGCCAGCCCCCGGACGCATTCCTTCAGCGCAAAGAAGGCCTCCGGCTTGTAGGGATTCCCGAAATTCAGGTTGTCGGTCATCGCCAGCGGGGTGGCCCCGCTGCACACGACGTTGCGCAGGCACTCGACCATCGCGATGAGGGCGCCGCGGTGGGGGTTGAGGTAGCAGTAGCGGCCGTTGCAGTCGTTGGCTATGGCGATGAACTTCTCCCGGTCGCCAAGCCGAAGCCGGACGACCGCCGCGTCGCTTCCCGGCTCGACGGCCGTGCCGTGCTGGACGATGTGGTCGTACTGCCGGTAGACCCAGCGCTTCGAGGCGATCGTCGGGTGCGCGAGCAGCCGGGGCAGCGCGTCCCGCAATCCCGCGGCGTCGAGGTCGGGCAGGCCGGCGGGCGTCCACGCCCGGGTCACGGCGAGGTAGGCGGGCTCCCGGGCGTCCCGCTGGTAGACGGGGGCCTGGTCGGTCAGGGCCGGCGCGGGGATGTCGGCGACGGTGATCCCGTGCTGGCGCACCACCATCCGGCCGGTGTCCGTCACCGACCCGACCAGCGCCGCGTGGAGATCCCATTTCGCGAAGACCGCCTCGATCTCCCGCTCCCGGCCCTTCTGGACGATGACGAGCATCCGCTCCTGCGACTCGGAGAGCATGATCTCGTAGGAATTCATCCCGGTCTCTCGCTGCGGCACTCGGTCCAGCTCAATCTCGATCCCAGTGCCGCCGCGGCTGGCCGTCTCGCAGGTCGAGCAGGTCAGGCCGGCCGCGCCCATGTCCTGGATACCGACGACCAGGCCGGGCACGGCCATCATCTCCAGGCAGGCCTCGATCAGGAGCTTCTCCATGAAGGGATCGCCCTTCTGGACGGCCGGGCGGTCCGCCTGCGACTCCTCGCTGAGCTCCTTGGAGGCGAAGGCCGCGCCGCCGAGGCCGTCCCTGCCGGTCGCCGCGCCCACGTAGTAGACGGGATTGCCCGTCCCGGTCGCCGCGCCGCGCCGGATCTGGTCGTGCCTCAGGGTGCCCAGGCAGAGGGCGTTCACGAGCGGGTTGCCCTCGTAGGACCGGTCAAAATAGACGTCGCCCCCCACCGTCGGCACGCCCACGCAGTTCCCGTAGTGGGCGATGCCGGCGACGACCCCGCGGAAGAGCCGGCGGGTCACCGGGGAGGAGAGCTCGCCGAAGCGCAGCGAATTGGTGAGGAGCACCGGCCGGGCGCCCATCGTGAAGATGTCGCGGATGATCCCGCCCACTCCGGTGGCCGCGCCCTCGAAGGGCTCGACGGCGCTCGGGTGGTTGTGCGACTCGATCTTGAAGGCGATCGCCCACCCCTCCCCCACGTCGATGATCCCGGCGTTCTCCTCGCCGGCCTTGACCAGCACCCGCCCGAAATCCGCGGTCGGGCCGAGCTTCTCGGTCGGGAAGCCCTTGAGGAGCGGGCGCGTGTTCTTGTACGAGCAGTGCTCCGACCACATGACCGAGAAGATGCCGAGCTCGGTGAGGGTCGGCGGGCGGCCGAGGGCCTCGACGATCGCCGCGTACTCCTCGGGGAGCACGCCGTGCTTCTTCACAAGCTCGGGCGTGATGGGCTGGTTGAGGACCGGGTCGGGATTGGGCGGAAGCGGCGCGGCGGGCATCGTCGGCATTCGGTCGCGTCAGGCGGTTCTCTTCTCAAGCTCGGGAAAGCGGGATGCGAGCACGGCCCGGGCGACGGCCAGGCCGTCGCGGCTCGCGTGGAAGCGCTCAAAGGCGCGGTCCGGGTGGGGCATCATGCCGAAGACGTTGCCCCGCTCGTTGCGGATCCCGGCGATCGACCCGATCGACCCGTTCGGGTTGCGGGCGTAACGCAGCAGGACCTGCCGGTTCGCCTCGAGCCGGGAGAGCCCCGCATCGTCGATCCGGTAATTTCCCTCGCCGTGGCTGATCGGGAGCCGGATCGAGGGCCCGAGGGCGGCCGGCGAGAAGGCGGCCGTGCTCGGCTCGACCGACAGGTCGCACATCACACAGCGGAATTCCAGGCAGGCATTGCGGATCAGAGCCCCGGGGAGCAGGCCGGCCTCGCAGAGGATCTGGAAGCCGTTGCAGATCCCGTACACGAGCCCTCCGTTGGCCGCATGGGCCCGGATCGCCGCCATGATCGGCGAGAAGCGCGCGATCGCCCCGCAGCGCAGGTAGTCGCCGTGGGCGAACCCGCCGGGAAGCGCCACCAGGTCGGCGCCGCCGAGCGTGGCGTCCTTGTGCCAGACGTAGCGCGTGGGCAGGCCCAGCCCGCTGGCGAAAAGGTGGAAGGTGTCCTGGTCTCCGTTGGAGCCGGGAAACTGGATGACGGCGATGTTCATCCCCCCTTGACGATCTCGTAGCGGAAGTCCTCGATGACCGGGTTGCTCAGCAGGTCGCGGCAGACCCCGTCGAGCCGCGCGCGAAAATCCGGGGTGTCGGCCGCGTCCACCTCGAGCTCGATCAGCTTGCCGACGCGGACCCCCTTCAGGCCGCCGAAACCGAGGCTCTCCAGGGCGTGCCCCACGGCGGCGCCCTGCGGGTCGAGCACGTTCTTCTTGGGTGTGACAAAGACGTTGATTTTCACGGGCCGTTAAAACCAAACCATGACGCCGTGAATCACAAATCGGTCAAGGGTATTTGGCCGTCTGCCTCCGTCCGCCCGCAGTAGCCTGGCTGCAGGCGATTCCCGGCCGGCCTGATAGGAAGCCCGGCGCGGGCCCGCCATCCTTGCCTGTCCGGCCCGGCGGGGCCACATTGGAGGGGCCTGCCCGTCGCCCCAATGAACTTTCCAAGACTTCCGGAAGGATTCGACCTGGACCCCCTCAGGCCCCGGGTGTTGCGGCACAACGCGGAGGCGCGCGAGGTCTGGGACTCCTACAAGGCGGACCGGCCCATCCGCGTGCCCGTCCACTTTGCGGCCGCGCGAACCCTGTACCACGAGTTCCACGGCCTGGACTGGCGGGGCTATTACGAGGATCCCGACGAGATGATCCGCCTCCAGCTCGAGACCGAAAAATACAAGCGCGAGCTGCCCCTGGGCGACCACCCGCTGGCCGAGGCCCCGGACGCCTGGGAAGTGCGGGTCGACTTTCACCCGATAGCGACCGCCGCCAGCCTTGGCTGCCCGGTGATGTTCCGCCCCGACGCAGTGCCGGCCCACCAGAGCCTGAACCGGGGCCTGCAGGAGTGCCTGGAGATGGAGTGGCCGGACTGGCTCGAGAGCGCGCTCATGCCCCGTCATGCGGTGTTCATCGACCAATTCGACCAGCGCTGC
>Ga0302279_10007524_pt1 | contig 11119 bp, 7 predicted proteins | sample III_Bog_N3_3_FD_194541 | JGI IMG/M metagenome (GOLD analysis project Ga0302279, IMG submission 194541) | Peat permafrost microbial communities from Stordalen Mire near Abisko, Sweden - III_Bog_N3_3 | ecosystem: Environmental > Terrestrial > Soil > Wetlands > Peat | place: Sweden: Abisko...
ACACGTACGTGGCGGCGTGGACCTGGCCTCCCCAGGTGGCCGTCACCGTGCCGGCGACGGAGCCCTTCGTGGCGACGGTCACCGGCACGATGGCCGCCCGCGTGGCCGCCAGCAGTGCCTCGACCACGGGTCGGGTGTACTTGAACGGGTCGGCGACGGGCAGGTCCTGGACCGGGGTGGTCGTGGTAGTGGTGGTCGGTGTCGGGCGCGTCGTGGTGGTCGCGGGTGCGCCGGGGACCGGGGGTGGGGCGGTGGTCGTCGTGGTGGTGGCCGTCGGCTTGGGCTGGGTCGGAGGCGGCGTCGGCTGTCCGAGGACGGCGACGATCACGAGCACGGACCGGCCCTGGATCACCCGGTCCGCCGCCAGCACCATGCAACCCCCGGCCTCGGAGGTGTAGCCCGACTTCACGCCGATGACGCCGTTGGTTCCGATCTCGGTGACGATGTTCGGCAACGTACCGACCAGTGGGAGCGTGACCTGGGGCATGGCCACGATCTCGGCGAAGGTCGGGATCGCCATGCCGACAGCGGCCACCTTCAGCACGTCGGACGCCGAGGACACCGACGCCGGGTCGTAGCCGCTGGCATCGACGTAGTGGGTGTCGGTGGCGCCGAGGGAGGCGGCGAGGGCGTTCATCTTCACCACGAAGGCGTCGAGCGTACCGGCGTCCCACACGGCGAGGCTGTAGGCGATGTCGTTGGCCGAGCGCGTCAACATGGCTTCGAGCATCTGGCGCTCGGTCAGCACCTCACCCTGCTGGATGGCGATGGTCGACTCGTCGAGGTGGAGTTCCGTGTCGTACTCCGTGATGTCATCGGAGGTGATGGTGATGTCCGGACCCGGGGCTCCCGCCGGGATCGGGTGGTCCCGCAGGACGACCACCGCGGTGGTCATCTTGGTGAGCGAGGCGATGGACACCGCGGACTCGGGACCCGACTGGGCGCTGAACCCGAGTGACGGGACGACGACCGCGCCCTGACCCTTCGCCGGCCACGGCAGGACCGGCGGGGCTCCGGGCACCACCGTTGCGGCCGTCGTCGACACATGGGGGATCGAGGGGGGCAGCGGGGCGTTGATCCTCTGCGCGGCGAACCAGGAGGAGCCTCCGATCAGGAGGATCACGACACCGAGGACCACCCATGGCCACCGACGGTGTCGTCGTGCCGCCGAGTGCCGCCGAGTGCCACTCCCACCGGTGCCGCCACTCCCGTCGCCGTCACCGGACCCACCGCCGGCACCGCGCCGCCGGCGATGTCGACCGGACCCGTCGGCCAACTGGACGTCCGCAACGGGTCCACCGGGACCCCCGGACGTGGTCGCGTCCCCCGCCCCGCCGAGCCCACCGTCGGTCACCGCCATCAGCCGCTCAGGTCTGGGAGGTCGTGAGGGCGAATCACGCCGGTCATTCCGCTCGGACGCCGCGGTTCAGCGGGCGTCCAGCTCTTCCGGCGTCATGAGCACCGCACGGGCCTTGGATCCCTCGGACGGGCCCACGATGCCCCGCCGTTCCATGAGGTCCATCAGGCGCCCGGCCCGGGCGAAGCCGACGCGCAGCTTGCGCTGCAACATCGAGGTCGAGCCCAGCTGGGAGCGGACGACGAGCTCGATCGCCTGGTCGAGTAGGTCGTCGTCGTCCCCGTCGTCACCGGCCCCGGCGCGCGGACCTTCGGCCCCGACCACCTCTTCGATCCCGGCCACGATCTCCATGGGGCGCTGGCGCTTCCAGTGGGCGGCCACCGCGCGCACCTCCTCTTCACTGACCCAGGGTCCCTGGATCCGCTGAGGGTTGGAGGAGGACGCGGTCAACAGCAGCATGTCGCCCTTGCCGATGAGCCGTTCGGCGCCGGGCTGGTCGAGGATGACCCGGCTGTCGGCCAGCGAGGAGACCGAGAACGCCATCCGTGAGGGCACGTTCGCCTTGATCACGCCGGTGATGACGTCCACCGAGGGGCGCTGGGTGGCCAGGACGAGGTGGATCCCCACGGCCCGGGCCATCTGGGCGATGCGGCAGACCGACTCCTCGACGTCGCGCGCGGCCACCATCATCAGGTCGTTGAGCTCGTCCACCACGATCAGGATGAACGGCAGTCGGGGGAAGCGGATCTGCTCGTCGTCGTCCTCGTCCACCTCGGCGTCGGTGCCCTGCATGCGCAGCCGGTAGGCCTCCTCGTACTCGGCGAGGTCGCCCGAGTCGAAGGCGGCGTTGTACCCGGTGACGTCGCGTTGACCGACCTCGGCCAGGAGGTCGTAGCGGCGCTCCATCTCCGTCACGGCCCACGACAGGGCGTTGGCCGCCTTCTTCGGGTCGACGACGACCTGGGTCAGCAGGTGGGGCAGGTCGTTGTACTGGCCGAGCTCCACCCGCTTGGGATCGATCAGGATGAACCGGACCTGGTCCGGGGTGGCCCGCGTCAGGATCGAGGTGAGCACCGAGTTGATGCACGACGACTTGCCGGATCCGGTCGAGCCGGACACCAGCACGTGCGGCATCTCGGCGAGATTGGCGATGACGGCCCGTCCGGCGATGTCGCGGCCGAGGGCGACCTCGAGCGGGTGGGTGGCCTTGGCCGCCTCGGGCGAGGCCAGGATGTCCCCCAACGCCACGAGTTGGCGCCGGCGGTTCGGGACCTCGACGCCGATGGCCGACTTCCCCGGGATGGGAGCGAGGATCCGCACGTCGGGCGACGCCATGGCGTAGGCGATGTCCTTCGACAGCGACGTCACCCGGGCCACCTTCACCCCCGCGCCCAGCTCCAGTTCGTAGCGGGTGACCGTCGGGCCGACGGTGCGCCCGACCAGGCGGGTGTCGACCCCGTGGGCCGCCAGGGCACTGACCAGGGCGGCACCGGCGGCGTCCACCTCGGTCTCGTCGATGACCTGGGCCTTGGCCCGCTTGAGCAGGTTGGCCGGCGGGAGCCGCCAGTCGCCGACGGGTGGTCCCATCCGCATCTCGAGCTGCTCACCCTTGCCCGGCTTGGTCGCCGCCACGGGCAGCACGATCGGCTCCAGGTCGACGTCGTCGGCGCCGTCCTCCCCGGAGGGATCCACCGCCACTCCGGGCTCGCCGATTGCATCGAGGGGGACGCCATCGGGCGCCACCGCGGCCATCGACGGCTGGCGGCCTTCGGCGAGAGCCCGCCCGAACGGGTCGGTGGGTTCACCGACGGCCTCTTCCTCCGCCACACCGGCACGGTCACCACGGGCCGCACCCACCAGCCAGCGCACGGCGCGGGCGGCTCCGGCCGCGGCCGAGCGCACCGACACACCCGTGAAGACGAGGATCCCGACGGCGGCGATCACGGTGAGGACCACCGCGGCACCGAAACCGCCGAGGCCGTGCCCGATCGGGTTGGCGACCGCGGCACCGACCCATCCACCGGCCGCCGACAGCTCCTTGGTCGAGGCCCGCAGGGCCGGTGATCCACCGGCGAGTGCGGCCAGGCCGGACACGGACAGGAGCACCAGGGTCCCGCCGATGACGGCCCGCGCCGGCTCGCGTCGCACCCGCTCGACACCGGCATCCGCCCGACGCCTCGTCGGAGTGGGATCGGCCGCGCCATCGTCGCCCCGGCCCATGAGCATCCGGACACCGACGGCGATCAGGATGGGCGGGAGGAGGAAGCGTCCCCATCCGAGGAGGTCGCCCATCGAGACCCGGGCGGCGTGACCCACGGGACCCAACGAGCCGCCGTAGAAGGCGACACCGCAGAGCACGCCCAGGGTCACCAGGCCCACGCCCCACAGGTCGGTGGCGTGCCCGGCGGCTACAGCACCCATCGAGGCCAGCAGACCGCCTGAATCCCGGGGTTGGGAAGGACCCCGACCGGAGCGGCCGCCCTTGCCTGCCTGGCTCTTCTTCGCGGGGGCGCCCCGGCTCGATCGAGTCGGGGGTGACGCCTTGCCCTTCGGCCGCGATGCCCCGGACCGACCCGCCTGACGCTTGGTGGCGGTCGTCACAGTGGGGACCACGCTACTGCCGCAGCCTCCGGATCAGTGGGACACCCCCCGGATCCGGACCGCCGGTGACCGCCCACGCACCATGCACCGCTCCCGTCACCGAAATCCCCTGATCCCGCCGCGAAACCCGTCGGTCCGCCACCGATCCCCCGGGGAAACCCGAGCCGATCCCCCCGGTGCACCTGAGCCGATGCCCCGGGGAAACCCCAGCTCAGACGGTGACGATGACCGGAACGATCATCGGGCGCTGCCGGGTGCGCTCCCCCACCAGCTTGCCCAGGGCCTTGCGGGCGACCCGGTTGAGCGTCTCGTGGTCCGAATTGCCCGACGACAGTGCCTGCTCGAGCGCACGCGTCACCTGCTTGCGGGCCTCGTCGAGGAGTGCGTCCGTGTCCTGGTCGTAGGCCCAACCCCGGGTGACGATCTGGGGGGCGCCGATGACCTCACCTTGCTTCAGGTCGACCGTGGCGACGGCCATCACGACACCTTCTTCGGCCAGAACCATGCGGTCCCGCAGGACGCCGTGGCCGATGTCGCCCACGGAGCTGCCGTCCACGAACAGGTAGCCGCCCGGCACACCACCGTCCCGGTGCATGCCCTGGTCATCGAGTCGAATCGTGTCGCCGTCCTCGCAGAGGAGGACCCGGTCACCCTCGATGCCCATGCTGTGGGCGAGACGCAGCTGATTGGCCATGTGCCGGTACTCGCCGTGGACGGGGATGAGGAACTCGGGTTGGGTCACCGACATGAGCATGGCCAGTTCGCCCTGCTTGGCATGGCCACTGACGTGCACGTTCTCGACGCCGGAGTGGATGACCTCGACGCCGAGGCGGTGGAGGCTGTCGATGACCCGACCGACCGACCACTCGTTTCCCGGGATGGGGTGGGCGCTGATGACGACGACGTCGTCCTCGTGGAGTTTGAAGAACCGGTTCTCGCCGATCGCCAGCCGGGACAGGGCCGACATCGGCTCCCCCTGGGACCCGGTGCTGATGACGCAGACCCGACCCGGCGGGTAGTCGTCCACCTTCTCGATGTCCACCAGGGCGTTGTCCGGAATGTGCAGGAGGTCGAGCTTGCGGGCCAGCGCGACGTTCTTCTGCATGGAACGGCCCAGGGTGGCGAGGACCCGTCCGCCGGCGATGGCGGCATCGGCCACCTGCTGGATGCGGTGGATGTGGCTGGCGAACGAGGTGACGATGAAGCGCCGGTCGGGGCGGGCCAGGAAGACCTTTTCGAGGGTGGCGCCGACCGTCGACTCCGAGGCGGTGAATCCCGGCTCTTCGGCGTTCGTCGAGTCGACGAGGAGGAGTCGGATGCCCGGGTCGGAGCCGAGCGAACCCATGCGGGCGAGGTCGGTGCGGCGTCCGTCGACCGGATGGAGGTCGATCTTGAAGTCACCGGAGTGCAGGATGATGCCCTGCGGCGTGTGGAACGCCGTGGCGAAGGCGTGGGGCACCGAGTGGGTGACGGGGATGAACTCGACGTCACAGGGCCCGATCCGGCGACGCTCGTGGTCCCGCACCGGAATGAAGTTGGCCCGGCTGGCCATCCCGGCCTCGTCGACCCGGCTGCGGGCGAGGGAAAGGGTCAGCTCCGAGCCGTAGACGTCGACCGGGAAGTCACGGAGCAGGTAGGCCAGTCCCCCGGTGTGGTCTTCGTGGCCGTGGGTGAGGATGACACCGTCCACCCGATCGGCGTTCTCCCGCAGGTAGGTGAAGTCGGGCAGCACCAGGTCGACACCGGGCATGTCCGGATCGGGGAACATGATGCCCACATCGAGCACCAGGATCCGCCCGTCGACCTCGATACAGGCGCAGTTGCGGCCGATCTCGCCCAGTCCGCCGAGGAACACGACGCGGACGGCCGAGTCGGGACCGGTGGCGGTGCGCTTCGAGGTCTTGGCACTGGCCTTGCTCGCCCCGCGAGCCTTGGCGGCGGCCTTGGTGGCCTTGGCCGTGCCGGCGGCCTTGGACGTCTCGACCTTGGGCGCGGCGTCCTTGGTGGCACCGGTCGACTTCGACTTGCGCCGCCGCCCCGACGAACCCGACGATCCCGAACCCGAACCCGATCCCGAACCCGATCCCGACGACCCGGAGCCCGAAGAACCCGATCCCCGGCGGGACCCTGATGACCCCGAGGCCTCAGGCAACGGACTGCCGAGCCTGGAGGAGCGAGGCCGCTCCGGCGACGACCGAACGGGCCTGGTCGTCGAGCGAGTGTGGGGCCGGCGCGTTGGGAAGCCGGCACTGGCCGACCGCGAGACCGAGCGCCCGACAGGCGGCCTTGGCCGGTACCGGGTTCGGGTATTCGTCGGATGATTCGAAGCGGTAGGACTCGATGAGTCCGCGGTTGACCTCGGCGGCCCGGGTCACGTCGCCGGCGGCGTGGGCGGACAGCATCTCGGCGAACAGCGGTGCGGCCCAGTGGGCGGCCACGCTGATCACACCCACGCCGCCCACCGAGGCGAAGGGGAGCGTGAGGGCGTCGTCGCCGGAGTAGATCTCGAAGCCGCCGGGTGCCTCGGCGATCACGCGGGCGGCGGACGGGACGTCCCCGGTGGCGTCCTTCACGGCGACGATGTTCGGGACCTCGCTGGCGAGCTGCACCGTGAGGTCGGGCCCGATGCGGCGCCCGGACCGGACGGGGATGTCGTAGAGGATCACGGGCAGGTCGGACGCTGCGGCCACGGCGCGGAAGTGGGCCGAGAGTCCGGCGGCCGACGGCCGGTTGTAATAGGGGGTGACCACCAGCGCACCGGCGGCTCCGGCGGCGGCGGCCTCCTTGGTCATCAGGATCGAGTGCGCCGTGTCGTTCGTGCCCGTGGTGGCGACGACCGGGATCGTCACGGACTCGATGACCGCCCGGAAGAGGGCGATCCGTTCGGGGTCGGTCAGGACCGGACCCTCCCCGGTGGTTCCGGCCACGACCAGGCCGTCACTACCGGTGTCGGCCAGATGGCGGGCGAGGGTGGCGGCGGCGTCGAGGTCCAACTCGCCGTCGGGGCCGAACGGGGTGACCATGGCGGTCACCACCCGCCCGAAGCGGGGGGCACTCATCGTGCTGGCCGAGCTGCGGCGATAGGGAGGGGGCTCACGGAAACGCAGGCTACCAGCAGCACCGGTCCCCACCGCCGGGATCCCCACTCCCCGACCTCATCCCCGACCCCATCTTCGACGACACCACCGACCACACCGCCGACCACACCCCGGCGACGGTCCCGGCCCAGGAGCGCCGCCCGACCGGAGCCGGTCAGATCAGGTCGCGCTTGGAGGGCGGCAGTGCGGCCATGGCGTCGTACTCCTCGGAGGTGTCGACGGCCGACTCGAACTCGATGACACCCAGCTCGGTGAACTTGGTGCGGAGCCAGCCGTCGGCGGCGTCCAGGAGGCCGAGCTTCTTGCAGTTGGGGACGATCTTGGAGAACAGCAGGGCCTGGAACTCGTTGCGGTCCGGGGCCTGGAGCACGACGGGGAGGATGTCCTTCGGGTCGACGCCCATCTTGACCCACACCTCCTGCTGGAGGAACCGGTCGCGCATGCGGACGGCGGCCTCGAAGGCGAACTCCTGGCGCTCGCGCAGTTCGGCGGCGTTGAGTCCCTGGTAGTACTCCTGGAGGCTGAGGACACCGAAGGCGACGTGGCGGGCTTCGTCGGCCATGACGTAGCGGAGGAGCTGCTTCAGCAGCGGCTCCTTGGTCGTGGAGTGGAGCAGGCCGAAGGCGGCCAGGGCGAGGCCCTCGATCATGATCTGCATGCCCAGGTACGTCATGTCCCAGCGCGAATCCGAGATGATGTCGTCGAGGAGCATCCGCAGGTGCGCGTTCACCGGGTAGTGGCCCGACAGTTTGTCGTCCAGGTACTTGGCGAAGACCTCCACGTGGCGGGCTTCGTCCATGACCTGGGTCGAGGCGTAGTACTTGGCGTCGATCCACGGCACCGACTCCACGATCTTGGCCGTGCAGATCAGGGCGCCCTGCTCACCGTGCAGGAACTGGGAGAGCATCCAGTTCTGACCCTCCACGCCGAACTGGATCCACTCCTTGTCGCCCCAGAGCTCGAGCGGGGTGCCGGCGATGTCGAACCCGGCGGCGAACCCGCCCAGTTCCCTGGCCGCCTCGACGACCAGCTTCTCCTGGTCGACGTCGGTGGTCCAGGGCAGGTCGGTCTCCCCGTTCCACTGGGCGTCCTTGGCCTTCTCGTAGAGCTTGTTGAGCCGCGGGCGGGCGCCCTTCTCGTAGTCCCAGGTGAAGATGGAGTCGTAACTCGACGCGATCACGTGACGACCGTCGGCGTCCTCGGTGCCCACCACGGACAGGATGGCCTCGAGGTCGTCCAGCTCCTGGCGGCCGATGATCTGTTCGTTGCTGCTCATCTCGGTGGTCATGTGGTCGTCCCCCTTATGGACTCGTGACGCTTATGGACTCGTGACGCTTGTGGACTCGTGGTACCGGTCGTGTGGCCGGTGGAAGCGGTGTGGACGCTGCGACCCGGACGGCGACGTCCCCGGCCGATGCGGTGGTCGGTCAGGATGCCGAGACCGGCTCCTCTCCTGCAGCCGACGGGCTGTCGGCGGTCGGAAACGGCGTGATGTCGATCGGGCCCGATCCGGCGGCCTGGAGGGCTTCGATGCCCGGCAGCATGAAGGTCGTGACGAGACGGGTGGCGTCGAGCTCGTCGCACGGGTCCAGGTGGGTCGACGGCGAGATGGCGTAGGAGAGGACGATCCGTGCCGCCCATTCGGCCACCCGTTCGGCTTCGGGCGGGCTCATCCAGCGGGCCAGGAACGGTGCGGTGAACCGGGATGCGGTGACGAGGAGCCGGTCGGAATCGTCGAAGGCGAGGTGCCCGAGGATGATGCCGGGCTCGTGCTCGACCAGGAAGTGGAGTGCGGCATGGTCGCGGAGTCGGGTCGAGGCCTCCACGATGCCGGCCACGAGGGCGGACCCGAGGTCACCGGCGTTGCCCAGACGGACGCCCAGGGCGCTGAAGAGTCGGGCCATCTCGGTGTCGACCACCGCGCCCAGGATCTCGTCACGGCCCCCGGGGAACGCCCGGTAGACGGTCGCCCGCGACACGCCGGACTCCCGGGCGATGTCGTCCACGGTGGTCTTGGCGGTCCCGTGGCGGGCCAGGCACACCAGGGTGCCGTCGATGATGCGGACCCGGTGGGGCGACTGCTCGCCCGACCCGTCCCCGGCGGCGTGGGGAGCGGGGGCGGTGGCGCCACCCGGGGCGCTGAAGGGCACGACCGTGTCGACGTCGATCACACGGAGTCCCGGCTGCGAGCGTGCCACGCATGGAACAGTACGTCAGAATTTGTTTCACCGTCAACCACTCCTGGGGCACGCCGACTGTGCCCGACCCCGCGAACGACCACCGCCGCCCGGACGCCGATCGCCGAACGCCCGCGACCCGCGACCCGCGACCCCCTCCCCGGTCGTCCTCAGCGCGTGCCCGCCGACACCACCACACCGGCCAGCAGCTCGGAGCGGACCAGACGGGCCACCTGCTCCGGGTCCTCCAGATCCCATCTCCCGGGTGCCGAGATGTACGAGAGCACCATGCGGGCGAGGAAGTCGGCGGCGTCGCCGAGGTCGACCCCGTCGGCCAGGCCCCGGTCGACGAGGTAGGGGGCGAGCACGTCGGCGATACCCCCGCGGATGCGGTTGCTCTCGACGGTGAGGGCGGGCAGCAGCTTGTCCGGCTCGGTCTGCATGACCCGCTGGAGCACCTCGTGCTCGACGATCGAGCGGTAGGCGAACATGATCCCCCGCTCCATGACCTCCTCCAGGCTCGCCGCGCCCTGGATCCGGTCGTAGAGCTTGGCGAAGAAGTCGAAGACGGCCCACGACACGGTGGCGTCGATCAGTTCGTCGCGGCCGCCGGGGAAGGCCCGGTAGACGGTGGCCCGGGACAGGCCGGCCTCGCGGGCGACGTCCTCCACCGTCGTCTTGGCCATGCCCCGCCGGGCCACACAGGCGTACGTCGCCTCGACGATCCGTTGGCGGGCGTCCGGCACGGTCGGCGGGCTCAGATCCCGAGCAGGGGCTCGATGCCGAGGGTGACGCCCGGTCGGGAGGGCACCGCTTCGACGGCGAGGACGACGCCGTCCATGAACGAACCCCGGTTGTAGGAGTCGTGCCGGATGGTCAGGCCTTGGCCGGGGGCACCGAACAGGACCTCCTGGTGGGCCACGAGGCCGGGGAGCCGTACCGAGTGCATCCGGATGCCTCCGGGACCCGCCCCGCCGCGGGCGCCCTCCAGGACCACCGTCGAGGTGGCGTCGGGGGGGAAGGCGTCCCGGCCTGCGTGGGCACGTGCCTCGGCCATGCCTTCGGCCGTGCGCAGCGAGGTGCCCGAGGGGGCGTCGCGCTTGGCCTCGTGGTGGAGTTCGATGATCTCGGCGCTGTCGAACCACGGCGCAGCCATCGCCGCGAACCGCATCATGAGGACGGCACCGATGGCGAAGTTGGCGGCGATGATGCAGTTGGCACCGTTGACGGAGCCCGGCACGAAGAGCTCGGCCACGTCGTCGAGGTCGTCCTCGGTGAACCCGGTCGTGCCCACGACGGCGTGGATGCCCGCCGAGGCGCAGTGGGCCAGCGTGGCCCGCGAGATCTCGAGGTGGGTGAAGTCGACCACCACGTCGACGTCGACCCCGGACAGTGCGGTCACGTCGGCCGTGACCGTGACCGACTCGGACGGGGGGGCCGAGGTACCGAGCAGGTCGGCCACCGTGCGCCCGGCGTAGCCCGGGTCGACGGCCGCCACCAGGTCCAGGCCCGGGCGCTCCAGCAGCGTGCGGCAGACCTCACGGCCCATCCGGCCACCTGCTCCCACCACGCCGACTCGCATGTCGATCACCCTAGCCAACGTCTCCGGCGCCACCGGGGCCCGCCCCGTGCGCCCGGTGCGCCCTCGGTGCACCTGCTGCACGCGGCCCGCCCGGTGCAGCCGCTGCACACGGCCCGCCCGGTGCACCCGGGCGCTCGCTCATCCGAGACCGAGAGCCCCGGCGTCGAAGTCCCCGGCGTCGAAGGGGCCGACGACCGACAGCGTGCGGGGGGCGGCGACCACGGTGCGGGCGGCTTCGTGCACGTCGTCCAGGGTGAGCGCCTCGACGCGGGCGAGCACCTCGTCGATGGTCAGCACCTCGCCG
>Ga0302279_10007531_pt1 | contig 11108 bp, 11 predicted proteins | sample III_Bog_N3_3_FD_194541 | JGI IMG/M metagenome (GOLD analysis project Ga0302279, IMG submission 194541) | Peat permafrost microbial communities from Stordalen Mire near Abisko, Sweden - III_Bog_N3_3 | ecosystem: Environmental > Terrestrial > Soil > Wetlands > Peat | place: Sweden: Abisko...
TAGGGAGGCGGCGGGGACGGTCGAGGGTGCGTCCATCATCAGGTCGCGCGCGACTTGGTTTTTCGGGAAGGCGATCACGTCGCGAATCGACGTCTCGCCGCAGGCCAGCATCGCGAGGCGGTCGATGCCCCAGGCCATGCCGCCGTGCGGCGGCGCGCCGTAGCGCAGCGCTTCCATGAAGAAGCCGAAGCGATCGTCGATCTCCGCGTCGGAGAGCCCGAAGACCTCGAAGATCTTCTTCTGAAACTCGGGATCGTGAATGCGGATCGAGCCGCTACCGAGTTCGAAGCCGTTGAGCACGAGATCGTAGTGCTGCGCGCGCATCGCGAACGGATCCGCGGCGAGCAGCGCCTCTTGTCCGGGCGCGGGCGACGTGAACGGATGGTGCGTCGGCACGGGCGCACCCGTCTCGGGATCGCGCTCGAAGAGCGGAAACCCCATCACCCAGCAGAACGCGAACGACGCGGGGTCGCGCAACCCCAAGCGTTCCGCGACGTGGACGCGTAATTTTCCGGCGACGTCGCCCGCGATATCGGACGGGCCCGCGACGAGCAGGAGCGCATCGCCTTCGCTCGCGCCCGCGAGTTCGGAAATGGCGGCGACCGTCGCGTCGTCGAGCAGTTTGGCGATCGACGACTTCCATCCGTCGGCCGCATACGAGATCCAGATCAAACCGCCGGCGCCGAACCCCTTCGCGGCTTCCGTGAGCGCGTCGAAATCGCGACGCGAGAGCGACGCGCCGCCCGGGTACGTCACGGCCACGATCCGGTTCCCGTCGCTCGCCGCGGCCTCTTGCAAGAACTTGATGCTCGTACCGGCGAACGCCGCGCGCACGTCGCGCAGCTCGAGGCCGAAGCGCATATCCGGCTTGTCGCTGCCGAAACGCGCGAGGGCCTCCGCGTGCGTGAGCCGCACGATCGGGCGCGCGATCTCGACGCCGAGTGCCGCGTGCCACACGTAGGCGATGCAGTCTTCCATGATCGCCATCACGCCGGCCTCGTCCACGAACGACATCTCGACGTCGAGTTGCGTGAACTCCGGCTGGCGGTCGGCGCGCGAATCCTCGTCGCGAAAGCAGCGCGCGATCTGCATGTAGCGTCCGATGCCGCCGATCATCAGGATTTGTTTGAGCAACTGCGGCGATTGCGGCAGCGCGTAGAAGCTGCCGGGATAGAGGCGGCTCGGCACCACGTAGTCGCGCGCGCCCTCGGGCGTCGCCTTGATCAAACAGGGCGTCTCGATCTCGAGAAAATCGCGCGAATCGAAGAAGTCGCGCATCGCCTTGACGATCTTGTGGCGCACGGTCAGATTGCGCTGCAAGCGCGGGCGGCGCAGGTCGAGGTAGCGATACCGCAGACGCAGCCCCTCATCGACGTCCGAATCGACGTTGACGGGAAACGGCGGCGTGAGCGACCGCGCCAAGATCTCGACGCTCTCCGCCGCGAGTTCCACGTCACCGGTCGCGAGCTTCGCGTTCTCCGTGCCGGCCGGCCGCGCACGCACGACGCCGCTCACCGCAACGACGTCCTCGTTGCGCAGCGACTGGGCGGCGGCGAACGTCTCGACGCGCGCGGGATCGAACACCGCTTGCGTGATACCGTCGCGGTCGCGCACGTCGATGAAGACGAGGCCGCCGTGATCGCGCCGGCGGTTGACCCAGCCCTTGACTTCCACCGACGCGCCGACGAGGTTTGCGGCGATCGCGCCGCAGGAGAGACTACTCGGCACGGCCGGGCCCGAGCGCGGCCGTGACGCCGTTCAGATAGTGATACTGGTACACGATGTTGCGCGCGAGGCCGGGCTTCGCGGAACCCGCGCGTTCGAGCGTGCGCAGCAGCGCGGGACGCTCGCGCACGACGCCGTGCAACGCGCGCGAGAGCGGGGTCATCCCGAGCTTCGCCGCGACGGCGAACGTGGGATGCTTGCGATAGAATCGCACGGTCGAGCGGCCGGCGAGTTCCATCTTACTCTTCTGTTCGTCGTAGGGCACGGGATGCCAGTGATAGTCGACCGCGTTCGGCTCGTAGACGATCGTCAATCCCGCTTTCTGAAGGCGGTACCCGAGTTCGAGATCCTCGTGTCCGTAACCGGTGAAGTTTTCGTCGAAGCGTCCGACGCGATCGAGATCGGCCTTACGCACCGACGCATTGCCGGTGAGAAAATAGAGCCACGACAGTTTCTTACGCGACTCGGGGTGGAGCGGACGCCGCTCCTTGGGATGATCGCGCAACCGCTCGTACTCCGCGTACGACGACACCTGCAACTCTTTCCCCACGACGGCGATATCCGAGCGCCGCGCGTGCTGGGCGAGGTGCCGCGAGAGCAGGTCGTTCGACGCGATGATGTCGGCGTCGGTGAAGAGCACGATCCGGCCGCGCGCGGCGGCGATCCCGGCGTTGCGCGCCATCGCGCGCCCGGTGTACGGGCCGGGCAGATGGCGCACGCGCGCGTCGCCGGCGGCGACGGACGCGAGATATTCGGCGGTGCCGTCGTTCGAATTCGAATCGGCGATGACGATCTCGTACCGGTCCGCGCGGATGTCTTGGCGCAACAGCGACGGAACGACGTGTTGCAGCGTGTCGATGCGGTTGTACGTCGGAATGACGACGGTGACTTCAGGAATGCTCATAATCGTGACGTGGTGCGCCCGCTCGCCGGAGGAGTGACTCGACGGCGGCGACGATCTCCGCGCGCGATGCCGCGAGTTCCGCCGGTTCGCTCGACGCCGGCTTCCGCAGGCAGACGGCCGGCACGTGATACGGCGACCACTCTTGCGAACTGAGGTGAAAGTAGCGGTGTTCGAAGAGAACCACGGTGGGCCTGCGCGTCGCGCTTGCGACGTGTGTCGCACCGGTGTCGACCGTCACGACCAAGCGGCTCTTCTCGAACACGGCGGCCCACTGCGAAAACGAGAGGCCGCCCACGAGCGCGTCGGCGACCCCGGCCGCGCGAACGGCCGCGACGTTTTCGAGCGCATCGACGCCGTACGTCGCGATCACGGGCAAGCCGAAACGACGGAGGTCCGCGATCAGGCGGATCGTGCTCTCGAGGCTGCTGCCCTCGGAGAACCAGCGGACGCCGAGATGGACCGCGATGCCGTCCCCGGGAACGTGGGCGACGGCGTCCCGGTCGCGGTCGTCGACGGGTACGACGAGATCGCTGCAGGCGACGCCGCCGCCGGCGAGGCGAACCAGATCGACGACCTGTTCGACCTCGTGCCGCACGACGTGATCCGGATGACGTTCGCAGAGCGCGGGGTCCGCTTCGGAGATGCCGAGCTTCGTGAGATAGAGCGGCGCCGTCAGGCGCGCCACGTAGCGCCGGACGTAGGTGTACCCGACGCGCACGGGGGCGCGCGTCGCGCCGATCAGCCGAAAATCCGGCGCGCAGGGCGCGAGCGCGATCGCGAGATCGCAGCGGTCACGGAAGCGTCGACCGAACGCGGCCGGCGACGCTTCGGCCGGCTTCACCACGATCGCGTCGACGTCGGGATTGCGCTCGAGCACGACCGCATTGTACGGGCTGCACACGATCGTGACGTGCGCGCCGGGCCACGAGCGCCGAACGGAAGCGATCGCGGGTGTCGAGAGAATCAAATCTCCGACGCGATCCAAACGGCAGAGGACGACGTTCAACCCGGTGCTCCGTGCGCGCGGTCGAGTTCGTCGTAATACGTCTCGCGCGCGAGCGCGCGCGCGGCGGCGGCTTCGCGCGCGCCGAGCACGCGACCCCCATCCGGCGATCCGAGCGTCGCAGCGAGGCGCTCGGGCACGCCGAGCCGCCGCACGGCACGATGGAACGCGCGCCGCACCGGGTCGTCGCCCGTCGCGAGCACGACCCGCCACGTGTCGTGCAGTTCGCGCAATTGTACGGCGGTGCGCGCTTGCGCGCGCGCTTGACGCAACATTCCGGGAACGTTCGCGGCCGTCGGTCGCGGCTTGTAGTGGAACGCCACCGCGAATCGATTGAAGACGCCCTTCACGCCGAGCGCGCGCAGGCGCAGTCCGAGCTCGATATCCTCCCAGCCGTATTCGCGAAACGACTCGGTGAAGTTTCCGGCGGCGCGCAGCGTGGCGAGCGGCACCGAAACGTTGCTGGTCCAGAACCAGTTGCCGCTGTAATTCGCAAGCGACCACGTGGGCGTCGGCAAACGTTCGAAGCTCTCCGTGTTGATCACCGCGCCGCGCACGACCGCGGCCGGATGCCGATCGTGCGAGCGGAGATGCTCCGCGACGAACGACGGCGTGGGCAACACGTCGTCGTCGATGAAGATGATGCGCTCGCCCGTGGCGCGCGCGATGCCCGCGTTGCGGCCGCGCGCGAGCCCCGCGTTCGGTTGCTCGTCGCGCGGCCGCTTCGATCACGCGCGGCGTCTCGTCGCTCGAGCCGTCGTTCACGAGCACGACCTCGTATGAATCGCTCGCGGCCGTCTGCTCGAAGCATGCATCGAGCACGCGGCCGAGCAGGTGGGCGCGGTTGTACGTGCAGAGCTGGATCGTCGCGCGCATCGCGCTGCGTTCTGCGCCCCCGGAGGCGGGCCCGCCCGCGCCGCTCACGGTGCGGCCAGGCCGCGCACGGCGGCGAGCACGCGCGGAATCTCGAGCGCCGCCACGCAGGCGAAGTCCGGACACGTCTCCTTGCGGTGCGCGGGCGGACACGGGTACGTCGCACGCACCACGGCGACGTGCGGGCCGCGCGGCGCCCAACGATCCGGTTCGTCCGACTGCAGCGCGAAGATGCCGACCGTACGCGCCCCGACGGCAGCCGCGACGTGCATCGGGCCGCTATCCATCGCTACGACCGCACGCGCGCCGGCCGCGAGCGCGCCGAATTCGGCGATCGACGTCGCGCCGCCGAGCGACACCGCGCCGCCGAGGCGCGCGACGGAATCCGCGATTGCACGGTCGGCGCCGCCCCCCGTTACGATGACCGTGGCGTCCTCGGCGGCGGCGAGCGCGCGCGCCAGTTCGCCCAAACGCTGCACGGGCCAGCGCTCGCGGGCCGCCGCGATACCGCGGGTCGGATGCAACACCACGTACGGTGCGTGAACCCCGCGTGCCGCGAGCGTCGCGGCGAGCGACGCACGCGCCGCATCGGGAATCGCGAAGACCGGCAGCGCGCTTGCGGGTTCGCAACCGAGGGCGCGCGCGAAGTCGAGCAGGATCTCCGTCCAATGGGTCGTGCGGTCGCCGAGCTCGCTGCGCACCACGACGCGCCGGTTGAAGAGCGGCGAATAGAGGCGCCGCGCCTGTCCCGCGCGCAGCGGAATACCGGCCACGAACGGCAGCGCGGCGCTGCGCAGCGTGGCCCACGTCGTCACCGACGCTGCGAAACCGTGCGCGCGAATGCGCGCGGCTTGCCGCGCGAAGGGCACGTCGTCGGTCCACACCTCGGCCAGGTCCGGATCGCTCGCCAACACCTCGCGATGCGCGGCCGCGGTGAGCGCCACCACGCTGCCGTAGCGTTCGCGGAGCGTCCGCATCACGGGCGTCGCGAGCAGCGCGTCGCCGATGCCGCCGCCCGTGCAGATCACAAGCGCGGGCATCAGTTACCGAGTTCGTCGAGCGCGTCGGCGAGCACGCGCGCGGTGGCGCCGCGGTCGCGCGCCGGATCGAGCACGATCGCGCGGTACGGCGCGGCCCACGGTCGCCAGCGCACGATGTCGTTTGCGGTGGAAGCCGACGGCGCGAAGCAGTCGACGCACGGAACGCCGAGCATGCCGGCCACGTGCGCCGCGCCGCTGTCGGGCGTCACGATCGCGCGCGCCGCCGCGAGGTGCGATTTCCAACCGGAGACGGAGAGGCCGGCGAAGCCGTCGATCCCCGCATCCGCCGCGATCCCGCGAACGAAGGCGCCGTCGTCGCCGTACACGCGCACGAGGTGTCCGCGCGCGCCGAGCGCGCGAGCGAGCTCCGCGTATACGGTGCGGTCGAGCCCGGACGCGGCGAGCTTCTCCGAGGCCTGCAACGCGACGTAGCGCTGCGGGGCGGGCGCGTCGTCGAGCACGAGTTCGCGCAAGCGCGCCGCGTCGTGCGTGGGCGCGGTCTCGCGAGCGAACGCGGCGCCGAGCCGAAACAGCGTCTCCACCTCGTGTTCCGTCGCGCGCAACGCGGACGCGGTGCGCACGATCGCCCGCGTCAGCGTCCGTCCGAGTGCGAACGTCTTGAACGGCTTCTCCCAACCGTTCACGAAGCCGACGCGCGTTGCGATGCGCGCGTCGGCCGCGAAGCGATAGGCTTCGGGTTCCTCGGAAGCCACGAGCGCGACGTCGTACCCCGCGGCGCGCGCGCCCGCGAGCGCGGTGCGGCGCGAGGCGGGCGTCGAGCCGTGGCGCGGCCACGGGATGCGTTCGAGCACGTGCGTGCGCGCGAACGCGCGCGCGGCGAAGATCTGACGGTTGCGTTCGCTCAGCACGATGCCGAGTTCGTGCCCCGCGTCGCGCAGCGCGGCGACGAGCGGCACGCATGCGAGCGCGTCGCCGTCCGCGCGAACGATCACGATCTTCACCGCCGGCGTTCGGCGGCAAGCGCGCGACGCAGCGTGCTCGTGTACCCGCCGTCGAGCACCTGCGCGGCCGCGATCGCGCGGAGCGGCCCCGGCGCGCGTTCGTTCGCCGCAAGCCGCCGGTAGAGCGGCAGCGCCCACGCCGGTGCGAGGAGCGCCGAACGCACGAGGTTGAGTCCGTACGCACCCGTCGCCAACTTCGTGCGCCAACCGCCGTGCTTGCGTAACAGCCGGGCCGCCATGCGCGCGCGCTCGAGTGTCTTGTTTTCAACGACGGCGAACGTTTCGCTATCGGGCAGCTTGATGTGCCAGAGGTACGCGTCCCACGCGAAGCGGCGACGCACGTCGAAGCGGCGCAAGCGCAAGCCGAGCTCCGTATCTTCCCAGCCGTAGAGATCGAAGCCCGCATCGAATCCGCCGACCGCGTCGAACGCCGACCGGCGCACCGAGACGTTGCACGTGCAGAAGAACGCGCCCGAATAGTTCGTCAACGCCGGTTTCGGCCGGTCGCCGTACGATGGAACGTTGAGGATCGGACCGGACACGGCGACCGGGAAGATCCCCGCATGCGCCGCCGCGTGTGCCGCGAGAAACCCTTCGGGTAGCACCACGTCGTCGTCCACGAAGACGAGGATCGCGCCGCGCGCCACCGCCACGCCCGCGTTGCGCGCGGCGCCGCGATTCGGTTCGGGAACCCACACGTACGCGAGCGGCATGCGCCCCGCCGCGCGCCGCGCTTCGACGAGCGCGCGCGTGCCGTCGCTCGACCCGTTGTCGGCCACGATCACTTCGAACGCGGGGGCGTCGCGCTGCGCCTCGAGCGAATCGAGCGCGCGTTCCAGGAGCGCCGCCCGGTCCTTGGTCGCGATCACCACGGAGAGACGCATCACGCGCCGCGTTCGAGTAGCGCCCGCGCCATCCGCTCCGCGGCGCCCGCCTGCGCCGCATAGAGGTCGCGCAGCCGAGCCGACGCGCTCGCGCGCGCCGGTCCGTCATCGTAATACCGCTCGATGCTGCGCGACGTTTCCGCCGGCATCAGCGTGCCGCGCAACTCCGGCATCAGGAGTTCGCCCGTGTCGATGTTCGGCTGCGCGGTCAGCGCGAAACGCGCGTCGACGCGGATCACGATCTCGCGCTTGAGCAACGTGCCGGCGAACGGGATGCGATCGATGTACTGCAGCGGACCGTTCACGACGACCGCTTCGGGCGAGTTCAGGGGCACGCACACGATCGCCGGCACGCCGAGCGCGGCGAGCTCGATGCATTTGGTGCCGGGTAGCGTGACGACGAGGCGCGCGTGCGGCGCGTAACGCATCGCATCGCGCACGATCGGGAACGGCGCCGAGCCGTCGTCCGCCGCGAACGCGAGGCCGCCCTCGAACGGCACGACCGTTCCGCGTGCTCCCCACACGTTGCGATGGCCGCCCGCGGCGAACGCCGCCGCGAGTTCCTCCGTCGTCGTGAAGGGTGAGATCGCGAACGCGATCGGAATCTCGGGCCGCCGTTCGCGCAAGCGCAGTAGGCTCTGCACGAAGAAGGGCACGAGGTTCGCAACCTCGTGCTTGCGCGTCCCCGGCATCACGAGCACGCCGTCGGGCGCGATTGCGGGTTGGCCCACGGTCAGCGGAAACGCACCGGCCGCTTCGCCGAGCGCGCCGTCGATCGCGAGGTTGCCGACCACGTCGATGCGCTCGCGCGGGAACCCCGCGCGCACGATCTCGTCTTCGTTCTTCGCATCGACGGCAAACGCACGCGCGAAGGTCTTCATCTCACGGCGCCGCGCGAACTTGTAGGCGAAGGCCGCGCCGCCGAGCCGCGCGTGCACGCGCGCCGCGTGAAGCAGGTCGCCGCCGAGATACTGCACCACGTCGACGCGCTCGGGCAGATCGGCGATGCGCGCGCCGAGGGCGAAGCGCACGTAGGTCTTCGCGGGCACGACGCGCGCCTGCGGAAAGAGCGCGCGCGCCACGTCCGGTTCGCGGCCGGTCGCGTAGTCGTCGGGAACGAAGAACAGCGTGACGTCGGTCTCCGGGGCGAGCCGGTAGAGCGCCGCGACGAGCGGCCGAACCCAGCCCGAAAATTCCCCGGGCCCGTTGCTCGTGATCGCGACGCGCACGTTAGGGCACGACTACGATCCGTAGCGACGGCGAATTTCCGCGACGATGTCGGTCGTGCTGCGGCCGGCGACGTGCGGCGCGAGCCGGATCTCGCCGCCGTGTTGCAACACGACGACCCGTTCGGGAAGATCCTCCACGCGGTACTGCGCGCTCTTGACGTGGACGTCGGGGCGGATGCGCTCGAGCAGCGTCTCCGGCGTTCGCTCGGAAAAGCCGACCACCGCATCGACGGAGCGCAGTGCGGCGACCACCGCGGCGCGGTCCGCGAACGGAACGAGCGGACGCTCGGGGCCTTTGAGCGCGCGCACGGACGCATCGGCGTTGAGTCCGAGCAGTAAGGCGTCGCCCTGCGCGCGCGCCCACGCGAGGTACGCGACGTGGCCCGCGTGCACGAGATCGAACACACCGTTCGTGAAGACGACGCGCCGCCCGAGCGTGCGCTGTTCGTCGCGCCAGCGCACGGCCGCGTCGAGATCGTAGACCGGAGCCGCGTCGTCAGGCACGCGCGTTCGCCGCGAGCAGATCGAGGATTTCGCTCGGCGCGGCGGTCGCCGTCCCCAGCTTCTCCACCACGGCGCCCGCGGCGTAGTTGGCGAGTTCCATCGCGAGCGCGATCGGCGCTCCGGCCGCGAGCGCGAGCGTGAGCACGGCGATCACCGTGTCGCCCGCGCCGCTGACGTCGAACACGGTGCGCGCGACCGACGGGATCAGGTGCCGTTCGCCCTGCGCGCCGAAGAGCGCCATGCCCCGTTCCCCGCGCGTCACCACCACGTAGCGGCAGCCCAGGAGGTCGAGGAGCGCGGCGCCCGCACGTTCGAGCGACGCGTCGTCCTTGATCGCGATTCCCGTCGCGCTCGCCGCTTCCGCCGCATTGGGCGCCACGCACGTGACGCCGGCAAAGAGCGCGATATTCTTGGGTTTGGGATCCGCCGTAACGACGGCGGCACCGCGCGCGGCATCGACGAGGTCGCGCGAGAAGAGACCCTTCGCGTAGTCCGAGAGCACGACGGCGTCGTGGTGCGGCGCGGCCCGCGTGACGAGCGCGCAGAGTTGCGCGCGATCGCTTGCCGCGAGCGGTTCCGCGGACTCCCAATCGGCGCGCACGACCTGCTGGTTGTGCGCGACGATGCGCGTCTTGCGCGTCGTCGGCCGATCGGACAACGTCACGATCGCGCTGCGCTCGACCTGTTTTTCATCGAGCAGCGCGCGCACGCGGCGGCCCTCGGCGTCGTCGCCCACCGTGCCCGCGTACGACACACTCGCCCCGATCGCGCGGAGGTTGTTCGCCACGTTGCCGGCCCCGCCGAGCGTGAACGAATGGTCGTCCACCGCCACGACCGGAACGGGCGCTTCCGGCGAAATCCGCGAGACGCTGCCCCACACCCATTCGTCCACCATCACGTCGCCGACCACGAGCACGCGTTTTCCGCGCATGCGTTCGAAGAGTTCGCGTGCTTCCGCCGTCACGAGCGCGCTAGCCACGAACGAACGCGTCCAAGAAGAAGTCGACGCCCTCCGCGAACGAGCGCGCGCGATGGAGCGGCGGCGGCCCGTCGTAGTGGGGCCGCTCGTTGACGAGGATGCCCGGGATGCCGACGGCGGCGGCGAGCGCGATGTCGCTGCCCCGGTCGCCGAACACGACGCTGCGGTGCAGGTCGATGTCGCGTTCCGCGAGCGCCTGGCGGATCAGCCCCGTCTGCGGCTTCCGGCAGTCGCACCCCGTGAGGTGCGCGCAGAAGTAGAACGCATCGAGCGTCGCGCCGCGTAGCGCGAGTTCGCCCGCGAGCGCGCGGTTCACGAGCACGACGTCCGCCTCGCCGAACATCCCGCGCGCCACGCCCGACTGGTTCGTCACGACGATGCGTTCGAAGCCGGCCGCTTCCAAACGCACGAGCGCCTCCGCCACGCCGTCGAGCACGCGCACGCGGCGCGGGTCGCCGATGAATCCGGAATCTTCCATCAGCGTGCCGTCGCGGTCGAGGAACGCGGCCGGCTTAGCGATGATGCGACCCGAACGGCGGCAACGTGCGGAGCGGTTTCGGCGGCGCGATTTCCGGATGTGCTTTCATGAGCGCGATCAAGCGGTCCGCAACGTCCGGCGGCACCCCGAGCGCCGCGATCGTCGTGCGATCGAGCACCGCGCCGCCCGTGGGCACGCGGCACCACGCGGTGCCGTTGCGACGCCAGAGCGATTGCCCCCCGAGGCCGCCCGCCGAGAATTCCCCGTAACCGTACGCGCCGTCGGTTACGTAGTGCGAGGCGAAACTCTTCGCGCCGCTTCCGGTGTGCACGTCGCGTAGCGACGCGACGCAGCCGGGCGGAAGCGACGTCGGCGCCGCGACGGCGAGCGCCGCTACAGCCGAAAGCGCGCCGAGCGCGAGCGCGCACGACGCCGCGAGTCTGCGTAACGCGATCGTCATTCCCGTTCGAGCAGCGCCTGTTCGACGAGGTCGCAGACGATGTGGCCGAGGGTGATGTGCACTTCTT